>Ga0102930_1000145_pt1 | contig 22687 bp, 21 predicted proteins | sample SalPon1_B_H2O_MG_FD_84514 | JGI IMG/M metagenome (GOLD analysis project Ga0102930, IMG submission 84514) | Salt pond water microbial communities from South San Francisco under conditions of wetland restoration - Salt Pond MetaG R1_B_H2O_MG | ecosystem: Environmental > Aquatic > Non-marine Saline... | reverse complement strand
CTACTCCACAGCCATACGTCAAGGTCGAGCTCAAGATCTTGTGATCCAAGAAATGTTGAGAAAAAACATCTTGAAACCAGAGATGAATCTCCGAGAAAAATTAAATTTGGTTCGTGAAGTTTCACAAAAAGTTGAACAACAGCAATTGATATTTGATATTTAACCATGAAATTATTAGACGGTAAAGTAGTCTCTGGGGTACTTCTAGAGCGAGTAAAGCAAGATATAGATGCGTACATCAACCAAAAACACCTGGGGTATGATTTGTCCAGACCTAGCATCGCTATAGTGATGGTAGGGCATAATGCAGCAAGCGAATCTTACGTGAGAGGAAAAGTGAAAGCCTGTGATAAAGCTGACATCAACCACAAAATCATAAGATTTGAAGAGGATATTTCTACTTTTGAATTGATTTCTGAAGTCAAAAAACTCAACAAATCTCACTTCGATGGATTTATAGTACAACTTCCCCTACCAGCACATATAGAATCTAAACCTATCATCAATGAAATCAGTGCCTACAAAGATATTGATGGGTTTCATCCCCTCAATTTTGGAAAAATGGCACTAGGACATAAATCAATGCGACCAGCCACGGCTTATGGCATTTTAAAACTACTTCAGTATTATGACATCCCTACAAACAGTCAACATGTTGTTGTCATAGGCCGATCCAATATTGTAGGTAAGCCTATATCTATAATGCTTGGCAACGATTTTGAGGTAGGACGCTCTACCGTAACCTCTTGTGATGTGCACACCCCAAGAGAACTTTTGATAGAAGAATCTAAAAAAGCAGATATTGTGATTGTAGCAGTAGGACAGCCAGGGTTTCTGTCGGCTGATATGATTAAAGAAGGTGCTGTAGTCATAGATGTGGGTATCAATAGACTAGAGTCTGGCAAGCTGGTAGGCGATTGTGATTTTGATAGCGTTTCCAAAAAAGCGGGTTACCTCACCCCAGTGCCAGGCGGTGTAGGCCCTATGACTATAGCTGGTCTCATCCTAAACACTTTTGAAGCTTGGAAGATGAAGAATTTGATTGAGGAGTAGATGTTAGACACTAGATTTTAGATGTTAGACAATAGACTTTAGATAATTGAAGTCAGGAATTTTAAAACACGGAAATGATCAAACGAAAACTCAGAATCAACGGCCATTCTCATCTTCTACCTTATCCAGAAGAGATTCCAGACTATATGCGTGAAAAAGAAATCTTCTGGATAGATGAGGATAAAAAATTTATGCTACAGAAAGGCTGGAAACGGCCGGTAACGGATTCTAGTTTCTTCCTTGATGAAAAGCTGGAATGGATGGCAAGGTATGATATTGACCATGCCGTAGTGCTTAATTTATCCCAACTCTATGGCAACGGGCTCCGCGTGGAAGAAATGAAGAAAGCTCTACGGTTTCAAAACGACTTTAATGCAAAGATTCAACTCAATCATCCTAAAAAATTTAGTTGTGGATTTGTGGTACATCCAGGTTTTGTGAGGGGTGCCCTATGGGAAATAGAGCGTTGTGTAGAAGAGCTAGACCTAAAACTTTTGTGCCTGCCGACCCACTACATGGACAGCATAGGGACTTGGCGGTGTATTTTTGACGAAGAAAATGAAGCCATTTTTGAAATGGCAAATCAGTATAATTTAGCCGTGGAAATTCATCCCTACGACGGGGAGAAGTTTATCAAACTCGAAAACACCTCATGGCGTTTTCATTTGATATGGATGCTCGCACAATGTGCGGATGCTTATCATTTTTTAACCTTAAACGGCTATCCGGATAAATATCCAAACATGCGTGTATGCTTTGCTCACGGCGGGCAGCTGGCTCAGATCAACCTTGGAAGACGCATTCAAGGTTTTGATGGCAGACCAGACTTATTTGAGGGTAAAGTACATCCTAGAAAATCTGTTGGGCACAAAAATATATTTTTTGACACCTTGGTGCACGACACTCGCTCCTTAAAGTTACTTCTTGAGAATCAGCAAAGTTCACAAATCCTTGCTGGCCTGGATGACCCCTACCCACTGGGTGAAATGGAAAGCGAACCTCAATCGTCTTATCCAGGCAAAATTTTAGATTTAGCCCTAGAACAAAATGTCATCACTACACAAGAAAAAGAAGAAATCTGGTCTGACAATGTCTTACAGTGGCTGTTTGGAGAGGACAAAGTCAAAAAAGAAGAACTTATCAATAAAATCATCAGTTAATGGACTTTATACCATTAGAATTACAAGCTTACGCAGAAAACCACACCTCCTCAGAACCAAAATTACTGCAAGACTTAACCAAAGAAACATGGCAGAAAGTGCTTCAACCGAGAATGCTAAGTGGGCATTACCAAGGGCGATTACTCAGTTTGATTTCAAAACTTATAAAACCAGATACTATTCTTGAAATAGGCACTTATACAGGCTACTCCGCCTTATGTTTAGCAGAAGGTTTGGCCAAACAAGGCCACCTAGATACCATTGATAGAAATGAAGAATTATATGACTTACAAAGAAAATATTTTGATAAAAGTGCCTACAGCAAACAAATTTTTCAACACACAGGGGATGCTAAAGCAATTATTCCCAAGCTTGAACAAAGCTATGACCTTATTTTTATGGACGCAGACAAAGCGAGTTATCCCACCTATTTCAAATTAATTATCCCTAAACTAAATTCAGGTGGGCTATTGCTATCTGATAATGTGTTGTGGAGTGGAAAAGTGATTGAAAAATTAGACCCAAAAGACAAAGACACCAAAGCTTTATTAGACTATAATCAATTGCTAAAAGAAGACCCAAGACTAGAGACTGTATTGCTTCCTATACGCGATGGCTTAACGCTATCTAGAAAAAAGTAATCATAAATCAGTTGCTGATTTAATTTATTTTAGTAAAGCAAGAAAGAAACCCCAATAGAAAGTACAATATAATTACCACGCTCAAAATTCTTTATAAAACTTCTAGCTTCTATTTTGCTGTTTATATTAATATTGGATGCGTCCACCCCCTAATTTGACGAGAAAAATATGATGGATTAAATTTAAAAAACAGGAGGTTGATAGTGTAAATATACCCTGTAAAATTTATTTTTTGACTACAGCGCCAAGTAAAAGAGATATCCACTACTAAGAAAAGATCATTCGATACTTGGAGCAAGAAAATGAACTCTGGCGAGAGACTATAGGCGAGAAATAAAACCACTGTTATAAAGACTTGTTTATAAATAAATACGTAATTTTACATTTCTGTATATGTCTATTGTGTCAAAACCCATCTCTTATCAAAAGTCTAGTTTTCTTTCATAGTACAATGCTTAAAAAGATACTCCTCGGTGTTGTATTTATGTTTTCAAGTTTTCAAGTCCAAGCACAAACCTACAGCCTTTCTGGGCAAATCACTACCCCTGATGGCACACCTATCTCTGGAGCTAGCGTTATTTTGAATTCTAATCAAGGGGTGGTCTCCGCAAAAGACGGAAGCTATACCATAACTCTCACAAAAGAGCGCTACACTGTAGAGGTAACTTACTTAGGCTACAATTCAGAAACAAGACGCCTCCTACTGGACCAAAATAAAACCCTTGATATTGTGCTGACCCCTTCTACTGAAGACTTAGAAGAAGTAGTGGTTACCGATAATATAGAAGGTATCGATATCCGAACACCTGAGATGAGTGTGAGCAAGCTAGATGCCTCAAGCATCAAGAAAATTCCCGTTGTGTTTGGAGAAGTGGACGTGATCCAGTCTTTGCTTCAGCTTCCTGGTGTTTCCAATGCAGGAGAAGGAGCCGCAGGATTTAATGTAAGAGGTGGGGCTACAGACCAAAACTTGATACTAATCGATAAGGCACTGGTGTATAACTCTTCGCATCTGTTTGGCTTCTTTTCGATTTTTAACCCAGATGCTGTAAAGAATTTGAAACTTTACAAAGGAGGCATCCCTGCCTATTATGGCGGGAGGGCTTCATCGGTTTTGGACATTACACAGAAGTCTGGGAACACACAGCAACTCAAAGGCGAAGGTGGTATTGGCGTCATCTCCAGTAAGCTGACTCTGGAAGGACCACTGCAAAAAGACAAAAGTTCATTTTTAGTTAGCGGCAGAGGTACCTATGCCCATTTGTTTTTAAAACTAACGGATAATGCCAACTCAGCCTATTTTTATGACCTCAATACCAAACTCAATTTTGAATTAGACTCTAAAAATTCGTTGAGTTTTTCTGGGTATTATGGCCTAGATTATGTCAACATCAATGATAGTTTTACCAACATTTACGGCAATGCCTTTGGTGTTTTGAACTGGAAACATGAGTTTAATGCAGATGTATTCTCCAATCTCGACCTGTCTTATAGTCAATACAATTATGAATTAGACTTAGCCTTAGTGAGCTTTAACTTTCAAAACAGTATTTCCAATTTTGCTATTGATTACAGCATCAACCATACTCTATCTCCAGACCTAAGCCTAGTTTATGGACTGAATAGTATCCGATATGCTGTAGATCCAGGTAAAATAGTCCCTACCACAGCAGACTCTGGCATCAATCCTAGAAATCTTAACAACAAATATGCGCTAGACAATGCTGCTTATGTGTCTGTAAACCATTCCTTAAGTGATAACATCAACCTTCAGTATGGGTTAAGAGTTAGTGCTTTCTTAAGGATGGAAGACGAAGAGATAGACAGCTATGAGAATGATACCCCTCTACTCTATGACGAGAGCCGTGGCATCTATGTAGAGGCCAGCCCCACAACAACCCGCCAAGGCAACACGTCCAGAGTTTCAGAAAGCTATATCAACTTTGAGCCCAGAGCAGGTCTATCCTATGTACTAAATGACTATACCTCCATCAAAGCAAGCTATAATAGAATGGTGCAAAATTTGCACTTACTCTCCAACACCTCCTCTCCCACCCCATTTGACGTCTGGACGCCCAGCGGCAAGTACGTGAAACCACAGAAACTAAATCAGTATGCCTTTGGGTTTTTTAAAGATTTTGAAGATATGCCATTTAGTCTAGAAACAGAAGTTTTTTATAAAACCATACGCAACAGGATAGACTATATCGACGGGGCTAACCTCATAGCCAATGATGCCATAGAACGCGTTATCCTAAATGGCGAAGGCAGAGCTTATGGATTAGAGTTTTATCTTAAAAAAAATAGCGGAAAGCTAACGGGCTGGCTATCATACACCTTGTCCCGAAGTGAGCAGCGCACCCCTGGAAGAACACCTTCAGAACTAGGAATCAATAACGGAGATTGGTACCTCAATGGGTACGATAAGACCCATGATGTATCTCTTACTAGCAGTTATGCGCTGAATGAGAATTGGCAAATCAATAGCAACTTTGTTTTACAAACCGGCCGGCCTGTGAATTTTCCTGTAGGTCAATTTGAATTTCAAGACCTCAACGTACCTGTCTTTGAAGGAAGAAACCTGAATAGACTTCCCGCCTTTCATAGGCTAGACCTCTCAGCCACCTATACCCCAGACCGACCTAACAGAAGATGGGAGTCGTCCTGGAATTTTGGTATTTATAATGTATATAACCGCCGCAATGCTGCCTCCTTAAATTTTGAGCAAAATACAAGAACAGGGCAAAATGAAGCTGTGAGATTTTCTATCTTTGGCATAGTACCCTCTGTCAATTATACTTTTAAATTTTAGTCCATGAAAAACCTATTGCCTTTGCTTTTTACAATAAGCTTACTCATCAGTTGTGAAGATGTAGTAGAAGTGCCGCTACAAGAAGCAGAGCCAAGACTTATTGTAGATGCTATTATAGAATGGGAAAAAGGAACAAGTGGCAGCAGCCAAAGCATCAAACTCAGTAGAACAAGAGGTTTTTTTGAGGAAGACCCTATACCAGTAACAGGTGCAGAAATACTAATAGAAAACAGCTACGGAATAGAGTTTCCATTTGAAGAAGACAAGGCTGGCACTTATACCACCAAAAGTTTTCTTCCAGAATTTGGGCAGACCTACACAATGACGATAGAACTTGACGGGCAGACCTACACCGCCGTGGAAACTATGACACCAGTATCTGACATCGAATTTGTACAGCAGAATGATGCAGGTGGTTTTTCTGGTGAAAATACAGAGCTTAAAGTATTTTACACCGATAAAAAAGGCGAAGACAACTTTTATCTTTTTAAATATTTCGCTCCCTTCTTGGCTTACCCAGATTTAAGTACATTTGATGACGAATTCAATGATGGTAACCGAATATTTGGTATATTTTCCAATGAAGATTTAGCCAAAGACATGGATGTTAGGATAAAGCTGTATGGAATTTCAAAAGACTATTATAATTTTCTTGAAATCCTACTAGCCCAGGCTGGCAGTGCTGGAGGGCCATTTGAAACTCAGCCCGCTACCGTAAGAGGGAATATTAGCAACACACAAAACCCTGATGAATTGGTTTTTGGATATTTTGGACTATCTGAAGTAGATCAAGTGATATACACCATTCAATGATGCAGACACCTTTTGAAAAAATAACAGAACAATCCTCGAAGTATAGGCACCTCGAACGCATGAGTACTAGAGATTTATTGACACATATCAACACTGAAGACCAAAGCGTTCCAATAGCTGTTCAGAAAGTATTGCCGAGCATAGAAAAGCTCGTAAATGCTACAGTCATTCAATTGCAAAAAGGAGGCAGATTATTCTACATTGGTGCTGGGACAAGTGGAAGATTGGGCATTTTGGATGCCAGTGAATGTCCACCTACTTTTGGCGTGGAGCCAGAACTAGTGAATGGTCTTATAGCTGGTGGCGACAAGGCGATAAGGCATGCTGTAGAACATGCTGAAGACAACCTAACGCAAGCCTGGAAGGACCTGCAAGCCCATAACATCCAACCCAAAGATGTAGTTATCGGTATAGCAGCCTCAGGTACAACGCCCTACGTGGTAGGCGGCCTTGAAGCCTGCCAAGAGCAAGGCATCGCAACAGGCTGTATAGTATGCAATCCTAATTCTCCATTGTCTGAAGTATCTACCTATCCAATTGAAGTTATTGTAGGGCCTGAATTTGTGACAGGAAGCTCAAGAATGAAAGCAGGTACTGCGCAAAAACTTGTGCTGAACATGATTTCGACATCAGTGATGATACTACTTGGCAAAGTGAAAGATAACAAGATGGTAGATATGCAATTGAGCAATGCCAAGTTGACTCAGCGAGGTATCAAATTGATACAAGAAGCGCTAGACATAAGTGAGAGCAGAGCTAAATTCTTATTAGATAAACACGGTAGCGTTAGACAAGCCATTGTACATGAAACGAAGCAATAAAGACCTATTAGCCAAAGGCGTAAAGTATCTGGCAGGCGCCTTGCCACTTATATTCATTGGGCCATCTGTCATTTTTAGTGCCTTCAATAATCAGGATAAACCCTTGTATTGGCCTATTCTTAGTTTAGGCATCATCATAAGTTTTGCCGCAATAGGTTTGATTTTTAAAGGCATAATGACATTGCTGAAGGCTCTATTCAATGATTGATATTACTTACTCTTTGAAAGGCTTTTTTAGTTGATTCCAAAAATCCTGTGGATAATGCTCATCATTCTCAAAGCCAAGCTCAATGTTTTTGCCATCCTCTGGCACGTGAGCTGTACCAAAAATATAATCCCATAAACTCAGGCTTAAACCAAAATTCATTCCATAGGGATGGTCTTCGTGAAGTGCTTTCGCATGGTGCCAAATATGCATTTTAGGGTTATTTAAAATATATTTCAAAGGACCGTAATCCCAGCCAACATTAGCATGATTGAGATGACCGATGAAGACTCCAAACATGTGCACGATAAAAAACTCCTGAATCCCAAATCCAATCATCGCTAAAGGGACATACTGCACCACTTTGTACACAATAGTTTCCATAAAATGAAACCTGAATTGAGCAGCAAAACTCATTTCCTTCACGCTATGATGCACCTTATGAAACTTCCAGAGCCAAGGACGCTTATGCAGCTGGATGTGAACATTCCACTGGATAAAATCTGCAATCAAAAACATGATTAAAAATTGAGACCAAATTGGGAAATCTTGAACTTGAAAAGCTACTAAATTTTCAATGCCAAACAGGTTCAGAAAATCATTGAATAACTCCACAAAAACATTAGAGACCGCATTATAACCAATAAGAGAAAATATAAAAAAGTTGAAGAATACATAAAACACATCAAGCCAAAAGCCTTTACGAACAATCTTTTGATCCTTTCGCCATGGTATAATCACTTCCATAGCCAATACTAAGAATGACAGACCAATCAACCACCAAAAATAATTGGTAAGTGAAGGGTTTTGAATCTCATTGACGAGATAGTGGTAGTACCCAGAAAAAGAATCTAAAAAAATGTTGACATATTTATCCATAGACAATTACAAATTTATACGCTAATCCTGACTTAGAATGTATCATAAATCACAATAGTCTTTTAAAATTTGAAGTTTAAAATAGCAAGTCTATGTTTTCAAAAAAATCATACCTTGGTGGTTAAATGAATTAAGCATGAATTTTAAAGACAAAAAAATACTTGTCACCGGCGCCTCCAGAGGCATAGGGCGAGCCACTGCCATTGCCTTTGCAAAGCAAGGAGCAAGCGTAGGTATCAACTTCAAAAGCAACACTGCAGAAGCCAACTTAACCCTAAATGCAATGAGAGGTGATAGCCATCAACTTTTCCAAAGAGATATATCCATCACCACTGAAGCACAAGGACTTATTCACGATTTTATAGAGCACTATGGCAAAATAGATGTTCTAGTCAATAATGCGGGCATAGCAATAGCTCATGATATAGACCTCATTGATTTTGAGCACTAGACTAAAGCTTGGGAACACACCTTGCAGACCAATCTTTTTGCAGCAGCTAATTTAAGTTTTCTCGCCGCTCAACAAATGATGGAAACAAATGGCGGGCACATTGTGAATGTATCCTCCAGAGGGGCATTTCGTGGAGAACCAAGTCAGCCAGCTTATGGCGCTAGTAAAGCCGGGCTCAATGCTATGAGCCAATCTTTAGCAAAAAAATTAGCACCTTATGGCGTTTATGTAGGAGTGGTGGCGCCTGGCTTTACAGAAACTGATATGGGCACGGAAACACTCACAAAAGATGAGAAAGAAAACATGCTAAACGAGACTCCTTTTCATCGTATGGCCAGACCAGAAGAAGTAGCGCATGCCATCATGTTTCTAGCATCAAAAGATGCTGCCTACATGTCTGGCAGTATAATCGATGTGAATGGTGCAAGTTATTTAAGAAGTTAGCTTTCTAAGTTTAGGAAAAAATCTACCTGTCTTGGACGAATAAGCTTCATAATTTGGAAGTATAGCTTTCAGCATCTCCTCTTCATAGGTTGATTTATAATAGAACAAGGCTAAAAGCAGAAGGCTAATAAACAGTTTGAAGCCCTCCCCTAGCCAAAATGAAAAGCTAAACATAAAAATCAATATTCCTGAATAAATAGGATGCCTGCAGAATTTGAAGACACCGTTGGTTATCAGTTTAGAATCAGACTTTGGAGTAGGAAATGGGGATAAATGCACATTCATTTGCAACAAAGCTATAGCAGATAAAGCAACCCCAGCTAAACCAACATAAAACCATGCAAAATGCTCTAAAACGTCTATCGAAAACCATTTCACATCCAGAAAGAAAGCAAGCATTAAAAACAACTGGGTACTGACCAATACAATGTCTTTTATTTTTAGCATAGATTTTTAGTCAAAAATACTATTCTTGGTTAAGACGCAACCATCAAAGTCATATTCTACTGATTTTTATCAGTTCAAAACTGAAAGGTTACAGTTATTTTTGTGAGAGAGCAACGCCAATGAAACAGTTGATAGAAAAATACAATCGCCCAGGACCAAGATATACAAGCTATCCTACAGTACCGTTTTGGGATGAGTCAACGTATTCAGCTACTTCATGGATAAAAAGTCTTCAGCAAAACAATACATCTAGAGAAATAAGCCTATACATCCACCTTCCATTCTGTGAAAGTTTATGTACTTTTTGTGCTTGCAACAAACGCATCACAAAGCGGCACGAAGTAGAACTTCCCTACATAAAAGCCTTGCTAAAAGAATGGGAAATGTACCTCAACATTTTTGAAGAAACGCCAATTTTAAAAGAAATACATCTTGGGGGGCGGAACACCTACCTTCTTTAGTGCAGAACACCTGTCGTATTTATTAACTACTATAAAAACAAGTTGCGAACTTCCTGATGATATGAGCTACAGTTTTGAAGGCCATCCCAACAATACCACTACAGAGCATTTACAAACCTTGTATAATTTAGGATTTGACAGAGTAAGTTATGGGATACAAGACTATAACCCAACAGTACAACAAGCCATACACAGAATACAGTCTTTTGAGACTGTAAAACACATCACCGAAAAGTCAAGACAATTAGGCTATACCTCAATCAGTCATGATTTAATTTATGGACTGCCCAAGCAGAGTCTTGAAGATGTAAAAAACAGTATAGACAAAACCACAGAACTAATGCCAGATCGGATTGCTTTCTACAGCTATGCGCATGTGCCTTGGGCTAAAGGAAATGGGCAAAGAGGCTACAGTGAAGACGATCTTCCAAGTGCTGAAGAGAAAAGACAGCAATACGAAAAGGGAAAAGCAATGCTAGAAGAGAAAGGATATGTAGAAATTGGCATGGATCATTTTGCCTTGCCAGAAGATGAACTAGCAAAGGCATACAAAAACCAAACACTACATAGAAACTTCATGGGCTATACCACTACTAAAACTGATAAGATGATAGGTCTTGGTGTATCTGCCATCAGTGATAGTTGGTATGGATTTTCACAAAATCATAAACGCCTAGAAGAGTATTATGAGCATATTTCTGATGGAGTGCTGCCACTCTTTAGAGGTCATATTTTAAATAAAACAGACCTACAAATCAGAAGAAAAATTGTAAATTTAATGTGTCATTTTCAAACGGATATTTCAGATTTGGAATTAAACACACAGCTTGAAATTAAACATGATCTAAGTGAGTTTGTAGCAGATGATCTTTTAAGTATAAATCAAAATAATATTTTGGTATATCCAAAAGGCAAAGCTTTTATTAGAAATATCTGTATGGCTTTGGACCTTAGGCTAAAAGCTAAAGAAAATGAAACTGAACGTTTTTCAATGACCATCTAAACCTAAATACCTATGAAAAAAATACTTGTTCCCGTAGATTTCTCAACACCTTCTGAAAACGCTTTGAAGGTAGCCTCAGAACTAGCACAAAAAAACAAGGCTGAAGTTCATGTCCTTCATGTCATCGAATTGGCTGAATCGCTTTTTGGTGCAGAACAGTTTAATGTGAATGATGAACAAATCATTTTCTTTATGAAACTCGCCCAAAAACGCTTTGAGACCTTTCTACAAAAAGAATACCTAAAAGGAATCACCGTAAAGAGTTTTGTAGAGCCTGGTTCTGCCGCAATAGCCATACGAGAGACAGTTGAAAAAAATGATATCGATATAATTGTGATGGGTTCCAATGGCGTTTCTGGAATAGAAGAAATTGTGATAGGCTCCAACACTGAAAAAGTAGTAAGACACTCTGAAGTCCCTGTTCTTGTCGTCAAAAATGAGATGAAAAGCATAGCCATAAACAACATTGTGTTTGCTTCAAATTTTGAAATTGAAAATCTTGATGCATACAAGAAAGCTAAACAATTTGCTGATAGTTTTGATGCAAAGATGCATATGCTTTACGTTAATCTTCCTGGAAATCAATTTAGTAGTACCCCAGAAATACATGAACAAATGCGTGTATTTTTGAACAAAGTTGAAATGCCACTCAACAAAGATCACGTTGAGATTTTCAATGATTATACCATACAAGAAGGAGTGATAAATGGTTCTGAAAAATTGAAGGCAGACCTTATCATCATCCCTACTCACGGCAGAAAGGGCATCTCACATTTTTTCAATGGAAGCATCGGAGAGGATGTCGTGAATCATTCTGATTTACCTGTTTTGACGTTGAAAATTTAAAAAACTTCCATCAGCTAATTTCAAATGCACTGATTTTTTATTTCTTGAATTCATGAGATAAATGCAACTTTCAGGTTTGAGGGTTTGTTAGATTCATTTAAAAAACTCAACAACAAACATTTTGGTATATAGCTATACTATAAAACCAAGCAATGAACAAGAAACCATTTTGTTGAAATTTCACTGCCTTGAAAAGCGTTCCGCATAATGCGCACCTTAAAAGTAATGGTTTTTGACCTTTTTAATACCTATATAACGACATAAGTTCAGCTTCAAATTTATGTTGACTCAAATACTGGTTTTCCAAGTTTTTAGCAAATGGAATAGGTGTAGGAAGACTAGCTACTCTTTTGATGGGTGCATCTAGATATTCAAAACAATGTTCTGAAATTAGCGCTGAAAGGTCTGAAGCCAAACCTCCAAACAATGAATCTTCCTGAAGGATCAGGGCTTTGCCAGTTTTTCTCACAGATTCAAAAATTGTATCCTCATCTAGTGGGCATAGCGACCTCAAATCAATAAGTTCTGCCGAAATTTCAGGATGCTTTTCAAGAACATCTGTAGCCCAATGTACGGCTGCTCCATAGGTAATGACAGAAATATCTGTCCCTTGTTCTACAACATTTGCCTTTCCGAGTTCTAAAGTAAAATAAGCTTCAGCGACGTCGCCTCTGATGCTTCTATACAAAGCTTTATGTTCAAAAAACATCACAGGGTTAGGATCTTCAATAGCTGCGGCAAGAAGACCTTTGGCGTCTTGTGGGCTGGATGGATAGACTACCTTTAGCCCTGGGGTTTTAGTGAACCATGCTTCATTGGTCTGGCTATGAAAAGGGCCTGCGCCTACTCCTGCACCACAAGGCATACGTATCACCACATCTGCCTGCTGACCCCAGCGGTAATGTACTTTAGCTAAATAGTTCACTATCGGGTTGAAGCCAGAACTCACAAAGTCTCCAAACTGCATTTCTACAACAGATTTGATACCTTTAATAGAAAGTCCCATAGCGGCGGAAACGATGGCAGATTCACATATAGGGGTGTTTCTTACCCTGTGTTTTCCATACTTTGCAGATAGGCCATCTGTGATTTTAAAAACACCACCATAATCTGCTATGTCTTGCCCCATAATTATTAAGTTCTTGTGCTTGTCCATGCTTTGCTCTAAAGCTTCGGCTATAGCATCCACAAACCTAAGCGCTTTGGTTGGTGCAGTAGGTGGTTGTGGGATAAAGTCATAAGGTTTATAAACATCAGCAAGCTCAACTTCAAGATTAGCTTCAATATCTTGTTCTTCATTCGCGATTTTAAGGTGAGTATTGATGTCGTTTTGCAGGTCAGATTTTAAGACTGAAATTTCTTCTCTGGACATAAATCCAGATTCTAGCATAAAAAGCTCATAGTTATCTACAGGATCTAGTTGTTCCCATTTCAGCATAACATCTTCAGGTACGTATTTAGTGCCGCTAGCCTCTTCATGGCCTCGGCGCCTAAAGGTTTTGAATTCTATAAGCACAGGTCTTGGGTTTTGTCTTACACGCTCTGCTATGTCTTTTACTTTGGTGTAAATTTCTACTATATTATTTCCATCTATGATAAGAGACTCCATGCCATACCCCACACCCTTGTCAGCAATATGTTCACATTTAAATTGCTCTTCAACTGGCGTTGAAAGGCCGTAGCCATTATTTTCAATACAAAACAAAACAGGCAACTGCCACACAGAGGCTACATTGAGAGCCTCATGAAAGTCACCTTCGCTAGTCCCTCCTTCTCCAGTGAAAACAGCCGTTGCAGCAGCTTCATCCTTTAATTTGTGGGCAAGGGCTATCCCGTCTGCTACACCAAGTTGTGGTCCTAGGTGAGAAATCATACCTATAATTTTAAACTCTTGTGTTCCAAAATGAAAACTCCTATCTCTACCTTTTGTAAAGCCGTTCTGTTTTCCTTGCCATTGAGAAAACAACCTATCCAATGGAAGCTTTCGTTCCGTGAACACCCCCAGATTTCTGTGCATGGGCAGGATATACTCGTCTGAATGCATGGCTTTGGTAACGCCTACTGCTATAGCTTCCTGGCCTATCCCAGAAAACCATTTGGACAGTTTGCCTTGCCTCAACAAGACTAGCATCTTTTCTTCAATAAGCCTGGGTTTCAAAATGCTTTTGAATAATTCTATATGGTCTGCCTTAGAAAGACTTTTGTGATGAAAATTCATGACATAGTAATTTTACGTGTCGTAGTTTCAAATGTATTATAATGAAATTTGATATTATTAGAAATACTGAAATTCTTGTTGACTAAAATTCATTAAATTTGCTCAAAAGATGGAATATGCCTATTACAACTATACCAAGTGTCAACCTTGCTGATTTTACATCGCATGACTTAAGAAGGAAACGGAAGTTTGTAAATGAAATCGGTTCAGCCTTTGAGGATATTGGTTTTGTGTCCTTAAGCAATCACTTTCTTGATGATGAGCTGGTCAAAAAATTATACACAGAAGTGAAAGCCTTTTTTAACCTACCCGAGGACGTCAAAAAAAAGTATGAACGTGAGGATATTGGTGGACAGCGAGGATATAATTCTTTTGGAAAAGAACATGCTAAAGATAAAAAAGAAGGCGATTTGAAAGAGTTTTGGCATTTTGGACAAGAACCTGATGCTGATGCAAACCTGACAGAGGAGTACCCGCCAAATATTGAAGTTGAAGAGGTTCCAGGATTTTATGAAGCAGGGATGCAGGCCTATAAAATGCTTGAAAAAACAGGCATATACGTACTAAGAGCTCTAGCTCTTCATTTAGGGGTTCATGAATATCACTTCGACCATTGGGCTAGTAATGGAAATTCTATTTTGAGACCAATACATTATCCACCTATCAAAACTGAACCCAAAGGAGCTGTGAGAGCTGGTGCTCATGGAGACATCAACCTCATCACTTTGCTCATGGGAGCTTCTACAGGAGGTCTGCAAGTGCAACGCAAAGATGGAGAATGGATAGATGCTATTCCTAATGAAAATGAATTGGTCATCAATGTAGGAGACATGCTAGAACGCCATACCAATGGCAAACTAAAATCTACCATACATAGAGTAATCAACCCGCCAAAAGAAGAATGGGATAAGCCAAGGTACTCTATCCCGTTTTTCCTTCATCCTAGAAGTAATATGGACCTTGATTGCCTTGATGAATGCATTGACAAAGACCATCCTAAACAATATGAGGACATCACCGCAGGAGCGTTTTTATACCAACGTCTTGTTGAGATAGGACTTATCAAGAATTAAATTATGGACATCAAAGACCAACTAAAAAATTTATTTCCAGAGCATACGCCTGATGAGGAAAACACCTCTGTGCCAAAGGATGAATCCCTTGATATATGGCTACAAACTGACCCTCTTATCTGTGAGTTTTCTAAACGAAAAGGTAAAGCTAATACAATCATAAAAGGCTATACAGGAGCTAAAAAGGATTTTAAAAACCTCACTACATACCTTAAAAAAGAAATTGGCGTAGGTGGTAGTCATAAGAATGAAGAAATCATTATTCAAGGTGATTATCGAGATCAAATTATGGATTTGCTATCATCTATGGGATTTCATGTGAAGCGAGTTGGAGGCTAAAGGTAGTCTTGAAACTAGGACTATAATTTTTTTAAAAAAAAATACTCATTTAACCCCATAACATCATACAGTATGCCCATAGCCTCTTCAGAATTAATACTAAATCCAGATGGCAGTATTTATCATCTCAACTTGAAACCTGAAGACATTGCGGATACCATCATCACAGTGGGAGACCAGGATAGAGTAGCTCAGGTGACAGCACAGTTTGATGAGATATGTTTTGAAACTCAAAAGAGAGAATTCAAAACACAGACAGGCTATTACAAAGGGAAGAAAATCTCCGTTATTTCTACTGGCATTGGTACCGATAATATTGATATTGTCCTAAATGAGTTGGACGCTCTTGTGAATATCAACCTTAAAACTAGAGAACTAAAAAAACAACATCATTCATTAGATATTATAAGAATAGGAACTTCAGGAGGCATTCAGCCTCATGTGGGGTTAGATACCTTTGTGATGAGTGAAGCTGGTGTAGGCTTTGACGGATTGTTGCATTACTACAAAAACAACATCGAAAACACAATAGCTACTAAAGCACTTTCTGAACACATAGAGATATCATCAAAAAAACCCAAACCATATATCGTAAATGCAGATGAAAAACTGTTGACCCTTTTTAAATCCGACGAGCAAGTGATTTCAGGCTTCACCAGTACCAATCTAGGGTTTTACGGTCCACAAGGTAGAACCTTAAGGCTTCAACTCGAAGACCCAGATTTTATAGACCAGCTTGTTCGTTTTAAATTTAAAGGAAACACCATCACCAACCTGGAGATGGAAACCAGTGCTATATATGCCTTATCAAAAATGCTTGGGCATAGAGCCCTCTCCATGAATGCCATAATTGCCAATAGGGCTTTAGGAAGTTTCAGCCAGAACCCAAAAGCCTGCGTGGAGTCATTGATTCATTTTACCTTAGAAAAATTAACCCATCTCTAAAGACACCTATTTTTAATGGAAACAATACACGTAGGCGGCGTACCAGAACATTTCAATTTACCTTGGCACCTCTGCATAGAAGAAGGAGATTTTAAAAAAGAAAATGTAAACGTAACTTGGACAGATTTTCCAGGGGGTACAGGTGAAATGAGTGAGGCTTTGAAAACAGGTCAGGTTGATTTAGCCGTTATGCTCACTGAAGGTTGCGTGAAAGAAATTTGTGATGGAAGCGCTTTCAAAATTATTCAAACCTATATAGAAAGTCCCTTGCTTTGGGGAATTCATGTGCATGCCAACTCCAATTTTCATCATATAGATAATTTAAAGCATAAAACTGCAGCTATTAGTAGGTTAGGATCTGGATCTCACCTTATGACTTATGTCCATGCCCAAAATCAAAATTGGGATACTGCGGCTTTGAAATTCAATACCACCCAACATCTTGCTGGCGCCAAAACTTCACTTACTAAAGGGACATCAGATTATTTTCTTTGGGAGCACTTCACAACCAAACCACTTGTAGATGAAGGTGTTTTTAGAAGATTAGGAGATGAGCCTACACCTTGGCCATGTTTTGTGATAGTAAGTACATCATCGTTTATTGAAACTCACAAAAATACTATTGTTAAGTTGCTAGAAGTCTTAAATCAAAAAAGCAAAAATTTTAAGCATAGTCCAGGGATTGAGCATGAGATTTCAGAACGCTACAATCTTGAACTAGAAGATGTTAAAAAATGGCTAGCCATAACAGAATGGAGCCAACAGCAACTTTCTAAAAATGACATTATTCTTACACAAAATAGACTCAAAGATTTAAACTTAATTTCAACAAAAAAGGATTTCCAAGAATTTATTTTTTAATTTTGACGCAACTAATTACTCTATTTTACATCTATTAACAAAAGACTAGCTTTAAATGATTATCGTACAAATCGTAATAATCCTTGTTATCATAAATCTCCTGCTATTGATTTTCAGTTGCGACTCTGGAGATAAAAAGCTTAAATTCAAAAAATCAAAAAAGAAAATCGAAGTAAACACCCCAAAAGTTTTTACTACAAAAAGTAATTCAAACCCAATTTTTGCTGATAAATAATCTACCAGTCTATTGGTGATTTATTTTGTGATTTTAAAAGTCTGTTGGTTGTACTAAAATGCTTATTTCCAAACCAATACCCCCTATTTGCACTCAATGGAGACGGATGACCAGACGTTAAGACATGGTGCTGAGCTACATTTATCAATTTTACTTTTTTCTTAGCATAACCACCCCACAACAAGAAAACTACGCCATGCTTTTCTAAAGAAATTTTACGAATTACCGCATCCGTGAAAAGCTCCCAGCCTTTGTTTTGATGGCTTCCAGCTTCACCAGCGCGCACTGTTAGAGTGGCATTCAAAAGAAGAACACCTTGCGCCGCCCAAGCTTCAAGATTGCCGTGTGGTGGTATATTCTGCCCTAAATCCTCTTTTAGTTCTTTATAAATATTGAGCAAAGAAGGAGGTATAGGTACCTCTTTAGGAACAGAAAAAGACAAGCCATGCGCCTGATTATACCCATGATAGGGGTCTTGCCCAAGAATCACAACTTTGGTATGATCAAAGGGACAAAGCTGAAAGGCATTGAAAATATCACGACCATTAGGGTAGCAGGTGTACTCCTTATATTCTGACCGTATAAACTCTATAAGCGATTTAAAATATGGTTTTTCAAACTCATCTTTTAAGATACTTTTCCAATTTGCTTCAATCTGAACCTCCATTTATTATCCGTATTTTTGCGAGACTACGAATGTAGAATTTTTGTATGATAAACATTAGCGAGAAAACCTTAATAGATTTAGAATTTCCAACAGTTTGTTCACAATTAAGTGCATACTGCATCACAAGCAAAGGGCAGGAAAAGGCACTTAAGCTTTCGCCCTATTCTTCATACAAGTCCATTTATTTTCATCTTCACCAAACAGAAGAATATAAGTCTTCTGCCCTACAAGAAAAACCAATCCCAAATCATGGTTTTGAAAGTGTAGATGATATAATAAAAATGCTTGCAATAGAAGGCTCTGTGATGGAACTCAATGCCTTTAGAAAAGTGCTAAACCTTTCTGAAACAGCCAACATCCACCTTAAGTTTTTTCTGAAATATAAGGAATTGTACCCCAATCTATACAATTCTACACAACCCATTGAATATACTACTGCCATAGTAGATGAAATAAGACGGGTGGTAGATAAATTTGGAGAGATCAAAAATGATGCTACTCCAGAGCTTTTCAGGATAAGAAAAACTATAAATATAGCCAAAGGCAAGATCAACTCCAGCTTTTCTAAAGCCTTATCCAAGTACAGTAGCTATGGCTATCTAGATGACATCAGGGAGTCTGTAGTAGATAATGTGAGGGTCCTAGCCGTTACTGCCATGCACAAACGAAAGGTGAAGGGAAGTATGCTAGGCAATTCAAAATCTGGAAACATTGTCTATATCCAACCAGAAGAAACCCAACAATCTGAACGGGAACTTGATGAAGCTGAATACGAAGAAAAAGAAGAAATCAATAAAATTTTAAAGGCTCTTACTAATCATTTGAGACCTTTTGCTGATCTTTTAAAACAATATCAAAATTATTTAAGCGAAATTGATTTAATTTCAGCTAAAGTTAAATATGCTGAAGTGTACAACGGACTTTTACCAAAAATAACTACAGACAAAGAAATTTACCTAAAAGATGCTTATCATCCGCTTCTGCTTATCAATCATAACAAAATCGGTAAAAAGACTTACCCCCAAGACATCACCCTGAATAAGTCACAACAAATTATTGTGATTTCTGGACCTAATGCAGGAGGTAAAAGCATCACACTAAAAACCATAGGTCTGGTTCAAATCATGCTGCAAGCTGGCATGCTCATTCCTGTGCACGAGTATTCTCGCATTTCGTTTTTTGATAAAATCCTGACAGATATAGGGGACAACCAGAGTATCGAAAACCACCTTAGCACCTATAGCTATAGGCTAAAGAATATGCGGAAATTTCTAAAAACCTGTGATGATAAAACCTTATTTTTGATTGATGAGTTTGGTACAGGCTCAGACCCAGAGCTTGGTGGCGCACTGGCTGAAACTTTCCTGGAAGTATTTCATGAGAAGCAAGCCTATGGAATTATCACAACGCATTATGCTAATCTTAAAATGATGGCTAATGAAAATCCAGAAATTGTGAATGCCAATATGGCCTTTGATAGCTACAGCATGGAACCCTTGTTTGAACTTAAGCTAGGTGAAGCTGGAAGCTCATTCACCTTTGAAGTAGCCCAAAAAAACGGCATACCGTTCAGCTTAATCAATAGAGCCAAGAAAAAAGTAGAACGGGGCAAAATAAGATTTGATAAAAGCATTGCTAAACTTCAGATGGAACGTTCTAAACTAGCAAAAACCAATACTGAATTAAAATCCAAAACAGACCAAACCCGTAAGGAACAAGAAAAACTGGATGAAATCAATTCTAAAATTCAGCAGAAATTAGAAAATTATCAAGAACTTTACGACAGTAACCAACGGATGATAGGTATAGGTGAAAAGGTAGATAAGATTGGGCTACAATACTTCAACAGCAAAAATAAAAAACAACTTTACGCTAATATTCTCAAAATAATTGAGCGTGAAAACTCTAAACGCATCAAACAGTCTCGAAAAGAAGAAAAACTACAACGAGAAAAAGAAAAAACCATAAAGGAAGAAGTTCAAAAGAAAGTTGAAGTTATAAGAACCAAAAAGAAAAAAGAAAAAAGAAAGCAAGAAAAAACGATTGTAGCAGAAAAACCAATCCTGAAAGTAGGAGATTCTGTAAGAATGTTTGACGGAAGAGCTGTTGGAACTATAGATAAATTTGAAAAAGGAAAAGCAGTTGTAAATTATGGTATGTTTACCACAAGCGTAGCAGACGACCAACTTGAACTTGTAAAAAGAGCTAAATAAATGGATTTACCAGAGGATAAAAAAATAATATTATTTGATGGGGTATGTAATTTTTGTAACGCTTCCGTAAGATTTATTATGAAACGCGATAAAAAAGACTGCTTCAGGTTTGCTTCACTTGAAAGTAATCTTGGCAAAAAACTTACCGACGAACGCGGAATTGACACCTCCAAAATAGACTCGATAATACTTATAGATCCTGGCAATGCATACTACATCAAGTCTTCTGCAGCTTTAGAAATTTCAAAGGGCATGTCTGGTTTATATCCACTATTAAGTATCTTCATCTATCTACCAGAAGGATTTAGAGATTGGGTGTATGATATTGTAGCTAAAAACAGGTACAAGTGGTTTGGAACCACTGAAACCTGCCCCATGCCATCAGCTGAAGAGCAATCAAAATTTTTAGATACCTAAAATTTTAATTAAGACTTAAAGACAGGAAGTATTTTGGTAGAGACTTCTCCAAACCCAATTCTTACCTCATGATTTTGGCAGTAGCCACGCAAAATTACTGTATCATTATCTTCAATAAATCGACGTTCCTGCCCTCCTTTTAGTTTTAACGGTTTAGAACCATTCCAAGAAAGTTCCAGCATTGAGCCATAAGACTCAGGTGTTGGGCCAGAAATTGTACCACTAGCCATCATGTCTCCACTATTCACTGGGCAACCATTGACGGTATGATGCGCAAGCTGCTGACTCATATTCCAATACATGTATTTAAAATTGGACTTTGTTATCACAGTTTCTTCCGCATTTTGTGGCTTAATCGCAACAGAAAGAGAAATATCAAAACTCTTCTTGCCAGTGGTCTCTAGGTAAGGTAGTAATTTTTTTATAGACTTAGGCCCTTCTACACGGAAGGGTTCTAAAGCATCCAAAGTGACTATCCATGGTGAAATAGCAGATCCAAAGTTTTTACCCAGAAAAGGGCCAAGTGGCTCAGACTCCCATTTCTGTAAGTCTCTAGCACTTAAATCATTGAACAACACCATTCCGAAGATATACCCCTCGGCATCATTTGCCGGTATAGGCTCTCCTAAATCATTGCTTGCAGTAGTGATAAAAGCCATTTCGAGCTCAAAATCCAAAAGACGTGTAGGCCCAAATATAGGCTCGTCTGATCCCTTTGGTAATTTTTGCCCTTGAGGCCTATGGATAGGAATACCACTAGGCACTATGGAAGAACTTCTACCATGGTAACCAATGGGAGAGTGCAACCAGTTAGGCAAAAGTGCATTATCTGGATCTCTTAAGATTTTACCTACATTAGTCGCATACTCTTTACTGGAGTAAAAATCCGTATAATCACCAACTTGCACCGGCATTTGCATTTCTATTTCATCCAAAGTAAACAAAATAGTTTCCCTGTCTTTATGATTAGATTTTAATTCATCATTGGTAGCATCAAACAAATCTGCTACTCTATTCCTTACCGCTCTCCAGGTTTTACGACCATCTGCTATAAAATCATTCAGACTATCTTGAAGAAAAATATCATCTGTAAGTGGAATATTTTTAAAATAACCAAGCTGGTGAAGCGCACCCAAATCTATGGCATAATCTCCTATTCTTGTTCCGATAGTGATGATATCATCACGTGTAAGAAAAACTCCAAAAGGAATATTTTGGAGGGGAAAATCTGTGTTATCTGGAAGATCCAACCACGTTTTTCTTGAAGGATCATTGGCTCTTAATGGCATAGAAATGGATTTTAAGTTTAATCTATCATAAATATTACATCAAATATATTATTTTAAGTTTGTAAACCATTCAAATTTGTTAAATTTGAAGCTAATTTAACTTTAAAATGTAATGATGAAAGATAAGGCCATTTTAGACTTAATTCTTGAAGAAAAAAACAGGCAAATTAGCGGTTTAGAGCTCATAGCAAGTGAAAATTTTGCTAGCCAAGACGTTATGGATGCAGCAGGATCTGTACTTACTAATAAATATGCTGAAGGGTATCCTGGAAAAAGATACTATGGTGGCTGTGAGGTTGTGGATAAAGTTGAAGATCTTGCAAGAGAGAGGTTGAAGCAATTGTTTAAAGCAGACTATGCCAATGTACAGCCACATTCTGGCTCTCAAGCAAAT
>Ga0102930_1000144_pt1 | contig 22690 bp, 16 predicted proteins | sample SalPon1_B_H2O_MG_FD_84514 | JGI IMG/M metagenome (GOLD analysis project Ga0102930, IMG submission 84514) | Salt pond water microbial communities from South San Francisco under conditions of wetland restoration - Salt Pond MetaG R1_B_H2O_MG | ecosystem: Environmental > Aquatic > Non-marine Saline... | reverse complement strand
AAACCGCAGCGACAAATCCGCCAAAAAAGATATAGATCATCACGATCACAAAACCGATGAGAATGCCCCAATAATAATCGATGTTCAGCATAGATTCAAAGGCAATTCCCGTTGCGTCGATCTGCGAACTCACATAAATGACCACAAATAGTGATAAAGCGGTAGCGGATATGACGCGCAACGTATGTTTATTGGTCTTAAAATGGCTTTCTAAGTAATCCGGAACGGTGATGGAATCATAACCATCTGATAACCGCTTGAATTTTTTAGCCATAAAAAACCAGGAAATGGCAACGCCCAAGACCTCACCGATTACTACCCAATACGCACTGATACCGGCCATCGCGCCCATGCCGGTCAAACCGATGAGCAACCAACCGGATTCGCCGGTGGCGCGAGCCGAAAAGGCAATGCTCCAGAAACCAAGCTTCTTGCCGCCAACGTAATAATCGCTCATATTCTTGATCTTGCGGGAAGCTAAATAGCCGATCAGAAATAATATTCCTACATAAATAGCTAATACAATCAACTTGGTTATCATAGATCAATTTTTGACCAAATGTAGGAAGAATCTGAGAAGTGGCTAGAAGTTGATCGGAGAGCTAAGCTAACTTTACCTACTTTTTAATATTATCATTCTAAGCGTTTGATGATTTTTGTAATTTACAGTTTATCTACAGGAAAAGTACATTTATCTACACATTTTGTCTGATGAACGATTTTTAATTAAAAATATCTTAAATTTCATTTGTTTTATAATGAAAAAAATTGAAAAGTGAAAAATAGACTTGCTGTTTTAGTAATAGAAGATGATCAAATAGAACGGATGAAGCTGAAAAGAGCTACATCCTTACTTGAAATGAATCATAATATCATAGAGGCAAAGAATGGAGAGGAAGCCTTAGATCTACTTGAAGATAAATCTAATTTACCTGATATCATACTATTAGACCTTAATATGCCCAGGATGAACGGGATTGAATTCTTGAGGACACTAAAAGAGGATGAGGTTCTCAAATATATTCCCAGCATAGTACTGACGACATCTACCAACCCTAAGGATGTTTTAGAGAGTTATAAAATAGGTATTGCGGGATACATCATTAAGCCACTAAAATATGAAGATTATGTTTCATTGGTTGAAAAAACACTTGAATACTGGAGCATCAATGAACTAACAAAAAAATAATGAAAGGTATTATCTTTACAAATTTCTTAGAATTAGTGGAAGACAAGTTAGGTCTACATATCGTAGATGAGATCATCAAAGAATCTAACCTGGAATCTGAGGGTGTTTATACTTCTGTAGGTATTTATGAATTTTCAGAGATGTTACAGCTTCTTCAAAATCTAAGTAATAAAACGAATTTATCCGAAGATGAATTGTTGCTTATTTACGGCGAGCATATGTTTTCTGTCCTAACGGAAGAACATCCCTATATCATAGAAGCTTATGATGACCCAATAGACTTCTTATCATCAATTGAGAACCATATTCATGTTGAGGTGAGAAAGATCTACCCTGATGCTGAATTGCCCAGCTTTGAGGTTTTAAAAAGAACACAAGGTCATCTAAGTATGCTTTACAGGTCAAGCAGGGCGATGCATCATTTTGGGCTTGGGCTGATGAACAAAACCTTTGAGCATTTTAATGTAAAAGCTCATATCGAACTAGAAAAGATAAAACCTGATGGTACGGAAGTCAAGTTCGTAATCGACAAGCTAAATGAGTCAACAGCAAATTGATATATTACAAAGAGCACTTGAACGCGAAAGAAGATCGCGTAAGAAAGCTGAAAAGACACTGGAGATAAAGTCCTCTGAGCTTTACAGAACTTCATTAGAATTAAAGAAATCCAATGAACGTTTGGAGATGCTAGTGAATGATAAAACTTCAGAACTAGAAGGGTTTTTTGAGAATATCATAGATGCATATGTGATCATAGACTTTAATGGTGATATTTTAAAAATGAACGATGCGGCAATAGAAATGATAGGCTACGATATAAAAGAAAAAAGCCTTAACCTGGTAGATCTAGTAAGATCAGATGAATCGCATATAGTCAAAGAAGCTTTTCAAAATTTGGTCAAAACTGGGGAATTGAGAAATTTTCAAGTTAGAATAGTTGCAAATGATAAGATAGAAAAGCTTGTCCAGGTCAACGCTAGCCTTATACATAAGAACGGAAAGCCCAGAGCAGTTCAGGGTATAGCTAGAGACGTTACCAAAGAAAAAAAAGCTGAGAATAAACTAATAGCATCTAACAAGCGGTTAGCTACTTTGATAACAAATTTAGATAATGCTATCTTATTAGAAAATGAGAATAGAGAGGTTATTCTTACGAACAAAAGATTTTGCGAGTATTTTAAAATCCCATTAAGTCCAGAAAAAATGATTGGAATGGACTGTTCAAATGCGGCGGAAGAAAGTAAAGGTTTATTTAAGGAACCGGAGAATTTCGTAAATGAAATAGAAAGAATCCTTAAGGAAAAAAGAACTGTTTATAGAGATGAACTAAGAATGACCGATGGTAAAATTCTGGAAAGAGATTATATTCCAATTTTTAATGACGATCATTACAAAGGACATTTATGGAGCTATCGAGATGTAACCTTAAAAAACAGGTACTTTAAGAATATTGAAAATCAAAAACAAAAATATAGTAATATTATTGCCAATATGAACCTTGGTTTGATAGAGGTAGATACTGGCGGAAAAATATTAATGGTTAATAAGAGCTTTTGTGATATGTCCGGCTATACTGAAAAAGAGCTGATAGATCAAAATATTAGAGAGCTATTGGTCGGGAAAGGTGAAAAGGAAATATTAAACGTAGAAAATTTAAAAGAATTAGCAGAAGAGTCTAATTCTTACGAAGTTTCTTTTAAGACAAAAAAAGGAGAGCTTAGGCAATGGCTTGTCAGTGAAGCTATTAACAGGGACCTTAACGGTGATATAATTGGCTCTATAGGCGTTCATCTGGATATTACCGATCTGAAATCATTAGAAGCAGAAAAAGAGAAATTAGTAAGTCAGCTTGAAAAAAGTAATGATGAACTCCACGAATATGCTCACATTGTATCTCATGACCTAAAATCTCCATTGAGAAGTATTAATGCGCTAATTAATTGGGTAGAACTTGATAATAAAGAAAAATTGGACAAAGCAAGTCTTCAGAACATCGAGCTTATCAAGTCGACCCTAGAAAAAATGGAAGATCTGATATCCAACATCTTAAACTATTCCAGCTTAACAGGGAATAATGAGCTATCACAGGTAGATGTACAGAAATTAGTCACTAATGTTATTACTATGTCATATGTGCCTGATCATATTAGTATAAATTTAAAAAATAGTTTGCCCTGGGTAACTGCTGATGAGACAAGACTTCAACAGGTATTTCAAAATCTTTTGACCAATGCTATCAAATACAATGATAAAAAGGAAGGTTTTATCGATATAGACGTAAAAGATGATGATGATTCTTATCAATTTTCAATTCAAGATAACGGTATCGGTATAGATGAAAAGTACCAAGATGATATCTTTAAGGTATTTCATACTATAAACAAAAGTAAGGATTCAATTGGGTTAGGTCTCTCCATGGTCAAGAAGATCATCGAACTCCATGGGGGAAAGATCTGGATTAAAAGCAAGCCTGGTCTGGGATCAACTTTTTTCTTCACACTAAAAAAACAAAAATGCTAATATCATCAACTAACTATTCTGACATTGTTAAGTCTATCGCTGAACATGTTAATGGAAATGCAGCCCTTATCTCCATCGCAGAGCATACAGAGGTAGATGTTTCTAAGCTCATACAAAAGCTTGGTCAAAAAAAAGTCAGATTTATGGGCGGTATCTTCCCTAGGGTTATTCATGACAATCAAATTTTTGAAAAAGGTATTGTCATCAACACATTAAATCATCTGGAATCAGTCAATGTGATCAAGAATATCAGCAAGGGACAACTGAAGATCCCAGACTTTCATTTTGCAGAAGACCAAGAATATAGTCTACTGACCTATGTAGATGGACTCACGGCAAACATATCTAACTATCTGGAAAACCTTTATGAGAAATATGGTATGCAAACTACTTATTTTGGCGGTGGTGCAGGTAGCTTGTCCCTAAAGCAAGGTCCTTGTGTTTTCACTAATGATGGTCTATTTGAAGATGCTGCTGTATATTGCATATTGAAAATAAGAACGAAGATAGGAGTAAGCCATGGCTGGAAAAAGGTAGATGGTCCTTTTATAGTTACTAAGGCGGAAGGTAATATCATAAAGGAGATCAACTGGAAAAAACCGTTTGAAACTTATAAAGAGGTTGTTGAAAAACATAGCCAACAGAAGTTCACACCCGATAATTTCTTTGACATCGCAAAAGCATATCCATTTGGGATCCTTAAAGATAGTTCTGAACATATCGTGAGGGATCCTTTATCCGTGAATGAGGAAGGTGAGCTAGTATGTGTAGGAGAGTTAGAGAACAATATGCTTATAGATATTCTGGATGGTAATACCGGATCATTGATAAAGGCTGCAAAAAATGCTTCAAAGGATGCTGTGGGTCAAACAAATAGTCCCAAGAAAGCCATCATTATTGATTGTATATCAAGAATACTTTTCTTAGAAGATCAGTTCCAGGTGGAGTTAGACCAGATAACCGATGCCATCAAAAACAACTTTCCTAACTTATCTATCGGTGGTGCATTAACACTAGGCGAAATATCGTCTTATGGAGATGGGTTCTTAGAATTTTATAATAAAACCGTAGTAATAGGATTATTTGAATATGAAGATTGAAAACCATATACTTAATATTCTGCAATTATATGAGTACGCAATGTCCGTTGGCAGGACCTTGGATAGTAAGGAAAATTGCGACACATTCTTGAAACTCTTGCTTAAAAGAAAGGATTTAAATGCATGCTGGATCTTAAGCCAGAGAGACGGTAACCTTGAACTCATGTATTCTCTGCCTGTAGGGAAAAAAGTGAAAGTAAGCACTAATAAAGTGCTAAAGCAATGGCTAGATAGTTCTCAAATAAGCGTACTGGTCGACGCTCAACATATTAGTCCAGAGATTTCACCAATTAAGCTCCATGGTGGTCAAGTAGGTATTTTCAAATTGAAAGATGAAGGTTATCTGTTTCTTTACTCGAAGTCAATGAACTTAAATAACACAGAATTAACTCAACTTCAACCCGTAATAGATAAATTCTCTAATAATTTAAGGGCATGTAAGGCATTTGAAGAGCAAAATATGCTTTTAGAGAGCCTGAAAGCTCAAAACCAGGAACTTAGCGATTATGCACATATGATATCTCATGACCTGAAATCACCCTTAAGAACGATAGAGACCCTGACTTATTGGATGAAAGAAGAAAATAGAGAATCCTTAAATAAAAATGCTAAGGATCAATTAGATATGATAAGTGATAATATTAGCAAGTTGGACAACCTTATCAACGGCATATTAAATTACTCCTCAATAGGCAAAGAAAAAACAGAAGTTCATAGAGTTGTGCTAGGATCATTGATAAACGATATCATGAAAATGATAAAGATCCCCGACCATTTCAATATAGTCATATCAGACATGCCTATTATTAATGGTAATAAACATCTTCTTCAACAATTGTTTCAAAACCTTATTATAAATGCAGTTAAATATAATGATAAAGATGAGCCTATGATCAAGATCGATTCTAAAGTCAAATCTGATCATTATGAGTTCTCTGTCCAGGATAATGGTATTGGAATCAAGGAAACTTATTTTGAACGTATATTCAACACTTTTGAGAAATTAGAAGATGCTACGAATAGCACTGGCTTAGGTCTGTCAATTGTTAAAAAGATAGTTCAGGTCTATGATGGTGATATATGGTTAACCTCAGAATTAGGAGAAGGCACTACTTTTTATTTCACGCTCAGGTCAAAATAATATGGAAAAACCTAACTTAAATTATATAAGGGAAATGTCTGGAGGTGATAAAGCCTTTGAAAAAAAACTCTTGGAAATTATTAAAAATGAATTTCCGCAAGAAAAAGCATCTTATTTTAATAATATCAAAGCTGGTAATATGATAGAAGCTGCTCAATATGTCCATAAAATAAAACATAAAATTAGCATATTAGGACTTGAAAAAAGTTTTATTATTGCAACAAAGTACGAGGATAGATTAAAAAAAGGAAATCCAGACCTTGAAAATGAATTCAATAGCATTATTAAGGAAATAACAACTTTTATAAAAAACTTTTGATCTAAGCGAATATGAATTGTATAGTTATTGATGACGATTCTACTGCAAGGAGCATCATTTCCCACTTATGTTCTCAAAATGAAGATGTAGTTGTTGCGGATGAGTTCTCAAATGCTATGCAGGCCATAAAATACTTGAACTCCTATGATGTGGACCTTATCTTTCTGGACATACATATGCCGGACTTTGATGGTTTTGATTTTATTAGAACGCTAAAAAATCCACCAAAGATAATTCTCATTACATCTGATGATAGCTTTGCAGTCAAAGCCTTTGAACATATTGCTATTGTGGATTATCTTCTTAAGCCTATTGGCATCGAAAGATTTAGGAAAGCCATAGAAAAAGCGAAGAAAACTAACATTTCTACTCCATTAATCTCAAAATTTGAGAATATGGAAAATGCTCTAGCTAAAGACTTATATGTAAATATTGATAGAAGGCTCATAAAAATAGATATACCCAGTATTTATCTTATAGAGGCCAGAGGAGATTACATACAAATTAAAACTGAAGATAAGAGTTATACGGTACATTCCACGCTTAAAAAAATTGCTGACAAACTACCTGAAGATCTATTCATAAAGGTGCATCGTTCATTTATTATCAATTTTTCTAAGATAATTGATATTGAGGATAACAGCGTACTGATCAAAAAGGACGTGATCCCAGTGAGCCGCTCAAAAAGACCTGAACTGATGAGGCGTTTGAATCTTCTTTAAAACGCTTTATCTACGATTAATTGCCTTTTATCTATTAAAACTTTTGAACAATCGAGTTTCTGTGAATTAGCACAGCATTACAACTAAGTTTGTGATATAATAAATTGATTGTTTATGAAACTTGTTTCTTTTTGTATAGTATTATTTTGTATAACGTTTGTTCAAGCTCAAAACTATCAGTTCTTAGGCAATTATACAGCGAATGGAACTCCACTGTATCTTGCGCAACCCGCTGATATGATTACTAATGAAACAATGGAACTGGTAGAGAATTCCCTCCCGGAAAGTTTCCCTGTACCGGATTATAATCCACAGTATATCTCAGCAGGATACGAGACAGACGTTATCTTAAATGAAGATGCAGAGGTTTGGGTTACTTTTGTGAAGGAAGGTGCAGGTTATAAGAACGTTCTTGGCTTTTACACTTATGATACTAACAACCCCATACAAACAGCACCACAGCCTCAAGACATTACCATAATATTTCCCAACGTATCAGCTTCTGGAAGCGGTGGCGGGCTGCACGCAGGTGATAAGGTAAAGATAGGACAATTTCCAGCTGGAACGGGTATTGGTTGGGTGCTCCTTGCTGACGCCTGGGAAAATTCCACAAGTTCTGTTGGTTATGGTAGCTGGCAATTGTATTCCGACCCTGATTTTAACCCAGAGCAAGACCCCGATCTAAGACATCATAATGTTCTGCTTAATGACGATGCTAATGAGAGAGTTATATTAGGATTTGAAGATATAAGACGTGATTTTAGCTCTTGTGATAATGATTTTAATGATGCAGTTTTTTATGTGACCTCAAACCCATATACCGCTATTGAAACTAACAACATTGCCGATGTTTCCAGCGCTACGGATGTTACAACGGCCAATAATGGAGGCTTGGAAAGTAATGGCTCTCTGGCCCAAAGAATTGCAAGAAGAAACTTATTAAGACAGAAGACAGGCTCTGCTAAAGATAAAAGGAAATTGCAAAATGAATTCCATAAAACGATTGGTTCCCAGGTAAATAAAAAGACAAATTCTTCTGCCTTGAACTTAAATGATATCCTACCGGGTACAGGAATGTATGGAACAGAAACAGCTTATGAATCAACTCCAAATGACCTATTAGGTATAACAAACGCTACAGATGTTTTCTCTGTTGATTACTATCAGGGAAATAAGAGGGTCGCCGCTGCCCTTGCAACCTCTACGCAAGGCTCAGTATATGATCATTCTAAAGTGATTTGTGACCGGTTGAAGAGCTCTGTGTTACAAGATGTAAGAACAGTAATGGTAAAAGGACATAAGATCATAATTTCAGAAACGCTCAGAGCAACAGGCGAGAAAGAATATTCTTTAAGCTTTTCCATTAAAGAAGGGAATCAAAGCAATGAGCTGTTCAGTTTTTGGAATATTGATGAGTATCCTGTTGGCGATTACCACAACTTTCAGGTTTGGGGAAGTTCTTATTCTCAGATATTCGCTATAAGTAATTATATATTAGATGCTTTCAGTGCTCAAAAACCACTGATCAGTCAAGATACGCAAAACATTGTTCCTCCTGTATTCGTCAGCTCTGGTTATTATGCTGAAGGGAAAGTATATCTGGACCTGATCAATACGATCAATGCAACATCGGTAAATTTCAATGCTAATATCAAAGTAACAGAAACTGCAAGCTCACAGAGTTTTAATCAAAATATCCCATTAAGCGGAAATTGGAATGAAACTTTAACCATTGATACCGGTCAACTTTTTGACATTGGGTTTTCCATAAGTGTGAGTTCTTCTTATCAGGATGATGCTCTCTATCTTGCAGATGGTCCCTGGGGTTTAGACTATCTGGACCCTGAGGTCTCAATAACGAACTTTTCTGTCCTCAATAATAGCCTGAACGACGATCCATCTTTATATAAGATAGAAAGAAAGGCTTCTGTAACTGGAAATGTCAAAGGCACGGTTAACTTGTTCAGGCATTTATCAGCAGGTGAACAGTCGCTCGATGTACAGGATTTTGAAAGTGTCACTTTTAGTATCAACAATTCTCATCCCGTAGAAGTCGTTTTAGTTGAAGATGGTCTGGACGATTGGAATGATCGATTACGATATACTGTTCCAGCTAACGTAACAGAATCAACTTATCAGATCGCATTTGATGAATTTGTTGATGGACAAGGAAATGGTGTTGATGATCTTGATGCTCTTAAAACCATTGTATTTTCATTACAGGGAAACTTCACTAATTTTCAAGGTTTCAATTTTAATGTAGATGCATTGGCTTTTAGCGAAACCAGCACTTTGAGCAATGAAAGTTTTGAAGTTACCAGAGATAAGCAGGCCTTTGTTTACCCTAACCCAATGTCTGAAAGAACTAAGCTTAGCTTTGTTGCCAGGCAAGAAAAAGATGTATCTATAAAAATGTTCGATATAAGCGGTCAACTTGTTTTACATAAAAAGGTGTCAACCTCCGTAGGGAATAATGAAATTAAGATACAAAGAAATGGTATTAAAAAAGGCGTTTATATTATAAATATCAAAGGTTTAAGAATCGGCAAAAAGCATTTGAAATTAGTAGTAGAATAAATATGAGATCATAAGGCCTTTGCTTTTTATCATATCATCACCCTACATCAGCATTTTAATGCATTGAAATGTGTCTTGACTTCATTAAGAGCATTTTTTATCATTAATCCACTTTTGGTCTCTTTTTCCTTTTGATCTAAACAAAGATTCTTGTTCAGTTCTAGACCTTTCTCTTTGCTAAGGCGTTCTTTGAACAGAAATAGTATTGAATGCTTGTCAACGAATATATTTTTTTTTGTTCATATCTTTAGAACTTATGATTTTTTCACTCTTGAACCTGGCACTTATTAAAAAATGATACAAGAATGTAGCGGTTAATATTTATCTGGCTTTTAAAAATGACCGGGGAATCATCATTTTTCAGTTTTGTCTTACAGGATATAAAAAAATAAGTTCATCCTAAGCGTTTGGAAAGGAGACCGCATAGGTGAAAAAAGAGCTCATATGACTTTGAAAAATGCAGTTTCTGTGTTTTACTTCCTGAAGATCGGCTTTTTAAAAAGATGCCATTGTAATTTAAAGCCCAACTCAGTGTAGTTGAATCCAGCAACGGTCGTTGAAGCAATATCACTATATTGTGCATAGAGCGTAGCCTGAAGTCTATCCTTAAAGGTATAACCCATCTTGGTCTTAACCCTAAAAGTATTCTGGGCTTCATTGTTCTCAATATACTGCAGTCCGGTGGCCGCATTCAAGCTATAGCTGAAATTTCCTTTATCTTTTTTGATAAGATCAGCAAAAACCTCTACCACGTTAAAACGTTCTGGACTAAAGTACACCATCGGTCGCTGGTCTTCAAACTGAATGTTCTGATAGTTTACGCCTACTTTAAGCTTAGGTGCATCCGTTATGTTATAGTATAATGAAGTGAAAAGTAAGCTCCGACTATTTTCATCGCTTTGAGTGGTATAGATATATTGCGTGAACCACCCTAATCTAAAGTTCGTACTTAAATTATGGTTTAAATAATAACTGTTTTGAATGAGTTCTTGTTCCAACAATGCTGCATTAAAACTCTCTGTCCGTCTTTTATAACCTACGTCCAGCACCTGTCTTTTTAGCGATCTAATATTAAAGGATATATCCGTGACAAAATTGCTGAATTCATTATTTTCAGTAGCTACTGAGGTTAAGCCTGCATAGGTGTTTAGTTTAATTTGGGGCAATATCAGATAATCAAGCCCTAATGAGAAATTATTTGCTATTGCTTCCTCGTTTGTGGCCGAGTTAGACGTTTCACGATAATTGAAATTTGCAAAAGCCTGGAATTTTGTGGAAAAAGGGAATTTAATATGATTTTGTGAAGCATAAGCAGTATTATCACCATTATCAAAGCTATACAATGCTTTACTATGAACAAATGGTGTGAACTTTCTATCCAACTTTTCAATGAAGTTCTTTGCGTCTTTTTGTCCATCATAGAATTTCAGGGTCTTTTTTGCCGAAGCATAGGCTTCATCATAACGTCGTAATGCTTTAAGAGCGTTAGCTTTCCCTAAATTGCCATCAAAAGAGGTACTATCAATTCTTAAGATCTTATTGTAAGCAGACAAACTCTTATTAAATTCTCTTTTGTAAGTATACAAAGTCGCTCTTAAGGCTATTATCCAGGATTTTTCTGGTTGTTCGTCTAAAAGTGATCTGATCTTAGTTTCTGCTTTTTTGAATTTTTTATTCCATATAAGTGCTTGAACATAACGTTCCTTGGTTTTTATAACGACTTTTTCTTTAGTAGCTTCTTTAAGAAGACCAAGAGCTTTTATGGCTTTTTCTAAAGCATCTTTGTTATTCCTGTTCTTATGTTCCAGTAAAGCAAGACCATTTAGTGCAATGATACGTTGGTCTTCTTGTTCTGCTAAAAGCTCATAAGTGGAACTGGCCGCTTCTAACTTTTCCATGATCAGGTAAAGATTGGCGAGGTTCTTTAAACTAGAAGGGTCGTTCTCAAAAAACGCTAAATTCTTCTTCAGCAGTTTTTCTGCCTTTTCATATTTCTGTGCCTGTTGCATCTTGTAAGCATAGCCCAAATATATATATCGCTTAGAGTTAAGGGCATTTTCATTGTCAGGCTTTATCTGTAGCGCTTTATTAATATAGTATATGGCGTTCTCATATTCTTTTAAGTTAGAAAGCGTATTGGCATAGCTTAGCATAGCAGAAAAACTATTACTGTTTTCTTTGATAAGGTTTTGAAAATGGCGTTTGGCTTCTTTAAAGTTCTTATTCCATAGTAAAGACTCGCCATAATTAAGTTTTACCTCATGATCATTAGGGAAATCCTTAAGTAATTTTAAAAATAACTTTTTTGCTTGTTGAGTTTGTCCTTTCAGCCCTATTGCTCTTCCATAACATAGTCTAGCAGTTTTATTATCAGGATGTTTATCCAATATGTTCTCAAAGAATTGCTCAGCCTTTATGTACTCACCTTTTTCAAGGTGATCAAACCCCTTTTGCATATCCTGAGCAATCAAATTAGTGGTAGCACATAAAAGGGTTAAAAGAAGCAGGAGCCTAATTATCATATTGGATTATTTTATTATCGCAATTTACAGAAGAAACGTTGTTCATTCATCTACACTAACTTTCAAGTCACCGAAATAAGCAGCCTTTGTAAAGAATAAGATGACATATTTGCACCAATAACGAACTATAAATTAGTAGAAAGACTTATAACCCCTTTCGATTAGCTGTTGATTAAAAGTTAAATGCATAAGAGTAGATTTTGAGAACGATGTCAGCCATTTCAATACGCAATATCAAAAAGGTAACGCCAGAACAAGTGTTCATGTTAAGCGTTATCATAGTAAACGGTGGGAACTACCTGTTTAATTTACTATTAGGGCGAATGCTTGGGCCGGTCAAGTTCTCAGATGCCGCTGTTCTTATAACACTGCTGTTGATATTTTCTTTTATAGGAATGACCTTTCAATTAGTAACCGCTAAATTTTCAGCATCTTTAGAAGATGGTGTGGTCAAATACCTCATCCATTATATTTATAAGAAAGCACTTTGGATAGGTATAATAATAGGTGGTTGTATGATCATATTTTCAGGTCAGCTTCAAATTCTACTAAACACTTCATCTTACCTCATGTTCGTGATCTTTGGGGCCGGCGTTCCCATTTATTTTTTCATGAGCGTCAACCGTGGTTTTTATCAGGGTGGTCAAAACTTTAAAAATCTATCCCTTACATATCAATCAGAAATGATCGTCAGATTGTTGTTTACATTGACCATTATCTATTTGCTGGACTTTGACTCATCGATATTAGTGGCTTTTGGGATATTTATTTCATTGTTAGCAGGACTTGTTCCATTTAAAAAACGGCTGTTCAAGTTTGATACCAGCTCTTTAAAAAAATCCATGTCAACTCGCCATTTAAAGAAATTCTTTTTTATTACGGCCTCTTATGAGCTTACTCAGATCATCATCAATAACAGCGATATTCTTCTGGTCAAACATTATTTTGAGGCTTACGAAGCTGGACTTTATGCTTCTCTAGCGCTAATAGGCCGCGTTGTGTACTTTGTGGCCTGGATGTTCGTAATGCTGCTTTTACCTACCGTTGTCAAACTTAAAAAGGAAGGAAAGGAAACTACACATGTTTTGTTCAAGTACTTGATCTATATTACTGGTTTAGCATCAGCTATTGTATTAGCATGTTTATGGTTTCCAGAATTAGCCATTAATATGCTATTTGGTGATAGTTATTTGACCATGGCACCATTGTTATGGAAGTATGCGCTTGCAACTGGGCTTTTTGCGCTATCAAACATCTTTGCATATTACTTTTTGAGCATTGATGATTACTTACCGGTCATTTTCTCTGGTTTGTTCGGCTTGCTGCAAGTTGGTTTAGTGATCCTTTATCATAATGACTTGAATGAAGTGGTTATCATGCAAGTGGTCGCTATGGTGATACTATTATTGGTTCAGCTGTTCTATTTTTACGTAAAGACCCAAAGAGATCGAAACAAAAAGTTCAACTCATCGATAAAAACCTTTTAGGATCACTCTATTTATAAAATTCATTAGATAATCAAATTAAATTAGCAAAAAATCAAATAAAATGAAACTAGCTATCGTAACAGCATTTCCACCCAGTAAAGTTACCTTGAACGAGTACGGGTATCATTTGGTCAATAATTTTAAGCAGAAAGATCAGATTGACGAGATAATTCTTATGACCGACCATACAAATGAAGATAAAGCTTCATGCCTTACGGATGAAGGATGTAAGGTAACCGTCTATGAATGCTGGAAATTCAATAGCTATACGAACGTTTTGAGTATTACAAAAACCATAAGACAAACAGAACCGGATATTGTTCTTTTTAATTTACAGTTTATGAAATTTGGTGATAATAAAGTTGCTGCAGCATTGGGCTTGACCTTACCACTTATATGTAAAACGATGAAACTTCCTAATGTTGTGCTTTTGCACAATATAATGGAAGAAGTTGACCTGAGTTCAGCTGGTTTTACTACTAATAAATTAATGCAAAAGCTATATGGCCTCATAGGGTCTATATTGACGAGGCTCATTCTTCAGGCTGATAAAGTTGCTTTAACGATTGATAAGTACGTTCGGACCCTGGAAAATAAATATAAGAAGAAAAACCTTGCTTTAATTCCCCACGGAACTTTTGAGGAGATAGAAGAAGAGCCTAGCTATCTCCTTCCTAGTGGCCCATTTCAAGTTATGGCCTTTGGTAAATTCGGTACTTACAAGAAGGTTGAGTCAATGATCGAGGCGGTAGAAAAAGTAAGAAAGAACACTTGTCTGGATATAGAGGTGGTCATTGCTGGTACTGACAACCCGAACACGCCGGGCTACTTAGAGAATGTAAAAAATAAATATGAACACGTGCCTAAACTAAGGTTCACAGGATATGTGGAAGAAAAAGATGTAGCCGAAATATTTAAGGAAAGTGCAGTGGTTGTCTTTCCATACACCGCTACGACCGGAAGCTCAGGTGTACTTCATCAGGCTGGCAGTTATGGCAAAGCTGTAGTAATGCCTAATATAGGTGACCTTACGGACATGATAGAGGACGAAGGTTATCAAGGCGAGTATTTTGACCCGAACTCTATAGAAAGCCTGGCTTCTGCAATTGAAAAAATATTAACGAGAGATGATCATAGAATTGAACTGGGTAGAACTAATTTTAGAGCAGCAACTGCTTACCCAATGAACAGGATCACAGAAATGTACATAAAAGAGTTCAATAATATCATTGACCTGAAAAGAAAAAGACAAAACCAGACTCATCAAATTGCTTAAGCCTAAAAATGATCGGGCTCCTGATGATGATTAATCTCCAGAAATAAATCGAAAGGCTGGTTTTTTATTGCCCTCTTTGTCAATGAAACCATATTTTTTCTGTATTTGCTTTTCCCATGGTTCCCAGCCAATTACTTTATTAGGAATATTATTGAAGTCATATAGTGTCCACGACATATAAGATATGTCATGCTTTTTTATCATCTGTTGGGCTTTTTTGTGATAATCAGCTTGATCCTCTTCAGAATTCCCAAATGGATCCCAAAAACCATTATAGGATGAAATTCCATATTCCTGCATTACGATAGGCTTTTCTGGAAATTGTTCTTTTAGTTTTAAAAGGGTGTTATCAAGCATATCAATAGGTTTATAATAATGGAATGAAATGAGGTCTACTTGATCCTTGAGTATTTTTGAACTTTGTGGGTCATACCAACCTATCGTAATGGCATTTTTCTTGTCTATGGACCTTATAAGATCTATCATATGGCTTAGCCATGAGATCACAAGGTCTTTACCTCGAGTTTCAAAATCAAGATCAGGTTCATTCTTTATGTCCCAGGCTAATAGGGCTTCATGTTCTTTTAATTTGTTTACGATGATCGATGCATGCTTTTGCGTCAACGTCCAGTTGAGTGTTGAGTAGTCTCCATAAAAATCAAAAAGGGTCACAATAACTTTTAGCTCATGTCTCTTTGCTACATCTAGTGTGTTTTTAAGAGACTTGAGTTTATCATCGTCTACCTTGTTCTTGCCAAAATCTTTATAGGGAACAAAAAGTCTGATAGTGTTCAGTCCTGCTGATCTAATAATCTTAAAGTCCTTTTTTATCGTATCGATAGAGAATTTGCTGCCGAATGTCTCCCAGGGATTTGATTGTGGATAATAATTGATGCCATTTATATCAATATCTGCATATTGGCCAGTTGCGATGTTTTTAGTATTATCTTCATTTGCTAACTTTACCATATGTCTAATCCTCCAAAATCCATCCTCTAAAAACAATATAACCTTGTAAGTTGCCCGTTCATCAACCTTAGATAATAATTTATCATTTTTTAGATATCTTTTATGAATGATCATATCTTTATCCGTAATAACCGCTATTTTTCCATCTTCGCTAAAGAAGTTCAGGTCGATATTATGAGAAAGTGTTGTTGATTCTATTTTTACGTTATTAGCCTTATTATGGTTAATTATATCATTTATTTTTTCTCGAGCTCTCTTTGTAAAATGGTCTTTTACCGCTTTTTTTGTATTTGTATTATAAGCCATTTGTTTCACATACCATGCGTTCAGGTAATCCTTTTCAATTTCACTTAACTTGTTTTCGCTCACTGATCTACCTCTGTTTGGTTTAGTGTTCCAGTTAACTTGTGGAGTATATGGGTCTGAAGTCTCAACATTCAGGTTGAGCATTTCGCTACGATCAGCTCCTGTGTTCAGGTAACTTACGATTTTACTTATGCCAAAAACTACGCCTATTACGATCAGAATATAGGATAGTATCATAATGCTTCTCAAAATATGCTTATTTAAGGTTGCCATATATGTTTATTCTTAAAGGATCTTTTCAGTCCAGCGGTCTTTATTATGATATCATAGTATCCTGGTGGTATGAGCTCTGGTCTTAAGTAAAAGGAGCAGAGTCCGTCACGGGTCATCTCTTTAGAATTGTATATAATGTTATCATTGCTTTTTACGATCAACTTTACCTCTAGTCCATCTGGAACTAACTGCTCCATAAAACTTTTGATAGGACCAATTTTTACTTTTCTCGCTCTTGCATCAAACGCTACGTTGATATTATATATCGACTGTAGATATTTTAATTTTAAGGTTTGGCTTGAGGCTATGCCTTCTATGTATGCTTTAACACTCCATTCCTGTGGTTCATCAGGGTGAACGATGTTTGCACGAGCAACGCCATCTATCGTAGTTCCATTCGTTTGGAATTGATTCCCTTTTTCATCCTTAACAATGAAAGAAACAAAAGTGCCATCGCTAACTAAATTATCATAAGCATCATATATTGGAGATGTTGATAAAATAGTTGTCTGATTGCCATCTGCAAAAGGGTGAGCACGTTCAGCTTTGATCTTAAAATTCTCAGGGCTGGATGGTCTTACGAGTAATGTCTTTTCCTTTGAACTTATATCATTACAAGTGGCAGAGAGTAATACCTTTCCTTTCTCATCAGGTGAATAATATCTCTTGAACGCTATAAGGTCTTGAATTGCTACTTTGTCCGTGCGAACGTTTTTTTTGCTTGATAGCTTCATCTTTAATGAAGTATTGTCTAACATTGGGTTGTCAAGACGGTCAGTTGGAATGGCGATAAGCATAGAAAGGTCATTACCACCTACGATCATACTTGGTGGTCCTAAATAAGTGTTCATTTTTTTTGGCTCTTGATGGGCTACTATTTTGATCGTGCCTGAAATTAATTTTCCTTTATTTTTTAAATGCCACTTCAGGATACCCTTCCTTTGGGTCATCATATCAGGCAGTTGATAAATAATAGATCGTCGATACTTTTTTGGCACTATGACAATACTTCCATAACTGTTTGAACAGAAAAGTGGTCCAGGATCGATCAGGTCTTCAAATTTTAGGACGATATCTTCTCCAGCAATATAGGTCTTTTTGTGGTCTGTTGGCTTGATCTGATCATGTGCCTGTGATATCAATTTAAAGAAAGATAGCATACATAAACAAGTGATGAAGAAGATATGATCTTTTTGTCTCATTTTGGGTTACCTATAAAAGTGTTCGTTCGTATTCTAAAATAAGAAAAAGAAGGATGCTCTATAGGTTGCATTAGTTCTTTTTGAAGTGCACTGTCTCTTTTAGGAAGTAATTTTTTTGATAAAAAAGCATTAGGTGATCCATTTATAGAGACGTTCTCTAAGCTAGAATTAATGATCCTTAAGCTATCTGGAGAGTCTATAGAGTAACGGAAATCTCCTTTTCTCTGCTGTCTAACGCCTTGTTTTAAAAATTTTTGGGCTACCCAGATCAGCTTTTTGTCCTCGTTAAAATAAGATACGAGAAGTTGTGGCACAGTAACTTGCTGCAAACCACTATTAAAGACTGTTCCAGATATTGATCTGTGATTTTCCAGTTCAATTTTACTAATGGACAAACCTTTATAAAGGTCTTTAGTGCTAACGTTGCCAGCTACCTGTAAACTGAACTTTGAGGGCGGATGTTCAAATTCAGCCGGCGTGAATTCGTCTGGATCAAAGGTCCGAGGGATGGAGTCTTCAGTTCTTGACCAGGCGATCCCCTCAAAATCAACTCTAAAAGGTGTGACCTCCTTTGGCAAAAGTTTATGTTTTAAATGGTATTTTGCGTTATGTCTAGCTAGTTGTTCATTATTTATACCGTATAAGGCTGCTTTTATGAACACATCAGCTGGCACGTTGTCTAGGTTTTGAATTTGACCTACGATAGCGTATCTATCATCATATTTCACTAAACTTGCTGATATTACTTCAAGTACGGGTTGTTTCAGAACATCCTGATGATCCGTCTGATCAGTTGTGACCTTTCTTCTTCCCTGGTTGTGGTATTCATTCTCGTTGCTGATCAATAACTGATCAGGTGGCAGGTCATTATTGAGCTTTTCAGGTACTAAATACCATTTATTATCTACTTTATTGACCGCTCTGAAAAAAGTTTCGTGTATCTTATCCAGGGGCGATATCCAATAAGTGTCAACCTTTATCGTCGCTGTAGTGTCAGAATAGTTCACTACTTCAGTTTGAATTTCATCGAGTTTGGCATAGCTGCTAAGAAGCCCATCGGTGACTGATATCTCAAGCATATATTGGTCCAGCGACTTATTACTTTCTGGGTCGATCAGACTGTAGGCTTTTTCAAACTCTTTAAAATCTATGGCATCGTAATAAGAAACCACTACATTCTTAGGACTATGATGCGCATTGTTCTTAAAATAGAAAAGGTAGGTCCCGTAAATAATGAGCGTGAATATTAGTAAGGACCATAAGTTCAGGGATGTTAAGAGATTACTATTGAAACTCGTGTAGTTCCTCTGGAAATTAAAAAAAGCGGGTTTTGCCAATGGTCTTATTTTCAACCCATTGACGAAAAGGGGTTGTATATTGATCAAAAAGGCGAGCAGTACAGTAAGCAACGGAACGCTTCCCCATAAGACCCTCATCCAGATGGGCTTTATTCCTTTAGGAAGAGTTGATGGTAATGGTGGTACGTTCAACCTCTCCCAAACCCTAACTCCATTCTCTAATCTAGGTAATCTTTGCCAGCCGCAGAAATACAATAGAGGATCATAGAACTTATCATTAGAGAAAATGTACTTGAGATTGTATTTATCGGGAGTGGTGAGGAATTGCTGTAAAGACCCGATTCCTGCTATGCCCTGGAACTTTGAATTCTCTAATCGTTCAACCGGCCGAGTGGTCAATTCTGGCAGTTTTCTCGCCGAATGATAATTACCATCAACGGTCAGGGCCTGGGTTTTTGCACTTAACCAAGCCATCTGGTCGCCAAAACCCAATGTGAGAAACCGCCATTTATGATGCTGGTCCTGATTGAGAAAGTTTACTACAGGCAACATATCTATTTTTTGAGGCTGAGTAGGTCTAAAATAACCCAAAGTAATTGTGAATACGGTCATGAACAAAAAAAGCAACACCAAAAATCCACTAATAAGCCTATGATAGACCGCACCATATTTCTGTTGTATCAAATACTTGAGGTCTCCTTCAACAAACCTGTATATGAATTCACCAAAAATTGGAAGCGACATGATGGAAGCCCAAAGGGTGAAACGGTCTAAGGTTAATATATTAAATGCATTTTCTCCTAAAAGTAGCTTAGGTATAGGAGTAGTTCCTCCAGTGCCTAAAACAAACAAAAAAGTAATGCTTATACCAAAGAAAAGGTACCTTTTACTGTAGTACCTATAAAATATATAAGGTAGGAGTATCAAAAGAAATCCCCAGGGAATAAGAAAAAAGACCAATCCTGAGGAAGTTACTTCTAAAAAATCATCTCTTGAACCATGAGGTATGGGAACTTGTGTAATAGGATTGTTCTTTGTGTTGAGCCAATAGGGTAAAATACAAAGAATGATCACCACAAGTGAGCTTATTCCAAAGATGATCGTTCTTTTAAGTTTCTTAATGAACGTTTTCAGGAATAATTTGAACTTGACCGAGCTAAGAGAACCGGTCTGCTCGCTGGCCTCATCCATAATGACCATACCTATGAGAGGAAAAATAAAAAACACCATACCAAATATAGGAGTAACGTGATGTGATGTGACCGTTACCGCCATAAGCGATAAGCTGCTAAGTAATTTTATTTTTTTCCCTGTCTTTATATAAAGATAGATCTCAGGTAGAGCATGCATCAATATGGAGATCCCTATGATACTTGGAAGTTGACCAAAGATATGTAGTGTTTCAACGAATGACGAGGAGAAAACTGAAAGTATAGCTGCGTATCCCGCGACCTTTCTGCTTGAGGTCATTAACAAAGAAAACCTGTACACACCTGTGACCCAAAGTAAAATTGCAATGAATGCTACAGAGAATAATCCAAATTTAAGGCCACCAAGATAGGATAGAAGACCTATAGCCTGATGGACCAATGGTGGATAACCAAGAACAGTAAAGCCAGTATACCATTTATAGCTCCAGGTTTCAAACCAATTATTCGCATAATGATCGCCAAAAAAAACATGTATCAAGGCATCATAAGTTGACTCTAATGTAAAGAACATGCTTGACCCATGAAATGCCAACCCTAATAGCAATGCAGTGATCAAATATTTGTTTGAAGATTCCCTCATTATGCTTGAATTCATTGGGTGATGTAAAAATAGGTATTTTTAATAGGAGTATGAAAGTTGATCATCCATACAAAATTTCAATTCGTCTAAGGAAATTGTCTTACTCATCTAAATTAAAATACTTCAGATGACTATTGTACTAATTTTGAAGCATCAAAAGCAATAAAATGAGAATTTTAGCCATAGATGATCAGCAACTTGTTCTGCTACCATTAGAAAAGATGTTTCAGCAACTAGGTCATGAGATCATAACATCAAAAGACCCATTTGAAGGTGTTAAAATGATAGCATCATTTGACCCGGACTTAATAATCATTGATTTAAACATGCCCGAAACTTCAGGAATTGAATTGATACGCCAAATTAAAGATAACTTCAATCATCAAATACCCATCATTGTCCTATCAGGAATCACGGATGATAATAGCATTGCTGTATGTTATGAGCTAGGGATATCAGATTACATAAAAAAGCCTAGCAGTATCAATGAGATTGCATTAAGAATTGAAAAAATAATGGGAGGTCATAAAAAAATAAAGCTTAAAGACCAAAGAGAAGATATACTGGTTCAAGAAAGATGTGTAGGCGTTGTTATACCTTGTTATAATGAAGAAGGCAGACTCCTAAGTAAGAATTTCTTGAACTTCATTAAAAAGAACACGGGATATCACCTGTGTTTTGTCAATGATGGTAGCAATGACAATACGCTTCAAACGCTGAAGGACCTACAAAAAGGTAGAGAAGATCATATCACCGTTTATGATCTTCAAAAGAACCTTGGTAAAGCAGAAGCTGTGAGAAGCGGGATGCTGCATTTAGCTCAAAGGGACGATCTTGATTATATAGGTTTTTTGGATGCAGACCTTTCAACTGACCTAATGGATTTTGATGAGCTTGTAACAACGATGAAGAAATCAAAGTTCAAGGTTGTTAGCGGTTCAAGGATTTCAAGAATGGGCGCCTACATTACGAAACAGTCTGCAAGGAAGGTGATAAGTTTGACGATCAATTTTATAATACAAAGGATTTTAAGGATGAACTTTAAAGATACACAATGCGGTGCAAAGATCTTTCATAAAGACATCATCAACATCGCTTTCCGTGATAGGTTCATTACTAAATGGATCTTTGACATAGAAATTTTTAAGAGGATATCATTGTACTATGGTTTAGAAAAAACTAAAGATATTTTGTATGAAAAGCCTCTTAACCGTTGGATACATGCTGACGGTTCTAAATTATCAATGAAAGACTCAATGCATATCATCTTTCAATTGATGAAGGTAGCTTGGATCTATCGCACAAGCTCACCTAGGACTACAAGTTATAAATTTAAACAATTAAATACAGCCTAAGACCGTGTAGTGTGACATTTATTGGTCGCCTAAATATATATGATAACATATCAGTAATATGAAAATAGGAATTATCTTATTAATGAAACACTGCTTAAAAACCGAAGAAGCGAATGTATTTTCAGAAATGGTAAAAGATCTTCATCTATTTGAGATCTGCTGTATCAAGAACTTTAAAAGTGAAAACTGCTACTTTTTAGAAGATTTGCTTCAAAAATGTGAAAACCTTACTTTACTTGATGTCAAAAAAAACACACACGATAACAGAGCGATAAAAGCTGGTGCCAGATTTCTAGTGTACTCCTCAAGTATAAATTTTATAGGTTATTTTATTGTTAGAAATGAAAATGAATCTTTAAATAGGCTTTTGGAACTTATTCAGGCAAATAATAGCCAAATCCAACGGGAATATCTTAGCCATTTAAGATCAGGTACATTTAATAAAAATATTTACAATAAGGTTTTTCCATTGCAAGACATTTTTCTAAACAACAATACTATGTCTGTTAAAAAATGAACTGTTGACCATCTTCTAATCATTTTTGATATCTTTTTATTTACTAATTAGCTTATTATACCTATGATTTTTCAATTGCTATTTAAGGCTTATCGATCATTATAGCCTAAATCATTCTGTTTTTTT
>Ga0102930_1000143_pt1 | contig 22806 bp, 23 predicted proteins | sample SalPon1_B_H2O_MG_FD_84514 | JGI IMG/M metagenome (GOLD analysis project Ga0102930, IMG submission 84514) | Salt pond water microbial communities from South San Francisco under conditions of wetland restoration - Salt Pond MetaG R1_B_H2O_MG | ecosystem: Environmental > Aquatic > Non-marine Saline... | reverse complement strand
GAGGGCGGTGTTGTGATGGATACGCCCGATCGTTATGCCGTTCAATCGGGCGATACGCTGTATCAAATTGCTTGGAAATTTGGTCTCGATTTTCGCAACCTAGCGCGTTGGAACGGCATAGAAGCACCCTATGTTATTTATCCGGGCCAGCAGCTCGCGCTCAAAGGCAGCACGAGCGCGGGTACAAGCCGGGCACCGGCTGCCGATGGGGGGCAAGCGGCCTCCGGGGCAACAAGCGCGGCACTTAGCGGCCCGATTGCTTGGCAATGGCCGCTTGAAGGCGAGGTGGTCCGGGCATTTAATGCGAATGCGCTGGGTAAACGCGGTGTCTCGATTGCCGCTCCACTCGGGACATCAGTGAATGCCGCTGCAAGTGGAGAAATTGTCTACAGCGGGAGTGGCTTACGAGGTTATGGGAACTTGGTGATTATCAAGCATAATGCACAATTTCTAACCGCCTATGGCTATAACGAATCGTTGCTGGTGGCCGAGGGCGATCAAGTCTCTGGAGGCGACCCTATTGCCCGTGTGGGCTCGAGTTCAGAGCGGGCTGGGGTGCTGCATTTTGAAATTCGCGAATTAGGTAAACCGGTTAACCCAACCAGTTATTTGCCATAATAAGTGCTTATTATTCTTGATCAATGATTAATGCGGCCAGCACACGCCGGCCCTCTGCCATGAGTAGGTTATAGGTCCGACAGGCTGACGAGGTATCCATGACCTCAAGGCCAATACCCGCTTGAATCAACTCAAGCATTAGAGGGCGTTGGGGAAATTGCTGCACTACGCCTGTGCCAAGTAGAACGATTTCAGGCTCTAGGGCTCGAATAGGGGCAAGATGCTCGCTTGCAAGTTCCGCTAGCGACGCTGGCCCCCAGTCACTTTGGAGGACATCAGGCATGAGCAGGAGGCTACGCTCGTAGCGGCCCTCGTTAATCTGGATATTGCGATCGCTGTAGCCAATGATGCGATAAACACCGTCAGGGGTATCTTGATTAAATTGCATGGGTCTACCTTATCGAGGGGTGGGCGGATCGAGCAAGATTAAGATTCTGCGCTGAATTGATTGACACCGACGGGGGGCAACTTTAGCGTTCAACGGTTATCATGTAAGAACACTTGGTCATTTTGCCAACGAAAGCCCCTGCAAGCTGCTCAAAGGACTGCCGTGAACGAGGAATTTCAGCGCATTAAGCGCCTACCACCCTATGTCTTCACCATTGTTAATGATTTGAAGGCACAAGCGCGAGCGCGTGGTGAAGATATCGTTGACTTTGGCATGGGTAATCCCGACTTGCCAACACCACCGCATATTGTTGAAAAACTAGTTGAAGCGGCACAACGCCCAGATACGCATCGCTATTCAGTATCTCGCGGTATCCCGCGCCTGCGCCGAGCGATCACACACTGGTATGAGCGTCGTTACGGTGTCTCTTTGGATCCGGAATCAGAGGCCATCGTGACCATTGGCTCGAAAGAGGGGTTAGCGCATCTGGCATTAGCAACGCTTGGCCCTGGTGATGCGGTCCTAGTCCCTAATCCGGCTTATCCCATCCACCCCTATGGCATTGTGATTGCCGGTGCTGACATTCGGCATGTGCCGTTAATTGAGGGCGGGGATTTCTTTACCGAACTTGAAAAAGCGATTAAAGATACTTGGCCAAAGCCTAAGATGTTGATTATTAACTTCCCCGCAAATCCAACGGGGCAGTGTGTTGATTTAGATTTCTTTGAACGCGTGGTGGGTATTTGCAAAGAGCATGGCATTTGGGTGGTACACGATTTGGCCTATGCGGATTTGGTCTATGATGGCTATGAAGCCCCATCGATATTACAAGTCTCTGGCGCCCGCGAAGTGGCGGTCGAGTCGTTCTCGTTATCAAAAAGTTACAACATGCCGGGATGGCGTGTGGGCTTTATGTGTGGCAATGAAAAACTCATCGCTGCGCTTGCCCGCATGAAATCGTATTTGGACTATGGCATGTTCACGCCCATTCAGGTGGCCGCGATTCAAGCACTTGAAGGTCCGCAGGCTTGTGTGGCTGAATCCCGTGATACTTATCAAAATCGCCGTGATGTTCTTTGTGATGGGTTGCAAGCCGCGGGCTGGCCGGTTTCGCGTCCGAAAGCCACAATGTTCGTTTGGGCCCCAATCCCCGAGCCTTATCGCCATCTAGGGTCATTAGAATTTGCCAAAAAGCTCGTCAGCGATGCCGGGGTTGCGGCTTCACCCGGGGTGGGTTTTGGTGAGTATGGCGATGATTATGTGCGCTTTGGGTTGATCGAAAACCCGCATCGTACGCGCCAGGCGGTTCGTGGAATTAAGCAAATGTTCCGCCGTGATGGACATGGGCAATAGTAAGGGAGAAAAGCAGTTGGAGCCGGTTAAGGTTGGCCTATTGGGTCTTGGCACAGTCGGTGGTGGCACCGTTAATTTGCTTGAACGCAACCGTGATGAGATTACCCGTCGAGCGGGGCGGCCGATTGATGTCGTGCATGCCGCAGCGCGGCATCCAGATCGCCCGCGCACATGCAGTACTGAGCATATCCAGCTTGATTACGACCCCTATGCGGTAGTTGACGATCCGAATACTGAGATTATTTTAGAACTCATCGGTGGCGTTGATTTGGCCAAAGAGCTGACCTTACGCGCTATCGATCAGGGCAAGCATGTGGTCACGGCCAATAAAGCATTGATTGCGTTGCACGGTAACGAAATTTTTGAGCGGGCTCGCGATCGTGGCGTCACAGTCGGGTTTGAGGCGGCCGTGGCAGGCGGTATCCCCATTATTAAAGCCGTTCGCGAAGGTTTGGTCGGTAATCGCATTGAGTGGTTGGCTGGCATTATTAATGGCACGAGTAATTTTATTCTCACCGAGATGCTTTATGCCGGCCGTGAGTTTGGCGAAGTGCTAGCAGAAGCTCAGCGTTTGGGGTATGCCGAGGCCGATCCCACGTTTGATGTGGAGGGCATTGATGCCGCTCATAAACTTACCATCCTAGCGTCGATCGCGTTTGGTATTCCGCTGCAATTCGACAAGGTATTCACAGAAGGCATCGGTCAGATCAGCACGACTGATGTCGCCTACGCCAGCGAGCTTGGCTTTCGGATTAAGCACCTCGGCATTGGTCGTCGAGAGGGTGATGGTATTGCCTTACGGGTCCATCCGACATTATTGCCCGAGCGCCAATTGCTCGCCAATGTTGATGGGGTGATGAATGCAGTGATGGTGCAGGCTGATCCGCTTGGGCCCACCCTCTACTATGGGGCGGGTGCGGGGGCTGAGCCGACGGCATCGGCGGTGGTTGCTGATTTAGTGGATGTCGTTCGCGAATTCACTCTAGCCCCAGAGAATCGCGTGCCCTATCTCGCTTTCCAAGCTCATTCACTGTCTAACGAGCCAATTGCAGGCATGGAGAGTGTGGAGACGGCGTATTATTTGCGCGTTGAAGCTCAAGATGAGCCGGGCGTTTTGGCGGAAATTACCGGAATTTTAAGTCATGCCGGGATCAGTATTGAGGCGGTTATCCAGAAAAAACCGGTGCCAGGTGCAGAGACCGTACCCGTTATTCTTCTGACTCATCGCGTCCGTGAATCAGTCATGAATGAGGCCTGTCAGCAAATCGAATCGCTTGGAGCGATTCATGGCGGATTAACGCGTATCCGTGTGGAGTCACTGACATGAGTGAGGCAAGGCATTATTCCGGTCTGATTGATGCTTATGCAGCGCGTCTACCCATTGCTGCCAATGCGCGTCGAATTAGCTTGGGTGAAGGCAACACCCCCTTGATTAAACTCGATAACCTCACCGCCGAGTTTGCTGGTGATGTTGAGATTTACGTTAAATATGAGGGTCTTAATCCGACCGGCTCATTTAAAGATCGCGGCATGACAACTGCCGTCACTCAGGCAGTGGCTGAGGGTAGTCGCGCAATTATTTGTGCTTCAACCGGTAACACATCGGCCTCGGCGGCCGCTTACGCCGCGCGTGCCGGTATGACTGCATTTGTACTGATTCCGGATGGCAAAATCGCCATGGGCAAGCTTGCCCAAGCCATCATGCATGGGGCTGAAGTATTGCAAATTAGAGGGAACTTTGATGATGGAATGCGCATTGTTAAAGAAATGACCCAGCAAGCGCCCGTTAGTTTGGTCAATTCGGTCAATCCCTATCGGCTTCAGGGTCAGAAAACTGCGGCCTTTGAAATTTGTGAAGCGCTTGGTCGGGCGCCGGATTATCACTGCTTGCCTGTGGGTAATGCGGGCAATATTACCGCTTATTGGATGGGCTACAGCGAGATGGCGCTTGCGCCAGGCGATGCCGGTACTCAAGCATGTGGCTACTGTCATGGGGATTGTCGCTTTCACCAGAATGCGGTGAATAATCGCCCTGTGATGGTCGGTTATCAGGCATCAGGGTCGGCGCCATTTCTCCGTGGGGGGCCGGTGGAAAATCCGGAAACGCTTGCGACCGCGATTCGTATTGGTGCGCCGCAGAGCTGGGATTACGCATTGAGCGCCTCGAGTGAATCAGGCGGCTGGTTTGATGAATTCACCGATGCCGAAATTCTCGAAGCACAGTGGCAGCTTGCAAGCCAAGAGGGCATATTCTGCGAACCTGCTTCGGTGGTCTCTGTGGCCGGCGCTTTGCGCGATGTGCGAAGGGGCAAAATCCCTGCTGGTAGTACGATTGTCTGTACCCTAACCGGACACGGCTTAAAAGATCCTGATGTGGCTCAAGCGCGTGCGGCTCAGGCCGTCTCAACGATTGATGCCAATTCAGATTCGGTGCGTGAGGCGATTCTCGGTAAGCTCTCGTAAGCGTATGACCTCTGCTTTGCCCATACACTGCTTTGCCCCCAGACTGCTCGGTCCGGTGCCAGCGACCTTGGCCAAAGCAAGTGAGACTGCTGGGCCATTCCCTAACCTGACTGAACTGGTGTTTCGAGCGCAGCGTAAAGCGCTGCCCGGCAACAGTCTTGAGGCCCTCATCGCGCAGCAATACCCCGATGCTCCGGCGCCTGGGCCACTGATCGCTGCTAGTGATGGCCAGGCTCGTGTGGGCATTTGTTATCGCGCAGCCCCAGTGCACTTGCGCGCAGACCGAGATCGATTGCTGTTATTCGCAGGCGAGGGACTATGCTTAACGACAGCGCAGTCCGAGCAAATTAAAACAGCATTTAATTCGCTATTTTCAGCGGATGGTTTAGTGCTTGAATTTATTAATGGTGAAGGTCTTCTAACAGCGAAGCGCCGACCGGGGCCTGATCTTCCAGCCTTAAGTGAGGTTGCTGGTGAGTACTTGGACATTGCGCTACCTACCGAGCCGGCGAGCCGGGCGTGGCGACAGTTGTTAAATGAGGTGCAAATGCTTTTGCATGAGCATCCGGTTAATCGCGAACGCACTGCCGCGGGTGAGCTTGTGGTTAATGGGCTTTGGTTTTGGGGCGGCGGTGAGGCGCCGCGTGGTGATCAGCTTAGTTTGCCGGATGATCCAGAGGCTGCCCCGCTGGTAAGTAGTTTGCCGGCAAGCGCGTCAGTGCGCGTTTTTGATCAGGCTGAAAAAGCATTGCTTGGTGGCGATGTTGGGGCTTGGTTGGCTGCACTTGAGTCGTTTGAAACGCATCAGGCCGCTGAACTACTCAATGCCATTAGGCATGAGCAACGGTCCGTTTTACTGATGCCTGGTAATGGTTGGGCTTATCGTACTGGGCCAATGACGCGCTGGCGATTTTGGCTTCGTCGAAAGCCACTCTCGGCGGCGATAGCGTTGCAATGAATCGGATAACGCCGATGCGAATTATTGATCGAGAATCTGGCCCGATCGAGCCGATTGATCTTGCGATCACGCCGCGTCTCAAAGCGTTATATGCCGCGCGTGGCGTGTCGCATGCAAGCGCGCTTGATTATCGCCTCGCAGCGCTTCCAACACCGGATGGACTTGGCGGAATCGAGCTAGCCGCCAGCCTTCTTGCTGATGCGCTCATGGCGGATCAACGGTTATTAATCGTAGGTGATTTTGACGCGGATGGGGCCACGAGCTGCGCGCTCGCTATGCGTTCGCTGAAATTATTAGGGGCCACGGCGGTTGATTACTTGGTGCCGAATCGATTTGAGTTTGGTTATGGCCTAAGCCCAGCGCTTGTCGAGGTGGCCAGCGAGCGTCGGCCTGATGTTCTACTAACGGTGGATAACGGCATCTCCTCACATGCAGGCGTAGCGGCTGCGCAGGCCCTAGGAATTAATGTGGTAATTACCGATCACCATTTACCCGGCGATTCCTTACCGAGCGCTGCCGCGATTGTTAACCCCCAAGTGAACTCAAGCGGATTTGCAAGTCAGGCGCTTGCCGGGGTTGGGGTGTGCTTTTATGTCATGCTCGCATTGCGTGTAACCTTACGTGCGCGCGAATGGTTTAGCGGCAGTCGTGAAGAGCCAGCCCTCGCGCAATTGCTTGATTTAGTGGCACTCGGCACGATCGCCGATGTGGTCCCCCTCGATCATCTCAATCGGTTGCTCGTTGAGCAGGGACTGCGGCGTATTCGTGCCGGGAAGGGCTCGCCTGGAGTCGCGGCATTATTAGCGGTGGCAGGGCGCGATCCCACTCACGCGAGTGCGAGTGATCTTGGGTTTGCTGCGGCACCGCGATTAAACGCCGCCGGCCGACTTGGCGATATGAGTGTGGGTATTGAGACGTTGCTGGCAGAGGATTTAGCCGAAGCGAGACAACGAGCCGAATCACTTCAAGCACTCAATCAAAAACGTCGCGCTTTAGAGCGTGAGATGCGCGATGAGGCCATGGCTGAATTGACCGCAGCGCAATGGGTGGGTGAGGAGGAAACGCCTTTAGAGCCTGTCTTATGTCTTTATGACAAGCGCTGGCATCAGGGCGTTGTCGGCATTGTGGCGGCGCGCATGAAAGAGCAATTTCAACGCCCTGTCATCGCCTTTGCACCAGCTGAAAACGGGCAATTAAAGGGCTCCGGGCGGTCAGTGGCGGGTGTGCATTTACGCGATCTTCTCGAAGCTCTTGATCGCGACACGCAGGGCAGAGTGATCGAGCGCTTTGGGGGGCACGCCATGGCCGCGGGGTTAACGCTTAATGAAAGCCAATATGAAGCCTTTCACGAGGCACTTGTTCGGCTAGCGCGAGCGCGCTTCGCTGATCAGCCACCGAGCGATGTGCTGGTCACGGATGGTGAGCTAGCACCAAGCGAGTATTCACTGAGTCTTGCCAAAGAGCTGCGTTATGCAGGCCCGTGGGGTGCGGAGTTTCCGGAGCCTGTTTTTCGCGGCACGTTTCAGGTCAGCGAGCAGCGTATTGTTGGAGGAGGCCATCTTAAGCTAACCGTCTCTCCAACAACGGCGCCCGCGATTTCTTTAGATGCGATTGCGTTTAACGCCGTTGAGCGCGGTTGGGATAAACCAGGTGATCAGGTCGAGGGGGTCTTTCGCCTCGATGTTAACCAATTTCGTGGCCGTGAAAGCATCCAGCTTGTCTTTGATTATTTAACGACAGCCTGACTTTGCAATCGACCTGCCGTTAGTTGGCCGGTTTGATGATCAAGTTCGATTAAATCACCAATGACTTGAGCCGCTTCAAGCAACAAAACATCCGGTAGGGTATTGCTATCCATACTCTCAAGGGATTCGATGGGATCTCGACCTAACGCCTCCAATTGCTGATTAATAGCGGTTAACCGCGCTTTCTCATTGGCTTTAAGTGCGTTCTGACGTTTGACCTTATTTAATGAAACCCGGGTATTTTCTTGCTCGGTTTGTATGCGCTTAGCTTCTGCGCTCACGCTTTGCAGTGCGGGTTCATTTTGTAGACGTCGGTCATGTCGGCGGCGAAGTTCACTCATTATTCCATCAAGCCGGCTATCGCGGCGATATTCGGCTGAGCGTATCGTATCCCAAGGAAGCGCGTTATTGGCGGCACGCTCGCCCGTTGCATCGCTTCCATGCGGGTAGGGCATTGTCAGGTCCGGCGTGACCCCTTCGAGTTGGGTGCTTTCGCCATTAATGCGATAGAACTTTGCGATCGTGAGTTTAAGCCGTCCACTTGGATTCTCCTCACTGCCAACGCCAAAACGCTCAAGGCCGATTAGCGTTTGCACGGTGCCTTTACCAAAGGTTTGGTCCCCCATGACAACACCCCGGCCATAATCCTGCAGTGCAGCGGCAAAAATCTCTGAGGCTGAGGCGCTGCCACTATCCACCATAACGCCGAGGGGGCCATCATAAAGCGCCGGACCGGTCTCTGGATCCCGTAAAACTTTACGCTCTCCATTGCTCCGGTTAACTTGAACGACCGGGCCTTGGTCAACAAATAAGCCGGTGAGTTTAACAGCCTCCTCAAGCGAGCCCCCGGCATTACCACGCAAATCAATAATCAGTCCGTCAATCGCGGCCATTTTCTCTGAGCGTAGCAGTCGCGCCACATCTCTTGTGGTGCTGCGGTAATCTGCTTCGCCTGCGTTGGCGGCATTAAAATCGGCATAAAACGTGGGGATATCAATTACGCCGATTTGTTGAGGCTCACCATCACGCTCAATCGTTTTAATGTCCGCTTGCGCTGCTTGCTCATCGAGTTCGATGGTATTGCGCGTGAGGGTAATCACTCGCTCACGTGAAGAGCCGCTGCTGCTTGCCGGTAGAATACGTAAATAAACTTCAGAGTCTTTTGGCCCGCGAATGAGATCAACGACATCCCCAAGCCGCCAACCTACGACATCCTGAATATCTTGGGCTGATTCGCCCACACCAACGATACGATCGCCCGCTTCGAGCTTACCGCTGCCAGCAGCCGGTCCGCCGGTAATTAATTCAACAATTTCAACGAAATCACCTTCACTGCTCAAAAGTGCACCAATGCCCTCGAGCGAGAGTCGCATGTTGATATCAAAATTCTCTGACGTACGCGGCGACATGTAGCTACTGTGAGGATCAAACTCACTCGCCCAAGTGCTCATAAACGTTTGAAAGACGTCCTCAGCACTATATTGCTCTAATGTTCGTGCTAAGCGCCGGTATCGCGCATCCAGTGACTTTTTGACGTCCTCTAGCGAGCGCCCATTTAATATTTGGGTCAGCGCATCGTTAATCACACGTTGACGCCACAGCGCGTTGAGCTCGCGGCGATTCTCTGCCCAGCCGGCCTCGTCACGGTCGAGTTCTAGGGTTTCATCGGTGCTGAAGTCAAGGTCTGAGTTTAGCACCTCAATGGCATAGTCACTGCGTTCTGCAACGCGCTTTTGATAGCGCTCAAAGATTGCATAAGCGGTATCTAAGCGTCCGCTGGAGAGTTCATCGTCAAGTCGGTGACGGCGCGCGGAAAATTCCTCAAGATCATCGGCAAGGAAATAAAATCGCTGTGGATCGAGAGTATCGAAATAGCCCTGGTAGACCGCCTGTGAGAGCTCATCATCAATGTCCTGATCGCGGTAGTGATAGCGTGAGAGTAACTCGCCAACGACTTGAGAGGCCCGTGCATGGGTTTCATTCGCCTCGAGCGCTGCGGAATGACTGGGACTGGCTAGGGCAAAATAAATTAGCCCAAGCGCGAGCCAAAAAAACCGCACATTGTATCTGAGCATGGGCATTGCGCCTCGTAATTTAGTTACGCTGTGAGTATGACAGCGCTTAGAGCAGGAAAATCCCGTTCACTTTCTGGTAGCGTAGCTTGAAGATTCAGTCAGGGAAACCAATGTTTTCTCAATTTACCTCGGACTCTAGCTTTCGTAAGCCGGCCCCCGGCCTAGAGGTCTTAGAAATCCATCCCAGCAAAGCGAGGGCGATCAGAGAGACGCCGATCGTAATGGTTCATGGCGCATTTGTTGGCGCGTGGTGTTGGCAGCCCCATTTTATGCGTTATTTCGCGGATCAGGGGTTCTCATGTGTAGCGCCTAGCCTACGTGGGCATGGCAATAGTGAAATCGCAGGGCCGCTCGATTATGCCGGCATCCGTGAATACGTCGCGGATTTAAGTAGTGTTATCGCTGATTTATCGGGACCACCTCCGGTTTTGATTGGTCATTCAATGGGCGCATTGGTAGTGCAGCGTTATTTAGAAGCTCATGCGGCGAGTGCAGCGGTATTGATGGCGCCGGTACCAAGGCATGGGCTCATGGCATCGACTTGGCGATTAGCCGTGAGTGATCCGATGTTGTTCGCGCAGTTTGGGCTCATGCAGGCCTGGGGCAGGCCAGCGGTTGATAAGGCACTTGCCCGCCGCGCGGTGTTCTCGCAGCGACTGCCTGAGAGTGAATTAGAGCAATACACTCAAGCCGTTGAGCGTGAGTCACAACGCGCACTTTGGGAGATGAACGTGCATGCGGCAGGGCGTCCTTGGTTAGCCGATTCTCAGGTGCCGATGCGAGTCGTCGCGGCGGCAGAGGATGCACTTTTTACGCCACAGGAGACCAAAGATGTTGCGCATCTTTGGGATGCGAGTTGGGTTGAAATAGCAAAAACGGGTCACGCGATGATGTTAGAGCCTTACTGGCAGAGCGCGGCCGATGACGTGATACGCTGGCTTTGGTCGTGTGGTATCCGCTAAGGCCGCTACCAGCGAAACTTATCCCACAGTTCAGGATTAGCCCAATGCCGCGCGTTTAGCCAATCAGGTGTTGTTTTATAGTGCGCAAGATCAAAGCTATACCAATGTCTTGTTGATGTGGTTGGCCCTTCGATGGGTCGACGATGAAAACCAAGACCAATCAGCACGGATCGATTTAAGGGCTGCCTCGGTGTGCTTGGTGCAATCACCAAGACCTGCCGGGCATAGACATCGCGTAGACGGCTCACAAGCTGAATTGCATGTGCGCTATCAAGTTCGATATCGCCATCCACAATGGCAAGATCAACGGACGGCCAATCAACACTATCAAAGTTCGTCGCAGCGCCATGTGTGCACCCCGGGGCATAGGCTTTTGCGGTTTGCGTTAATTCCGGGGCATCACTGATGACTAAGAGCTGCTGTGGTGCTAGTTCGGCTAGCGTTTGCTCTAAAACGCTGGCGAGGTTAGCGCTACGGGGCATACAAGGACTCCTGCTATTATTGCCCAAGGCGGATGCGCCGAGTTTAGGCAATTCATAGCATGGGGTGATAGGACATATGTTTTCAATGGCACGGCGATTATTGTTCCTACTGCCACCGGAGCGAGCCCATGACCTTACGCTCGGGTCACTCGATTGGCTCGAGGCGACCAAAGCGAGTCGTTTGCTACCCACTCGCATTGATAATCCTCACTCCTTATGGGGTATTCAGTTTCCAAATGCCGTTGGCTTAGCGGCTGGCCTTGATAAGAATGCGGATCATGTGGCTGGATTGGCGGCGCTTGGCTTTGGATTTTTGGAGTTAGGAACGGTGACTCCCCGCGCTCAACCCGGTAATCCCGCACCTCGCTTGTTTCGTCTGCCGAGCCACGATGCGCTGATTAATCGCATGGGCTTTAACAACAAAGGGGTTGATCATCTGTGCGAGCGGCTACGCGCCATTCGCGCATCGTTATCAATTCCGATTGGGGTAAATATTGGAAAAAATCGCGATACCCCATTAACCGGGGCAATTGACGATTACCGACACAATCTTGCCGCGGTGTATTCAGTTGCTGATTATGTTGCTGTGAATTTGTCATCACCTAACACGCCAGGGCTGCGCGATTTGCAGGAGGGCCAAGCACTTATCGATCTGGTTCGGCAATTGAAAATAGAGCAAAAGAAACAATCACGAGCGAATGGGCACTATGTCCCGTTGGTCGTTAAAATTGCCCCAGACTTAACACCTGAAGCCTTGCACACGTTAGTAGATGTACTTTTGGGTGAAGCAATTGACGGGGTGATTGCGACCAATACCACCTTATCGCGGGCGGGCGTTGCAAAGGCATCGCATGCAGAAGAATCAGGCGGTCTAAGCGGTGCGCCGCTGCGCGAGCAGGCCACCGCTGTTGTGCGTCAAATACGGCGTCAGGCGGGGCCTGATTGGCCTATTATCGCGGCCGGAGGGATCACTAAAGCGAGTGATGCCGCGGAGAAAATTCACGCCGGCGCAAACCTTTGTCAGCTCTACACGGGGCTCATCTTCCAAGGCCCCAGTCTAGTACGCAAAGCAGCCCAAGCGGTTTGCGAGATTAACGATGAAAATTCCAGCTTGTCCTAACGCCCTGACCAAGCGAGAATATGTATCCACGGAGAGGTGGCAGAGTGGTCGAATGCGGCGGACTTGAAATCCGTTGAGCCTCAGGGCTCCGGGGGTTCGAATCCCTCCCTCTCCGCCAGACTTGAGCACACGGCCATTGATCCTGGATTGACCTCGCCGATTGGGCATTCTCGCCTTGGCAGTCAAATCTCTCCCCAGCCACCCCTAAATTTCAACAAAAAATGCTAAGCCAATCGCACGCCCGGCTGAGTGTTAAGGGGTGGCGCACGCGAGCCTCTTCAAAGGCATCCATCGGGCGCTAACCAAAATACCTAAGCACACTATGCTTGAGAGAGATCAAGATGAGTTCAACGCAGCACTGTTAGCGTGAAAATTCAAATCGAATGCGTAAGTGAGCGCCAATGAATTCATTAAACCGCTACAACAAATTTCAGATGTTTTTGCACTGGGTGACTGCGGCCGGCGTTGTTTTTTTATTGTTCACTGGGGTGTTTTTTCTTGAGCCATTAGCCAACCAAGATCCCGCTAAAGTTGCTAAACTTCAAATCCACGCGATGGTTGGGGCGGCTGTGCTTTTGCTCACGATTACTCGCCTTATCTGGGCTTTGGTATCGGCGCAGCCTGTCCAGAGTGATAGCGGGCGTTCAATGGCGAGTAGCGTCGCTAAGTTCGCCCCCAAGGTCCTCAACGGCCTAGTGCTAATACTTGCCTTATCAGGCGTGCTAATGGGCCTTTACTCTGGCTTGTTTGATTTACTGATCAATGATGGGGGCACCCTCCCAAGCGATTTTAGCGGCCCGGCGAGGACCGTGCATGCGGTGTCGTCAAAATTACTGATCGCAGCGGTGTGTATCCACGTCGTCGCCGCTATCGTGCATCAGGTTATTTTTAAACACAGGGTGTTCGAGCGGATATTGCCAATTTAGAGCGCAAAAAAACGCAGGAAATTTTCCAATCAAAGAGGGGTTTAGAAGCGGTATTCGAGTCCGGCTGAAAAACTGGGCTCGTAGCGAAAGCTCTCAAACGTGCTGCTAAGTGATGCATCTTCGGCGGCCGTATCCGTTGCTGTGCTCTCAACCGGAGTCGTTGTCACGGTTTCATCCAGGGTGAGGCCCATATCGAGCGACAAGCCAAATCGTCCACGCGTACCAAAATCATTATCCCAGCCCAACCCAACATAGGTGCTCATGTGCTCGGAACTTAATGTTGGCACGGGGAGATCTGAATCACTGCTTATTTCGTCATCATAAAGTGCACCACCGGTCATGCGTAGACCGCTGTCATGTAGCGACCAGTCGACAAGGGCGGAGAATTGCATGCTCTCGTCCATCAGCTCGAAAACAGGGCGCTCACGGGAGAGCGGTACCCCACGCTCGTGGTTGACACCAAAACGAATATTGAGCTTTTCATTAAGATGGGAAGAGAGTTCAAGTTCTGGCTGAAGCGCCGTGCGCCAATCGGGCGACTGCGCAAGCGCAACACTGGTACCGCTAATAGCAAATACCGTTACTAAACATGAGCAGATATGACGCTTATAATCCATAACGGGTATATTATTACCTAAACGATTGCGAAAGCGAACCCCTGATTTTACTTTTTTCCGTCTCAACATGCGGTAAATTAATGGGAAACTGGCAATAGAGTAGCTCATGCGATTTAAGCCCTATCGAAAAGCGTTGCTGGCGTTTATCGCGCTAGCCGTTCTCGCGGCGAGCTCAGGGCTCGCCACGGCGCTTACCTATCCATTGCCAGGCGACGATGCTGATGTCATCGGTGAGGTCCAACGCATTCAAGCAGTTGAGCAAGACACTTTGCTAAGCCTTGGCCGTGAGCACGGCATTGGCTATGAGGAAATGCGGCGAGCCAATCCTGAGGTTGATGTATGGCTGCCAGGTGAAGGCACAGAGGTTGTGATTCCAAGTCGGTTTATATTGCCCGATGGCGCGCGCGAAGGGGTTATTATCAATATCGCCGAGATGCGGCTTTATTACTATCCGCCGAGCGACGCTGCGGGCGCGGGAACAGTTGAGACTTATCCCATTAGCGTTGGTCGAATGGATTGGTCAACGCCGCTTGGTGTGAGCAAAATTACAGAGAAGACTGAGAATCCTTACTGGTTTCCACCTGAGTCGATTTTGACCGAGCGCGCGCAGCAGGGAAGACCCTTGCCTGAGGCAGTGCCGCCGGGGCCAGATAATCCGTTAGGCAAGCATAAAATGCGGCTTGATATCCCCGGTGGCGCTTATTTGATTCATGGCACCAATGAGCCTCGGGGTATTGGTATGCGAGTCACACATGGCTGCATTCGGATGTTTCCTGAAGATGTGGCCTCACTGTTTGAGCGCATACCAAGCGGCGCGGATGTGCGTATTGTTAATCAACCGGTCAAAGCTGGTTGGTTAGATGATTCACTCCTAATCGAAGCCCACCCGGTGCTACCTGAAGAAGCGGAAAACGCCTATGACCCGCTTAAACCGCCGCCACTCAGTGATGCGGTTTTAAGTATTGCAGCGATTATGACCGAGCGTGATGACTATCGGGTTGATCATCAAAAATTAGCAGCAGCCGTTGAGACGGCAAGCGGTATACCGGCTAGTATTTCGCGAGCCTCAGGCAGTGATAATCTCGCTTTGCACACAGTCGAGCTACCGTTACCCGCGGCAGAATAAAAAAAAGCCCCGTCAAGGCAGGGCTTTTGTTTGGTATAAGGACCGAAGGCCTTATTTGTACATCGAGCGCTCGAACATACGATCGATTTTCTCGCTGTTCTCATTGGCGGTGTTCTGGGCACTGTTCGCGAGTGTCTCAGCACCTTCGGCCTTAATCATTGCGCTGCTGGCCTCATCCATGGCGGCTTCAGCCATCGCCGTTGCCTCATCAAGTTGGGCTTGCGTGGCGCAACCGACCAAAAGGCCAACCGCGGCACCGGCAACGGTCAGTTTGAGTAATGTCTTTAAAGACTGTGACATAGTTAAATCTCCTGTTCTTTTATAACAATTGCAATTGTTTTGACTCCAGCAACGCTAAGTATACCCGCTGCGAGCGTCGGAGGCATGATTACTCGCGGCTTGGCTTGTTTCAACCCCCCATTAATATTTAGTCAATGATGACGGGCGTTCCGATAGAGACATAATCATGCAAAATTTCTATTTGGGAATTGGTCATTGCAATACAGCCCTTTGTCCAGTGGAAGTCATCGTGTACGGCGGGATTTCCCTCACCGATGCCGTGAAAACCGATATAACCGCCTAATGTGCCATCTTGCGGAAACTCACCAACACGTAGGCCATAATCCAGCGATTGGCGATATTCTGTGCGATTAATAATGCCCCGATGATGCGCTTGATCAAGATGTTCAAGCGTTGGGTAATTAATACCCAAAAACAAATGAAATCGGCTCTGAGCATTGACCCGAGTAATGTAAAACTCACCGCGTGGCGTGGTTTGATCACCGCGTAAATGCAAATCAGAGATACCACCGCGACCAAATGCCACGCGATCGATAACATGCGCGCGCTCGTTGCCATCCCAGATTTCGGTGACGGATTGGTCGGTATCCACTTTCACCCAAATCCCCTCATACACACGGGCTATCGCGGTTTGAGCAAAGCCTGTGATGAGCATTGCAAGGCTGTAAATGGCGATCGATAAGATGGGCTTCATGTTAAAAACCGATAAATTTCGTCTGCGTTAAATGCGCCATAAAGTGAAGTATCTCTATCGCTTCGAACTAACACTGGAATTGTGCTGGCGTAAGCCATTTCAGCTTTTTTATCGTACATAATATCAATGACTTGTAGATTATATCTCAAACGTTTTGTAATGGGTTTTAGTATCGCTAATCGATCTTCACACAGTCGACACCCTTGGGTGGTGTAGAAATAAAGCTCAGGCATTGGCGAAGCCATCCCATGTTAATCTATTGCATCGATTAGTTGATTGTACATTGAGTCATCGGATAGGAAGAATTTAAGCGATGCGTGCGCCTAGCGATTTTACTTTAAGCGTTGCGCCAATGATGGATTGGACTGATCCGGCGTGTCGTTATTTATTTCGCCTGATGACTCGGCATACTCGGTTATACACCGAGATGGTGCCATCGCAGGCGCTCTGGCATGGGCGTGAGGCACGTTTTCTTGCCGGCGATCCCATTGAGCATCCCGTCGCGGTTCAACTCGGTGGCAGCGAAATTGCGGAGCTATCGCATGGGGCAATGTTGGCTGAGCGATGGGGCTATGACGAGGTTAATCTCAATGTCGGCTGCCCAAGCGATCGGGTCCAGTCCGGACGCTTTGGTGCCTGCCTGATGAACGAGCCTTACCGAGTGGCACGCCTCGTCGCGGCGATGAAAACCGCAACGACACTGCCTGTTACCGTTAAATGCCGAATCGGCGTTGATCATAATGATCGCTACTCGGCGCTGTGCCGGTTTACCGAGGCTTTGCATCAAGCCGGTGTCGATGGATTAATCGTTCACGCGCGCAAAGCCTGGTTAAGCGGATTATCGCCGAAAGAAAACCGCGAGATACCGCCGTTGCGCTATGAAGTTGTTGCTGCGCTAAAGCAAGATTTTCCAGCGCTACCCATTGTGCTCAATGGTGGCATTACTCAGTTAACGGATGCGCGTGAATGGCTGCGTAGCGTCGATGGCGTGATGATCGGACGTGAGGCCTATCACAACCCTTGGCTGTTAGCTGCTGCGGATGCATTCATTTTCGGGGATGAGACCGTGGTAAAACCCAATCGCGTATCGGTGGCGCGCGCCTATCAAGCCTATGTTGCCGAACGACATCAACCCGGCGTGCCCATTTCCCGCTACACGCGGCATTTGGTTGGTTTATTCCAAGGGCTGCCCGGGGCAAAAGTCTGGCGACGGGCGCTTAGTCAAGCGGCAGCCGTAAAGGGCGCGGGACCAGAAGTCATTGATCAGGCGATAACCGCTTGGCAAGGGGTGAATACCCGACATGGCGAATTAGTCACCGTTGACTAAAATCGAAAAAATCGCGCGCTATTCGCTTGGGTAGCCGCTGCGAGCGTATCGATCGATTCTGCTCGCAACGACGCGATGGTGGCTAGAATATGCGGGAGATAGCTTGGCTCATTGCGCCGATCACTCGGGGGGTTGGGTAGATCGCGCGGCAGTAGAAAAGGCGCATCGGTCTCAATCATCAGGCGCTCTAGTGGTATTTCAGCGATCACCGCACGCAAAGCGCTGCCGCGACGCTCATCACAAATCCAACCGGTCACGCCAAGGTAGAGATCAAGCGCGAGGGAGGCATCGAAAATGCGCCGATCTCCGGTAAAACAGTGCACGACTGCGTTAGTCAGTGATTGGCGGTATTGTTGAATAATCGCAATAAAATCATCTGCCGCGTCCCGTTCATGGCAGAACACAGGTAGGCCTGATTTTGCGGCGAGTGCTAATTGCGCTTTAAACGCTTGCTGTTGGCTTATTCGAGGTGAAAAATCACGATGATAATCAAGCCCTGTTTCACCCACTGCGCTTACACACGGGTGCTTGAGTAAGGCGGAGAGCTTCTCGGCGTTGTGATCATTCCAATCACTGGCATGATGGGGGTGAACGCCAGCTGTGGAGTGCATTTGACCTGGATATCGACTGGCGAGATCGGCAGCGCTTTGCGATTCTGCAAGCGTGACGCCGGTTAGAATCAGGCGACTGACCCCCGCCGTGTGAGCACGCTCGATGACCGCGCTGCGATCATCACTAAAGCGCGAATGGGTCAGGTTAACGCCAATATCAACAAGGTTTGAATTCGGCATACGTTATTTTGCCGTCATACTGAGGGTTTATGGAAGCGCCAATCGACTACGAGCACTTACCAATGCACTGGGTCGGCGACTGGTCAGGGCAGCGCTGCCGGCAAACACCGACGCGGACTGCACTCATTGAGCCGCAGACCGGGCAAAGCGTAAGCTTTGCTGAACTCGATACCATGGCACAGCAATGGGCGGGTTGGATGCAAGATCAGGCCGGTCTTAATCCGCATGATGTTGTCGCGGTGATTGCACAGAATCGAATCGAGGCAATCGTGCTTTATCTTGCCTGTGGAAAGCTTGGCGTTGTCCTTGCGCCGGTCAGTCACCGCCTTACCCCGGCAGAAGCCAATGATCTGATCGCGCGCATCAATCCAAAATGGGTTTTTTTTGATACCGCCTTAACGGCATTCACCGCCGCATTGGATGATTCTGCGCGACAGCGGCGTTGGTTGAGTTTTGGTGGCGATGACAGTGATTACGCAAAGTCTGTCGCAACCCGTGAGCCATACCCGATTAATAGGCCATTGGCGTTATCGCAAATCAGTCTTTTAGTGCATACCGGTGGCAGCACAGGGCTACCAAAAATCTGTCAAGTCAGCTACCGGCAGATGCTGTGGAACGCCTTTGAGTTAATGACAGCCGCCACAGAGGGGTTGGGCCAGCGCCGCGAATTATTGCTGTTTCCGTTATTTCACATTGGTGGCTGGAATACCCTGCTACCGGTCTTGCATGCAGGCGGTTGTGTGGTGTTGTTGCCTACTTTTAATCCCCATATAGCACTCGATACAATACAACGATATGCCATTAACCACCTCGGGGCGGTGGAAGCGATGCTTAAAGCGATTGCTGATCTACCCGAATTTAAAACAACGGATTTATCGTCATTACAAGGAATTACGACAGCAGGCGCAGCCTGTCGCACTGCCACAATGGAGATCTTTCTCGATCGCGGGATACCCATAAGCCAAGCTTATGGCCTGACTGAAGCGGGACCATCAAACTTTTATTATTCACGTACTGATCAGTCGCTAGCCACATTACGGGCGCATTCACAGCGCATTGGCAGCGTATTTGCACACAGCGATTACCGCATCGTCCGCCCAGAAGATGGCCATCTCGTGAGCCAAGGCGAAGTGGGCGAATTACAATGTCGTAGCCTGCATAATTTTTCCGGCTATCTCGATGATCCGCAACGAACACAAGCGATGATTGATGCTCAAGGTTGGATCAGTACGGGTGATTTGGCACGAGAGGATGCGACAGGCCAAGTCGTGTTAACGGGTCGCGTAGATAACATGCTGGTCAGCGGCGGCGAGAACATTGCCGCTGAAGCGCTGGAAGCCCTTATAGAAACGCATCCCGCTATTGATCAGGCGCTGGTATTCGGTTTGCCTGATGCGCGCTGGGGAACGCGCCCAGCCGCCTGGGTGGTCGGTACTGATGCGCTTTCGATAAGTGCGCTCGATACCTGGGCCAAACATGAATTACCCGCTTTTAAGCGGCCAGTGGCCTGGCGCTTAGTCGAGGCGCTGCCGCTCACTGGCGCGGGTAAATGGGATCGACGCGCTGCGCGCGCACAGCATATGCGCAATACACAAGGAGAGAACCAATGACCCTGGCTCGGGTACTTATTATTGCAGGATCAGACTCCGGCGGTGGCGCAGGCATTCAGGCGGACATTAAAAGTGTGACGGCCCTGGGGGGGTACGCGATGACCGCGATTACCGCATTGACCGCGCAAAATACCCAAGGCGTGCAGTCTGTTTTAAGCGTTGAGCCTGCCTTTATTCGTGAGCAAATAATCTCAGTCCTCGAGGATATCGGGGCTGATGTGATTAAAACCGGAATGCTCCACGACCCAGAGGTTATTGATATTGTCGCCGAGACACTCGCTGAATATGGCGCGGATATTCCGCTCGTTGTTGATCCGGTCATGGTCGCGCAAAGTGGTCATCAGCTGGTCAGCGAAACCGCCATGCAGCGTCTATCACAGCGATTACTCAAGCAAGCAGCGCTCATCACGCCTAATCTACCGGAGGCGCAAGCGCTGCTTGGATATCCAATTGAATCGGCGGCGGCGATGCCGGCGGCGGCAAAAGCACTGTGTGACTGGGGTTGTAAGGCCGTCCTGCTCAAGGGCGGGCATCTAGCAGGAGATCAGCTAGTGGATGTACTCGCTAGCGCCCAGCACTACATTGAATTGCCCCAATCGCGAGTCCCCACAACCAGCGATCATGGAACCGGTTGTACGCTTGCCTCAGCGATTGCTGAAGGAATAGGCCGGGGGCTGAGTACCGAGGAAGCAGTCAAACGCGGCCGGGCCTATTTACGTCGAGCACTGGAGACGGCCACGCCACTCGGTCAAGGCCATGGGCCTGTCAACCATGGCCATACCGTTGGCATAATGACGTCATGATACGTTTATCTGCAAAAAGCCGTTATGCGGTCAGCGCTTTGATGCATCTTGCTATTCATAATGCTGCCGGCGCAGTGCCAATGTCCGAAGTCTCGGTCTGTCAGGGCATCTCCATGTCCTATATTGACCAGATTTTCTGGAAGCTTCGTCGCGCCGGTTTGGTTCATGGCACGCCAGGACCAGGGGGTGGCTATCGGCTCGGGCGGGCCGCAGAGAAGATATCGATCGGCGAGGTGATTGAGCTCATGGAAGGTGGCGCAAACGGTCCGCGTCGAGTGACTTCTGCGCTTGATGAGCGTTTATGGTCGAATTTATCGGCCCGTATCACCGCGTTCTTGCATGATATTACGTTGGCTGATTTTGTAGCTCGGCCACAAATTCGTGACGCGGTGTTACGTCAATATGCGGGTCGCCAATGGCGCTGTGAGGTATGTGGCGCACTGGCAACTCGCCGTCAGGCGTTGGATTCGGATATGGGCTCATGACCTATGTTGTTACCGGATCATGCATACGCTGTCGCTATACCGATTGCGTAGAAGTTTGCCCGGTTGATTGCTTTCATGCTGGGCCTAATTTTCTCGCCATCGATCCCATTGAGTGCATCGATTGTGCGGTTTGTGTCCCTGAATGCCCGGTTGAAGCCATCTATCCGGATGATCAAGTACCGGCTGATCAACAAGAGTTCATCGAACTCAACGCGCGCCTAGCGGCGCAATGGCCGGTTATTAAGCAAAAAGAGCCGGCCCCTGTTGACGCGGAAGCCTGGGAGCATGTGGTAGATAAACGTGCATGGCTTGAGGAGTAGTTAAGTTATTGGCCGTATCGGCGCTCAACGTAAGCTTCAACGATTTCCTTGAACTCCTCAGCGATATGCTCGCCTTTGAGCGTTACCGTTTTCTCGCCATCAACATAGACCGGCGCCACGGGCTTCTCGCCAGTGCCTGGTAAACTAATACCAATATCGGCTTGGCGACTTTCGCCGGGGCCATTGACTACGCAACCCATTACCGCAAGGCTCATCGATTCCACGCCTGGATAGGTCTCACGCCAGACGGGCATACGCTCACGAACATGCGTTTGTATCTGATCAGCAAGCGTCTGGAAATAGGTACTTGTGGTTCGGCCACAGCCGGGGCAGGCTGCGACTAATGGAGTGAAGTTGCGGAGTCCCATCGTTTGTAGGATTTCTTGGGCAACGATGACCTCTTGTGTCCGATCGCCACCCGGTTCCGGGGTAAGTGAAATACGGATCGTATCGCCGATGCCCTTTTGCAAAAGCACCGCAAGCGCGGCGGTGGAGGAGACGATGCCTTTTGAACCCATGCCGGCCTCAGTCAAACCAAGGTGCAGAGGGAAGTCACACCGCACGGCGAGATCCTCATAAACGCTGATTAAATCCTGCACCCGGCTCATTTTGCAGGAAATGATAATGCGATCATGCGCTAACCCAAGTGCCTCGGCACGCTCTGCACTCTCAAGTGAGGAAATGACCACGGCATCTTTCATTACCGCCTCAGGCGCTTTTGGATGCCTAAGACGGGCGTTTTCATCCATCAATCGGGAGAGTAGATCTTGGTCTAAGCTGCCCCAGTTAACGCCAATTCGCACCGGCCGATCGAGATCACGGGCGAGTTCAACAATTTCGGCAAATTGCGGGTCACGGCGACTGCCCTTACCGACATTACCGGGGTTGATTCGTAGCTTGCCGAGTGCGGTTCCACATTCGGGAACGGCTTTGAGTAATCGATGGCCGTTAAAATGGAAATCACCAACGAGCGGAACCTCAACGCCCATATCATCTAGGCGTTGGCGAATTTGCGGTACCGCTTTTGCTGCCGCTTCGTTGTTTACGGTAATACGCACAAGCTCAGAGCCCGCTCGTGCCAGTTCGGCAACCTGTATTGCGGTTCTAATTTCGTCAACCGTATCGGTGTTGGTCATTGATTGAACAACGACCGGGGCATCACCACCGACCGTGACGTGGCCGACCTTCACGGGCACACTATAGCGACGCTGATATCCAGGAATTTCATTCATACTGCAATCATAAAGGATGAAGACCCCATGATCGACGTTTATACCTGGCCAACGCCAAATGGACACAAAGTCCACATCGCGCTCGAGGAGCTTGGACTGGATTACACCGTCCATCCAATCAACATTGGTCAAGGTGATCAGTTTGCTGAGGCGTTCTTGCGCATCAGTCCGAACAATAAGATTCCTGCCATTGTGGATAGCGACGGCCCGGGCGGTGAGGCGATATCGATTTTTGAGTCTGGCGCTATTTTGCTCTACCTCGCTGAGAAAACCGCTCAACTCATGCCATCTGAACCGCGGGCGCGCTACACAACGCTCGAGTGGTTGATGTTTCAAATGGGCGGGCTAGGCCCATTACTGGGGCAAGCACATCATTTTCGCCAGTATGCGCCTGAGACCATCGATTATGCG
>Ga0102930_1000142_pt1 | contig 22836 bp, 13 predicted proteins | sample SalPon1_B_H2O_MG_FD_84514 | JGI IMG/M metagenome (GOLD analysis project Ga0102930, IMG submission 84514) | Salt pond water microbial communities from South San Francisco under conditions of wetland restoration - Salt Pond MetaG R1_B_H2O_MG | ecosystem: Environmental > Aquatic > Non-marine Saline... | reverse complement strand
TGCAGATGTATATCCAACCCACGGTTTGGGGCCTGTTGCTACTATGGTAGATATAAATAGAGGAAATAGGTTTTTATCTATGACCTCACATGCCACTAAAAGCGTAGGTCTAAACAAGTATATAGTAGAAAATGGAGGCGCACAGCATCCTAATGCTAAATTAGAATGGAAGCAAGGGGACATCATCACCTCCACCATCGAAACTTCAAATGGAGAAACCATTATTGTGACTCACGATGTGAACTCTCCAAGACCTTATTCCTTAGGATTTCAAGTACAAGGAGCTCAGGGTCTTGCAGATTTTGATTACCACACCAAAAGAATACATATAGAAGGGAAAACAGAGCCACACCGTTGGGATGATATGGAGGATTGGCTGAAAAAGTATGACCATCCTTTATGGAAGAAATATGGAGAATTTGCTACAGAAGCTGGACATGGAGGGATAGACTTTTTTGTACTCCATGCTTTTGTGGAGTCTGCCAAAGCCAAGGTCGCTCCGCCTATGGATGTGTATGATGCCGCCGCTTGGAGCGCCGTCACCCCTTTATCAGAACGCTCTATTGAAAATAATGGAGAGCCTCAAGATTTTCCAGATTTTACCAGAGGTAAATGGATAAAGCGTAAACCTTATAACTGGATTAAAAATGACTACTAAATAAAAACACTCATTAACAATTAAAACAAACTTTATATGAAAAAAAGTATAACACTATTGTTTTTTGCGCTGCTCCTGCCCTTTTTTGTTTTCGCACAGGAAAAGACAGTAGAGCTTAAAGTTCAGGATGAATCTGGAACACCAGTTGTTGGGGCTAATGTATTGGTAGAGAATACAACCAAAGGCGGTATGACGGATTTTGATGGTAAACTCACCCTAGAGTTAAATACTGGAGAGGTATTAGAAATCTCATCTTTAGGGTTTGAGACTCAAAAAATTACTGTTGGTGATAAAAACTCTATCTCCGTTACACTAAAAGACGATATAGGTCAACTTGACGAGGTAGTTGTAGTGGCTTATGGAACACAAAAGAAAGCCACAATAACGTCTTCTGTTGTAGAAGTAAAGTCTGAAAAATTAACGGATGTCACTACGCCAGAAGTAGCAACAATGCTACAAGGTAAAGTAACAGGCGTTCAGGTTTTGCCTAGTACAGGTTCACCAGGGGCTTCCCCAAGTATAGTGATACGGGGTAGATCCTCTATAAATTCTACCAACTCTCCATTATGGGTTGTAGATGGGATAATACTAGGTAATAGTGACCCAAAACTAAATCCAAATGATGTAGAAAGTATATCTGTTCTGAAAGATGCTTCAGCTACAGCTCTTTACGGGAATAGAGGGGCTAATGGTGTGATCTTGATAACAACCAAAAGAGGAGAAGTTGGAGCATCACCAACTATGGATGTATCTATTAAAACAGCTATTAACCATTTTAATCCAGGAAATTTTGAAGTGATGAACTCTCAGCAACTTTATGACTTCCACACCACACTTGATAATCCAAACGCTTGGTTTAACGAGGATTTATTGAATAGAGATTATGACTGGATAGAAGGATCAACACAGGCGGCATTTGTTCAGGATGCAGCTGTGACCTTCAAATCTGCAACAGATACTCATAATTTATTTTTATCTACTAGTTATTACAGTGAAGAAGGAACTGTAATTGGTAACAACTTGGACCGTTATAACTTGAGAATGAATCTAGATTATAAGATTTCTGATCGACTTACAATTAAGCCTAAACTGAATTTTGTCATTGATAGACGAGATGATGTCAGACAAGCAAGTTTGTATGAAGCTTATAATAACCTGCCATGGGATCTTCCCTTTGCTGAAGACGGATCGGTAGTGAATGCTAGATTCTCTCAGGGCGATGATTGGTTGGGTCGAGATAAAAGTAATTTCTTCTATGATCGCCAGTGGAATTATTCTGACTCAAGAACTTTTGACTTTTTTGCAAGTTTTGATTTTGAATATAAACTACTACCAAACTTGACTTATGTATCTACTAATAACTTCACACAAGGTTATGCAGAGTCCTTCTCCTATATCGACCAAAGATCTAACAGTGGATTAGCTACTAATGGAGCGATAACAGATAATACATTTAAAAACATCCGGAGATTTACCAACCAGATGCTGAAATATTCTAATACATTTAATGAAGACCATACAGTAACTTTATTAGCAGCATATGAGTACAACGACGGAAGTTCTAAAAATATATCTACACGTTCAGAGAACGTCGTTGTGAATGGAGAGGTGCAAAGTGTAGGGTTAGAGCCTGCTGTTGCTAATGGAGGTGCAAACGAATTTGCGCAACAGTCTTTCCTATTTTCAGGAGATTATGACTACAAAGGGAAGTATTTTATGAAAGGATCTATACGTGTAGATGGAGCATCAGCTTTTGCTGAAGATTATAGATATGGTGAGTTTTATTCTATTGCTGCAGGATGGAATATTCATAAAGAAGACTTTTTTAATTCAGACAATATAAATGTCCTAAAAGTTAGAGCTAGTCATGGTGCAGTAGGAAATCAACCAGGAGGATTTGGCTTTTTGAGTACCTATGATGTAAAATTTCAATATGCAGGAATAATTGCGGCTAAACCTAATCGGTTAGGAACAGAAAATTTGACATGGGAAAAGGCTATTGAATCTAATGCAGGTCTTGATGCAACATTTTTCAATGCTGTGAACCTTACAGTAGATTATTATAACAAAGAAAACTCTGGCTTACTCTACTTTAGAGCCCTATCAGATCAAACGGGCTTTAGTGGTAGGTATGAAAACATAGGATCCATTACCAATGAAGGTGTTGAATTTGCTTTAGATGCTGATATTATCAACACATCTGACTTCGGAATTAATTTAGGTGTTAATGCAAGTTTTAATAAAAATAACATCAAAGAGCTTGCAGATGGTACCGACATTATAGGAGGATCTACAATCCTGAGAGAAGGAGAAGAATTTGGAACTTTTTATATGAGAAAATGGTTGGGTGTCAATCCAGGAGATGGCTCACCTGTTTATGAAGTTGTAGATGAAGATGGTACTGTTTCAACTACTAATGACTATAATGCGGCTACTGTTCAAATCACAGGTACATCAAATCCAGATGTCACTGGTGGGTTTTATACAAATTTCAGATACAAGAACTTCACACTCACTTCCAATTGGAGTTTCTCGTATGGTGCAGAACTTTATAATTCATCTCGTAATCTTTTTGATTCTGATGGGTTTTATTTACAATACAACCAAATGGTTTTACCAGACGGATGGAGTCGCTGGGAAAAGCCTGGGGATATTGTTTCACACCCAAAACCAAGAGTAGGAGGCTATCCAGGAGGAAACCAAACGTCTTCCCGTTATTTAGAAGACGGAAGTTATCTGAGGCTAAACAATGTGAGGTTGTCTTATGATTTCCCTCAAACTCCGCTCAATAGCTTAGGTGTATCTAATGCAAGGATTTATTTAACTGGGGATAATTTAGTCACTTTCACAAGATTTTCAGGTGTTGACCCTACCATAGGCGGTGCTGGTGGTTTTACCTCCATAGGATATCCTATACCAAGGCGTTTTGCATTGGGTCTTAATATTTCATTTTAAATCATTAAAACTATACCGATGAAAAAAATAATTTTTACCTTAACGATACTAGTTGCAGTGGTTTTTTCATCCTGCGAGCTAGATAGAAGTCCGTTTACTGAAATATCTGCTGATGAATTGTTTGAGGATCCAGGAGCAGCACAATCTGCTACTCTTGGTAACTATTTATTTCTGAAAGGGGATAAAGGTTATGATGGCTGGTCCGATGATCTACATAGAATTTCAGAATACGGAGGAGATAATGTCATGATAAGTGGAGGAACCACAGATCCATTATTCTTTTTCTATAATTATCAACGTAATCCAAATAACTCTCGAACCAATAGATTTTGGAGTAATTCCTTTAAAGCTATTGTTGGGACTAATAGAGTGATAGAAAGCCTTAATGAAGGTGAGACTGAAGAACAAGATCAAGTTATAGGAGAAAACTATTACATAAGAGCCTTGGTTTTCTTTCAGATGGGCAACGTTTTTGGAAGACCTTATAACCAAGGTACAGAAAACTTGTCTATACCACTTAAACTGACATCAGATATCGAAGATCTTCCAGACAGAAATACTGTTGGAGAGGTCTATGACCAAGTGATCAAAGATCTGAAAAAGGCGGAGTCCCTCATGACTATCAATAAGGGGCCGTCTTTTGCATCAAAAGAAGCAGCTCAAGCTTTATTATCTCGTGTTTATTTATACATGGAAGATAACCAAAACGCCATAGATTATGCAGATGATGTATTGGGCTCTGGAGCTTATTCTCTTTTATCCTCTAGTCGCTTTTCAGAAATGAATACCTTAGCCCCCTCCGAAAATGAAGAGGCAATATTTTCTATTACCTTAACAAAAGGTATAGATATACCAGGTACAGAAGATTGGTTTACTATCGGGTCTTTTTATGCTAATATCGATGGAGTAGGTTGGGGCGAAATGTATGCTTCGCAAACGTATTTAGACCTTATTAATGATAACCCATCAGATTTAAGAAAAAGCTTTATAGAACCTCAATACACGGAAGATAGTAATGGCCAAAAAACGCCATCTGTATATTGGGTGAATGATCAATATGAATATCAATTTAGAGATGTTACAGAAAGTTCTGGCACCCTTACAATAGAGGAAAGTGGTAATACTTATACCATAGAATCTGAAATGATAAATGGAAGCACACAGTATTATTTTAATGGACCAGAGGGAAGGCAAGATGTAACTTATGATTACGACATGGATAAAAGAAACGGTTATCCGAAATTTTTCATACTGAAAGCCTCTCAACAAGAAAATGACTTACATCTATGGTCGCCTACAGTTTCCAGACTGGCAGAAATGTACCTGAATAAAGCAGAGGCCATGGCTAAAGAAGGTATGGACCAACAAGCCTTGGATAACATCAATATACTAAGAGAAAGAGCAAATGTGCCTCCATACACTTTATCTTCATTGCCAGCTGGCAAATCTGTACTCGATGTTGTCCTAGAAGAACGAAGATTAGAGTTGGCTTTTGAAGGCCATCGTAAATTTGATATTTATAGGAATGGTAGGACTATGGACAGAAAATATCCAGGGTCTCATTTGAATAATTCAAATCCGTTTTTTGAAATAGAATCAACCGATAATGTCATTATAGAATATATACCAGAACAGCAAATTTTGATTCAACCTTCTTTAGATCAAAACGATTAAAAGAGTTCAATACTAGTTTTAAAACAAACAACTGTTTCTTATGACAATTTAAATATTTATAATTATGAAAGCACTGATAAACATAAACACTTTTAAGAGAAGTCATTTCTTAGGTATACTTATGCTAGCTATCTTGAGTTACTCATGTAGTCCAGACCCAATACTCATTGATACAAGCTTGAAATTGCCTCCTGTTCCATTAGATACCGATGGATGGGTGGTAGAAAGTTATTCAAGCCAAGAAGATAACAATGGAGAAGGAGAAGGAAACGGTAGGGTCTTTAATACTTTTGATGGAAATCCAGACACCTTTTGGCATACATGCTGGTTGGGATGTACAGCAGAACCTCCACATTTTTTTGTGATAGACATGCTAGAGCCAAAAGAAATTACAGGTATTATCTTTACCCAAAGACAATCACTTTCTAGAAATATTGAAGTCCTATCTATAGAGGTAAGTAATGATAACTCTAGCTGGACATCAGTAGGCGAGTTTACACTAGAACGCATAAAAGCAGGACAGGATAAAGTCTTGCCAGAAGTAGTTTCAGCAAGATATATCAAACTCAATGTTATTAAAGTTTTTGATGGTACCAATAATGCAGCTCTAGCAGAAATAGCACCATATTTTTAATTAAGCTGAGAGCTAGTTGAATACATATTAATTGAAATAGGTTTTAAATTTTTTCAAACTCTACTCAAGATGAATAGATATCTAATATGCATTTTATTGTTCTGTTTTTTCTCATGTAGTAAAAATTCTGATGCTCTTCAATCAGAAAAGCTATTCTCTATAGTTACTAGTGAAGAATCAGGAATAGAGTTTGAAAATAGAATTTTAGAATCTGAGCAACTTCATTATTACAAATACCAATATATCTATATGGGTGGTGGTGTGGCTGCTGCAGATTTTAATAATGATGGTTTACAAGATTTATTTTTCACCTCCAATATTTATCCTAATAAACTCTACATCAATAAAGGTGACTTCACCTTTGAAGACATAACAGAACAAGCGGGAATCATAAAAAGACCAGGCTTTGATGCTGGCGTTTCTGTTGCAGATGTCAATAACGATGGGTATTTAGATATCTATATCAATAGAGCAGGATGGTATAGTGGAGATGAGAAACTTGCTAATATGCTTTATATCAACAATGGTGATTTAACGTTTACAGAGCAAGCTGAAACGTTTGGTATCGCAGATAAAAACAGGTCTATATCTTCAACTTTTTTCGACTATGATAAAGATGGAGATTTAGATCTATTCATAAGCAACGCACCAACTGATTTTAGTTTGACAGGTGCATTGCTAGATTTAGATCAAATCCCTAATCAAGTAGAAAAAATTAGTAAACTAAAGAGTTCTGACAAGCTTTACAGAAATAATGGTAATGGTTTTTTTGAAGATGTCTCAGAAGACGCAGGTATTCTACTTGATGTAGGGTTTGGTTTACATGCACAGGTCTGTGATCTAAACAACGATGGGTGGCCAGATATTTATGTTAGCAATGATTTTATAATGCCAGATTTTGCTTACATAAATAACAAGGACGGAACTTTTACAGACCATAAGGAAGAGCTTTTTAAACATATTTCTTATTATAGTATGGGTGGTGATTTTGCAGATATCAATAATGATGGTCTTTCAGACCTGATGGTTGCTGATATGAGTCCAGAAGATTATGTAAGGTCTAAAACAACAATGTCTATGATGTCTATAGATAGGTTCAACACTATGACAGCTAATGGCTATCAGCACCAATACATGCACAATGTTCTTCAGCTAAACAATGGCAACACTACTTCTTTTAGTGAAATTTCCTATTTATCTGGAGTTTCTAAAACAGATTGGAGTTGGGCTACCTTATTTGCAGATTTCGATCTCGATGGGTACAATGATTTGTATGTGACCAACGGAGTCTATAGAGATGTGGTAGATAGGGATGCCAATAATGAAATAAATGAGTACATCAATAAAAATAAATCTGAGCTTCAAAAAGAAGATTTCTATGAATTTACCCAAAAGCTACCACAGCATAAATTAAAAAATTACCTGTTTAAAAATGAAGGTAATCTAAAGTTTGCTGACGCTACAGAAGAGTGGTCTAATATCCCTCCAACATTTTCTAATGGTGCTGTGTATGTAGATTTAGATAATGATGGAGACTTAGATATTGTCACAAACAATCTAGACGAAACCCCAACTTTGCTAAGGAATAATGCAACTGAAATCACTAAAAATAAGTTTTTGCAAATCGAATTTAAAGGGCCAGAGCTAAATAAATTTGGAGAAGGTGCAAAGGTGAACATCTACAAAAATAATGGAGAAATTCTTACCAGAGATTTTATACGTTCTAGAGGTTATTTGTCTTCAATGTCATCTATACTTCATTTTGGCTTAGGAAAGGAGAACCAGGACATTACTAAAATTGAAATTACATGGTCTGATGGCAACACCCAAACCCTTGAGGACGTCGTGCCAAACCAAAAAATTATTGTGAACTATGCTCAAAGTCATAAGCCATCAGAAATCATAAAAAAACCAACTCAAGATTTTTTCATAGAGAAGCCATTTGATGTTTCACATCAAGAGATAGCTTATAATGATTATGATAAACAACTACTGCTTCCCCATAAACTGTCTCAAACTGGCCCTGCTTCTGCCAAAGCAGATATTAATAATGATGGCTTAGAAGATTTATTTATTGGAGGAGCGCATCAACAAGAAGCTAAATTGCTGATAGCAAACAAAGATGGTACCTTTGATGCGATAGATGTACCTGCATTTTCTGAGGACAAACAATATGAAGATGTTTCTGCAGTTTTTTTTGACGCCGACAATGATGGTGATTTAGATTTATACGTTGTAAGTGGAAGTTATGAATTTTCAGAAAATTCAGAGCTCCTTCAAGATAGATTATACATCAATTATGGCCAAAATAATTTTAAACGATCAGATTCTTTAATTCCTTCCATCACATCAGCAGGCTCAGTTGTAGTAGCCTCAGATTTTGATGGAGATGGAGATACAGATCTGTTTGTAGGTAGCCGTGTAATACCAGGTAAATATCCCTATGCCCCTTCAAATTATCTGCTCATCAACGACAATGGAAATTTTACCAACGAAATATCAAGAATAGCTCCTGAAGCTGAACACTTAGGGATGATTACCGATGCCCATTGGACTGATATGGATAATGATAATAATTTAGACTTGATTCTTACAGGGGAATGGATGGGGATAGAGGTGTTTTTGAATAAAAATAATAAATTAGTACAAGACAAGGCTTATAAGGATCTTTCTGATGCCAAAGGCTGGTGGAATAAAATTTGGATTGAAGATGTCAATAATGATGGTAAAAAAGATATAATAGCTGGAAATCTTGGACTGAATTATAAATTTAAAGCTTCTAAAGAAAAACCTTTCCATATCTATACAAACGATTTTGATGATAATGGTGTTGAAGATATAATCTTAGCAAAACACTATAAGTCCAAACAAGTGCCTGTAAGAGGGAAGAGTTGTACATCACAACAAATGCCTTACCTGAAAGATAAAATTAAAACCTATGATGAGTTTGCAAATTCAGACTTAAAGGGAATCTTGGGTGAAGGAATAGAGTCTTCACTTCATTACCAAGCCACAGAGTTTGCATCTGGATTATTTTTAAGTAACGCTAACGGCAAGTTTACATTCCATCCATTTCCACTAAAAGCTCAAATAGCTCCCATTAATAGTATCGTCTATAAAGATTTTGATAGTGATGGCATCAAAGATTTAGTGATAGCAGGTAATAATTACCATTCTGAAGTTGAAACCACAAGAGCAGATGCAGGAATTGGTACCTTTCTAAAAGGTGTAGGAAAAGGTAATTTTACTCCTGTGTCAAATTCAGATATTGACTTTTATGCCAATTCAGATGTTAGAAACTTAGAGTGTTTTGAAAATGAAAATGCCTACCAGCTTATTATTATTAATAATAACGATAAACATAAAATGTATGAAATCTCAAAAAAATAAGTTCAATGACCTTTAAAACTTCAGCAATCAAGAATATAGCAGTATATGTCTTTGTTATATTTACTACTTTAGCATCATGCTCTAAAGAGGACTCCCCTAGTTCTTCAATAGATGAAGGGCAAGATGAAACTATGGATTTTTCAAAAAACATTCCAATTGGGCATAACAGTTGGATACCTTCAAGCATTACGAAAGACAAGGCAATAATTTCAGATTCGGGAATTCACAATTGGTCTTCTCTTGATGATGTAGTCCACACTTTTGTAAAAACTGGTAGTGGTAAATTAAATGTTGGTTTCAAAATAAAATCTACTAGCAATTCTACTCTAAAGGTTACGATAGGTAATACATCAAAAGAAATCACTATCTCAAATTCTGATTATGCAACACTACCAGTAGGTGATTTTGAGGTAGATGAAGGATATCAACTTATAAAAATAGAGGGCTTAGAAAAGTCTGGAACTTATATTGCTGATATAAATGAACTTTTGCTAGGTGGAGACGCCGCAGCCTCTGGGGTGCACTATGTTCCAAAATCTAATTATCATTTTGGAAGGAGAGGGCCTTCAGTTCACTTAACTTATAATCAACCCCAAAATAAAGAGGTTCAATGGTTTTATAATGAAGTCACTGTACCAGAGGGTCAGGCTAAATTAGGATCATTTTTTATGGCTGCAGGTCACTCTCATGGCTATTTCGGAATGCAAGTGAATTCAGAAACCGAAAGGCGTGTTTTGTTTTCTATCTGGAGTGCTTATGAAACTGATGATCCTAACCAAATCCCTGATGATTATAAGGTTACCACTCTGGGTCATGGAGAGGGGGTGACAGTACAACCTTTTGGAAATGAAGGCTCTGGAATGCAGTCTTTTATAGACGTAGATTGGAAGGAAGCAACCACTTATAAGTTTTTACTAAAAGGTGAACCCTCATCCGAGGTGAGTGGTGCTACAGATTTTACTGGCTATTTTTACGATCCAGCTATTGATGAATGGAAACTTATTGCTAGTTTAAGAAAACCCAAAACATCTACTCACCTTAAGAGACTTCATTCATTTTTGGAAAATTTCAGCGTGAATACAGGTTATCAGTCGAGAGAAGTTCATTTTAGTAATCAATGGGCTTATACTAAGGATGGAAGTTGGAAAGAACTAACCAACGCCATATTTACCAACGACGCCACTGCTGCAAATGGAGATCGCTTGGATTATGCAGGAGGAGAAAAAGGGGAGGTTTTTTTTCTGAAAAATTGTGGCTTTTTTAATGATAACATTTCCCCAAATACCAATTTTACTAGAGTGCCTTCTGGCAAAATTCCTTCTGTTGATTTTTCTTCACTTCCAAAGCCTCATGCTTCAGAGTCACAAGACGTTGGATTATTAGACAGAGAAGGATGGTCTATAAAAGAATATAGCTCTCAAGAAGATGAGGGTGGAGAAGGTGAAACCGGTCGGGCTATTGATATTTTGGATGGCGATCTTAATTCTTATTGGCACTCTTGCTGGTTCAATGACTGCTCAGCAAAACATCCTCATTACATCACCATAGATATGACTATGGAACAAGAAATCTCGGGCATTCGATTTTATCAAAGACAAACTTTATCCAGAGCCATAGAAAACATTGAAATTAAAATCAGTAATGATAATTCAACTTGGGAATCTTTAGGATCATTTGAACTAGAAAATTTAGCTAAAGCACAAGATTTTGAATTTGAGGAGAAAACTACATTCAGGTATCTAAAGTGTATTGTTAACTCCTCTCAAGATCAATCAGATTTTGCCGCTCTGGCAGAACTGCAACCTTTCAATTTTTAATTTAAAATTTTTACTTTGGATTAGCTTGGACAAAAGCTTCTGTTTTGCAGGGGCTTTGTCTTTTTGAGTACTAAAATCCAAGATTCACTTTCAAGTTTATTTAAAAAGCATATATTTATTAAAAAAAATCACAAAAAACATATGAACAAAAATAGGTTAACATTAGTCGTACTAGCAGCAGGAATGGGAAGTAGGTATGGTGGACTAAAGCAAATTGACACATTTACGCCTCAAGGCGATACTATTATTGATTTCTCTATATACAGTGCCCTTAAGGCAGGGTTTACCAAATTTGTTTTTATCATAAGAAAAAGCTTTGAAAAAGAATTTAAAGCCTTATTTGAGAGCAAGCTTAAGGGCAAAGCTGAAGTTGTATATGTTTACCAAGAACTAGATAGTGTCCCAGAAAAATACATCAATCCAGAACGAGTAAAACCTTGGGGTACAGGTCATGCTCTATTAATGACTAAAGAGGTGATTGATGAGAATTTTGCTATCATTAATGCAGATGATTTTTATGGAGATGAAGCTTTTCAAGTCATGGCTAAATCTTTATCTCAAAAAGACAAAAATGCTTATGAATTTAATACAATAGCCTATTTGCTAAAAAATACGGTCTCAGACCATGGCTATGTCTCTAGAGGTGAATGCACCGTAGATGCGAATGGCTATCTACAAGAGGTTACAGAAAGGACTCATATCGAAGTGAAAGAAGGAGAAATTTTCAGAAAAGATGATGACGGAAATTTTGTCCCTATGGATGAAGATACCATTGTTTCTATGAATTTTTGGGGGTTTACGCCAAAGTGCTTTGAGTTTGGAGACCAATTATTTGAGCAGTTCTTAGAAGCTAATAAAACCAACTTAAAAGCTGAGTTTTTTCTGCCTTCCATTGTAAGTGAAATTTTGAAATCAAAGCAAGCCACTGTTGAAGTCCTAACCTCGGATTCAAAATGGTTTGGAGTCACCTATAAAGATGATAAGCCGATTGTAGAAAAAGCAATTCAAGACCTGAGAGCGAAACATGTTTATCCAAAATACCTTTGGAAAAATGATTGAAGAACAGCTAAAAAATGTTTTTGAACAGTTTCAGCATCAAGCAAAATTCAAATCTTATAAGGAACTTGCCTCAGGACACATCAACACCACTTATTTAATAAAAACTCATGATAAACCTTATTATGTACTTCAATGTCTAAATGATCATGTGTTTACCGATGTGCCAGGTTTAATTGGAAATAAGGTAGCGATAAGCGAGCATATACAAAACAAACTCAAGTCCACTTCTCCTGACGTATCTGCATCTAAAGTGCTTACTTTTTTGAAAACTAAAACAGATCAGTCCTATGTTAAAGATATAAACGGAAATTATTGGAATCTCATGTACTATATTGATAATAGTATAACCCATGAAGTTGTTTCAAACAAGTCTATAGCTTATGAAGCTGGTCTTCTGATGGGAGAGTTTTTGATTATGACTGAAGATTTTGAAGCCGATAAATTGGTTGAGGTCATACCGAAGTTTCACGATATGAGTTATCGTTTTAGGCAATTTGAAGAGGCACTACAACATGCTGAAAAAGAAAGGTTTTCTAACTCTGAAAAATTTATTAATTTAGTTAAAAATTTAAAAAATGAGATGCATATCCTTCAGCAATTGAAAGATGCAGGGAAACTTAAAATGCGAGTGACTCACAATGACACCAAAATATCAAATATGCTCTTTGATACTAAAAATCAAGGGATTTGCGTTATAGATACTGATACTGTAATGCCTGGTATTATTCATTATGATTTTGGAGATGCTATTAGGACTATCTGTAATACCGCGGCAGAAGATGAAACAAATTTGAATCGAGTAGAGTTCAATGTTTCTTTTTATGAAGCCTATACTAAAGGTTTTTTGAAAAAAATGAAACCCTCACTTTCTGCTTTAGAATTGCAACACCTCCCTTTAGCAGTGAAGACAATGATATTTATAATAGGGCTAAGGTTTCTTACTGATTATCTAAACGGAGATATTTATTACAAAACAAACTATGAACAACATAACCTTGATAGAGCAAAAAATCAATTCAAACTTCTAGAAAGTTTTACTAGTCAATCACCTTCTATAAGCCATCTTTTAGAATAATCATTTGAACTATAGAATTGTTTTGAAACAGTGTTCTTAATAAATTAATAATATAACGCATTATAACTATATGGAAGCCAACACAAAAAATAATAATTTAGTTCCAATTCTAATTATAGGAGGTCTTTTTTTTATATTCGGGTTTGTCACCTGGATCAATGGAGCATTGATTCCTTTTATGAAAACCATCAATGAACTGACGGATGCCCAATCCTACTTTGTAGCCTCAGCCTCTTACATTTCTTTTGTTGTTATGGCGCTTCCAGCCTCATATATTCTCAACAAAATCGGCTACAAAAAAGGCATGTCCTTAGGGCTTATTATCATGGCAGTGGGTGCATTGGTTTTTATTCCAGCTGCTGAAGCTAGAACTTACTGGGTATTTCTTACAGGTATTTTTATACAAGGAATGGGAATGACTCTTCTACAAACAGCAGCCAACCCTTACATCACAATTCTTGGCCCCATAGAAAGTGGGGCAAAGCGCATCGCAATTATGGGAATAGCCAATAAAGTGGCTGGCGCCTTAGGCTCTCTCATATTTGCTTCTATACTTCTATCTGGTATAGATGATGTGAAAGCAAAACTGGTCAACGTTTCTGAATCTGAAAAGGATGTGCTTTTGGATACCATGGCAGATAGCGTTTTCACCCCTTATGTAGTTATGGCTTTAGTCTTGGTAATCCTTGGGATTTTAATAAGAAAAGCTCCGCTGCCTCACGTAGAAGCAGAAGAAACCGAAGAAGAAAAAGAAAACCATAAAACGCCAAGCAAGACTATATTTCATTTTCCACATTTGTGGCTAGGGGTTTTAGCTTTATTTGTTTACGTTGGTGCAGAAGTGATAGCAGGAGATACTATCATCTCTTATGGGATTTCTTTAGGATTCTCTGGTGAAGAAGTCAAATACTTTACGACTTACACTCTTATGGCTATGGTGGCAACTTATGCTTTAGGTGTGTTTTTGATTCCAAAATTCATCTCTCAAAAAACAGCTTTGGTCTCCAGTGCAGTCCTTGGAATTGTGTTTAGTGGTTGTATATTATCTACTACAGGTTTAACCTCCGTGTTATTTGTAGCTGCCCTAGGTATAGCCAATGCTTTGGTATGGCCAGCTATATGGCCTTTGTCTCTAGATGGCTTAGGTAAATTCACCAAAACTGGTTCCGCACTTTTGATTATGGCTATATCTGGAGGTGCTATTATTCCACCTTTGTACGGAAGAGTAGTAGATGCTGAAAAAAGTACTCTGATAGCTGAAGGCCAAGGACAGGCAGAAGCACTTTCTGAAGCAGCAAACAGCGGATACTGGATTTTAATCCCTTGTTATCTTATCATTTTGTTTTTTGCTATATGGGGTCATAAATTAGGTAAAAAATAATACAAACGTCTTATAACTTTGGGCATAGAATTATGAAAATCATAAATTGGGGCATACTTGGGTGTGGAAGTGTTACTGAAGTAAAAAGTGGCCCTGCATTTCAACAAGTAAGTGGTTTCAAACTCATGGCTGTGATGAGAAGGGACTATGATAAGGCTAAAGATTACGCTCATCGTCATGCAGTTCCAAAATTTTATACAGACGCAGATGCTTTAATTCAAGACCCAGATATTGATGCTATCTACATTGCAACCCCGCCAGATTCTCATTGCTACTATGCCTTAAAAGTTGCAGCAGCCTCCAAAATATGCTGCATAGAAAAGCCAATGGCTCCAAGTTATGCAGAATGTGTTACCATCAATACAGCATTTGATAAGAAAAAATTACCTCTATTTGTATCTTACTACAGGCGATCACTGCCCAAGTTTAATACACTTAAATCATGGATTCAAACTCAGAAAATAGGGCAAATAAGGCATATCCACTGGACTTTTTCAAAACCATCAAACACTATAGATAACTCTAGAGAATACAATTGGAGAACAGATATCAATATAGCTTATGGTGGCTATTTTGATGATCTTGCCTCGCATGGTTTGGATTTATTTATATATCTTTTGGGTGATATTAAAGAAGCCAACGGAGTGTCTAGCAATCAGCAAAACCTTTATACGTCTATGGATTCAGTAGCTGCAAGTTGGCTTCATAAATCTGGTATCACAGGTTCTGGGCATTGGAATTTTGGTAGTGAAAGGCGAAGAGATGAAGTCCAAATTTTTGGTAAAGAGGGAAATATTAAATGCTCTGTTTTTGGAGATGCGCCTATTTGTATTGAAGAAAACTCTGAATCCAAAGAACTATCTATTGAAAATCCAAAAACCATTCAAATATACCATGTTCAAAATATGAAGGATGATTTATATGGAGTCGCTAAACACCCCTCTACTGGAAAATCTGCAGCACATACCTCTTGGGTTTTAGACCAAATATTAAAAAAGAATTAAATTTTATACCGATGAAAATGTTTAAAAGTAATATTGACAAAGCAACAGGTTTCGAAAAACGATTTGAAAACATAAACACTGTAGTTTATAAAGATTCAAAAGTTGCTTCCAAACATGTTGCTCAACAAATTGCAGATCTTATTGAAATCAAACAAGCTAAAAAATTACCCTGTATTTTGGGACTTGCTACCGGATCTTCTCCTATAGGCTTGTATGAAGAGCTTGTACGTTTACATAAAGAAGAACATGTCAGTTTTAAAAATGTGATTACTTTCAATCTCGATGAATACTATCCTATGGAGCCAGATTCCGTAAATAGTTATGTTCGTTTTATGAAAGAGCATTTGTTCAATCATGTTGATATTCCAGAGGAAAATTATCATATACCTGATGGGCTTCTCTCTAAAGAAGACATTTTGGACTACTGCGATGCATATGAACAAAAAATTGAAGCTTTAGGAGGGCTAGATTTACAGATTTTAGGGATAGGAGGCAACGGCCATATTGGCTTTAATGAATCTGGATCCCTTCAGAATTCAAAGACTAGGCTTGTAGCCCTAGATCACATTACGAGAGTAGCAGCTAGTAGTGATTTTTCAGGGCTTAGCAATACTCCAAGGACAGCCATCACCCTCGGTGTAAAAAAAATCATGGAAGCAAAACGAGTTATTTTGCTTGCTTGGGGTGAAGCCAAATCCCATATTATAAAAGCTTCTGTAGAAGGGGAGGTCTCTAGCAACGTCCCTGCATCCTTCCTACAAGAACACAACGATGTTACTTTTGTTCTGGATGAAGCCGCTGCTTCCAAATTAACCAGAATAGACTCTCCTTGGCTTGTGGAAAAAATCACATGGACAGATCAATTGATCAAAAAAGCTGTTCTAAATTTAGCACTACATCTCAAAAAGCCAATTTTAATGTTGACTGATAACGATTACGTTGAAAATGGAATGAGTGATTTGCTTGCAGATATAGGGCCAGCATATGATATTAATATTCAGATTTTTAATAGACTGCAAAACACTATTACAGGTTGGCCAGGAGGTAAACCTAATGCCGACGATAGCCGAAGACCAGAGCGAGCAGAGCCTGCTAAAAAACGAGTTCTGATTTTTAGCCCACATCCAGATGATGATATTATAAGTATGGGCGGTACTTTCCAAAGACTACATGAGCAAGGACATGAAGTGCATGTAGCTTATCAAACTTCAGGAAATATTGCCGTTACCGATAATGAAGCCATCCGTTTTGCAAATTTCGTGTGCGATTTTAATATAAAGTTTGGTGTAAAGGATACCATGGCTTTAGATATTTTCAATCAAGCTAAATCTTTCCTGAAGAATAAAAAAGCCAGTGAAATTGATACCTCAGATGTGAGACATATCAAAGGATTAATCCGAAAAGGAGAAGCTAGAGCTACCTGCCATTATGTTGGAATTCCAGACCAGCAGATTCATTTTTTAGAACTTCCTTTTTATGAAACTGGTAAAATAGAGAAACAACCTCTTGGAGAGTCCGATATCAAAATAATGAAAGATTTGATAGACGAAGTGAAGCCTCATATGGTCTTTGCAGCTGGAGATTTGGCAGATCCTCATGGCACACATAAAGTCTGCTTGGATGCTGTATTTGAATCACTAAAACAACTAAAACCAAAACCTTATATGAAAGATTGCTGGCTGTGGTTATACCGCGGGGCATGGCAGGAATGGGGTATTGACGAGATAGAAATGGCAGTACCTATGAGTCCAGATCAAGTCATTGAAAAACGAAAAGGAATTTTTAACCACCAATCTCAAAAAGACGGTGTTGTTTTCCAAGGTACAGATAGTAGAGAATTTTGGCAAAGAGCTGAAGACAGAAATAAAGAAACCGCAGACCTCTATAAGCAGTTAGGTATGGCTCACTACGCCGCTATGGAGGCTTTTGTGAGATGGGAGTATTAAAAAACTAACAACAAAATCAACCTTTTCTATGTGTGTTCGGATGCTTAAATTTATAGGTGTTATCATTCTAATGCTAAGTTGCAAACAAGAATCAGGTAATTCTGATAGCAATAAATCAGAGCCTGTAGGCCCTCATAATTTAGCTTATAAATGGGGGGAAGTTGCTTTACAGGCAACAGCTAATGATACAGAGAATTTCAACCCAAGGCCAACAATTACGTCACGTTATTTAGGTTTAATTTTTATATCGGTATTTGATGCTTGGTCAAGATATGATGAAAGTGCAATACCAGTTTATCTTAAGAATACAAGCCGAAGACCAGTTGAAGAACATTCCTTGAGTAATAAAGAAATAGCCATTTCCTATGCAGCTTATAGAACCATGACCGAATATTTCTTTAGTGATAAAGACATGTTTAAAACTTTTATGAGAGATCTTGGCTTAGATCCTGAAAATAATTCTCTAGATCCATCTACTCCTGAAGGAATAGGTAACCTATCTGCAATAGCAACTATCAAAGCTAGAAGAGGTGACGGTTCTAACCATTACGGAGAAGAACCTGAATCCAATGGCCAACCCTACGCCGATTATTCAAATTATACACCGATAAATTCACCAGACCTAAATGTAGATTTGAATAGATGGCAGCCAAAGTATTTTATTGATGATAATGGAGCAAAGTTTGCTCCAGCATGTCTTACTCCATATTGGGCAAATGTGAAACCTATAGCTTTAAAATCTAGTAGCCAATTTAGGCCAGGGCCTCCACCAAAAGTAGGTTCAAAACAATTGGAAGAAGAAATTAAAGAAGTTGTGGAATTTCAGTCAAACCTAAGTGATCATGATAAAGCTTTAGTGGAGTTTATGAGGGACGGTCCCCAATCCGTTCAACAGGCAGGACATTGGCTGAATTTTGCACAGTATGTATCAGCTAGAGACAAGCACACTTTAGATCAAGATGTGAAGCTTTATTTTTTAAATCAAGCAGTTGCTATGGATGCATTTATAGCATCATGGGATTCTAAAATGTTTTATGATTTTGCAAGGCCATATGCTTTAGTTCATGATTATTATGAAGGAAAACGCATTAAAGCTTGGGGAGGACCAGATCTTGGATTCATCGAAATGGATGGTACAAAATGGCGACCATATTCTCCAGAATCTTTTTTATGTCCTCCATTTCCTAGTTACGTGTCTGGTCATAGTACCATAAGTGCTGCGTGTGCTGAGGCTTTGAAACTGTGGACAGGGAGTGATAACTTTGGCCTAGAAATAGAGCTTGTAGCAGGTGCACTTACAGAGCCCAAGCACTTAGGAGATACAGTTACCTTAAAGTTTCCAACATTCACAAAGGCTGCTGAAATGGCTGGGGAATCTCGAGTGATGGGTGGATATCATATTCATTCTGAAAATATTGAAGGTCTTAAGTTAGGTAGAAACGTCGCTTCTGAAGTATGGAAGTTTTACAAAAATCATGTTCAAGAAAATTTAAAGTAAAAACATAATTTGTGAATTATGAAAATTATCATCTTTCTACTGCTTACATTGGTTTTTGCTTCTTGCCAGAATGAACACAACCCACGTTTTACTAATAGTTTAAAATCAGAAACAAGCCCGTATTTATTACAACATGCTGAAAATCCTGTGAATTGGAAAGCTTGGAATACTAAAACCCTAAGTCTCTCCAAGACTCAAAATAAATTAATGATTATTAGTGTTGGGTATTCAGCTTGCCATTGGTGTCATGTCATGGAGGAAGAAAGCTTTATGGATACGCTTGTTGCTAAGCTGATGAACGAAAATTTTATAAATATTAAAGTAGATCGTGAAGAACGTCCGGATGTTGATGAAGTTTACATGAATGCTTTACAGCTCATGACTGGTGAAGGAGGCTGGCCTATGAACATAATAGCACTTCCTGATGGAAGGCCAATATGGGGTGGTACATATCTAGAAAAAGATAAATGGCTTGATGTGGTGAGGCAAATATCTGCACTTTATACAGAAGACCCAGACTCCTTTTATGACTATGCTGATAAGCTCGAAAAAGGAGTTAAAGCTATTGATTTAGTTGCATCAAATGAAGACTCCCCTGTCTTTAAAACTCAGTTTTTAACTAATGCTGTAAATGAGTGGAGTCAGGCTTTTGATACCGTTCATGGAGGTGTAATAGCTGATGAAAAGTTTATGATGCCAAATAACTATCACTTCTTGTTAAGGTATGCGCATCAAACTAAGGATAAAAAGCTGATGGATTTTATTGATTTAACCCTTCAAAAAATCGCTTATGGTGGTGTTTTTGATCATGTAGAAGGTGGTTTTTCTAGGTATTCTACTGATTCTGAATGGCATATACCCCATTTTGAAAAAATGCTATATGATAATGGTTTGCTAGTAAGCTTATATTCAGACGCCTATTTGGTGACTAAAAAAGAATTTTACAAAGATGTAGTAGTTAAGACATTAGAATTTATAAAAAATGAAATGACCTCTACTGAAGGGGGGTTTTACTCCTCGATAGATGCTAGTAGTAAAGATTATCAAGGTCATTTTGAAGAAGGGTCTTATTACACTTGGGAAGAAGAGGAACTCAAAACACTTTTTGAACAAGATTTTGATTTGTTTTCACAGTTTTATAATATCAACGAACTTGGGTATTGGAAAAATGGCAAATATGTTTTAATAAGATCAAAAGGATTAAGAGATTTTGCAGAACAGCATAAACTATCCTACCATGAGATGCGCCAAAAACTAATGGATTGGCATTCCATACTCTTAGGGTCTAGAAGAAAAAGAGATAAACCAAGAGTGGATGATAAGATATTAATAGCTTGGAATTCTATAATGATGAAAGCTTATCTTGACGCTTATAGGGTTTTAGGAAAGAACCACTACCTTAAAGCAGCTAAAAAGAATGCCTCGTTTATTCAAGAAAAAATGCTGAGAAAAGACGGAGGGCTATACCGTAATTACAAAGATGGTTTAAGTAGTATAAACGCTTATTTAGAAGACTATGCTTTTACTATAGATGCCTTTTTGACTATGTACGAGACTACATTAGATGATAAATGGTTGTTTACTGCAAAGGAGTTAACAACTTATACTTTTCAACATTTCTTCAATAAAGATAATGCCCTGTTTTATTCTACCTCTAATCTAGATGAAGCATTATTTTCAAGACCTGTGAACTACAGGGATAATGTAATGCCATCTGGTAACTCAGTAATGGCAAAAAATATTTTTAAGTTATCTCAACACTTTGAAAATGACTATGATGAGATACCCAAAAAAATGCTGAATAATATCAAATCTGAAATTATGCATCATGTTCCAAGCTACTCAAATTGGTTAGGATTAATGCTTAATTATACTTATCCTTTTTATGAAGTTGTTATTGTAGGAGAAGATGCAAGGACCACATTAAAACAACTCAACACTGTATATAAGCCAAATAAAATTATAGCTGGAAGCGTATTTGAAAATGATTTAACCCTTTTAAAAAGTAGGTATGTTGATGGTGAAACCTACATATATGTTTGTACAAATCAAGTTTGTAAACACCCTACGAATTCTGTTTATGAGGCTTTAGCCCTTATCAAAGACTAAGCTGAACCGTGTAATATTTCACTTCTTACAAAAAGAAGCTGACGTCGGCATCATCAGTTTTATAGCACATCATCATATTACAATTTGAACCCTAGTGAAGTCTTAATTAATTTCTATATTTAGTCCAAAATAATAAATCATGAAATCAATTCTTACTTTGAGTTTCCTTGTGTTCAGTTTAGTGCTCTCTGCTCAGCAAACTTATATCTATTGCGGAAATGTAGTAGATGTAGAAAAAGGTAAAGTCTTATCCGAACATACTTTAATTGTTCAAGATGATCAAATTACTGATATTAAAAAAGGATTTATAGAAGTCCCTTCAAGTGAAAAATTAATTGACTTACGGTCGTCAACAATTCTCCCTGGCCTGTTTGATATGCATGTGCATCTTGAGTCTGAGACTTCAAAGGATAATTATATCAAGCCGTTTAAGCTCAATGAAGCAGACATTGCTTACGAAGCCCAAGTTCACGCTAAAACCACACTGATGGCTGGGTTTACCTCTGTAAGAGACCTTGGTGGCACCGGAGTGAATTCAAGTTTGAGAGATGCTATAAAAAAAGGACAAGTAGAAGGGCCAACTATCTATTCTGCTGGAAAATCTATTGCTACAACTGGCGGACATGCTGATCCAACGAATGGCTACAAGGCAGACCTTATGGGAAGCCCTGGCCCAGACGAAGGTGTAATCAACGGCACAGCTGAAGCTAGAGAAGCTGTAAGACAGCGTTATAAAAACGGCTCTGATGTAATCAAAATCACGGCGACTGGTGGCGTGCTGAGTGTAGCCAAAAGTGGACAGAATCCACAATTCTTTGAAGATGAAATACGGGCTATCGTAGAAACTGCAAATGATTATGGTATGCTTACAGCCGCTCATGCCCATGGAGATGAGGGGATGCAGCGTGCTATAAAAGCAGGCATCAAAACCATTGAGCACGGCACTTTGATGTCTGCAGAAACTATGAAATTGATGAAAGAGCATAAGGCTTATCTTGTTCCAACTATCACAGCTGGCAAAAACGTTGCGGAGCTCGCCAAAATTGAAGGTTATTTTCCTGAGCTAGTAGTGCCAAAGGCAAAAGCTATAGGGCCTAAAATCCAAGCTACATTTGAAAAGGCGTATAAAAGTGGGGTGAGTATTTTGTTTGGCACTGATGCTGGAGTTTTTAAACATGGTCTTAATGCGAAAGAGTTTAGCTATATGGTAGAAGTTGGCATGCCAGCAATGGAAGCTATACAGTCTGCTACTCTAGTCCCTGCTCAATTACTTAAGGTTGAAAATAATTATGGCTCTATTGCTAAAGGTAAAAAAGCTGACATCATCGCTGTAGAACACAATCCCGTTGAAGAGATTTCTACTCTAGAAAATGTGACTTTTGTAATGAAACATGGTAGAGTTGTGAAGCAATAATTTCTATTGCTGAATTAAAAAAAGAAAGTCTGTGTTCATGATAACACAGACTTTCTTTTATAGGACAAAAATATTACTCTTCTTTATTCTTTCTTCTATCTTTTAAAATTTTCATGTACATAACGACAATGTAAATGATCACCAGAACAATAGCTAGATAAATCCAATTTTCTTGAAAAAACTCACTAAATTCTGAGGGTTTGTAAGTTTCACTATGACCAC
>Ga0102930_1000141_pt1 | contig 22837 bp, 29 predicted proteins | sample SalPon1_B_H2O_MG_FD_84514 | JGI IMG/M metagenome (GOLD analysis project Ga0102930, IMG submission 84514) | Salt pond water microbial communities from South San Francisco under conditions of wetland restoration - Salt Pond MetaG R1_B_H2O_MG | ecosystem: Environmental > Aquatic > Non-marine Saline... | reverse complement strand
GCGCGGTAGCGCGTGATCACCGCGGAGACGCCCGTCTCGGTGGTGTAGGCGAGCGTGCACATGGACAGTCCGCCGAGCATCACGCGCGCGTCCCGCATCACCTCGGTGGCATCGGCCGGCAGGGCGAGGGCGTCTAGCTCGGTGCCACAGGCATTCCGCGCTTCGGCAGCACCGCTCGCTAGCAGCAGCGCGGGCGCAAGCGCCAGTCCGGGCCACGGGCTTTTGGCGCTGCTAGCGGCGGCGGCGCGGGAAGCGCGCCGATGGGGGAACGAAATCGGTGGCTTTTGCATTGCGTGCTTCCTTGAAGATGAAAAATCGGCCGAGAACCTGGGCGGGTTTCGAGAGCGTATCCACCGGCTCACTGGCGATAATGCGCTGCAGCCGGCGTTCATAATCGCGATCCGTGCTGGCTTGCCAGAGCCGCGGCGACAGCCCGCCAGCGGCGGCAAGGCCAACGGGCGAGGGGGTATCCCCGGCGGCCAGGCGAGCAACCGCGGGCAGGCGGATGCGATCGCCGCGCAGACGGGCCGGCTCGAGGTCGAGCATGGCGTCGGAAAGCCCCACAAAGCGGCTGATCGAGGGCAGCGACTCGCCATGGGCAACACTGCGAACGGCCCGGCCGGGTGTCGGCAGACGCGACAGCGCCGAGGCCGGTGCCGGCGGAGCTTGATCGGCGTCGGCGGCGCGCAATGACCCCCGCGCGTCCGCCCAGAGCGGATTACGGCTGGGTCCCAGACGATCCACGCGGGCCACGTCGATGAGCGGCGCCTGATCGTTGCCGAATACCCGGTCTTCGAGGGCGGCAGTCTGTTGGCTACGTCGGTCCTCACCGGTCAGGGTCTCCCAGGCCGAGTAGCGGGCAGCCGCGACGGTGGCGCGGTCCATGTCCGCGAGCCGGCCGAGGTAGTCAACCGCCAGAAACGCCGGGACAAGGGCGAGCAGACCGACCAGGGACTCGGTGATGGCGCTACCGGTCTCGTGTTTCATGGCAGGCCCGGCAGGTCGAGGCGACTGAGTGACGCCTCCCAGTAGGGGTTGAGCAGCGTGGCGGCGCGGCCGCGCTCCGGGCAGCGAGCTCCGCACCCATCGGGAACGCGATAGCGGACCTCGCCGATGCTGACATGCGCGTTCATGCCATCACTCGGGTTTTTCCCGGGCAGTGGCGCGGTGACCAGTGCCGGGATGCGGATCAGGCGTTGGTCGCGGGGTGGGCGACGCAGCCGCGTGTAGCGGGCCACACCGATGTAGTTGCCGGCGAGCCGATCGGCGTCGGCTCCGCCGCGGGCGATGCTTGACCAGGATTCCCAGTCCATTTTCCGGTAATCGAAAAAGCTCACCTGCAATCGATCCCCCGAGCGCCAGCCGCCCGCGTCGGTGCGGGGTGGCTGCTGGGTGACGCCCTGTTTGCGAAAGCGAACGACGTTGAAAATCGAGCGATCCCAGTCGCGTCCGCCCCGACCGAAGCGCGGCCCGCCGCCCTGAGCCGGGCCGCGGAGCCAGCGGCTCAGGCGTGAGTCGTGGTTGATGGTGCTGCGCAAAAGCCGCTGGAAGTAGCCATCATCGCGGCCCGGTGTGGCACCCTCGAGCTTGAGAAAGGCCGACACGTCGCGGCCGAGCAGCCGGGCTTTCAGGGCGCTTGCATAGGGGCCGGGGAGGGCGTCGACGGCATCGCTTTCATTAACGCGGAATACCCGCCCGTAGCGTTCGGCGACGCGCTGCATGACCGTATCGACCCGGCCCGGGCGCAGACTGTTACGCGCGCCGTACTGCGCGAGTGAGAGCAGATCCATGTACCGGTCGGCCCCGACGATGTATCCGCTGGCCGCCGCCGACGCGGCTCGCACCGCACTATCAACGATTCGGCTTGCCTCGCGGGTGGCCACCCCCACATAGGGCAGGAACTGGCTGTAGCGGGCGATCTGTCGCGAGGCCTCACGGGTGTAGCGAAGCCAGCTGATGGTGGCTACCAGATGGCCCACCGCGATGTGGCTCGCCACCAGGCTGCGGTTGGTGTAGGCAATCATGTTGAGCCGTCGGGCCGTCCAGCTCGCGCCGCTGTAGGCCGCGGCGTCGGCGGCGTTGACCACGGCCGATTCCTGACCGATGGCGCGGATGGAGCGATGGGTCAGGACAATGGCCGCCGCCGCCAATGCCAGCGTGGCGAGCACCACCGGCAGGATCTGTCCGGACTGGGGCTCAGTTCTGCTCATTGAAATTCTGCAGGGTGTCTTCCTGATCCGCGCGATCAGCGGCCCGCTGCGAGTCATTGTCGGCCTGATCGACCTGATCGCTGCCGTCCTGGCCGGCCATCTCGCGGGCCATCGCGGCGGCCTGACTGGAGATCGTATCGCCGAACGCAGAGAAGATACCGATTCCGGCAACGGCGATGAGTGCGGTGATGATGATGTACTCCGACATGCCCTGACCGCGCTGGTAGCGATACGGGTGCCGGCGTGGCGGGCGGATAGCGTGACGGTGATGGCAGGGCATGGCGACTCCTTGATGGGGCGTTGGAAAAGCCGTGTGGAGATCAGCCTAGAAACATTCACCCGTCCCGCGAAGTACCGCCGGTCGGTGCGATGGCATGCCCGGCCGAGCGGCAGCGTTGGGGCCGCCGAACGGTGACAAGCCAGTGCATGCCGGGTGCATCGGCGGCCACCGGGTAAGGCCCGCCGGCCGTGCCGTCGGAGACCGCTTGCGGTCGGGCACCGGGTCGCCATCGCACCGCTCGCAGCCCGTCGCGGGTCGTTGTAAGGCCAAAGGCCGGCGGCCGCGGTGTACCGGCGCCGGCCGGCATGGCCATCAGCCCGGTCTGCTCGCACAGCCACTCGAGCGCTGCCGCCCGGCCGGTGGGAACGGCCTGGACGGATGCGGTGATGCCGTAGGCCCGAGCGAGCCGCGCGATGGCGGGATGCGGATGATGATCGCGCTCCAGCGCCCGGCCGAGCGGGCGTTCCGAAACGCGCTGATCCGGCCGCAACGCCGGGTCGTGGGCGGTGGTGATCAACCCCCCGGTGACAAGCGCCATGCTGAGGGCGATCGCCGTGGCCGGGCGGCGTCGCAGCGGTGGATAGCGCCGCGGACCGGTCAGGCCAAGCGCGAGCCAGCCCACCGCCAGTCCCCCCGCAAGCCGTCCGCGGTGATCGCGGCGACCGGTCAGTCGTGCGGGCAGCGCGACGGCGACCACCGCCGGCACACCCGCCGGCGCAAGACCGCGCTGGTGGCCGTTGGGATGTAATAGCGCACTGGGGCCGCTATGGGCGATCACGGCAATGGGAATACCCTTGTGGGCGGCCTGCAGATGGACCGCGCGTCGATGCAGGCCCGAGAGCAGGCCGGTGGCCGGGCCCGGCACACGGGCGGGGTTGACGATCAGGCGCGGGTGCCGGCCGGCGGCGACCGCCACCGCCCGGGGGTGGGTTGCATCCGAGCAGATCAGCACCTCGATGTTGTCGATGCCGCCTGGTGTCACACGCTGCGCCGGCGCGATGCCGGCTTCCGCGAACGGCAGTGGAAAGGCCTTGCTCCAGCCCTGTGCCGCGGCGCTGCCCGCCGTGTGGCCGGGCCGGATCGGAACCGCACTTTCAAGCACGCCGGGCCTTTCATAACGGTAGCCGTGGCGCAGTTGCACCCGCTGGCCGGGCGCCCGCTGCCAGGGTGGGCGCAGCAACACGGGCGAGTCGGCCTCGGGCCAGGCCACCCAGCGGGCCTCCACGGCATCAAGGCCGATGCGCGCAAGCGCGCTCGAGTGCTGGGCCGACGCCATAACCGTCTGCACAACGGCCAGGCGCGGGGCGTCGGGGGGCGCGGGCGGTGCGGGATCCGCCGGGATCAACGCCGGCGCCAACGCAATCAGGGCAATGACAGCGCTTGCACACGACTCCGGCCAGCGCCGTGCGCGGTGGCTCGAACAGTGGACCGGCCGCATCAGGGCGGCGGCGAGGGCGGCCTGCCCCAGGCCGATGAGGGCATCCGCGCCGAGGACACCCAGCGCCCCGGTCATGGCGAACGGCACACCGCGCGCCGGCATGAACAGACTGAGCGAAATGGGCAGACCCAATGCGCGCAGGATAGCGAGCATCAGGATCAGCCCGAGCAGGGCGGCGGCCATGCGTGCCGCGCTGGTGCGGCCGTTTCGGTCGGCGGCCAGCCAGGCCGTCAGCGCGAAAGGGGCCCAGACGGCCAGCGTCACAACCGCGACGAGGGCGGGGTGGCGCCCGGCCAGGGGCGCCATTGCCACCCCGAGTGGCAGGCCCGGCGCGATCAAGGCCGGGATCAGCCGCCGGTGGCGCGGTTGGCGCAATCCCATCAGCCAGGGCACCAGCCACACCAGCCCCGCCGGCGCGAATCCCACCGGTGGCAGGGCCGCAAGCGCGAGCAGACCGGCGACGATCCCGCTCACTGACGCGTCACGGCGGCGTGGGAGGTGACTCGCCGAGGGCGTCGATCGCGCGGCGCAGGTCAATCAGCGCCGGGCGTCCCGCACTGACCGGCGCCAGTCGCTCGTGCTGATCGAGCAGCATGCGGGCCTGTTGCAGGTGAACGATGGCGAGGTTGTAGGTGGCAAGGACATGACCGGGATCGCGGGCGAGAACGGCGCCAAGCCGATGGATGGCGGTGTCGGGCTCGCCGGCGGCGTAGGCGATGAGACCGAGCTGGAAGTGGGGCGAGACCAGTTCCGGAGCCTGCTCGATGACCGCCCGGTAGCCACGCCGGGCCCGGTCGCGATCGCCCCGCTCGAGGGCGTTGTCGGCCCGGGCGAGGCGCTCGATGGCCGAGGGGGACTCGTTGGTGGGCAGGGCGACGCACCCGGCCAGCGCCAATGCCGCGCCGAGCAGGCCGATGCGCAGGAGTGGAAGGCTCATGGGTAGTCCTTGTTGCAGTAGAAACGCTGAGCGGTCAGGCCCGATGGCAGCGAGCCACCCGCCACCTCCAGCGTCGCGCGGGTGCCCGCCGGTGCCGCAATCACGCGCCGCGGCGCGACCCCGTGCCGTTCCCGCAACACGGTGAGATCGGCGTCGAGCTGGAGGATATCGATGGGATAGCGCATGCCAACGGTGTGGACGCCGCCGCGGGCGATCAGCAGCAGCCCGGTGCCCGCGGCAGGCGGGGTTGGGTGGCGCAGCAGTCCGATGAGCCGCGGCAGGAAGCGATCGGCCACGTCGACACGCAGACGCAGCGGGCCGCCCGGCGGTGGCAGGAATAGGCAGGTGGGCACGCCGCGCTCGCGGGTCATACAAGCCCGCCTTCCATGAACTGGAGCACGATTGGAAAACCGATGATGAGAAACGTCACCGGAAAGAGCAGGCCCACCAGGGGGGCAAGCATTTTTACCGGCGCTTCATTGGCCTTTTTCTCGGCCGCGGCAAAGCGCTCGCGGCGGCGTTGGGCAGCCTGATCGGCCAGGGTCTGACTGATTGCCGCGCCGGTTTCCTCGGCCTGCGCGACGGCGGCGACAAACCCGTGCACTGCGGCGAGATCGACCCGTCGGGCCATGCGCTCGAGCGCCTCAAGGCGCGGGACGCCGGTTCGGGTATCGCGGTCGATGCGCTGCATCTCCGCGCGCAGCGGGCCGGCCTCGAGGTGGCGGGTGCACTGCGGGAGCGCAGCACTGAAACTCAGCCCCGCGCGCACGGAAAGGCCCAGCAGCTCGAGCAGCGCGGGGAACTGCCGCGCGATCAGGCGCTGACGGCGATGGCCCTGATCGCGCAGCCAGACGCCCGGATAGGCGTAGCCAAGCCCCAGTGCGGCCAGCACGCTCGCGGCGCCACCCATCTCCGTGCCTTGCAGCGCCGGTTGCAGCACTCCGGCAATCAGGGCGCCGAGCACCGCGGTCAGCCCCCGCAGCACTTGCCATTCACCGGGCAGGACGGCGTAACCCATGCCCGCGCGATCAAGCCGAGCGGCCAGCGCCTGGACCGGTGCGTGGCGGGCGAAGTCGATCTCGGCATGGATGAGCCGCGCCAGTGGCAGCAGCACACGAAAAAGCCGCGGCGAGGGATCGCGCCACGGATCCACCCGCGGGCCCCGACGCACCTGCGCCAGTTCGGCGACACCCACCGCCGTGCCGGCTGCGGTGATCCCGAGCAGTGCGGTTGCCAGCAGGGCCGATGGCTCAGACATCGATCGCCACCACCCGACGGATCCAGATCGTTGCAAGCACCATCGCCACGGCGACAATGCCGATGACCGCCCAGCCGAGGGGCTCGGTGAAAAGCCGCGCCATCATCGCCGGTTGCTGGACGTAGAGCATGCCGCCGATGCCAAAGGGCAGCACCAGCATGACACGGCCCTGCATACGGCCCATGGCGGTCAGCGCGCTGATGCGCTCCTCCACCTGGGCGCGCTCACGCAGGGTCGCGGCGAGCGTGTCGAGGGTGTGGGCCAGATCGCCGCCCACTCGGTGGGAGATCATGATGGCGTTGCGAAAAAGCGCCGTTTCTTCGGCGGGCACGCGTTCGGCAAAACCGGCGAGCACCGTGTCGAGCTCCTCACCGAGTCGTTGGCGGCTCAGCATCAGACCGAACTCCTGACCAAGCGGCGGCGGCTGGCGGCGCGAGACAAGCTCCATGGCCCGGCCGATGTTGGTGCCGGCGCGCAGCGAGCTCGACAGACTCTGCAGCCCGTCCGGAAGCTGACGGATCACGGCCCTGCGGCGGCGCTCGCGGATGGTAGCCACACCAAAGCGGGGCAGACCGAGGCCGGTCAGTCCGGCCGCAACGGCGAACGGCCACGGCAGGAGCCACGCGGTGAGGGCCGCGAGGACGAGTCCGGCGCCGACGGCGATCTGCAGCAGTCGCCGGGCCGACAGGTCGATGAACTGGCCGCGAAGGTCATCCCGGGCGGTGGCCCGCAGATGCGAACGATACTGCTGGAGGGCGGGCCCGAGCCCGCTGACCGCGGCCAGAGCGGCAAGGCTGGCGGTCAGGCCCGATCCGATGAGCGCGAGTATGGCGGCGGTTGTCATGGCCCCGACAGTGCCGGGGGCCGGGGGGTGGTTCAACGACCGTTGGTCGATTCCCGGGCGAAGTACTCGTCAACGAACGCCTCGAACGAGGGCTCGTCCCGGGCCTCCATGCTGGCCTGCTCGGCCTTCGAGCGACGGGCCTCGTCGTCGAGCCGCTCGCGGACCGCCGTATCCAGCGGCCAGCCGCGGATGGTCTCGACGTGCTCTGCCGATGTGCGCAGGGCAAAGTCGACGAACTCCTCGTTTTGCTCGCGCATGGCCGCCAGAACCTGCGCCGAGGGCGTCCGGTCGGCGTCCTCCACACAGGCCCGGTATTCGGCAAGGATGCGGCTGTAGCGCCCGTCCTGGTGCACCTCGTCGAGCAGCTCCGCTGGCCCGCTCATCGCCGCGAGCAGCTCGTCCGCCCAGTCGCGCAGGGCAACCCGCTCGCCGTCACCGCGGTGCAGCGTCAGATCGGGATCCCGCCCGTGGCGCGCGACCAGGCCCTGGTTGGCGTTGATGTGATGCTGCTCGAGGGCGTTGATCGGCGGGCTGTCCTCGAGCAGGCAGAACACCAGCAGTGTCTCGAGAAACCCGATCTGATCGGCGTCGATACCGATGGGATGGAAGGGGTTAAGATCGAGGGCGCGGATCTCGACGTACTCGACGCCCGCGCGATTGAGCGCGCAGGTCGGCGGCTCACCCGAGTGGGCCACCGCCTTGGGGCGGACGAAGCTGTAGTACTCGTTTTCAATCTGCAGGACGTTGGTGTTGAGTTGCCGCCAGACACCATCCACCCGGGTGCCGATGCGGGCGTACTCCGGGTCGGGCGTGCTGATGGCCGCGCGCAGGCTTGCCACATAGGCATCCAGGTTGTTGTAGTCGATCTCGAGGGCGGCCTGGGCGTTGTTTTTGTAGCCGATGTCGCTCATGCGCAACGACGTGGCATGGGGCGTGAAATAGGTGTTGGCCGAGAAGGATTCGAAATCGACGTTGCGCCCGCCGGTGAATGACTTGCAGATCGCCGGCGAGGCGCCCATCAGGTAGGGCACCAGCCAGCCATAGCGCTGAAAGTTGCGGATCAGTCGAAAGTAGAAATCCGAGCGGAAGGTGGCGAAATCGCGCTCATCGCCCTCCCGTGCCTGCACCGAGCGCAGGAACGGCTCGCTGAACGAGAAATTGAAATGGATCCCGGCGATCGCCTGCATCGTCCGGCCATAGCGCCAGTCCAGTCCGTGGCGGTAGACGTGTTTCATGCGGCCGATATTCGAGCAACCGTAATCGGCAATGGGGATGCTCTGATCGCCACCGACAATGCAGGGCATCGACGTGGCCCACAGCAGCTCGTCACCGATCTGATCGACGGTATAACGATGCAGATCGGCGAGATGCTGCAACGCCACCTCCCCGTTGGTATAGGCCGGGGTGACCAGCTCGAGCAGGGCCTCGGAGTAATCGGTGGTGATCTCCGGGTGACAGAGCGGCGAGCCGAGTCCCGCCGGATGCGGCGTCTGCGCGATATGCCCGCCCGGCGCCACCCGCAGGCTCTCCTTTTCAAGGCCGTGACGGCTGCCGGCCAGCAGCCCGCGCTCGCCATGGGCCTGCAACTGCTCTACCCGACGCTGGGCGCTCCGCTTCATGGTGGTCTGATACCCGCTTCCGAAAGCCGCGATTGTGCCGATGTCGACTCGCATTTGGAATGGCATGTTGCGGTGCGTCTGGCCAGCGCTCGCGGCCGGGCGGTACCGTGCCGATCATAACGATGAGAGTCCAGAAGGAGAGGAGCATGACGAGAACGGCACTGGTTACCGGCGGGACCCGGGGCATCGGGGCGGCCATTGCGCGGGCGCTGCGCGATTCCGGCCATCAGGTGATCGCAACCTATCAGGGCAACGACGACGCAGCGGCCGCCTTCACCCGCGACACCGACATCCCGGCGCGCAAGTGGGATGTCTCCGATTTCGACGCCTGCCAGCAGGGCGTTGCCGATGTGGTTGCGACGTACGGATCGGTGGACGTGCTCGTCAACAATGCCGGCATCACCCGCGATGCGACGCTGCACAAGATGGACGAGGCGGACTGGAGTGCGGTGATCACCACCAACCTGACCTCGGCGTTCAACATGACCCGGGCGGTGATCAACGGCATGCGCGAGACCGGCTTCGGGCGCGTGATCTCGGTGGCCTCGATTAACGGCCAGAAAGGCCAGATGGGGCAGGCCAACTACGCGGCCGCCAAGGCGGGGCTCATCGGCTTCACCAAATCGGTGGCCCAGGAGAATGCGCGCCGCGGTGTGACCGCCAATGTCGTCTCGCCCGGCTACATCAGTACTGAGATGGTCGCGGCGGTGCCGGAGAACGTCCTCGAGAAGATCGTCGGTCAGATCCCGGTCAATCGCCTGGGCGAAGCCGAGGAGGTGGGCCAGGCCGTCGCCTATCTCGCCAGCGACGCCGCGGCGTTCGTCACCGGTTCGACGCTCAGCATCAACGGCGGGCAGTGGATGCCCTGATCGCGCTAGTGGGATTGGCTGAAAAGACTCGGCCCCTGTTCATCGATCAGGCGTCGAGCCTTTTCCAGTGTGACTTCCGCAGCCATCTCCTGGCTGCCATGGACATCCGCCCGCACAAAGCTTGTGGTCCGGGTGGTGCCGTCTTGATCCATTGAAATCTGTCCGCTGACCCGCCAGCCGCCGGGGTCTTCCCGCGGCGTCGCCGTAATCGTATAGCCCTGATAAGTGGTCTCCGCCACGACGCGGGGGGGATTGTCGCTGCCGTTGCGACCCATCATGCTGCGCAGAAATCGTACGATCATGTCCTGACAATGCCCATTGGGACGCCGGCAATCAAGGGAGCAACGCGCGGATGACAACGATGGCGGATCGATTGACATTCCTGAAGGGGTTTTTGCAGCGGCCGCGCGAGGTCGGGTCGGTGATCCCCAGTTCGGGATTCCTCGAGCAGCGCCTGTGCCGGGTGATTGATGCCGCTCATACCCGCACCGTCGTTGAGCTCGGCCCGGGGACCGGCGGCACCACGCGGGCGGTACTCGCCGCGCTACCCGCCGATGCCCGGTTGCTGGCCATTGACACGAATCCGGCGTTTGTCCGTGAGCTGCAGGGCATCCGCGATCCGCGCCTGCAGATCGCCGAGGGCAGTGCCGCGGATCTGGCCGCGTTGATCGGCGCGGAGGGCCTGCCGGCGCCGGATATCGTTTTCTCCGGTATCCCCTTCTCGACGCTGCCGTTGGACGTCGCCCACGGCATCCTCGAATCGGTTTGGGCGGCCCTCGCACCAGGCGGGCGATTCACGGCGTATCAGTTTCGCGATGCCGTGTGCCGTCAGGGCCGGGCGGTGATGGGCGAGCCGCTTGTTGAGTGCGAGTGGGTCAACATCCCTCCCATGCACTTCTACTCCTGGGACAAGCCCGAGCGCGCCGGCAGCCGGCGTGCCAATGGCAGCGCGGCAACGCCATAAATCAGTATCGGCACCACCGCATAGCGGGCACCCCCCAGCCAGTCGCCGGCCAGTCCGCCCAGCAGCGGCACGAAGAAATTGGTGATGGCGCCCACGGCAAACATGCCGGCGGCCAGTGCCGCTGTGGCGTTGCCGCGGGTGTAGAGCGGGGGCAGGGCCACCAGCAGGATCAACAACAACCCCACCGACAGGCCGGTGGGCAGCAACGCGAGCAATGCCGGCCATCCGGACAGAAACAAAAACCCGCTCAGCCCGATCAGGCTGGTCACCATCAGCCGCTGCAGCGGCCGTGAGCGCCCGATCCAGCGGCGTCCCACGGTGAACATAATCAGCGAGGCGGCGATCTGGGTGGTATTGAAAACGCTCAGCGCCAGCCCCAGCAGCTCCGCCTCGCCGCGGCCCTCGAGCACCGTGCCCATGTAGGCGTTGACACCAAAGAACACCGATCCGGACGCCCCCAGCAGCACCCCCAGGCGCCACACGAGCGGCCGGCGCCAGTCCGGCAGCCAGTGACCGGTGTCTTGCTCAAAGGCCCGGGACGGGCGACTCAAAAGCCGAATGCTTACGGCCGGGATGAGGGCGGGCAGCGACCAGAATAGCAGCGTCAGGCGCCAGTCACCGCCGGCGAGGGGCAGCATGACCGGCAGCGTCAGCGTCGAGCCGATGACCTCGCCGATGAGCATGCCGTTCATGTAGATCGCGGTGCCCATGGCGATTCGCGATGGCCACCACTCGGTCAGCAGCGTTGGCAGCGCCGGCTGGATGCCGGCGATGGCGGCGCCCATGACGGCGGTGGCCACGAATAGCGTCGGCGCGCCAGCGAGCCCCCGGGCCGAGGAACTGACCACCACCAGGATCAGTGCCGTGATCAGCGTCCGCCGGGCGCCGATGCGGCTGATCAGCCACGACGCCGCCAGACCGGCCACGGCCAGCATCAGGATCGGCAATGTGGTCAGGGCGCCGGTGGCGGCCTGCCCCAGATCAAGGTCCCCGGCAATGCGCGGGGCGAGGGGCGGGGCGACCAGCACGGTCAGACGCAGATACAGCCCCGTTAGCCAGAGCAACAGCATGACGACAGGTGTTGATGGGGTTTTCGACGCGTCGGTATCCATGCATTCCCCGGGCATTAAAGGCTAGACTCTAGCATCGAAGGAGGGCGGTTATGCGCTGGTTGAGCGATTCCAATGGCATCCGCTGGAGCGTCGATGTGCTGTTCGGCTCCTACGGGACCTACTACCTCATGTTCAGTCCGGGGCCGGGTGAGGGCAGCAGCCGTCCCCGCAAGCTTGCCATTGCCGCCGACTCGCAGCGCGAGGCCGCGGCCGCCCTCGAGGCGATGGACGATGAGGCCCTCATGGCCGCCCTCGACGACTCCTCGGACTTTGACGAAACCTCACCGCTCGGGTTCTGAAACCATGACCGAACGCTATCCCGGGGGAGTGGTCGATCTGCGACTGCATCGCCCGCAGACGCGACTCATGCTCGTCGAGCACACGCTGGCGGCGCTGCAGCCCGGCGAGGATATCCTGCTCGTGTTCCATGAACGCCCCGAGCATCTGCCCGGCTACATCCAGGCCCAGTTCCCCAACCGGTTCGAGATTGCCCCGGTCGATACCGGTCCAGCGGTGTGGAGCCTGCGTGTTCACCCCGTGGCGGGCGGTGGTTGACATGCGGGAACTCGACCACAGCCATCGTCCCGAAGACATCCGCCATCGTCTGGAGGCGGATCGTCAGACAAGCTATCTGCGCGACGCCATTCTTGGCGGCATTGACGGGTGTGTGACCACCTTTGCGGTGGTGGCGAGCGTTGCCGGCGCCGGACTGCCCGGGCTAGTCGCCTTCAGTCTGGGCCTGTCCAGCCTGATCGCCGATGGTTTCAGCATGGGGGTGAGCAACTACCAGGGCGTGAAAAGCGATCGGGATGCCGTCGAGCAGGCCCGCGCCACCGAGAACAGCCACATCCGCGAGGTTCCCGACGGCGAGCGTGAGGAGATTCGCCAGATTTTCGCCCGCAAGGGTTTTGAGGGCGAGGTGCTCGAGGAGATTGTCGAGACCATTTCCGCCGACGAATCGCTGTGGGTGGACACCATGCTGCGCGAGGAGCATGGCCTGGATCTTGACGGGGCTGACCCGCTGCGTGCCGCGCTCTGGACCTTTGGCGCCTTTGTGCTGGTGGGCGCGGTGCCGTTGCTGCCTTTCATGTTGCCGGTGGTCGGTGTCGAGCTGGCGTTTGGGGTCAGCAGCGTGCTCACGGCCATCACGTTTTTCGGCATCGGATTCTTCAAGGGCGTTATTCTTGGGCATGGGCATTGGCGGTCCGGCTTCGAGACGCTGCTCATGGGCGGCGGTGCCGCGCTCATTGCCTATTGGGTGGGGGGTGTGTTCGAGCCCATGATGACCGAGATGGGGCTCGCCATATCCGGGTAGGTCACAAAAAGGAGGCCCGTATGTCGGCACAACCGAGTATTCTGCTTGCTCCCGTGGACATCCAGGAGCAGATCATTACCGGCGCGCCGGCCGAGGCCATTGTCGAGCACGCCGCCGCCGAGGATCACCCGCACCTGGTGATCGGCAGCCGCGGTCTGAGTGGCTTTAAGGAGTTTCTCCTTGGCAGCGTCAGTCAGCGTGTGCTCCACCATGCCGCCTGTCCGGTCACCATGGTGCGCTGATCGGCCATGGCCGGCGCGGGTGCTGATCCGATCGAGGAACGGGTCCAACGGCTCGCCCGCCGTCTCGGTGAATCGGGTGATCGTCTGGTCACCGCGGAGTCGTGTACGGGGGGCTGGATCGCCAAGGTATGCACCGATCAGCCGGGCAGTTCAGCCTGGTTCGAGGAAGGCCTGGTGACCTACAGCAATGACGCCAAGCGCTCACGTCTGGCCGTGCCGGCCGGGACGCTGGCGGCGTACGGCGCGGTCAGCGGTCCGACCGCCGAGGCCATGGCCCGCGGCGCCCGGGCGGGGATCGCCGGTCGCATCGGTCTGGCGACCACCGGTGTCGCCGGCCCCGGCGGCGGGTCGGCGGACAAGCCCGTGGGGCATGTCTGGTTTGCCTGGGCTTTGGCCGACGGCGGGGTGGCGAGTGAATGGGTGCGGTTTGCCGGTGACCGCGATGCCATCCGCCGGCAGAGTGTCGTGCATGCCATCGACGGGTTGCTGCATCGTCTTGGTGCCGCCTGACGCGGCGCTCCGGCCGACCGGCGGGGTGGGCGCTCGACCGGGACTGTGGGACAATCTCCCCATTATCGGCAGCTTGAACAGCCAGGGGTTGAGCATGGATGAGGATCGTAAAAAGGCATTGGGCGCGGCGCTGGGCCAGATCGAGAAGCAGTTCGGCAAAGGCGCTGTCATGCGCATGGGTGACGCCCGCGCCGTTGGCAATATCCCGGTCATTTCCACCGGCTCGCTGGCTCTGGATGTCGCGCTTGGGGTTGGCGGGATCCCGCGGGGGCGAGTGGTTGAAATCTACGGCCCGGAGTCGTCCGGCAAGACCACGTTGACGCTGCAGGCCATCGCCGAGGCGCAGCGCGATGGCGGCACGGCGGCTTTTGTTGACGCCGAGCACGCCCTCGATCCGGAGTACGCGGGCAAGCTCGGCGTTGATGTTGACGAGCTGCTTGTCTCGCAGCCGGACACCGGCGAGCAAGCCCTCGAAATCGCTGACATGCTGGTGCGCTCGAGTGCCGTCGACGTTGTGGTGGTCGACTCGGTGGCAGCGCTCACGCCCAAGGCCGAGATCGAGGGCGAGATGGGTGACTCCCATGTCGGCCTGCAGGCGCGGCTCATGTCGCAGGCGCTGCGAAAGCTCACCGCCAATATCAAGCGCTCGAACACCACGGTGATCTTCATCAACCAGATCCGCATGAAGATCGGCGTCATGTTTGGCAGCCCGGAGACGACCACGGGTGGCAACGCGCTCAAGTTCTACTCCTCGGTGCGCATGGACATTCGCCGTATCGGAGCGATCAAAAAGGGCGACGAGGTGGTCGGCAACGAGACCCGCGTCAAGGTGGTCAAGAACAAAATGGCGCCGCCATTCCGGCAGGCCGAGTTCGAGATCCTCTACGGCGAAGGGATTTCGCGCGAGGGCGAGCTGATCGATCTGGGTGCCAAAAACGGGATCGTGGAGAAGTCCGGCGCCTGGTACAGCTACAACGGCGACCGGATCGGTCAGGGCAAGGACAACGTGCGCAACTTCCTCAAGGACAATCCGCAGACCACGCAGGCCATTGAAAAGGCATTGCGCCAGAAGCTGCTGGATCTGCCGGCGGACGATGAGGCGTCACCGTCAACGCAGGAGGGCGGGGCGAACGCCTGAGGACCATGAGCGAGGGCGCCAACGACGCCGCCGAATCCATTCGCGAGTGCTGCATCCGATTGCTTGCCCGGCGTGAGCACTCCCGGGTGGAGCTGCAGCGCAAACTCGAGGCCCGGGACTATGCCCGGGCGGCTATCCCGCCGGTGCTCGACGCGCTCGCCGAGGACAATCTCCTCAGCGACCAGCGGTTTGCCGAGATGTTTGCACGCACCCGTTCGGAGAACGGCCAGGGCCCGCTCAAAATCCGAGCGGATCTGCAGGCACGTGGTGTGGCAAGTCCGGACATTGACCGCTCCCTCGAACTTCTCGACGATACGTGGTTTGAATACTGTCGCGATGCCTGGCAGCGGCGCTTCGGGCGGGCGCCCGCGGATCGCCGCGAATGGTCGCGGCAGGCCCGCTTTCTGGCCGGGCGCGGGTTTGACGGCGCGCTGGTGCGCCGCGTCCTCGATGCGGCCGCAAGCAATGACGACAACACGGACATTTGAAAGCGAATCGGCATGAATAAAAGCAGTGCAGCCATCCGTCGGGCCTTCCACGAATTCTTTGCCGAGCGCGGTCACGAAATCGTGCCCAGCGCCTCGCTGGTACCCGCCAACGATCCGACGCTGCTGTTCACCAACGCGGGCATGGTGCCGTTCAAGGACGTCTTTCTGGGCCGCGAGCAGCGTCCCTACCACCGCGCGGTCAGCGCCCAGCGCTGCGTGCGCGCGGGCGGCAAGCACAACGATCTCGAGAATGTCGGCTATACGGCGCGGCACCACACGTTCTTCGAGATGCTGGGCAATTTCAGTTTCGGCGACTACTTCAAGCGCGACGCCATCCGCCATGCGTGGACCTTTCTCACCGAGACGCTGGAACTGCCCGCCGAGCGTCTCTGGGTGACGGTCTATGCCGATGACGATGAGGCCGCCCGGATCTGGCTTGACGATATCGGCGTCGATCCGGCGCGCTTTGTCCGCATCAGCTCCTCGGACAACTTTTGGTCCATGGGCGATACCGGGCCCTGCGGGCCGTGCTCGGAGATCTTCTATGATCACGGCCCCGAGGTGCCCGGCGGGCCGCCGGGCAGCCCGGACGAGGATGGCGACCGTTACGTCGAGATCTGGAACCTGGTGTTCATGCAGTACGACCGGGGCGGGGACGGTGCGCTGACGCCGCTGCCAAAACCGTCCATCGACACCGGCATGGGCCTCGAGCGCATGGCGGCGGTGGCGCAGGGCGTCACCAATAACTACGACATCGACCTGTTCCGCCGGCTGGTGGGCGCGGCGGCCACGCTGGTTGGTACCACCGACCAGGAATCCAGCTCGCTGCGGGTCATCGCCGATCATATCCGTGCCTGCTCGTTTCTGGTCGTCGACGGGGTGCTGCCGAGCAACGAGGGCCGTGGCTATGTCCTGCGGCGGATCATTCGCCGGGCGGTTCGTCATGGCTACAAGCTGGGCGTTAGTGAGCCGTTTTTCTGGCGGCTGGTCGAGCCACTGGTCGCGGAGATGGGCGAGGCCTATCCGGAGCTCACCGAGCATCAGGCCCTGGTCGAGCGGGTCCTGCGGCTTGAGGAGGAGCGTTTTCGCGAGACCCTGGAGCAGGGGCTGCGGCTGCTCGAGAACGATCTCGAGAATCTGAGCGGCGATACCGTTCCGGGCGAGACCGTGTTCAAGCTCTACGACACCTTCGGCTTTCCCGTGGATCTGACCGCGGATGTGGCCCGGGAGCAGGGGCTGCATCTGGACATGGAGGGTTTTGAAAAGGCTATGACCGCCCAGCGCGAGCGGGCCCGGGCGGCCAGTGTCTTTCGGGCCGAATACGGCGGTGCGGCCGACTTTGGCGGCACGACCACCTTCAGTGGCCATGACGTGCGCGAGGACGCCGCCGAGGTCATCGGCCTCTACCGCGATGGGGGCGCGGTGGACGCGCTCGCCGCCGGTGATACCGGCATGGTCATCCTCGATCGCACCCCGTTCTATGCCGAGGCCGGCGGGCAGGTGGGCGACAGCGGGGCACTGCTTGCCAATGGTGTCGAGTTTGCGGTGGAAGACACGCAGAAGTATGCCCAGGCGCGTGGTCACATCGGTCGGATGATCAGCGGCGAGCTGCGTCTGGGTGACGCGGTTGATGGCCGCATCGATGCGGAGCGCCGCGACCGGGTCACCCTCAATCATACCGCCACGCATCTCCTCCACGCGGCGCTGCGTGAAGTCCTGGGCGAGCATATCCACCAGAAAGGCTCGCTGGTTGCGCCGGAGCGCCTGCGTTTTGACTTTGCGCACTTCGAGCCGATCACCGCCGAGCAGCGTCGCGCCATCGAGGCGCGGGTCAATGCGTGGATCCGTCGTGATCAGGTCGCTTCCATCTTCGAGACTTCGTACGACGAGGCCATCGCGCTGGGCGCCACGGCGCTGTTCGGCGAGAAGTACGGCGATCGAGTGCGGGTGGTGCAGTTTGGTGATTTCTCCACTGAGCTGTGCGGCGGCTCGCATGTGGCCTCAACCGGGCGCATCGGGCTGTTCCGCTTGGTTGCCGAAGGCGGTGTCTCCGCCGGCGTCCGTCGGGTTGAGGCGATCACCGGGGCGGCCGCGATGGAGCGGACCCAGGACGAGGCGCAGACGCTGGAGACCGTCGCCGACCGTTTGAAGGTTGCCCCGGAGAATCTGCTCGTCCGGCTGGATCAGGACCTCGAGCGGCAGCGCGCGCTGGAGCGCGAGGTCGGCCGTCTGCAGCAAAAGCTCGCCAGCCAGGCCGGTGATGAACTGGCCGATGCGGCCACCGATCTTGATGGGGTCAAGGTGCTGGCCGCCCGCGTGGAGAATGCGGGCGAGTCGCTCCGTGAGACCGTCGATCAGCTCAAGAATAAGCTCGGTCGTGCGGTGATTGTGATCGCCGCCGTTGATGACAGCGGCAAGGTGCGGCTGGTGGCCGGTGTCACTCGCGAGCTCACCGGTCAGCTGCGCGCCGGCGATCTCGTCAACCACGTGGCCACCCAGATCGGCGGGCGCGGCGGCGGCCGGCCCGACTTTGCCCAAGCGGGCGGGAGTGATGCCGCGGCGCTGCCGGCTGCGCTCGAGTCTGTCACCGACTGGGTGCAGGCCCAGCGCCAGTCTTAACGAGGGAACGCAATGTCGCTAGTTGTCCAGAAATTCGGTGGCTCGTCGGTGGCCGATATCGAGCGCATCGAGAATGTGGCTCGCAAGGCGATCGCCTCGCGTGAGGCCGGCCACGATGTGGTTGTGGTGGTCTCCGCCATGAAAGGCGAGACTGATCGTCTCAACGAGCTCGCGCATGGCGCCGCGCAGAACACCACGCCCCGGCCGCGCGAGCTTGATCTGCTGCTCTCCACCGGCGAGACGGTGACCATTGCGCTGCTCACGCTAGTGCTCGAGCGCATGAACGCCCCGGCCCGCTGTCTGACCGGCGCACAGGTACGAATCCTCACGGACAGTGCGTTCAGCAAGGCGCGTATTCAGGACATCGACGCGGAGTCGATCCGCGAAGACCTCAGCGCCGGGCGCATAGTCGTGGTGGCGGGCTTTCAGGGGGTCGACGAGAACGGATCGATCACAACCCTCGGCCGTGGCGGATCCGATACCACGGCGGTTGCCCTCGCAGCGGCGCTCGAGGCGGAAGAGTGCCAGATCTATACCGACGTGGATGGCGTCTACACCACGGATCCGCGGGTCGTGCCCACTGCACGTCGACTCGAACAGGTGACGTTCGAGGAAATGCTCGAGCTGGCGAGTCTGGGCTCCAAGGTCCTTCAGATCCGCGCGGTGGAGTTTGCCGGCAAATACCAGGTACCGCTGCGGGTGCTGTCCTCGTTCGAGGACGGCCCGGGCACATTGATCACGATGGAGGGACAGAATATGCAGCAGGGCAGTATGGAAGAGCCCCTGATCGCCGGCATCGCGTTCAACCGCGACGAGGCGAAACTGACCATGATCGGCGTCCCGGACACCCCGGGCATCGCAACGCAGATCCTCGGCCCGGTTGCGGACGCCAATATCGAAGTCGACATGATCGTCCAGAACATCAGCAACGACGGGCTCACCGACTTCACCTTCACGGTCAACAAAACGGAATATGACCGCGCGCTGGACATCCTGCGCCGCCAGGCCGAGGTCCTTGGCGCCCGCGAGGTGTTCGGGGACAGCAGCATCGTCAAGCTCTCGCTTGTCGGTGTCGGCATGCGCTCGCACGCCGGCGTGGCCAGTCTGATGTTCAAGGCACTGGCCGCCGAGGGCATCAATATCCAGATGATTTCCACTTCCGAGATCAAGATCTCGGTGGTCACTGATGAGAAGTATCTCGAGCTCGGCACCCGGGCACTGCACAAGGCCTTCGAGCTGGATGATCGCAGCGGCAAGACCGTGAAGGTGGAAGGTCAGTCCGATTGAGCCGACGTCCGCGAATGCGGCCACACGGGGGCGACAGTCCCTGCGTCCGAATATACAATCACTGTCTGGCCTGGCAGTTAGACCGGAACGGAATCATCGCAACGGAATGCGAGTCCGATGCTTAGGCGGTGGCAGTGATAACAAGGAGATGTCGGAATGCTTATTCTGACCCGCAGGGTCGGTGAGACCTTGATGATTGGCGACGATGTCGCGGTGACAGTGCTGGGCGTTAAAGGCAACCAGGTCCGGATTGGCGTCAAGGCGCCGAAGGATGTGATGGTACATCGCGAGGAGATCTACGAGCGCATTCGTGATGAGGACGAAGCCACGGATGCGGCGGGCACCCCCCCCGACGAACAGTGATCGAGCGGCGCGAGCGGTTTACGCCGGCGGCGGTTCTATCGTATTCTATCGGCTTGAAGTGGAGAGGTGGCCGAGCGGCTGAAGGCGCTCCCCTGCTAAGGGAGTAAGGGCTTGATCGCCCTTCGTGGGTTCGAATCCCACCCTCTCCGCCAGACATGAAAAAGGGGCCTCAGGCCCCTTTTTTGTGTCTGATGATAGTCCTGGGTTCGAACCCACGAAGGAACAAAGAGGGGTTCGACCAATCGCCGGAGGCGATTGGGACGCCGCGCGGAGCGTGGCGCCCGAAGGGTGAGGCCCGCAGGGCCGAATCAATCCCACCCTCTCCGCCAGACATGAAAAAGGGGCCTCAGGCCCCTTTTTTGTGCCTGATGAAAGCCCCGCTGCAGGGGAATGCCCAGCGTGCGGATGGTCTCGCTGAGCTCTCGGGTTCCAATGCCCTCGGCATCACCTAAAAATTCCGCGCCGCACAAAGCCCGGCAATGGACCGGACGGTCGCGCGCGATTTGAAGTCGTCGATCACCACCCTGATCACCGCCTTGTCGATTGTTACGTACTCGATGTCCAATTCCCGCAAGCGGTAGAGACTGCTCTCAAGCGCGTTGAAGTCGTGGGCGAATTAACCGGCGTCCCGGAGAGACTGCAGGTTCTCGAGTCCGATATCGAAGGTCAGAAAGCCGATGTCGTTGCTTGCCGCCCGATCGGTCAGCCGGCGGCGCATGTCGACCACCTGCTCATAGAGGGTGGCGTCCTTGATGACCTCGCGGAAGCGGTTGAGAAACACGGCCGGCGAGCGCAGCGTCCCGTCGTCATCCCAGCGGATCAGCGACTCATAGCCCCAGGTAGTGCCGGTCTCGATATTGACGGTGGGCTGTATGGAGTCGCTGAATTCGTGGTTTTTAAGCCCCTGACGGATCCGCAAATCGGTGACAAATGCACCGGCCTTCTGCGAATCCGCGATAAAGTCCGCATCGGCGCATACGCCGGTCGTCCAGTTCGCGGGACCGGGCGTAGCGCATGGCCAGGTCCGCTTCCGAGAGGCGCTGTGATAGCGAATTGTTGGGCGCAACAATGACCGCGCCGCCGCTCATCCGGACCGTCTCGAGCGCGTCGATTTCATCAAACGGCACGGCATGGATCGCCCGCGTCACCGCCTCGCCGATATGCCGGACGCCGGCCATTGCGTTGCCGGCAGCATGAGTGTGAATTCGTCGCTATCCAGCCGCGCGACAATCTGCAGCACACGATTCCCGGTGCCCGGATCGATCTGCAGTTGCTCGCGTAGTCGATGCTCGAATCGCGTCTGGATGAAGAGATAGCTGCCAAAGCTGAAAAGCACGCACCAGAGCACGAATGACTCCAGTGTGAACGGCCGAAATCGATAGCAGCTGTGCGGCATTTGCAGCAAAGGGAATGGCCTTGATTGGTGGCCTTGCGTTCGAAGGCTTCGAGACTGACTGAGATCCGGCTTGAGATCAGCCGATGGACGCCGCACTGATGCCGGGCTGATCCGCTCAGCCCCAGGGCGGCAGCGCGCTGGCGATGGCTGTGGGCGCGGTGATGGCGACCCAACCGGCAATCCCAAGATAGGGCCCGAAAGGGATCTCGCGCTGGCCGTCAATGCCCTTGAACGGCGCTTGCAGGAGCAAAACCCCCAACGCGGCGAGGGGAGCCACGACCAGTGTCATTATCAGCGCCTCGGGCCCGCCCCAGGCACCGATCAGTGCGAAGAGCTTGAAATCGCCATGGCCCAGTCCATCGATGCCCCGCAACCAGCGATAGGTTGTGTTGATGCCCCACAGTGACGAGTAGCCCAGAGCCGCGCCCAGAATAGCGAGGGTCGGTGAGATCAAGTCGGTGCCCACACTCACGAGCAGGCCCAGCCAGAGCCCCGTCAGCGTGAGGACATCCGGCAGCAGCGTGGTCTCGTAATCAATGACTGCCATGGCGATCATCCAGGCGTTGAGCGCAATCAGACAGCCGGTAAGGGGTTGGAGCCCGTATTGCCAGACGAGCCACGCCGTCACCGCGCCGGTGAGCAGCTCGGTCAAGGGATACCGCGCCGAAATCGCGTGCCCGCAATCCCGGCAACGGCCGCGCAGCAGAAGCCAGCCGATCAGCGGGATGTTGTCGCGAATACGAATCGGGTGCTTGCAGTGAGGACAGTGCGAGCCCGGCCAGGCGATGCCGGGGGGCGGCTCATCGGTCTTGACCATCGCGTCCAGCTGGCGATCGACGTGTTCGATCTGCGCCGGGATGCGGGCGATGACGACATTCAGAAAGCTGCCGATGAGTGCGCCGATAATGAACGCCGCTATGATCATGAGGAGCACGTTATATCGGCCCTAATTGGCGGGTTGGGATGTCCACTCGTCGTTCCCGCCTGGCCCGGATGCAGGCTTTTGACAGTCTTGCGGCGGATCATTCAGATCATCGAGACCAGTGATCGTGCCGCCTACCTCGAAACGATCGGACACGCATAACCCGCCCGGGTTGTTCCCCTGACCACATCCCGCGCTCACCGCGATGGTGAGATCGCCGTTCACGATGAGACTTGCACGCTCGATAATCGCATCACCCGGCAGGGCGTCGCCGACGGTCTGGCGGCTTCGTGGCGTGTAGTCAGTGCCCGGCATCATTGAGGGTCCCTCTTGAAAGCACGAAGATAGGCGTCGTCGATGGTGAGTTCATAGAGTCGAAGACTACGCGGTCCAAGACGATTACATGTGAACTTCTCGACATCACCGACAAGTCGATCGCCGTTGAGTACAAGGTCTCGGACCTGCACGTCGCGGCCGGCGGGCCACTGATCATCCAACTCGACGGCGATCTGCGCAGGCTCAGTATCCCGAACCTATCCTGACGATTGAGGATCCGATCGAGTTTGTGCATTGCTTCCATCAGGCGCTGATCACCCAGCGCGCCGGTCGACCACCACACCATCGATCCGCGGCCGGGTGGCCGGGTTCGAGCTCGGGATGGCGGTGTCGGCCTTCCGAAACCTCATCCGCGAGAGCAACTTAGCGCAGATTCCCAATGCGCTTCAGACCGGTCAGGCCCACGGCCTGCAGACCATGGCGCAGTCCATCCAGCTGCTCCAGCGTCGGGGCGAGATCAGCGCCGAGGTTGCTGACGCTTTGACTGACGGCTGACTAGAGCGCGATCTGGCGCGGCGCGATGCTCTGGCGGGCGTAGGGCACGATCTCGGCAACCTCGCCGGCCACGCGCCGGCGTTTCATGTCCCGCCAGTACTCGGCGGTCAGCAGATCGCTGTGCTCACTGAGAAAGGTCTGGCGCAAAAACGCGGGCATGGCCAGAAACCGGATGAATTCCTCGGGGAAGATGTC
>Ga0102930_1000139_pt1 | contig 22909 bp, 22 predicted proteins | sample SalPon1_B_H2O_MG_FD_84514 | JGI IMG/M metagenome (GOLD analysis project Ga0102930, IMG submission 84514) | Salt pond water microbial communities from South San Francisco under conditions of wetland restoration - Salt Pond MetaG R1_B_H2O_MG | ecosystem: Environmental > Aquatic > Non-marine Saline... | reverse complement strand
GCTCGCACGGCTTGACCCCAATCCGGATGCTCGCTCTATTTAATGACCGCTTCAGCGCCCATCGACTTCAAGCGCTCGAGCTTGGTATCACTTGAGGATGTGCTAATCACCCGTGCGCCGGCGGCCACCGCAAGTTGCAGGGCATAAATCGATACTCCACCGGTGCCAAGCGTTAATACCGTTTGCCCTGGCTTTAAATCGCCGTGCACGAACAATGACCGCCATGCCGTCACCCCTGCCGTTGTCAGCGTGGCCGCTTCGGCATGACTCCATCCAGCTGGCGCTCGGGTAAACGCAGTCTCTGGCAATGTCACTTGCTCACGGGCAAAGCCATCAATCCCATCGCCCGGTGTATTACCAAACCCTTCCGTATCCGGCTCGCCGGCCAACCAATGCGGGAAAAAGGTACTAACAACCGCATCACCAATCGCAAAATCGTTCACATGATCACCCACTGCGATCACCTCGCCAGCCCCGTCCGCGAGGGGAATGCGTGATTCATTGCGCGGCGCCATCGGCCCTTTCACAACACCATAGTCATGGTAGTTCAGGGAGCTCGCGCGCAGACGAACCGTGATCTCGCCGCGGCTTGGCGGGCGCGGCGCGCCCTCATCATCAATGCTGATCTGATCGAAGCCGCCGCCGGGGGCAAGCCTAAGTGTGCGGTTTTCCATGAACGATCTCCTTGCCGGTTAGGGCTCTGTCATGATCGTCATGCTGTGAGTCTAACCGCTGCTTTGCAAGCCAATTACGATCAAGATAGCTCCAACGCTAGAGCGACCCGCTCACGAGTTCGTCGACGCTATCCACACCAAAAACGGGTCGCAACGCATTTCGGCTACTAATTTAATAGCCAAATCGCCAGGGTTTCGCGACAGGGTTCGCCCATTAGGAATCGGCGGGCTGGGGCTGACCGCGCGCTACCGACATAATATGGGTATGCATGACATCCGCGGCTCGATCGCTATCGCCGGCTTTTAAAGCGTCGACAATTTGCCAATGCTCATCAAGCGATTTTTTAATCGCGACATGATCGAGCCCATAACTACTTCGCGCGGAGACTGCATCATGCAATACCGTCTCCAAGGATCGCTGCAGTCGGCGACTGCAGGCCGCCGCCATAATAATTTCATGGAACTCAAGGTTAAGTTCGCTTTGACGCTCGTGGCTAAACGCCTGACTGTTGAGAAGCTCGTACTCAGCGTCAACAATTGCCTCGAGGCGCCGCAGTTGTGGTGGTCTAATTCGTATCGCTGAGCGACGAACTGCATGCGATTCCAGCAGCGCACGTAACTCAAAGACCTCAAACGCATCCTCTTGTGTCCACGGCATAACCCGTGAGCCACGATACGGAATAATTTCAACCCAACCGGCAGCTGCCAATCGCCGCAATGCTTCATGCACAGGCGTAATCGACACATCGAGCGCTTCCGCGAGTGATTGCTCTTGCAGAAATTCACCGCCGGCGTACTCAGCGCTTAAAATGCGCTGACGAATGACAGAACACACTTGATCGGTCACGCTTTCCATCGTTGTCATACTACGCCTATAGGTCACATTGATCACTGGCCTGATGGGAAAGCCCATTGAGCTGCCGACGGCGTAATCGCCAATCCGGTAAGAAATGGTCCATAAACGCATAAAACCGCGCGTTGTGCCCACGCTCTAATAAGTGCACTAATTCATGCACAAGCACATACTCAAGACACTCAGGCGGGTGTCGTATGAGATCAAGGTTGAGCCAAATTCGCTGAGCGATGGGATTGCAGCTACCCCAGAGTGTTTTCATACGGCGAACGCGCCATTGCTTAACGGTCACGTTCATCGTCGCTGTCCAATCGTCCAATAGCGCAGGCAATCGATTTTTGATCTGGATGCGATACCACTGATCTAGCAAATGCCGCTTGGCGGCCGTCTTTGCATCCGCGGCAATGGCCATATGGATGGCATTCGAGCTGAGTGTTATGCCTTGGCCCGCCTTAGGGTGAGTCAATCGCAAAGGATAGGCGAGGCCTAAAAACCACTGTGGTTCGCCTTCAACGAGCGATGGCGTTGTTGGCATTTGGCGCTCTCGCTCGGCAAGGCGCGCTTGTTGGCGCTCAATCCAAGCAAACCGCTCAGTAACAACCCGCTCAATATCCGCATCCGTATGCTGTAGCGAGGCGGACACGCGAACTTGGCCTTGCGGCGCGATAACCCGCAAGTAAAGATGGCGAATGCGTTTTCGCTGAACGACCACCTTAATGCCCGCAACATCAAGAGTGTAGTGATGGGTAGAATGATCAGCCATATCTCGCGCTATGCTAGCAGCCCTGAGCGCTTAAAGCGCCCAACCAGAGGAATTAAAAGGCCGCTGTTTAGGTCCTATTATTCAGTGGATTTATAAGGAAATCACCATGTTGTTTTTAAAAAAACTCGCCCCCGCCCCGTTAATGATTGTCCTGATGCTAACCCTTGCGGTGGCCGGTTGTGCCTCCGTCAGTGGTAGCGGTGAGTACAACCGCAGCTATGACTTTGCCAGCATTGAGCGCACAGCGGTTGTATCGGTCGCTGGGGTTGGCAGTCAGACAGCCGCCCGCGATCAAATTGCTAGCATGTTTAATCAAGCGTTACTGGGACTTGGCTACAGCCCCATTGAGCGCAGCCAAATTAATGCCGTTTTAGAAGAGCAAGATTTCTCCCGCTCAGCGCTGACTCGGGCAAGTGGTGCAGCCGAGGCCGGACGGGTACTCAACGTGGATAGTGCGGTCATCATTACGCTGCCTGAATTTGGCGATAACATGAGCATGAGCGCGCAAATGGTCGATGTGGAGGATGGCACCATTTTATGGTCAGCCTCAGGGAGTGCACGCACCGGTGCCGATATGACGCGACGCGCGGGCCAGCTCATCGGCGCCATTGGTGGCGGCATTATTGGAGCGGAAGTCGGCAGTGACGGCACCACCGGGGCAGCCGTTGGCGGCGTGGGTGGTGCTGTTGGTGGCGGCATCATTGGTGATGCGCTTTCCAAACAACGCCAGGAACAAGCGGCTGTTTTAATTGATCAGCTGACGCTCTCCTTGCCTGAACGATAGACGGGCGCTATCGGCGTCCTCTGTCTGTTGCATTTTCCCCAAACTAAAATACCGCCTATCATTGTAAGCATTAATTGAGTAGGAAGTTGCCCCATGCCGATGTTTAGCGCCAAGCCGAACGCCCGCCACGACGATGTGCCTCGTCTTGGCGTGCTCGTTACCAACCTAGGAACGCCTGATGCGCCCACCGCGCCGGCCTTACGTCGCTATCTAGCGGAGTTCCTCGGTGACCCCCGCGTTGTCGAAATCAATCGCGTACTGTGGTGGCTTATTTTGCACGGCATTGTGCTTCGCACTCGGCCTAAAAAATCAGCCGCGGCGTATGCGCAAGTGTGGGAAGAGGGCGGCTCGCCACTTCTTACCATTGGCAAAGCGCAAACTCACGGTATCCGTGAGCGGCTTGTTAAAAAACTCGATTGCCCGGTGTCTGTCGAGCTTGCGATGCGCTATGGCAATCCCTCGATTCGGGATGGCTTGCGTAAACTTCGTGAACAAGGGGCTGAGCGTATTTTGGTTTTGCCACTTTATCCGCAGTACTCGGCAACAACCGTTGGTTCAACCTATGACGCGGTGTTTGCTGAGCTCAAGCAGTGGCGGTGGATACCGGAACTGCGCCTGATTGGGCAGTACCATGACGATCCAGACTATGTGGAATCGCTCGCGAACACGATTCGTGAGCACTGGGAGCAGCATGGCCGTGCGGAGAAAATGTTGTTCTCTTTTCATGGCATGCCACGGCGCTACCTACTCAATGGGGATCATTACCACTGCCAATGCCAGAAAACCGCACGGCTCGTTGCTGAGCGCCTTGAGCTCGATGATGCGGCTTGGCAAGTCACCTTCCAGTCACTCTTTGGCCGCGAAGTCTGGCTACAGCCTTACACGGACGCCACGGTAGAGGCGCTGGCTCAATCGGGCATGAAAACACTGGATGTCATTTGCCCTGGGTTTTCCGCAGACTGTTTAGAGACATTGGAAGAAATTGAGGGTGAAAACGCCGAAATATTTGAAGCGCATGGTGGTGAGTCACTGCGCTACATTCGGGCTCTGAATGACCGCAAAGATCATCTCGACATGCTGACAAACCTCATTATTGACCATCTGCAAGGATGGCCAGAGGCAAGTCCTAAGGTTAAACGCGCTCGGCGTGACCCAGAGGCTACCCGCGAGCGAGCCAAAGCAATGGATTGCGATTATTAGGCGGCTAATCGGGTCATTAAGGCTGGGTTGCACGGAACGAAACCCCGCTCTGCTGCCTCTAAATGGTTGAACCTGTTACGTTTATGATTACGCTTTGAGGCCAAAGTCATGGAATTTGATCCGCTAGTTCTGTCGCGCTTGCAGTTTGCGTTCGTGGTCTCCTTCCACGCGATCTTTCCGGTCTTTACGATCGGATTGGCCTCGTATATTGCGCTGCTAGAGGGGCTTCACTTTAAAACGGGTAATGTCGCTTGGGCGCAGCTATCGCGTTTTTGGACGCGGGTATTCGCTGTCGCCTTTGGCATGGGCGTAGTCTCTGGAATTGTGATGTCGTTTCAGTTTGGTACGAACTGGAGCAATTTTTCGCAAATGTCGGCTAACTTTTTAGGCCCGATTTTAAGCTACGAAGTCGTAACTGCTTTCTTTTTGGAAGCAGCCTTTTTGGGCATTTTGTTATTTGGGCGCGATAAGGTCCCGCGCGGCACGCATTTGTTCGCCGCCATTATGGTAGCGCTAGGCACTTTTATCTCATCATTCTGGATTTTGGTGGCCAATAGCTGGATGCATACACCCGCTGGCGTTGAATTTCAGGACGGCATGCTGCACGTCGTTAGCTGGATGGAGGCGATTTTTAATCCGTCATTCCCGTACCGATTTACCCATATGGCCGTGGCAAGCTTTTTAACCGGTAGCTTTGTGGTTGCCGGTGTAAGCGCTTGGTATCTGGTTAAAGGCCATATGATTGAGGCCAATCGAAAAGCGCTTTCGATGTGCCTTTGGATGATTTTATTGCTTGCACCAGCGCAGGCGGTGATTGGTGACTTCCATGGCTTAAACACCTTGGCGTACCAGCCAACTAAAGTCGCCGCGATGGAAGGTAATTGGGAGCGCCAGGCCGGGGCACCACTATTGCTGTTTGCACTACCTGATCAAGAAAGCCAAACCAATCACTTTGAAGTGGGCATTCCCAACCTTGCGAGCTTTATTTTAACTAAGGACTTTAACGGCGTGATACCGGGTATCAACGAGACGGCTGTCGCGGAACAGCCGCCGGTTGCCATTGTTTTTTGGTCATTCCGCATTATGGTGGCGCTAGGGTTTGCCATGATCGGCGTGGGTATTTGGGCGTTAGTCCTTCGCCTAAAAGGCCGACTCTTTCAGCCCGGCATTTTCCACCGATTTCTGCCAGTGATGATCGCCGCACCATTTATTGCGGTGCTAGCGGGCTGGGTCACCACAGAATCTGGCCGTGCACCATGGCTTGTCTACGGCATGGTGAGCTTTGCTGAGGGCATTACCCCATCACTAACGGGCTGGATGGCGTTGCTCAGTCTAGTGGGCTATATGGCCGTCTATGCGGTGGTGTACGCATCCGGTGCCTATTATCTTTGGCAAATTGTCAAAGGCGGCATGCTCGAGGATGAGCCGCAAACCGATGAACCAGGCGCTCACCCTAAGCGGCCATTATCAGCTGGTGGACCAATGGGCAATGCAACACCAGCGGCACCGATGGGGAAAGACTGGATATGATCGACTACACCATGATTTGGGCGGTGATCATTGCGTTTGGCGTGATTATGTACGTCTTACTTGATGGGTTTGATTTGGGCATGGGTATTCTCTATCCATTCGCGCCAGATGAAGGTTCGCGCGATATTATGATGAATACGGTCGCGCCCTTTTGGGACGGTAACGAAACCTGGCTTGTGCTTGGCGGGGCAGGTCTTTTGGGCGCCTTTCCGTTGGTGTATTCGGTTCTACTCCCGGCGCTTTATTTAGGCGTGTTTTTACTCTTAGCTGGACTGATATTTCGGGGGGTTGCCTTTGAGTTTCGCTTTAAAGCCAGTCCGTCCCGGAAAAAATACTGGAGCATTGCTTTTGCCGCTGGCTCCACGGTGGCAGCACTCGCCCAAGGCATTGTAGTGGGTGCCTATATCCAAGGCTTTGATACGGAGAACTTTGCCTATGTCGGTGGGCCGTTCGATTGGCTCACCCCGTTCACTATGCTCGCAGGCATAGGGTTGGTATTTGGCTATGCGCTGCTCGGTAGCACTTGGATTATCATGAAAACCGAAGGGCCTGTGCAGGCGTGGGCCTACCGCATCACCCCAAAAATTCTCGCTGGCGTGTTGGGGGTCTTTTTAATAATTAGTTTTTGGACTCCCTTAGTGGATGACTTCGTCCGCAATCGTTGGTTTAGCAATCTTTTTTCGATTTGGCTGCTACCCGCCGGCGCGCTCGCCTGTGCTTATATGATTATTCGCTCAGTACGCCGGCGTGACGAGGGACTGCCGTTTGTCTCGACCATGGGCTTATTTGTGTTTACGTATCTTGGTTTGCTGGCAAGCAAATGGCCTTATGTGGTGCCGCCGGCCTACACCCTATACGACGCCGCTTCCGCTCGTGAGTCACAAGCGTTCTTGCTCATTGGCGTGTTATTGGTCATTCCGGTCGTGCTTGCCTATACCGCGTGGACCTATTGGGTCTTTCGCGGCAAGGTTCGGCCTGGCGAGGGCTATCACTAGCCCATGACACCGCAGCAATGGCTGGCCCGGCAACGCCTTGAAGTTGCCGGCCGGCTCCGGGCAGCTGCCCTATTTGGGGTGATCGAAGGCGTGCTCATCATTGCCCAAGCGGGGTTAATTGCTTGGATTGTCCAACAAACGATCATGGCAGAGCGCCTACTCGCGACACTGACCCTCCCGATTGCCGCGCTAATGGGTGTGGTCTTGCTACGACCGGTACTCCAACGGCTTCGTGCAGGCGCGGGCATTCGGGCATCGGCCCATGTGCGGGCTAGCGTTCATGCCCGGCTGCTAGCACATGCCGAGGCACTCGGTCCGGGCGGCGCCCAGGGCATAAGCCACGGTGAGATCAGTAGCCAATTAACGGATCAGGTCAGTGCGCTGGATGGTTATTTTTCGCGTTATCTCCCGCAAATGCAGATCGCCATTATCGTGCCGCTCGCCATTGCCGCTGCTGCGTTCACTCAAGACTGGATTGCAGCGAGTTTTTTGCTGCTCGCCGCCCCCCTTATCCCCCTTTTTATGGCATTGGTTGGCATGGGTGCCGAGCGCCTTAATCGCGATCAATTCATTGCCCTAGGGCGGCTTTCTGGCCAGTTTCTTGATCGCGTCCAAGGCCTCACCACCTTGCGATTGTTCGGCCGCAGCCGCGATGCCACCAACGGCATTATTGGCGCATCTGATGCGTATCGTATTCGCAGCATGCGTGTTCTTCGTGTGGCGTTTTTATCCTCCGCTGTGCTTGAATTTTTCGCCTCAGTCGCCATTGCTGTGGTGGCTATTTATGTTGGCTTTGGCTTGCTTGGCTATATTGAATACGGCCCAGCACCCGCGCTCACCCTATTCAGTGGTTTATTCGTCTTACTACTAGCTCCGGAGTTTTTCCAGCCACTGCGCACCCTAGCGCAGCACTACCATGACCGCGCAACGGCACTTGGTGCCGCTGAGCTACTGGTGAATTTTCAAGCGCTTGAGCCGAGTGATTTCACAGTGGCGTCTGCGCAGAGCAACACCCAGGCGCTCACACGATTAGCAGTCAGGGACCTTGAACTAAGCCGCCCAGGCCGGGGGGTTGTTCTCCAGGTAGCGCAGCTTCACGCCGATCCGGGTGAGATCATACTGATTGAAGGCCCATCAGGGAGCGGTAAGACCACCTTGCTTATGGCACTCGGTGGTCTGCTAGCCCCCACATCCGGAGACATCTCGCGAGCATTTGCAAACCGGCATATTGCCTGGCTGGGCGCTCCTGCGTTTTTGGCGAGTGCCTCATTGCGAGAGAATATTATTTTGGGTAACCCAAAGGCCACGCCTGAGGCCATTGATCAGGCTGCTCAGCAGGCCGGCGTCATGGAGTTTGCTGGCCGCTTGAGCCATGGCTTAGACACAGCCGTTGGCGAGCGCGGCATTGGCTTATCCGGCGGGCAAGCGCAGCGTGTTGCCCTAGCACGTGCGTTTGTCTCGAGAGCACCACTAATTTTGCTCGATGAGCCAACGGCCGCACTCGATGCCGATACCGAACAGATCATCCTGAATAGTCTGAGCGATCTAGCGCAGGCCGGGCGCGTTATCGTCATTGCAAGCCACGACAAAGTGCTGCGCTCAAAAGCCCACCGCCGGTATTGTATTAAAGATCACCATTTGATCGCTTGCACGCCGGAGCCCTCGCATGCGTGAGCTCATTCCTTATCTGCGTATGTTGAGCGAGTACCGGGGCCGGCTTTTGCTCGGGGCGGTATTAATGCTTATTACTGCGGCGTCCGGCATTGGCTTGCTGGCATTGTCTGGCTGGTTTATTACCGCCACCGCGGTCACCGGCGCTTTAATGGCGGCCGGCATTGCCGCTAGCCTTGAGATTTATGTCCCGGGCGGCGGCATACGGATGTTTGCGGTCACTCGGACGCTAGCCCGGTATTTTGAACGGATTTTTAATCATGACAGCGTCTTGCGCTTACTTCGTGATTTGCGCGGACAAGTATTTGCCCGCCTTGCCGCACTTCCAACAACCGCCATGGTGACAATGCGCAATGGCGAGCTCCTCAATCGGTTAACCACCGATATTGATCGCTTGGATGGACTTTATTTACGCGGCATTGCGCCCCCGATAGTCGCGGGATTAGCAATTTTGCTGGTCATGGCGTTGTTAGCGATTGCCAGCACTCAGGTGGCGGCCCTGGCCGGCCTAGGTTTACTCGCGATTGGCCTAATCACCCTGAGTGTCAGTGGGTTGATTGGCCAACAACTTACCCAACGTCTCGCTAGCGCAAGCGCTGAACTACGCGCGAGTAGCGTCGATCATCTCAATGGCTTAGCTGAGCTCATTGCCTTTGGCAGCTTAAGCGATCACCGCGACCGGGTGCTTGCGGCCGCCGCCGCGGAGCGCCGAGAAGATAGCCGTGCGGCCGGCGTGCTCGCCACTGGCGAGGCGGTTATTCACGGCGCTACTCAATGGGTGGCCGTAGTGGTGTTTCTTGCCGCACTGGGTCTCTACCAGCAAGCGCACATTGGCGGCGCGCTGGCGGTTATGATGCCCCTGGCCGTACTTGCCCTTTTAGAACCCCTCGGCGTGCTTCCCGGCGCTGGCCTTAATTTAGCGCGAGCACGTGCCTCGGCCGAGCGCCTACAAGCCGGCACGAAAGCGAAAGCTACCCAAACCATTTCAGACCCGCAGCCCGCATGGATACATGCCCCTGAAGTTAATTTCAGCCGGGTACAAGTCACTCGCGGCGCGGGCGCATGCGTGCTTGATGCATTTTCGCTAGCGCTAAAGCCAGGTGAGCGCGTTGGGATTATTGGCGGGTCTGGTTGTGGTAAATCAAGCGTAGCGGCACTACTCACACGTCAATTTGCAGCGGATGCGGGCGTGATCACCATCAACCAAACGCCCCTCAGCCACTTCTCCACTGATCGCCTCTACGCCAGCATGGGATATCTCACTCAACAAACGGATTTGTTTAGTGGCACGATCGGCACCAATTTGCGAATTGCTAATCGTCACGCAAGCGATGAGGCGCTCTGGCAGGCCCTTGAGGCCGTCGACCTTGCCGGCTTTGTCAATGGCTGCGATGAGGGCCTAGACACTTGGATCGGGGAGTCAGGCACACAGCTCTCAGGTGGGCAGGCACGGCGACTGGCATTAGGCCGACTTTTTTTGCGCGATACGCCGCTCGTTATTCTTGATGAGCCACTCAGCAATCTCGATGCCGCGACGAGCGCGCGGGTGGCAGCAGCATTGGATACTTGGCTAAGCGGACGCACTACCCTTGTGCTGGGGCATGAGTTCTCTGCTATGCCGCCCGTTGAGCGCGCGTTTACCTTAAAAGCGGGGCGACTCCAGCGTCATGAAAGCACCGGAGAGGTGCCTTAAGCGCCCCGCTGCGGTAGCATTTCGATCCGTATAGCTCATAACAAAAGGACCATCATGACTCATCGCATTGCGCTAATCCCGGGTGACGGCATTGGCCGTGAAGTCACTCCCGCGGGCGTTCGCTGTCTTAAAGCATTGGCCCAGCGGCCGGGGCTGAACTTCGATTTCACGGAGTTTCCTTACTCCTGCGAGTACTACGCTCAGCATGGCGTGATGATGCCTGACGATGGCCTAGAGCAGCTGCGAGGCCATGATGCGATTCTTTTAGGCGCGGTTGGCTATCCCGGTGTGGCCGATCATGTCTCCCTATGGGGTCTGTTACTGCCCATCCGCCGCGAATTCCAGCAGTACGTCAATCTTCGACCCGTGCGGCTACTGCGCGGACTAACCTCAGCACTGCGTGATCGCGGCGCGGATGATATTAACTACCTTGTCATACGTGAGAATAACGAAGGTGAGTATTCTGAAATTGGTGGCCGTCTTTACGATGGCTTACCGGAGGCAATGGCAGTACAGGCCACGGTCATTACCCGCAAGGGCAGTGAGCGTATTCTTGATTATGCCTTTCGTACCGCGCAGTCACGCGCCCGCAAGCAGTTGGCCTATGCAACCAAATCTAACGGCATTAAACACAGCATGCCGTTTTGGGATGAGCAAGTCGCAGCGATGGCCCCGCAGTTCTCAGAGGTTGCTGTTGAGCAATATCACGTGGATATCTTGGCCGCTAACCTAGTCACTCACCCGGATTGGTTTGATGTCATTGTGGCAACCAATCTGTTTGGCGATATCCTCTCGGATTTAGGGCCGGCTACCGCGGGTGGCATTGGCGTTGCCCCCTCAGCCAATATTAGCCCCGACCCGAATGTCCCATCGATGTTCGAGCCGGTCCATGGTTCTGCGCCCGATATCGCTGGCCAAGATCTTGCCAACCCCATCGCTATGATTTGGACAGTGGTTATGTTGCTGGACGATTTAGGTGAGACAGATGCCGCCGCTGATTTGATGGGCGCCCTTGAGGCAGTGACTGGCGAAGGTAAGGTGCTTACCCGTGATTTAGGCGGTAGCGCTGGAACGCTTGCGTTCACCGATCGAGTGGTAGCGGAACTCGCATGATGATTACTGAGATTCGTGAGGCGCGAGTCTCCATCGCCTCTGAAATTGCCAACGCTTACATCGATTTCACCAAAATGGATGTATCGGTGGTGGCGATTCATACCAATATTATGCGCAATGGCGAACCGGTCATTGGCTATGGGTTTAACTCCAACGGCCGCTACGCGCAAAGCGGTCTACTCCGTGAACGATTTATTCCGCGACTGCGTGAAGCACCGAGCTCAGCACTTGTCGATGCAAGCGGTGAGAACCTCGATCCATTCAAGATTTGGGACATCCTAATGGCCAATGAGAAACCCGGCGGTCATGGTGAGCGCTCGGTTGCCGTTGGCGTGTTGGATATGGCGGTTTGGGATATCGTTGCAAAAGTCGAGCAACGCCCACTCGCAGAGGTCTTGGCAGAACGTTTTGGTGATCAAACCACGGATTCGTCAGTGGCTGTCTACGCTGCCGGCGGCTATTACTACCCGGACACCGGAGTCGATGGTTTGCGCGCAGAAATGCACGCCTACCTTGAAGCGGGCTATACCGCTACCAAGATGAAAATTGGTGGTGCGCCCTTGGCGCAAGATATTGCCCGTATTGAGGCAGCCATTGCGGTGGTGGGCGATTCGGCTTGCTTGGCGGTTGATGCCAATGGTCGCTTTGACTTGGCCACAACCGAGGCTTATGCCGATGCGCTTGCGCCACTGGGGTTGCGCTGGTTTGAAGAGGCGGGCGATCCGTTGGACTACGCCATTCAAAAGCGCTTAGGAGAGTGTTATCCCGGCGCCACCGCCACCGGCGAGAATTTATTCTCGCACCAAGATGTGCGTAATCTGCTGCGCTACGGGGGCATGCGAGCGGATCGCGATATTCTACAAATGGACCCGGTCCTCTCGTATGGCTTGGTGGAATATCTACGCATATTAGATGTGTTGCGTGAGCATGGGTTAACCCCACGCAACGGCATTCCCCATGGCGGTCATCAATTTGCGCTGCAAATTGCTGCCGGATTAAAACTCGGTGGTAATGAAAGCTATCCCAAAGTCTTCGCACCATTCGGGGGCTTTGCTGATTCCACGCCGATTGAAAATGGCCATGTCCGCTTACCCGATATGCCGGGCATTGGGTTTGAGGATAAAGCGGCGCTAATGGACACCTTTCGAGCGCATTTAAGCTAATGTTGACAGCCTAAACAGTAAACCGTCGCGCGCTGGCCTAGCCGCACTGAGCGCAGCGCGCGGCCACAGCGCGGGCAGGGCAGTCCACCCCGGCCGTAAGCGTTAAGGGTTTGCTGAAAATAGCCCGGGTCACCTTGGCTGTTGGTGAAGTCACGCAGTGTCGTGCCACCAATTTCAATGGCTTGACTTAAAACCGCCCGAATCTGCGCGACAAGTCTGAGGTATCTTGGTTTTGCGATACGCCCAGCCGCACGCCCTGGATGAATACCGGCACGGTATAAGGCCTCTGTCGCGTAAATATTGCCAACGCCCACCACCACCTTTGCATCCATAATAAAAGGCTTTACGGCGATGCGCCGATGCCGACTCATCGACCAGAGGTAGTGGCCGCTAAAATCATCAGCAAGGGGCTCAGGGCCAAGATCTCGAAGGAGCCAATGCGAGGCCAGATCACTCGCTTGATAGTGCAAACTGCCAAAGCGTCTCGGGTCGTGAAAACGCAAAATCTTGCCGCTATCTAGCACGAAATCGACGTGATCATGGCGTAAAATGGGCTGATCAGCAGCCACCACATGAACACGACCTGACATCCCTAAATGCAATAACACGGCGCCGCCATTGCTGAGCTGGAACACTAAGTACTTACCCCGGCGCTCAAGCCGCTGAATGACCTGCCCCGCTACCGCATGCGGCAAATCAGCGGCAATAGGCCAGCGCAAACGCGCCTCGCGCACTTTGACTCGCGTAATCGTTGCGCCAACACAGTGCGGTACCAGTCCCCGCCGCGTTGTCTCAACTTCAGGTAGTTCAGGCATCGCTGACTCCGCTACTCAGGCATGATTAGACATAAAAAAACCCGCAACATGGCGGGCTTTGCATAACCGTTAAACCGGCAGGCATCGCTACTTAATCTTCGCTTCCTTATAGATCACGTGCTTGCGTACCACCGGATCGTACTTACGGAACTCAAGCTTGTGCGGCGTATTTCGACGGTTTTTATCCGTGGTGTAGAAATGCCCTGTGCCCGCGGAAGAGACGAGTTTAATTTTATCACGCATAACCGACCTCAGACCTTCTCGCCGCGGCTGCGCAGATCAGCGATGACCTGATCGATGCCGAGCTTATCAATGATCCGCATGCCCTTACTGGACACCCGAAGACGTACCCAACGGCTTTCCGTATCCAACCAAAAGCGGTGATAACGCAAGTTGGGAAGAAACCGCCGACGGCTCTTGTTATTCGCATGTGAAACGTTGTTACCGGTCATCGGCCGTTTGCCGGTGACCTGACAGACCTTGGCCATCAGGGCCTCCCGAATTCAGTGTCTATTCCAGCGAGTCATCTCGCCTTGGGAAGACCGCGTGTTATACCAATGAACCCCATCGAGCGCAACCTTAAAGCGCCGTTCATCCGTAAAATTTCTGCTCAGCGATAACCGCAAAGGCGATCCGATAATCGTGCTTTCTGAGGCTAACCGGCAATAGATCATACCGTGTTAAGCGTCTAGGAATACGGTCAATCAGGCTTGATCATCTTGTCGGCCTCGCGGAAACGCCTTACTCTTCGCACTCCAGCCCATCGCTAATTCCTTGCACAGGCCAATCAATGACGGATGTAAACCTCGCTAACGCCCGAGACAATATGATCGAACAGCAGCTGCGCACTTGGGAGGTGTTAAATGAACGCGTCCTTGGCGCGCTTGAAGCCTTACCGCGCGAGCAATTCGTACCAAGCGCCTATCGCAACCTTGCCTATGCCGATATGCAAATTCCCTTAGGCCAAGGCCAAGTCATGCTTGAGCCTAAAGTCGAAGGCCGGCTTATCCAAGCCGTAGACCCACAGCCCCAAGATCATGTTTTAGAGATTGGGACCGGCAGCGGCTTTTTAACCGCTTGTCTGGCCTCGCTCGCCCATCACATCACCAGTGTCGAAATCCATACAGCCTGGAGTGAGCAGGCGCGAAGCACACTCGATGAACTCACGATCACCAATACGGATCTACACATAGGTGATGCGGCGTCGGGTTGGGATGATGGACGCTATTACGATGTCATTGCAGTGACCGGCTCACTGCCTGAGCTCCACCAAGGCTTTCACCATCGGTTAAGCCAAGGCGGACGTTTATTTGTCATTGTTGGCCAGTCTCCCATTATGGAGGCCATGCTCATCACCCGAGTAGGCGAGGACCAGTGGGCCAGTGAGAGCTTGTTTGACACCAGCACGCCAGCGCTCATCGGTGCGCCCATGACCCGCAGTTTTTCGCTTTAAGACAACCATATAGGATAGATAGAATGCGCCGATCGCCTCAACCCTTTGCCGGCTTCATTACAATAGCCACACTCGCCGGCCTGTTACTGCCTGTTGCTTCAGTGTGGGCCGCCGACGATCTGCTCAGTATTTATGAGCGCGCACGCACAAGTGACCCAGAATTCCAGCAAGCGCTTGCTGATCGCCAAGCGCGCGAGGAGGCGCTGCCGCAGGCACGCGCTGGCCTGCGCCCGCAGGTCAGTCTTGAGTCGGCGTATCAAACTATTGATACCGACAGCGACATTGGCACACAGCAAGATGTCCGCTACGAGCAACTCAACTATGGCGTGTCACTCTCGCAGCCGCTCTACCGTTATTCACAAGCCCGTCGCGTTGATCAAACAAGCGCCCAAGTCGAGCAAGCGCGAGCTGAGTTTACATTTGCCGAGCAAGCGCTAATTTTACGCGCCGCCGAGCGCTATTTTGCCGTTCTCGATGCGCGTGAAGCCGTTGATGCGGCAGAAGCAAGTTTGCAGGCCATTGAGCGTCAGCTCGAGCAAGCAGAACAACGTTTTGAAGTGGGGGTGATCGCGCGTACTGATGTTGAGGAGGCCAAAGCCCAATCCGATCTTGCCCGTGCATCCCTGCTGCAATCGCGCGATGATCTAGAAAGCCAACGCGAGGCATTACGTGAACTAACGAACCAAGCCCCCGCCCTGCTCGCAAGCGTGCGCGAGGGCGCGAGCTTAAATTCGCCTGAGCCCGCAGATCCATCACAATGGCGTGATCGGGCGCAGGAAGATAACCGCGAGCTGCTTGCCGCGCAATTTGCTGCCCAAGCGGCGATGGAGGGCATTGATGTCGAGCGTGGCGCACGTTTTCCACAACTCGATATCGTCGCGAACTATAGCGGCGTCGATCAGTACGAACGCGAAGACAGCGATCCAAGCTCCGATCAATGGAGCGCAGGGATCGAACTGAGTATGCCGCTGTATCAAGGCGGGGGGATTCGCTCTAGCGTTCGCGAAGCCCAGTTTCGTTACACCGAAGCGCGGGAAGTCCTTGAGCAAACCCGTCGATCGGTCTCCCGCGATGCAGCCAATGCCTATCGGGGCGCCCTCACCGCGCTTGAGCGTGTCCGCGCCCTGGATCAAGCCCGGGTCTCCACCCAAGCGGCTTTGGACGCCACTGAGGCGGGCTTTGAAGTCGGTACGCGGACCATTGTCGATGTGCTGAACGCTCAGCGCGAGCGCTTTAACGCCGAGCGTGATTACGAGCAAGCCCGGCATGCCTATTTGGTGAATACCCTGCGTTTAAAACAGGCGGCAGGCACACTCTCGGTTGCGGATTTGCGTCGGGTGAACGCGCTACTTAGTGATTAGGCCAAGTCGATCCGTTAATTGCGTTAGCGTTTTCTTACAGGCGCCGCGGTGTTGTTCAACCACCGCTTGTGCTTGCACCCCGGCTGCCTGACGCGCTGGCGCGTCAGTGAGTAAATTCTCCAGCGTCGTTGCCAGGCTTCTCGCGTCGACCACGCGATACCGCGCGCCTGCTTCGCCGAGCAGGCGATCGACTTGGGCAAAATTAACCACATGCGGGCCCATTAACACCGGCAATCCAAGCGCTGCAGGTTCTAATGGATTATGCCCACCCACGGCAACGAGACTGCCGCCAACAAACGCGATATCGGCGGCGGCCAAAAAGACACTGAGCTCACCCATCGTATCCGCGAATAAAATCGAAGTAGCGCGAGTGATAGGACTCGCCTTAGTGCGATAAACCACCGCATCGGCCCCACCATATGCCGGCAGAGATGGCAGCACGAAGCGCTCGGGATGGCGAGGAACCAAAATTAGTAAGGCATCGGGAATGCGCTTACAAAGCATCGCATGCGCGGCAAGAACACTCTGCGCTTCGCCTTCGCGCACACTCGCCGCCACCCATACCGGTCGCTCCGCGCCAATGCGGTGGCGAAGCTGCTGGCCTGCGCTGACCTGTTCTGGGTTGATCGGCTGATCAAACTTAAGACTGCCGGTAATATCGAGATGACTGTGAGCGACCCCAAGCGCAATCAATCGATCGGCATCGGCCTTGGTTTGGGCGCCAACCCAGCTAATCCTGGCCATTCGCTCAGATAGCACACCCCCTAAGCGCTGATAACGGCGCAAACTCCGCTCACTCAAGCGCGCGTTGACGAGCGCGATCGGAATATCTCGAGCCTGCAAGCTTGCCAATAGGGTGGGCCAAAGTTCGAGCTCTACCCGAATCGCTGCAATTGGGTGCAATCGATCGAGAAAGCGATTCACCGCCTGCGGTGTATCAAATGGCGGATAGCTTTGTCTGACCTGATTGCCAAACTGCTCCGCCACTGCGGTTCGTCCAGTGGGCGTATTCGTGGTGATATGCAGCGAGTGACCCGCCGCTAACAGGCCTGTAATAAGCGGCACCGCCGCGCGCACCTCACCCACTGAGGCGGCATGCAGCCAGACCCATTGGCCGGATGTTTGCGGCGGACTGATATTCCCCCAACGCTCCCCTAGCGCATCGCGATAGGCCGGATCACCTCGACCCCGCCACCACAAAAGCGCAAACGCCAACGGCGCTAGACAGCGAGCGGCCCATTGGTAGCTGAATAAGTTCATGGCGATAAGCGCTCAGCAGGTGGTGTGGCGAGTAAGCGATCAAGTTGATCGGTAACGGCATTAACTTCAATAAAGTCCATTGCGGCCGGGTCGCGCACGCGTTTCCCCCAGGGGATGCTATCAACATCACAACCAAACGCTTGTCGAACCGCCTGTGGGTAGGCATTAACCACCCAACGCTGACCGCGCACAGGCCCGGTTCGATCGGGGTTTGATGTGGCATAAAGACCGATGGCCGGTGTCCCGGCAGCAGCGGCCAGGTGCACCGGGCCTGAATCCGGTGCAACCACCGCAGTGGCCTGATCAATTAATGCAAACAAGGTTTTAAGATCCGTTTGTCCAACAAGGTTAGTGACTGGCTGAGCAGAGTTGGCAGGGGTTGATAAACCGGCGCAGGCCTGCTCAATCGCCTCCGCGTAACGAACTGATTCTGCGCCGGGGGCACCGGTAATCATCACTTGCATGGCATGCACTTCGATGGCGTGCCGTGCTAGTGCCACATAGCGCTCTAGCCGCCAGTTGCGGTAATTGCGCAAACGCTGGCTGCTGCAGGGGCTAATAATAAGCACTGGCCGATCATCGATCAGCTGCTGGGCGTGGCGGCGAGCGCGTGCTGGGATGGGAATATCCCAGCGCATCACAGGATCGGTTAGGGAAAGCGGCTTTAGAAAATCAAAAAATCCATCAATGACATGGCCGGGCGAAGCATCGGGAATGCGCGCATTGATAAACAACCGATGGCCATCACGCGAGCGCGCTTGATCAAAACCCAACCGACAAGGTGCTTTAACCGCCCGTGAGGCAAGTCCCGCTCGCAATGCGACCTGCATGAGCATCAGCACATCAAACGAACGCCCGGCGAGCTGCCGCGCTAGCCCGCGCCGGCCCGCTTTTTTATTATGGGCAATAATTTCAACGCCATCTAAATCCTGAAATAGGCTGGCCTCCGCCGCGCCTAAAATCCACGTAAGATGCGTATCGGGGAAGGCGGTTTGCAGTGTTCGGATCACTGGCACGACATGACAGCAATCGCCAATGGCAGAAAGCCGGAACAGACAAATACGGCCCGGAGGGCGATCAAGAGTGAATGCGTTGTGACGCGCCATCTTCAAGTCCAAACAATGGGATATGCGTACTTTATCAGTCCCAAAGCCTTGGCGTCGGCATCTGTGCCAACTTGGGCCTATGACCACGCTGGGCTCGAGCAGCGGCAACTCATAGAGGGCCAGGCAAGCGGTCGCGCTCAGGCGTGGTTTTTCACGCTCGATGCCACCGCCATGGTGTTGCGTCATTACCGCCGCGGCGGACTGCCCGCTTACTTAAGTGCAGATCGCTATCTCTGGCAAGGCTTATCGCGCAGCCGGCCCTGGCGTGAGCTTAATGTGCTTTGCGAGCTCACCACCCGGGGGTTACCCGTTCCAACGCCATTGGGCGGGCGGATTAAGCGGCAAGGGTTAAGCTATCGCGCGGATATTGTAACTGAGCGCATTAAGACTGCCCGACCATTGGCTGAGTGCATTGCGCAGGGGTTTGATGACTGGCATGCGATTGGCAAAACCATTGCCCAATTTCATGCCGCAGGGGCAGGCCATGCCGATCTTAACGTGCGTAATGTTTTAATTGATGCTGGCGGTAAAGTCTGGCTTATTGACTGGGATCGGGGTTTTCTCGGCGCCGGATCGCGGCAACAGCAACAAAGCTTGCAGCGTCTACGGCGATCATTATCTCGCGAACCCCGGCTTGAGACTGCGGCCAAGCAACATTGGTCAGCGCTTATGGCTGGCTATGTTGAGCCCTGAATCCGGGAGATGATGGCGCTACTCGACTCGCCTTCGAGAAAATCAAGCACTTCCACTCGACCCCCAGCAGCGCTCACTGCGTCATAACCGGCAATATCCTCAGGCTGATAGTCACCCCCTTTCACCAGTACATCGGGGAGGAGTTCGGCAATTAAAGCAGCCGGCGTGTCTTCACTAAACGCCACGACCCAGTCGACATCGCCTAGGGCTGCTAATACGCGCATGCGCTGCTCGAGCGCCATGACTGGCCGGCCTTGCCCTTTGAGCCGACTGACTGAGGCGTCATCGTTAATTGCAACAATTAACCGATCACCCAATGCCCGCGCCTGAGCTAAATAGTGCACATGCCCGGCATGCAACAAATCAAAACAACCATTGGTCATCACGATCCGTTCACCGCGCGCACGCAGGGGTGCTAACTGTGCCTGTAGCGCTTTTTGATCAACGATTTGGTCATTGCTTCGGGATACGCCCGCGGCGGCTTCTAGCTCCGCCATACTCACTGATGCCGTGCCGACTTTTGCTACAACCAACGAGGCGGCTAAATTAGCAAGCGCAGTGGCATCCTCCATGCTGGCGCCCGTGGCCATTACCGCACCCAGTAGCGCAATCACGGTATCGCCCGCACCGGTGACGTCGTAGACCTCACGTGCATGGGCGGGTAAATGCAATGCATCGCCAGCGCTTGGAATCAGGCTCATACCGTGTTCACCACGGGTCACTAATAGGCCGGTCAGGCCGAACGTCTGCGCAAGGCCGCAGGCAGCGGCGGCGAGCTGATCGCGATCGCTTAAGGCGGCCTCAACAGCATGTGCCGTCTCACGGGTGCGCTGCTGCCAGACCGACCGGAACTCAGGCAAGTTCGGTGTCAACAATGTGGCGCCCTGATAGCGCTGCCAGTCGGTGCCTTTCGGATCCACTAACACCGGTATGTTGGCAGCGCAGGCGCGGGCGATCAGAGTTTGGACTTCGCCTAACGTGCCTTTGGCGTAATCAGAGACGATGACCACATCCGTTTGGCTCAAGGCTTGTTCGTAATGTGCCACAAGCCCAGCTGTTTCTGCTGGGGTGAATGGCCGCTCAAAATCTAACCGAATAAGCTGCTGGCGCTGACTCAGCACGCGTAGCTTACAAATGGTGGGGTGAGTAGGTAGCGTCTGTAATAGGGGGGTCACGCCGCCGGCGCGTAATTGTTCATCGAGCAATTGGCCATGATCATCCTCGCCAATAAGGCCCACTAAGCTCACCTGAACCCCTAGGGCCCCTAGGTTCATGGCGACGTTGGCGGCACCACCGGGGCGGAGCGTGTCCTCATCCACACGCAACACCGGTACAGGGGCTTCGGGTGATATGCGTCCGGTTGGGCCTTGCCAGTAGCGATCAAGCATCACATCACCCACCACAAGGACGCGGGCGACGCCAAGATCAGGAACTTTTAGCTGCATGACTGTCCTCGAGACGGTAAATAATGTGAAATACTGCCCAATTCTAGCAGCCGTCGCGAATAGCCAGGCATCAATCCGTACAAAAAGAGCTATAAACACTGTGTCTGACCCTATGACTCGTTCGCCCTACCATCCACACAACCTTGGCCAATGGTTAATGCTGGCTGTGCTCTGGCTCGTCGGACGGCTACCGCCAAAAATTGCCTTTGAATTCGGCAAGTTTGGGGGCCGTCGTTTGCCAAGTGTGTCAAACCAACGGCGCGGCATTGCGTTGCGCAATATGCAGCTGTGTATGCCGGAGCTCACGCCACAAGCACGCGAGTCGCTCATGCGGCGCAACCTGCAGTACATGGGTCGGGCGGGGGCTGAAACGGCACTGGCCTGGTTTAGTGGCAAAAAAGTCGATGACATCCCCTGTCATGTACACGGCTTGGAGCATCTGCAAGCTGCCCAAGCCAATGGACAAGCCGTCATTCTGCTCTCGGGGCATTTTTTGTGCATCGAGCTTGCTGCCCGCTTGATTGGCCAGCAGGTTGATATGGCGGTGATCTATAAACCACTGCGTAAAAAACCGCTCATGGACCGGATCATGCTACGCAATCGCCGGCGCACACTGGTCGATGCACTACCGCGTGATGACTTGCGTGGCATTGTGCGAGCGTTAAAAAAAGGGGTGCCTGTTTGGTATGCCGGCGATCAGGACTATGGCACCAATAACAGCGTGTTTGTGCCGTTTATGGGCGTACCCGCAGCCACGGTAACAGGACTGACTCGCTTGGCGCGGCTTAGTAAGGCCCGAGTGGTGCCGATTTTCTTCCATGCCAATCAAGCCGGAAACGCCTATGAAGTCACCTTTGAGCCGGCACTCGAGGGCTTTCCGACCGGATCCGATGTGCTTGATGCGCAGTGGATGAATGGTGTCATTGAGCGCGGTATTCGCGCTCATCCCGAGCAATACCTGTGGGTCCATCGACGCTTTAAACACCCGCCGCCAGGCGAATCGCCCGCTTATCGAAATTCACTGCAAAAGCGGCATAACCGCGTCAAAGGCGCACCGTGGTAGTTCGTTCATCGACAACGCCTGCGACACTCGTTGTCGGACCGGCATGGGTGGGGGATATGGTGATGGCGCAAAGCTTGTTCATGGCATTGCGCCAACAATCCCCTCAGCACCCGATCGATGTCATTGCCCCGGCTTGGAGCAGCCCGTTAATCGAGCGCATGCCTGAAGTCCGTCATTTGCATGAGTTAGCCGTTGGACACGGCGAGGCAGGCTTGCGTAAACGCATTTCGCTTGGTCGTGCATTACGTCAGGGCGGCTATGACCGCGCGATTGTGCTGCCTCGCTCAGCCAAAGCCGCGCTTGTGCCATGGATCGCAAAAATCCCAGTGCGAACGGGTTATCGTGGTGAATACCGCTACGGCCTCATTAACGATAGACGCAAGCTTGATCGAGCGCAGCACTACCGCACAGTGGATCGCTTTGTAGCGCTTGCACCCTTGCGCAAAGACGCTAATCGCTCGATTGAACCACCAACACCTAAGCTCTCCAGTACCTCTAATCAGCAAATGGCCGCGATGGCTGAACTTGCGCTAGACCCTTCGAGTCACGCCACTCCAACCCTTGGTTTGTGTCCCGGTGCAGAATATGGTCCGGCCAAACGCTGGCCACCTGAGTATTTTTCTGCACTCGCTCGTGAATACCTGAATGCGGGTTGGGCGGTGTGGTTATTTGGGTCAGCTAAAGATGCTGGCATTACTCGATCGATTCGCGAGCAGGCGCCGGGCGTTGTGGATTTAGCCGGCCGCACGCAATTAGCCCAAGCCATTGATTTGCTTGCCGCCTGTCAGGGGGTGGTCAGCAATGACTCGGGGCTGATGCATATCGCTGCGGCAACGGCAACGCCAGTGGTCGCCGTATACGGTTCGTCTGATCCTCAATATACTCCGCCACTGAGCAACAATGCGCAGGTGATTTATCATGACCTCTCATGTAGTCCGTGTTTTGCACGGACCTGCCCGCTTGGGCATTTAAACTGCTTACGGGGAATAACACCTAGCGAGGTTTCGGCCGCCGTGAGTGCTGCCACTGGCGAAACGGCCAAGGACAATTAATTTATGCCAACACGCAATCATTACCGCAAAACATACTTGGTCACGGGGGGAGCCGGGTTTATTGGCTCTTATCTTTGCGATCAACTCATCGAGGCAGGCCACGGGGTGTTGTGTGTTGATAACTTTTTGACCGGTAGCCGCGATAACATTGCGCATTTGCTTGAGCATCCGCATTTTGAAGTCATCCGCCACGATGTGACTTTCCCACTATTTGTTGAGGTC
>Ga0102930_1000138_pt1 | contig 22931 bp, 25 predicted proteins | sample SalPon1_B_H2O_MG_FD_84514 | JGI IMG/M metagenome (GOLD analysis project Ga0102930, IMG submission 84514) | Salt pond water microbial communities from South San Francisco under conditions of wetland restoration - Salt Pond MetaG R1_B_H2O_MG | ecosystem: Environmental > Aquatic > Non-marine Saline... | reverse complement strand
GATCACGTGGATTTCGACCGGGGCGCCGAGCGGGACCAATGTCCGCGCGGGCACGCCAAACAGACCCGCTGCCAGTAGGGTCAGTGCGGCAAACGGGAAGACGACCAGACCCAGGCTTTGAATCGGCTGACGGGGCGCTGCCAGCAGCAGCATGACGGCCATGAGCCAGCCCAGCAGCGAGGCCGCGTTAAGCACGGACAGGTTCAGTCCCTCAGCGGTATAGCTGCTCTGCCAGAGCAGGATGGCGTGCACCATCACGGCTGGGATTGCCAGGCGCATGCCATACCGCTCGCTACGAGCGATCAGGACACGGTCGCGTAGCCCGGCGAGCAGAGCGATCAGGGCCGCGGTGTAGAGCGCGACGGCCAGAGTCATGAGAAGGGCATGCATGATGGGCTGGATGATGGCATAGAACCCGGGTCTGTTCGAGTCGCTCCCCTGTTATACTCAGGGGTCATTTCCGGTACCGACCGCGGGGGTCGTCGACACAATGTTCAGCAATCTCAGCGACCGGCTCGAGGCCATTGGCAAGCGGATCAAGGGCAAGGGCCGCCTGACCGAGGACAACATCCAAGAGACCTTGCGCGAGGTGCGCATGGCGCTGCTGGAGGCCGATGTGGCCCTTCCGGTGGTGAAGGACTTTATTGCCCAGGTGCGCGAGCGCGCGCTGGGGGCTGAGGTCATGAAGAGCCTCACGCCGGGTCAGGCGTTCGTGAAAATTGTCCACGGCGAGCTGGTGCAGCTCATGGGCGAGCAGAATGATGCGCTCGATCTCAGCACCCGCCCGCCAGCGGTGGTCATGCTGGCAGGCCTGCAGGGCTCCGGTAAGACCACCAGTATCGCCAAGCTCGGCCGCCTGCTGCATGAGCGCGAGAAAAAGAAGGTGTTGGCGGTCTCCTTGGACGTCTATCGACCGGCGGCCATTGATCAGCTGCAACGCCTGGCCGATGAAGTCGGTATGGATTTTCATCCGACCGATCCCGAGGCTGATCCAGTCAAGACCGCGAAAGCGGCGAAAGAGGCCGCGCGTAAGGGCTATTACGACGTCCTGCTGGTGGATACCGCCGGGCGGCTGTCTGTTGACGAGGCGATGATGAGCGAGGTGAGTCAGGTCCACGCCGCAGTTGAGCCGGTGGAGACCTTATTTGTGGTGGACAGCATGACCGGCCAGGATGCCGCCAGCACCGCTCGGGCCTTTGACGAGGCGCTGCCACTGACCGGCCTGGTGCTCACCAAAACCGATGGGGATGCGCGCGGGGGCGCAGCGCTGTCCATTCGCCAGGTCACTGGCAAGCCCATTAAGTTTCTCGGTGTTGGCGAGAAAACGGATGCCCTGGAGCCATTTCATCCTGACCGGGTAGCCTCCCGAATCCTGGGGATGGGTGATGTGCTCAGTTTTGTCGAGGACATGGAGCGCAATGTTGATCATGAGCAGGCCGAGCGAATGGCCGGCAAGCTCAAAAAGGGCAAGGGCTTCGATCTCGAGGACATGCGCGAGCAAATGCAACAGATCAGCAAGATGGGGGGCATGGACGGTCTGATGGACAAGCTGCCTGGCATGGGCCAGATGGGCAGCCAGGTCAGCCAGCAGATGGATGACCAGCAGGTTCGTCGGCAGATCGCCATGATCAACGCGATGACACCGGGTGAGCGGCGTAAGCCGGATGTGATTAACGGATCACGCAAGCGGCGTATCGCGTTCGGGAGTGGTTTGCCAGTCCAGGAAGTGAACCGGCTTCTCAAGCAGCACAAGCAAATGCAAAAAATGATGAAGCAATTCCGCAAGGGCGGCATGAAAAAGATGATGCGCCAGCTCGGCGGCGGTGGCGGGATGCCGCCCGGGGGGATGCCTCCGGGGGGTGGATTACCACCAGGGCTTGGCGGGCGGTAGGTGCCCGGGTACAATCGCGGGTTATTTAATTGACCGGATAATTCAGGGACAAGCATGGTAACCATTCGACTGGCGCGCACAGGTGCCAAGAAGCGGCCGTTCTACCACGTGGTAGTGACTGATCGCCGTAACGCCCGCGACGGGCGGTTCATCGAGCGTCTGGGGTTTTTCAACCCGGTGGCTGCAGGCCAGGAAGTGCCACTGCGGCTTGACCTCGAGGGCGTCGACCGTTGGATCGCCAAGGGCGCGCAGCCCAGCGATCGTGTGGCGCAGCTGATTCGTCAGGCACGGCGCGGTGCAGCCGCCGAGGCCGAAAGCGCCTGATCAAGCCGTGGCCGACCCACACGGGGGCGAGTCGCCCGCGGATGTGGTGCTCGGCGAAGTGGTGGGTGCCCATGGGGTGCGCGGCGCGGTCAAGGTGTATTCAGCGACACGGCCGCGAGACAATATTCTCAAATACCCAGTCTGGACGCTGGTTATGGACGGGCAGCGCCGGGAGTGCGCAGTCCTCGATTCCAGGCACCAGGGGAAAGGTCTGGTCGCGACGCTGGCGGGCGTCTCGGATCGAGACAGCGCTCTGGCACTACGCGGACACGAAATTCGAGTGCCGCGGCAGCAGTTGCCAGCCCCTAAGCCTGACGAGGTGTACTGGGCTGACCTGCAGGGGCTAGAGGTGATCAACGCCGACGGATCGCGTCTGGGTGTGGTCACAGGATTAATGGAGACCGGCGCGAATGATGTGCTGGTTGTTGATGGAGACCGGGAGCGTCTCATTCCGTACGTGCCGGATCGGCACGTGCTCGAAGTGAACCTGGCAGCCGGGCAGCTTCGAGTGGATTGGGATCCGGAGTTCTGAGTGGTGATGCGTTTCGACGTGATCACGCTCTTTCCGGACATGGTGACTGCCGTGATGAATTACGGTGTCATTGGCCGGGCCGCTGAGCAGGGCCTGGTCGAATTGGTGACCTGGAATCCGCGGGATTACGCGACGGACCGACATCGGACCGTCGATGATCGACCTTACGGTGGCGGTCCCGGCATGGTCATGCAGGTCGAGCCGGTGAGGGCGGCCATTCAGGCGGCCCGCGCCGCTGGCGGGCCCGCTTTGGTGGTCTATCTGACGCCGGACGGCCAAAAACTGGATGGTGCGGGCGTGACGGCGCTGGCAGGCCGCGGGCGTGTCATTCTGCTCTGTGGGCGGTATGAAGGCATCGATCAGCGGCTCATCGAGTTGGAGGTCGATCAGGAAATGTCCATTGGCGATTATGTCGTCAGTGGTGGGGAGTTGCCGGCGATGGTGGTCATGGACGCCGTTGCCCGCCTGCTACCCGGCGTGCTGGGTCACGCCGATTCGGCGGCGCAGGACGCGTTCGCCGAGGGGCTGTTAGACTGCCCGCATTATACCCGGCCCGAGGTGGTGGCGGGACAGGGCGTACCTGAGGTGTTGCTGAGTGGTGATCACCAGGCGGTTGCGCGTTGGCGCCATCGAGAGGCACTTGGAAGAACCTGGCGAAAGCGCCCCGATCTGCTTGAGCAGCGCGGCCTAAGCCATGAAGAACAAACACTGCTCGAGGATTACCGCCGCGAGCAGGATCATTGATAGGACAGGGGATGCAGTCATGAGCAACATCATCGAGGATCTGGAGCGTGAGCAGGTCGAATCCACCGGGCGCTCGCTCGATGGGATTAACCCTGGCGATACCGTGTTGGTGAACGTCTGGGTACGTGAGGGCAACCGCGAGCGGACCCAGCCATTCGAAGGCGTCGTGATCGCGCGGCGCAATCGAGGGCTTAATTCCTCTTTTACGCTCCGAAAAGTCTCTCACGGCGAAGGGGTGGAGCGGGTGTTCCAGCTACACAGCCCGCTGATCGAGAGCGTCCAGGTCAAGCGCCGGGGTGACGTTCGCCGCGCCAAGCTCTACTTCCTTCGCGATCGCCGGGGCAAGGCGGCGCGAATCAAGGAAAAGGTCCGCGCGAAGGGCAGCGCCAAGGCCTGAGGCTCGGCATCATCGCCCTGGGCGGGGCTAATGCGGGTTTTCTGCGTCGTTCATGCCCATGAGGTAGAGTACGCCGTCCAGGCCAATCGTCGAGATGGCCTGGCGGGCATTGCGCTGAACAAGCGGTTTTGCATGAAATGCGATTCCCAAGCCCGCTGAGCGCAGCATCGGCAAATCGTTGGCACCATCCCCGACGGCAATCACCTGCGCTGACTCGATTCCTAGGTCATCCGCGAGTGACTGCAACAGCATGGCCTTTCTCTCTCCATCAATGATGTCGCCGACCAGCTTGCCGGTGAGCCGGCCGGCCTGAATATCCAGGCGGTTGGCGTGCACGGTATCCAGTCCGAGCCGGCTTTGCAGATGGTGGCCAAAGTAATCGAATCCGCCTGATATCACCGCGGTGCGATAACCGAGCAAGCGCAGCGTTTTGAGTAACCGCTCGGCACCCTCCGTGAGGGTCAGCCGCTCAGCCACGCGTTGCAGCACCGCCTCATCCAACCCCTGCAGTAGCGCGACGCGTTTGATGAGGCTCTCGCGGAAGTCCATCTCACCGCGCATCGCTGCTTCGGTAATGCCGGCCACTTCGTCCCCGGCGCCCGCCTCCAGGGCGAGTTCGTCGATGACCTCTTCGCGGATGAGCGTGGAGTCCATGTCAAAGACCACGAGTCGGCGGTTGCGACGGTAAAAGTTGTCCTCCTGAAAGGAAATGTCGATGTCCATTTCTCGAGAGATGGAGAGAAATGCCGCTTTCATCGCGTCGGCGTCATCCGGCTCGCCTCGCAGGCTGAGTTCCAGGCAGGCCCGGGTCTCGTTGTCGTCATCGTGGAGTGCGCTTCGGGCTGACAACCGGCCGATGTCCTCGATATTGAGGCCGTGGGTGGTCGTGACACCGGCAATGCGGGCAATTTGTGCGGCGGTCACCCGTCGGCCGAGAACGGTCAGGACGTATCGGGATGCGTGTTCACCCGCCACCCAGTGCTGATATTCATCGTGGCTGATTGGCTGGAAGCGCACCCGCAAATCGAGTTGATGCGCCTCGAACAGGAGATCTTTCAGCACGGATGCCGACGCGCTCCGGGCCGGTAGTTTGACGAGGATGCCGAGCGCGAGATTCTCGTGGACCATCGCCTGACTGATGTCGAGGACGCGGACGTCGTATTCCGCAAGGATGGCCATGAGGGCGGCAGTGACACCCGGCCGGTCACTACCCGAAATGTTGATGAGAATAATCTCGCTGTCACGTTCGCTCATGGTGCTCGCTCATCAGTAAAGACGCGCGTTATTGTAGGGCAAACCCTGAGGAGGCGCTGACCATGACGACAGAGCAATCCCGATCAGACGATGACTGGCGCTCCCGCCTGACCCCCGAGCAGTATCGTGTGGCCAGAGAAAAGGGCACGGAACCGCCGTTTACCGGGGAATACAATCAGTTTAAAGCCGACGGCGTCTTTCATTGCATCTGCTGTGATGCACCGCTGTTTGACAGTGCCCAGAAGTACGATTCCGGCACGGGCTGGCCCAGCTTTTGGGCGCCCGCGGACGATCAGGCCGTCGCCACCGAGTCGGACCATTCCCTCGGCATGCGCCGCACCGAAGCGCTATGCCAGGCATGCGACGCCCATCTGGGGCACGTGTTCCCGGACGGGCCGGCGCCAACCGGGCTGCGCTATTGCATTAACTCCGTATCACTGCAGTTTCGGCCCCGTCAGACAGCCGGTTGATGCTTGTCGCTATGCGCGTCCCAACGGTATGCTTAACTATCGGAAATAACTGACTGTTTTAGGAACAAGAATATGGATGACGCCGCTCTCCCGAGCGATGCCGGACCGGCTGACGCATCGGCACCGACGACCCCAACCCATCCGCGTGCAGGTGAGCAGCTCAGCGGTGCGGAGATGGTGGTCGAGGTGCTGGCGCAAGAGGGGGTCGATACCGTTTTCGGTTACAGCGGTGGCGCCATACTGCCAACCTATGACGCAGTTTTCCGCTACAACGAGCGTGAACGCGCTGACGCCGATATTGACCCGATGAAGTTGGTTGTGCCCGCGAATGAGCAGGGTGCCGGCTTCATGGCCGCGGGATACGCCCGCAGCAGCGGCAAGGTGGGGGTGTTTCTGGTGACCTCAGGGCCCGGGGCGACTAACACGGTTACACCGATCCGCGACTGTATGGCGGATTCCGTGCCGGTGGTGCTGATCACCGGCCAGGTGGCGCGGGGCGCGATGGGCACGGATGCGTTCCAGGAAGCGCCCATCGTCAACATCATGGGCAACTGCGCAAAGCATGTGTTTCTTGTCACTGAGCCTGAGCGGCTTGAAGAGACGATTCGCACGGCCTTCGAGGTGGCCCGATCCGGCCGTCCTGGCCCGGTCGTCGTGGATTTGCCCAAAGATGTTCAAAACTGGGTCGGCGAGTTCAAGGGCGCTGGTTTGCTCGGGATTCGGGGCTATCGCCAGCGCATGGAAGCCCTCCGCCAAACCGAAGTCACCGACGCCAAGGCGGAGGCATTCTTCGAGATGCTGGGCAGTGCAAGCCGGCCGCTCCTCTACGTTGGCGGCGGCGCGATTCACGGCGAGGGCGCTGAGGCCGTTTCAGCGTTTGCGCACGAATACGGCATCCCAAGCGTGAGCACCGTGATGGGGCTGGGTGCCGTGGACACCACCGATGACCTGCATTTGCACATGTTGGGGATGCACGGCACCGCCTATGCCAACTACGCGGTGGAGGACTGCGATTTTATTATCGCGGTCGGCTCGCGCTTTGATGACCGGGTGGCCGCGAAGGCCGAACTTTTTGCGCCCTTGGCTGAGCATATTGCCCATATCGATATCGACGCGGCAGAAATTGGCAAGGTCAAGGGGGTGGACTGGTCACACGTTGGTGAGGCGGGGCATGCCATGCACTCGCTGCTGGAGCACGGGCGCCGCGTTGGCTTCAAGCGCGATTTCTCGCGCTGGGGAAAGCACTGTACAACGCTGCGGGAAAAGCACCCCATGGGGTTTAAAGAAGACGGCGACTGGATCCAGCCTCAAGCGGTGATGCGCTCACTTAACGAAATGACGGGTGGTGAGGCGATCGTGAGCACTGGGGTGGGGCAGCATCAGATGTGGGCGGCGCAGTACCTTGATTTTCGCCAACCACGGCTGTGGATGACCTCAGGCTCGATGGGCACCATGGGGTTTGGGCTGCCTGCGGCGATTGGTGCCCAATTCGCCAATCCTGAGGCGCTGGTCATTGATGTCGATGGTGACGGCAGCCTGCGCATGAATCTTGGCGAAATGGAGACTGTGACCACGTACGGTCTGCCCATCAAAATTCTGCTGCTGAACAACAACGGCGATGGCATGGTGCGTCAGTGGCAGAAGCTCTATTTCGATGATCGCTTCTCGGGCAGTGACAAATCCCTGCACCGAAAAGATTTCATTAAGGCGGCAGAAGCGGATGGTTTTGAGTTCGCGCGTCGTTGTCGTGATCGTGAGGCGCTGGATGAGGTGGTTCGGGCCTTTGTGGAGTACCCCGGCCCGGCCTTCCTGGAAGTGATGATTGATCCGGATGCGGGCGTCTACCCCATGGTGGGCCCAGGCATGGGCTACAAGCAGATGGTGACTGGGGAGCACATCCCGAGTCGTGAAATCCCTGAAATTGGTCGCGGGGGCCGTGTGGACCCCTCAGAGGCGTTCTAAAGTCGGAATAATGAGCGAAACGAAAACCCCGGAGACATTCGAATTCCAGGCCGAGGTCCGGCAACTGCTGGATCTCATGATCCACTCCCTTTACAGCAATCGCGAGATTTTCCTTCGTGAGCTGGTCTCTAACGCGGCGGATGCAGCGGATCGGCTGCGATTTGAGGCCTTGCAGGATGCCGCGCTGTTTGAAGACGATCCCGAGCCCGAGGTACGGATCGCGGTTGATGAGTCCGCTCGCACGATCACCATTTCTGATAATGGCATCGGCATGAATCGCACGGATGTCATCGACAACCTCGGGACCATCGCCCGCTCGGGCACCCGGCGCTTTCTCGACGCGCTCACCGGCGATCAAAAACAGGATTCCCAGTTGATCGGGCAGTTTGGCGTGGGTTTCTACTCGGCCTTTATCGTGGCGGACTCGGTCAGTGTGCACACACGTCGTGCGGGCGAGCCGGCTGAGGCGGGTGTGCTTTGGCAGTCAGATGGCAAGGGCGAGTTTTCTCTAGAAGCGAGCCCTCGCGAGCGCCGGGGTACGGACGTCACCGTGCATCTTGCCGAGGGTCAGGATGAGTTTCTGAGCCGCGATCGCTTGCGTCAGGTGATTCGTCGCTACTCTGATCACATTGCGATTCCGATTCGGTTGCTGGACGACCAAGGTGAGGCAGAAACCGTTAATCAGGCCTCAGCGCTTTGGATGCGGCCGAAAAGCGAGTTGTCAGACGAAGACTATCAGCAGTTCTACCAGCAGCTGAGCTTTGATACAGAGCCCCCGCTGCGCTGGATGCATAACAAAGTCGAGGGCGATCAGTCCTTTACGACCTTGCTTTTTATCCCGGCGCAGCGCCCGTTTGATTTGTTCGAGCCGGAGGCTGGTCACGGCCTACGACTCTACGTCCGGCGGGTGTTCATCATGGAGGACCGTGAGCATCGGCTGTTGCCGCGTTATCTACGCTTTGTGCGAGGGGTGGTCGACTCCGATGACCTGCCGCTGAATGTCTCCCGGGAACTGCTTCAGCACAATCGGCTGATTGATCGGATTCGCGCCGCATCGGTCAAGCGGGTACTCGACACGTTGGAGCGCATGGCCAAAGACGACGCAGAGGTTTATCAGCAATTCTGGACGGCTTTTGGCACCGCACTTAAGGAAGGGCCAATCGAGGATCCAGGCAACGCGGAAAAGGTCGCTGGGCTGTTGCGGTTTGACTCGACGCATGACGAGGCGGGTCAGCAGGTCTCGCTCGCCGATTATCGGGAGCGGATGAAAGATGGGCAAAAGGCCATCTACTATCTGACCGGAGAGAGCCTGGCGGCGGTACGCAACAGCCCGCATCTTGAGGTGTTTCGCAAGCGCGGTGTCGAGGTGCTGCTGCTCGCAGAACCTGTGGATGAATGGCTGGTAGCGCATCTGTCAGAATTTCAGGACACGCCGCTGCGCGCGGTCGGCAAGGGTGAACTGGAGCTCGATGACCTCGGCGAGGCGTCAGAAGAAAAGCCTGAGTCGCCGGAACCCAGCGAATCGGTCAAAACCCTGCTGGGGCGCCTGCAGTCGGAGCTCGGCGAGCAGGTAGAGGACGTGCGGGCCAGCAGCCGGCTGACGGATTCACCCGCGTGCATTGTCGTCTCCGAGCATGATTTCGGCATCAATATGCAGCGCATGCTCAAGGCAGCGGGGCATGAATTGCCGGCCCAGAAGCCAGTGCTCGAAATCAACCCGGATCACCCGATCATTCAACGTCTGGCAGCCGATGAACAGACAGCGCTGAATGACTGGGCGTCGTTGCTCTACGAGCAAGCGGTGCTTATGGACGGCGGGCGTTTGGACGATCCCGCCAGTTTCGTGCGCCGAATGAATCGACTGCTGGACTGATATGGCAGCCCATCTTGGCGACTCTGCGGCCTTTGAGATTAAGGGACGCATGGCGACGCTCAGCGTCCTTCATGTGCTGCACGCGGATCCTGATCAAGTCTTGGCGCAGCTGGATGCCCGGCTGGCGCAGGCCCCGGGGTTCTTCACCGGTATGCCGTTGGTCATCACCGTATCGAGTGAGCTTGCGTTGAGTGCCACCGCGCTTCAGGCGTTGACGGAAGGCCTGCGGAGCCGAGATCTGTTGCCAGTGGGAGTGAGTGATCTGCCCGCGGATCTGGCCGCTCAGGCCGGACTCGGCACAGTCAGGAATCTGGGTGGTGAGCGGGCAACAGAGACTCGGCCGGTTGCTGCCCGCGTTGTGACACAGCCGGTACGCTCGGGTCAGCAGATCTATGCGAGGGGCACGGATCTGGTGGTTGCGGCACCCGTGAGCGCGGGTGCGGAAGTCATGGCCGACGGGCATATCCATATCTACGGCAGTCTCCGGGGGCGAGCGCTTGCTGGTGTGCAGGGCGGGCAGGATGCGCGTATCTTCTGTCAGGCGCTGGAAGCAGAGCTGGTGGCAGTGGCTGGCGAGTATCGGCTTAGCGATCAGATGGATCCGTCACTGCGCGGCAGCGCGGCAATGGTATCCCTGCAGGGCGGCGCCCTGGCAGTGACACCGCTTTAGGTTCAGGAGGTTAATGTGGCGCGAATTGTGGTGGTGACATCGGGCAAGGGAGGCGTTGGCAAAACCACGACCAGCGCCGCGTTTGCCGCGGGCCTGGCCAAGGCCGGGTATCGCACGGTGGTGATCGATTTCGATGTCGGCCTGCGTAATCTTGACCTCATCATGGGGTGTGAGCGGCGGGTGGTTTATGACTTCGTTAACGTGATTAATGGTGAGGCCAATCTCAGCCAGGCGCTGATCCGTGACAAGCGGGTCGACGGGCTTGAAATCCTGCCGGCTTCACAAACCCGCGACAAGGACGCCCTCACGTTCGACGGGGTTCAGTTGGTGCTCGAGGCTCTGGCGCAAACCCATGACTACATCGTCTGTGACTCGCCGGCGGGCATTGAGCGCGGCGCACACCTGGCAATGTACTTCGCGGATGACGCACTGGTGGTAACGAACCCGGAGGTATCCTCTGTCCGTGATTCGGATCGGGTTTTGGGGTTGCTCGCCAGCAAGACGCGGCGTGCGGAGCAAGATGAGGCACCGGTGACTGAACATCTGGTCGTCACCCGCTACGCGCCCTCCCGCGTCGGAAAGGGCGAAATGCTCAGCGTCGAGGATATTCACGACATCCTGTCAATTGACCTCCTTGGCGTCATCCCGGAATCGCCGGCTGTTTTGAACGCGTCAAATGCGGGTATTCCCGTGATCCTTGAGGATAAAACGGATGCCGGGCAGGCTTATGACGACGTCGTTGCCCGATATTTAGGCGAGACGCGGGAACACCGGTTCCTGAGCGAGAAAAAAGGCCTGTTTGGCCGACTGCTCAAGGGCTAGGCCAATGGGTTTTCTGAACTACTTTCGATCCGAAAAAAAGCACAGCGCATCCCTGGCTAAAGAGCGCCTGCAGGTGATCGTTGCGCGGGAGCGCACGCATCGAGGCGGCCCCGATTATCTGCCCGCTCTGCAGCAGGATATTCTTGAGGTTATTCGGCGGTATATTGCGGTCGAGGATGACGCGGTGCGCATCCAGGTGGAGCGCGAGGGGGACTGTGAAGTCCTCGAGCTGAACGTCACCTTGCCCGAGGACGACTGAGGGATATTAGTTTGCCTGGGCGGTAACGTCCACTTGCATCTCGAGGCGCTGGCCGGGCTGCAGGTAGCCTTCCTCTCTCAAATTGTTCCACTGCCGCAGATCGGCAACACCGACGCCGAAGCGCTGAGCAATCAAATACAACGAATCGCCCTTGCGCACGGTGTAGGTCACCGCTTGTAAGCGCTCGGCCGGCGTCCGCTGAATCGCGGCGGCGGTGCTTCCCGGGTTGGGCTGGTCGGTCCAGACCGCTAGCTGCTCGCCAATGGAGAGCACGTCTCGGGGTGCCATGTTGTTCCAGCGCGCCAGTTGCCGGACGTTCACTCCATAACGCTGCGCGATGGACCAAAAGCTATCCCCGGCTTGGACGACATGGTTGGTTCGCTCACGCCCTGCCCTCGGGGTGGCCTGTGTGGCCGCTTGGCGTGCGCTTGCCGTCCGGGAATAAGTACTGTCCGGCCGGCTGGCTATCGGCACCATGAGATGCCCACCGGCGCGAATAATGTGGGAATCGAGGCTGTTGGCCTCCTGAAGCGTCGAGACGGTTACGTGGTACCGGTCAGCGATTTTCCCAAGGGTCTCTCCACTGGCGATCTGGTGACGTTGCCAGCGCATCCAGTCCGTCGAGGGGATCTCCGCGAGCCGAGTTCGAAAATCGGCCGCGCGCTCCTGGGGTAACACCAGTCGATGGGGTCCCTCCGGCGCGGTCGCCCAGCGGTTATACCCTGGGTTGAGGGCATACAGCGTTTCCATGTCAACGCCGGCTAGCTCCGTGACCAGTGCCAGATCAATCTGCCCGTCGAGATCGACAACTTCCACCGCCGGGCGATTGGGGATGGGGGTGAGTGCGATGTCGTGCGCGTCTGGGGCAGCAACGAGTTCGCTTATCGCAAGCAGCCGGGGAACGTAAGCCATGGTCTCGCGTGGTAAATTGAGTGACCAGTAATCGGTGGGTTTGCCAGCATTGCGGTTGCGTCGAATGGCACGTGAAACCGTGCCCTCCCCGGCGTTGTAGGCGGCCAGTGCCAGTAGCCAGTCGCCGTCGAACATGTCGTTCAGGTAGGTCAGGTAAGTCAGAGCGGCGTCGGTCGCGGCGAGGACATCACGTCGACCGTCGTACCACCAGTTCTGGGCCAGGCCATAGTGCCGGCCAGTCGCGGGCACGAACTGCCAGATGCCTGCCGCGCGGCCGTGGGAGTACGCAAACGGCTGAAAACCGCTCTCGACAATGGGTAGCAGCGCGAGCTCGAGGGGCATGTCGCGTGCTTCAAGCTGCTCGACAATGTGAAAGAGATACGGGGCGGCGCGCTCGGAGACTCGCGACCAATAGTCGGTGGAGCCGGCGTATTGTCTGAGCTCGGCCTGAACCCGGGCGTTGTCATGGCCGGGAATATCGTAGCCTTCTCGAATGCGTTGCCAGACATCCTCGATGGGTGCGGTGCCTTCGTCGTGAGCACCAGCGAGCCCGGCAGCGCTGGCATTCGGAGGGACAGCGCCCCCATTAGCGCGGTTTTGGGTGTTGTCACCCGGCTCTACCGTGGCGCATCCGGTGATCAAGACCGCGACGAGCAGTAGCCAGTTTCGGGTTATCCGCACGAGAGGGTCGCTCCTTCTAAAATCGGTCTTTCCATGCACGCAGCGCGGCAAATACTTCGACGGGGCCGTTAAGCGGGTGGCCAGCGTGCGCCTCTGCACGCTGGATAACACCCTCCACGTCCCAGCGCAGGAACGGGTTAGTGGCGCATTCCTCGGCGAGCGTTGAAGGCAGAGTGATTGCGCCACGCGCCCGCTGCCGCTCGACTTGGGCATGACGCGCTTGGAGCGTGGCGTTATCCGGCTCCACCGCGAGTGCGAAGTTGAGGTTAGCCAGGGTGTACTCATGGCCGCAATACAACCGGGTGTCGCCTGGCAGTTTTCTGAGCTCGCTGAGATAGCCCTGCATCTGCTCGGCGGTGCCTTCGAACAGTCGGCCGCAGCCGCCCGCGAACAAGGCGTCACCGGCAAAGAGCAGACCATCACTCAGAAAGGCAAGGTGATCCAGCGTGTGACCGGGCACCGCGAGCACCTCAAACGTGGGACCAAGCCTGGGTGGTGTGAGCGTATCACCCGGCCTGACCGGATCGGTAACCAGAGGAATAGGGCTATCAGCTGGGCCATAAACCGGTAGCCCGTTACCGACCAGGCCCTCAATGCCCGCTACGTGATCCTGGTGGTGGTGCGTGATCATAATGGCCGTTAACGTCACACCCATTGCTTCCAGGGCTTTTGCGACCGGCGCGGCCTCACCCGGATCAACGATAACGGCTGTGTCACCCTGTGGTTGGCGCAGTAGCCAGGTATAATTGTCGCTGAGTACCGGAATCGGCGTCACTTCAAGCATCCGCGCATGCTACCCCGTGCGCTCTTGGGTCTCAAATGGCCAGGCCGGTTAAGGATGAGGATAGCCGCTTATGCAGACACTCAGGGCATGGTTTGCCACCGGTGCGGGCCAGGAGCTGGCGGAGCGGGAGTCTCGACTCCTTTCCCGTCGACTTGCTGGTCTGTATGCGCGGCGCGTCCTTCAGGTTGGTGCCTATGGTGGCGGGCGATGCCCGACTGTGCATGGGGATGCTCGGCAATGGGTGCTTGATGACTGGCCTGGTGGGCCGATTGATCTGCAGGCGCGCAGCGAGGTGCTGCCGCTCGCCTCAGGTAGTGTTGATGTGGTTGTTCTCATTCATCAGCTGGAATTCACGCCACGACCGCATCAGGTCATCCGTGAAGCGGCCCGTGTCCTGGCGCCTGAGGGTCACCTGCTGGTCATGGGGTTCAACCCGCTCAGTCTGTGGGGTTTGCGGCGCCTGCTGGCGCCAAAAGACGGGCAGCCGCCGTGGGGCGGACGCTACCTAGGCCCCTGGCGGGTCGCTGACTGGATGCAGCTGCTGGGCTTAACGCCGCGGCCGCACGAAGGGCTCGCGCTGCTGCCGCCACTGCCCGACCAGCTGCGCCGGCGCCAGACGCCCGCTCGGGTCGTGTATGGTCAAAGCTTGGGCGCGGGATTGCGTTGGTTGGCCGGCGTGAATTTGGTGATGGGCCAAAAGCGGGTGGGGGGTATTACGCCACCGGCCGTGCGCTGGCATCAGCGACTCGAACTGATTCCCGGCGGGCTGACTGAGGCCGGGGCACGACATGCACGACGGGATCAATGGCATGACGCAGGTTGAGATCTACACCGATGGTGCCTGCCGCGGCAATCCGGGACCGGGTGGCTGGGGCGCGTTGCTGCGAACGGGGGATGCCGAACGGGAACTGCACGGTGGCGAGCACGAGACCACTAATAACCGAATGGAGCTGATGGCGGCCATTGCCGCCCTTGAAACGCTGACTCGGCCGTGTCGCGTCGAACTGACCACCGATTCTCAATACCTGCGCAAAGGCGTGACGGAGTGGATGGCGGCATGGAAAGGTCGTGGGTGGCGGACCGCCGCAAAAAAGCCGGTTAAAAATCGGGATCTTTGGGAGCGTCTGGATGCCCTGACCGCGCAGCACACGATTCAATGGCATTGGGTGCGTGGCCATACCGGGCACGCTGAAAACGAGCGGGTGGATGCCCTCGCGAATCAGGGCATTGACGAACTTCAGGGGGTGAAGGGCTGATGCGACAGATCGTTCTGGACACGGAGACCACGGGCCTCGAGCCTGCCGAGGGCCATCGCGTCATCGAGATCGGCTGCTATGAGCTTGAGCAGCGCCGACCAACGGGACGGACGTTTCACGAATACCTCAACCCTGGCCGGCCGGTCGACCCGGAAGCGGCTGCTGTTCATGGCATCAGCGATGCATTCCTGACGGATAAGCCGCGATTCGCCGATGTCGCTCAAGCCTTTGTGGCGTTTGTGGGTGGGGCGGAGGTTATTATCCACAACGCACCGTTTGATGTGGGTTTCCTCGATCATGAGCTTGCCCGTCTTGGGGAAGCCTGGGGCTGCCTGAGCGATCACTGCGACGTACTGGATAGCCTGGAGCTTGCCCGTCGCCGTCATCCCGGGCAGCGCAATAGCCTGGATGCCCTGTGTCGTCGCTATAGCGTCGATAACAGCAGCCGAACATTGCATGGCGCGCTACTAGATGCCGAAATCCTCGCGGACGTCTACCTGGCGATGACCGGTGGACAGGTTGGGTTGGGGCTCGGTGCTGAAGAGACACCGGGTGCCGCGCTCACCGCCGAGGTGATCCGCCCGGTGACAACGCAACGGCCGGCCTTGCCGGTCATCGAACCCGATGGTGCTGAGCGTGACGCGCATGAGGCCTGGCTCGAGCGCCTTGATCAGGCAGTTGGGGGTGCCTGTGTCTGGCGCACACTGCCAGCGGAGGAGCGCGCATGATCCCGCGTCCGCTCCAGGCGCCCGTCCGCGCCGTGACCTTTGATCTTGACTTCACGCTCTGGGATCTCACCGGCGTGTTACACCATGCCGAGTCGGTGTGTCAGGGCTTTCTTGAGCAGCGCTACCCTGCCGTGGCCAAGCGGTTCGATCGCGATGGACTGGGCACGTTGCGTGCTCAGATTGCCGAGACACGGCCGGAGATCGCTCATGATGTCACGGCTTTGCGGCGAGCCGCGTTTGACGAGGCAGGGCGCCTGGCAGGCTATACCGGGACAGCGCTTGATACCCTCGTTGAGGAGGCTTTCGAGGTGTTTCTTGATGCTCGCCATGCCGTGCGTGTGTATGACGACGCGCTACCGCTACTACGCGCGCTTCAGGGGCGTGTGCGCATCGGGGCTTTGACCAATGGCAACGCGGAGGTGCGACGCCTCGAGCTTGGGCAGTACTTTGATTTTGCCCTGTCGGCGGTGGAGCTGGGTGCGGCCAAGCCCTCCCATTTGGTGTTTGAAACCGCAGCGAACCGTGCGGGTGTCCCCGCGGGTGAAATCGTGCATGTTGGTGATGATGTCCATAGTGATGTCTTTGGCGCCGCGACATTCGGTATGCAGGCCGTCTGGCTGAATCGTGACGGGGCGGGTTGGCCAGCGGATGTAGCGCCGGCGGCCCATCATGAGGTGGGTAGCCTTGCCGAATTGCAGGGCATGTTGCTTGGTTTGATTGGGGCGGAGGCATGACGGAGGCGCAGGCACCCGGGTTCGGGCTGATCGTGATTGGTGATGAGCTCCTCTCTGGTAAGCGACAGGACCGACATTTCCCGCATTTGTCAGGTTTGCTCGCGGAGCGGGGCCTGGAGCTCCGTTGGGTGCGATTGATCAGTGATGAGGCCGCACTGATCACCCAGACCCTTCGGGATACGCTGGCAGGTCCCGACATCGTTTTCAGTTGCGGAGGGATTGGCGCAACGCCGGATGACCGGACCCGCCAATGTGCGGCTGAGGCCTCAGGTCGGCCCTTGGCTTTTCATCCCGACGGGGTTGCCGCCCTGGAGGCGCGGTTTGGTCGACCCGTTGAGCCCACGCGACGGCTTCGACTTGTGGAGTTTCCCGAAGGCACGGCGTTGATCCCGAACCCGATCAATCAGGTGCCAGGATTTAGTCTGGATGATCATCATTTTATGCCTGGGTTTCCGAGTATGGCCTGGCCGATGATGGCCTGGGTGCTGGATGAGCGTTACGCCCATCTGCAGGATCCGAATCGAATCAGTGAGCAGGCCATTGCGGTTGTCGGCGCTCGGGAAAGTGATGTCATCCCTTTGCTTGAGCAAGTCGAGTCCGCCTATCCCGACTTGCGGCTGTCGTGCCTGCCCAGCATGCGCGAGTCCGACTTTTCGGTAGAGCTTGCGCTTCGGGGCGCACCAGCGGGTGTGGCTCAGGCCATGCCAGTGCTCTGCCGTGAAGTCGAGGCGCTTGGCTTTGCCTGGCAAACCGTCACGCTGGGTCCGGCGAGGGGTCATGACTGAGCAGTCGAGTCTTGGGTCGGCGGTCTGGCAGACCAGCCTCATTGTTCTTGCCGTGGTTGCGGCACCGGCGCTCGGCCTGTGGTTGGTAGGCGGTAATCCAAGTGTTTTTCTTCGATTTCCTCCGCGCCCGCTTGAGGCAGCACCGGCCAGCTTTACTCCGCTGATTTTCAGCATTTATCTGCTGGCGATTATCGTTGTCCTCGCTCCGTTCATCTGGCGCGTCCTTCGCGCATCGACGGACGCACGAGGGCGGATGCCTCAGGCATCACGTCAGTTCTATCCGCGCTGGGGATGGTGGGGCGTGGGGTTGCTGGTGGTGAGCTGGGTTATTGCCTGGGTGTCGATCCCAGGCCTTGAGGAGGCTCGGCGCCTGAGCTTTACGCCGCTATGGGTGGGCTACACGATCGCCGTCAGCGCCTGGGTCGCCGCGCGCGGCGGACGCTGTCTGATGTTGGAAGCACCGAAACGTTTTCTCGCGCTCTTTCCGGCGAGTGCCGTTTTCTGGTACCTCTTCGAATATCTCAACCAGTTTACCGGTAACTGGATTTACGCTGGAACGGGCGTAGCGGAGGGGGAGGCGTTGAACTGGTTTCTGCGCTCGGCACTGCCTTTTAGCACGGTGCTCCCAGCCGTGCTGGTCACCCGTGATCTACTGGCTACCTGGCCTCGGCTCTCCGCTGGGCTGGATGCGTTTGCCCCGATTCGCCCGGCAAGACCACGCCGAGTCGCTCTCTTCGCCTGGGTCGCTGGATTCAGTGGCCTCGCCGCTGTGGCCGTCTGGCCGACCGCTTTGTATTCGCTGCTCTGGACCGCACCGCCGTTACTGATCGTGGCCGGCCAAACGCTGGCAGGCGAGCGACATGTCTTCTCCAGTGTGGCCCAGGGCGACTGGCGTGGGCCGTGGCTGGCGGTGATGGCGGCTTTGTTCTGTGGCCTATGCTGGGAGTTGTGGAACATCTTTAGTTTGGCTCGGTGGACGTACCATATTCCCCATGCCCAGGTGCTGCCTATTTTTGAAATGCCGCTCCTCGGGTACGCTGGATACTTGCCGTTTGGCATCACCTGCGTTGTCGCCGCGCAGCTTCTGACCGGCCAGTCGCCAGGATTGGAGAAACGCTCAGATGTCGGATGATCGCCGCCGAGGAACAGGGACACTCGCCTTGCTGGGCCTGGTGATTTTGCTGGCCTACATCGTGCCCTACGGCTTTTTGCAAGCGGTTGAATCCTGGTATGGCGCCTTTTTGTTCTGGATGCTCTTTGGCGTTGTCGCGATCGGTTTGATCTTCCATCTCGTTGGGAGCTGGCGGTCATGACGCTCGGCGTTAGCGTAGCCCTGATCGCCTACGCGCTGTTGGGCCTGGTGGTCGCCTTGGCCGCTCGGCGAGGCCTGGGGGCGGGCGCTGGAGAATACTTCCTGGCTGGCCGGCGGGCGGGGGGTGTCCTGTCGGCCCTGAGCTATGGGGCGACCACCTACAGTGCGTTCATGATGGTTGGGCTGGCGGGACTGACCTATGCCGGTGGCGTAGGCGCGCTCGGCTTTGAGCTGATTTATCTTGCCGGGCTGGGTCTGGTGGCGATTTTCGGCCCGCGGTTCTGGCTCGCGGGTCAGCGCTTTGGCTACATTACGCCCGCCGAGATGCTCAGCCATCGCTACGACCATGCACTCGTGGGCGGGGTCATGGCGGTCGCCGCCTGTGTGTTTTTGATTCCCTACAGTGCGGTGCAGCTGATGGGGATCGGTTATCTGCTCTCCGGCGTCAGCGATGGTGCCATCAGTTTCGAGGCCGGTATTCTGGTGGGAACGGCGCTCGCGCTCATTTGGACATTGGCAGCCGGATTGCGCTCCGTGCTCTGGACCGACGCGCTGCAGGTCGTGGTCATGCTTGTGACCAGCTTGCTGGCGGTGGGCTTTGTGGTAGCTGCGCTGGGCGGACCCAGCGAGTTTATGGCCTCAACAGCTGAAAATCGCGGCGCTTGGCTCGCTGTTCCCGGTCCCGGGCTTTTCAGTTTGATGACGTTTATCGGGCTGACGCTGCCCTGGTTTTTCTTCTCGATCAGCAACCCACAGGTTAGCCAGCGACTGTTTACCACGGAATCAATTGGCGCCATGCGCGTGATGCTGCTGGGCTTTTTGGTGCTTGGCTTTGTCTACACGCTGGTTTCGGTGATTTGGGGCTTTTCTGCGCTACAACTCCTCCCCGAGCTGGAGCGCGCCGACCTGGCGACGCCACGGCTGCTCTCCAGCGGCGCGATCCCGACGCTAGTGAGCATTGTTCTTGTGGTGGGCATCGTTGCCGCCGCCGTCTCAACCGTGGACTCCATCCTGCTGAGCCTGGCCTCCCTGGCCGCTCGGGATCTCTACCGGCCGTTGGCCCCGACCGGTGCCCGGGAGATGCTCGCAGGGAAAGTGGTGATGTTGCTGGTGGCGGTGCTCGCGGTGCTATTCGCTCGCCTGCAGCTCGATTTGATCACGATTCTTTCCGTCGCCTCATCCGCCGGGCTGCTCGTGACGGTGCCGGCGATTGTTGGCGCCTTTTTCTGGCGGGGCGGATCAGCGGCCGGCGCGCTGGTGAGCATGATTGTCGCCGGAATAGCCGTCACCTTCCTGCAGGTCACCGGAACCAATCCGTTGGGAGTTCCGGCATCCCTCTGGGGTGGATTGCTCGCCGTGGTGCTGTTTATTGGCGTCAGCTGGGTCACAACAGCCCCGCGGGCGCGCGCCGAGGAATTTCTGGCGCCGGTGGAGGCGGGTCTGCGCAAACATCGGATCCGCTAGCGCGGTTTTTATTCGGTGCCTGCCAGCAGATTATCCCGCAGCTTGCCGGATAGCGGATCATCCTCGTCCAGCCAAATACCAAAGTAGGCCTGGGCGAAGTGACCACCTTCCACCGTGCCGACGGTCTCCCCGTTAAACTGCAGCTCGACCCCTTCATTCGGCGTGTAATCCATGCGATAGCGATCACCGGGGGCAACGGCGTTAAAAAGCGCGTGAAATCGATCAATCTTGGGTTTAACCGCGGCCAGCTCCGCCGCGCTTAACTGATCATCGAGTTTGGTGTTGGCAGCCTCGATGATGTCCTCAGCGCTGATGTCATGGAAATACTCGATCTCAAGGCGCCGTGGCGTCCCTTCGTCCAGCACTTCAGCGCGGGCTGTGCCAGGCGGGACGTAGAGCGCGGCGGCGTACACAGTAAATATCACGCGGTACTTCGCAACGCCGGTGCCGGAAAGCGCCAGTTCCTGGCCGTCGAGTTCGATTGACCGCTCGAAGGTGGCTCCACTTTCCTCAACGGTTGCCCGACCCAGGCCAGGTAGGGTGAGCAACGCAGCGGCCAGCACGGTCAAGATCGCCTGACCCCAATGATCGCGAAGGTCGTTGACGTGTTTCATGGCGTGAGTCCTTCGGCATCAGCGCGGCGGAAAAAGAGCGTAACCGTGCCGACCCGAAAGCCGAATTTCGTGACCTCAGCGGTATTCAGCAGCGTGTCCTCATCGACCAGGATCATCCAGTCATCGAACTTCAGATTCCAGGTTCGGTCGCCGACGTCGAGCGCGAGGGTATAGGTCCAGTTAAGCGCATTGCCCTGGCGCTGGCCCTCAGCCGTTCCCACGATATCGCCAGCCTGACCGGTGTAGGTGGTGTCATCGATGCGCTCGATTTCCCATACCCGGCGGTCCGTTTCGCCGTCATCGTAGACAAAGCGCTCGTCCAGGGTGATCTGGTCGCCCTCGACTGTGCCGTCGATTTCGACGGTGAAACGCCGTTGCACTTCCCCGGAGCGGGACTGAAACATGCCCCACGCCATGACTTTGCCGTCGAAATACTCCTCAATCCGAAATTCCGGTTCGTCGTCGGCGTAATCGTCGGGCGTAACGCCGGCACAGGCGGCGAGGGCCAGCACGGCCAGTAGGCTGATGGCCAGTGCTTGAATTCGGGCGGCGATCATTGACGTCTCCTTTTGTGCAATGACGGGCTTTGGCTCGTTACCTATCTGACCCTATCATGCGGTGTGAATTCACCAACGGGAAAGCGCGATGCGGGATGATAGCGAACTGCGCAAGCTGGCCGGCAGTGCGGATGTGGTGGTGTTCCATTCGCCGGTCACTGATCTTGGCGGGCTGGATGAGCGCCTGGAGCAATCGGGCCAGCACTGGAAGGCCATAGAAATGGGCATGGGGTCTAGCGAGAGCCGAGACCAATTCGCTCGACTCAAGGCGATGACCGGGCGCTCGACGCTGCCTCAGATTTTTGTCAACGGGCGTTTTGTCGGCGGTCTGCGCCAGGCCGAGGCGCAGTTGCCGCTGACTGGACCGTCTATTTCGGCGGCTGGCTGGATGGGCTATCTCGGGCTATTGCCGTTTCTGGCCGGTGCGGTTGGCGTTTGGTTTGGTCCTGCCTGGCTCGCAGGGTGGCTGGCGGCGTATGGGGCTGTCATTCTCTCGTTTGTTGGGGCCATTCATTGGGGCTTGGCGATGAACCGTCCGACTGCGGCGCCAGAGGTGTTTTATGCCGCGGTGACGCCCGCGTTGGTGGGTTGGGTTGCCTTGTTGGTGCCGCGGCTCGTCGGGTTACCCATCCTGGCCACCGGTTTTATCGCCTGGCGAATCTGGGAGCATCGCCGGCCGGGCGATGTCCTACCGCGTTGGTTTCGGCGGCTACGGACGGCGTTGACCTTAGGTGCCGTTATCGCGTTGCTCGTCGGCTGGATTGCGTTGCTGCCACTCACAGGTAAGGGGTAAATAGCCAGGCAATCGCATCCCGAATCCGTGGTAGCAGGGGACGTTCATCCAGCTCCTCAAGCGTGACGCGCCGGGCAGCACGTCGACAGGCCTCGGCGTGGCCGGCCATTTGGGCGCCGAAGCGCGTGTCGTACACCTCCACCGTCACCTCGAAGTTCAGCCGAAGGCTCCGTGGATCGAGGTTGGCGGATCCCACCTGGGTATATTGCCCGTCCACCACGAAAAGCTTTGTGTGATCGAAAATGCCGGGCTGGTAGTAGACCCGCACGCCCCATTTCACCAGCTCCCACAGCATATTGCGGGTCGCCCAGTGCATGAATGGCAGATTGTTGCGGCCTGGCAGAATGATATCGACCCGCGTGCCCCGCACGGCAGCTGCCTGCAGGGCCGCGACCAACTCGCGGGGTGGGAGAAAGTAGGGGGTCATGATGACCACGTGCTCCCGGGCTGCGGCCACCGCGCCCACGAGGACCATGGTCAGGCGGTGGAGATCCTCGTTCGGCCCGTCCAGGAGTGTGCGGCACAGTGCATCCCCCGGGTGGAGCGTGCGTGAGGGCGGTGCAGGCGCTTCCCGTTCGCCATTGACGAACTCCCAGTCATCCAAAAAGACGTCATCAAGTTGATGCACCAGGGGCCCCGTGATGCGGAAGTGGATGTCACGAATGCCCGCTCGTGGGCCGGGGCGTTCAATCAAATGCCGATCACCGATGTTCATCCCACCCATGAAGGCGATCTCGCTGTCGACGAGCAGCAACTTGCGATGATTGCGCATGTTGACGAGCGGGCTTGGCGGTATGAGCCGTGGAGGAAGGAAACGGCTGACCTGAAGGCCACGACGCCGAAGTGCCCGGCGGACCCGCGGCCAGCTGTACCACTCGCCTGCGCCATCAAGGAGCACGCGCACATCAACGCCGCGATCTCGGGCCAGCGCCAGTGCATCGACAAAGCGCTGTCCGCTCGCATTGCTCTCAAAGATGTAGGTCGACAAGAAGATATGACGCTGCGCCTGATGAATCGCTTCAAGCATGGCGGGATAAGCGGCTTCGCCACCGATCAGACTTTCAATGGCATTGCCACGGGTTACAGGCAGCCCAGCGACGGCGCTGGATATCT
>Ga0102930_1000137_pt1 | contig 22973 bp, 31 predicted proteins | sample SalPon1_B_H2O_MG_FD_84514 | JGI IMG/M metagenome (GOLD analysis project Ga0102930, IMG submission 84514) | Salt pond water microbial communities from South San Francisco under conditions of wetland restoration - Salt Pond MetaG R1_B_H2O_MG | ecosystem: Environmental > Aquatic > Non-marine Saline... | reverse complement strand
GCAAATGTTTTTGACTATTGGGACGAAAAAGTTCTTGACAAATTCATAGCATGTGATATATTTGCAACATCTAAGAAATACAGACCTTTCTTAGACTATGATGAAAAAAAGTTCAAAAAAATTCTAAAAGAACGTTTTTTCTGATATAAATATGTTTGCCTTGTTAGTTTCAAGGTTTATATACTTGATACATACATAGCAATACTAAAAAATACGTAGCAATACTTTAAAAATAAGGAGAAAAATATGCCTAGTTCATTTAGCGAACTAAAAAAGTCACGTTCAAAATCCTTCGAAAAACTCAATAAACAACTAACTGAAATGAGTTCTGGGGGATATTCCAATCCAGATGAAAACAAATATTGGCAACCAACAGTAGACAGTGCTGGTAATGGTTTTGCTATTATTCGTTTCCTTCCAGAATTTGAAGGTGAAGATATGCCATTTGTTCGCCTTTGGAACCATGGTTTCCAAGGTCCAACGGGTCAATGGTATATTGAAAATTGTCTTTCAACAATTGGAAAAGACGACCCTGTAAACGAATACAACAACAAACTTTGGAATTCCACTACAGATGATAATTCCGAAGAGCGCCAACAAGTTCGTAAACAAAAGCGCAAACTTCAATATGTCTCTAATATTTACGTTGTTAAAGATTCAGGCAATCCTGAAAACGAAGGAAAGGTCTTTTTGTATAGATATGGCAAAAAAATCTTTGACAAACTTAATGACATGATGAACCCGCAATTTGAAGATGAAGAACCTGTAAACCCATTTGATTTTTGGTATGGTGCAAATTTCCGCTTGAAAATTCGTAAAGTTGATGGATACAGAAACTATGACAAATCAGAGTTTGATAATCCAGAAGCACTTTTTGATGATAATGACAAACTAGAACAAATTTGGAAACAGCAATATTCGCTTCAAGAAATTATTGATGAAAAGAATTTCAAATCATATGATGAATTGAAAGCAAAACTGTATCGTGTTCTAGGTCTATCTGAGAATACAGGTGGTGGAAACTATGGCACCAAAGCAGAAGAAGAAGATGAAGTTGATCAAGAACTTGATATGTCTTCTCTTAGAAAAGAAGAACCAGAACCAGAAATTAAATCAGAACCATCCAATGGTGGGGATGACGATGATGACGATTTGGAATTCTTCAAGAACCTTGCTGACAATTAAATGAAACTGTTCCCGTGCTATTTCTAGTGCGGGGACACATTTAAAACAATATTTCAAGAGAAAAAAATGAAAAACAACTTTGAACCCTTTGATGATGATTTTGGGTTTAGTTTTGTTGATGAAGATTTTGAGGAAGTGAAATCGCAAGTCACAGAACTAGAAAACACCACAAAATCTGAGAGGGAAAGGATACAAGAACTTCGATCAAGATTAAATGCGATGTTCAATTCCATCAATCCCTTTCTAGAAAATCTAAAGAAAAATCCAGACAAAACAACAATATACTGGCCTAATAGGACAGAAAAAATAGATGCTTTCCAAGAAAAATTGAAATCACTTCTTGGGGAGTGGGAAGAAAAGTAACTCATATTGAGGGGTAGTTCCCCTCTTTAAAACAATCAACACAGAAAGGAAAATTAATGAGTTCATTACTAGAAAAACTAAAAAAATCAGGTTCAATAAAAAATGCGTCTGTTTTAAGCGAGTCTGCATTTTTTAATGCAAAAGATGTTATTCCTACAGACCTGCCAATCCTAAACATTGCATTTAGCGGCGACATTGATGGTGGTCTTGTTCCCGGTCTTACAATTTTTGCAGGTATGAGTAAAAGTTTCAAAACTTTGCTTGGTTTGTATTGTATGAAAGCATATTTTAATAAGTATCCCGATTCTGTTGCAATTCTTTACGATTCTGAATTTGGTATAACACCAGATTACTTAGAAAGCAATGGCATTGATCCAAATCGTGTTCTTCATATTCCTGTCGAACACGTAGAGCAACTTAAATTTGATGTTGTCAAACGTCTAGAAGAAATCAATCGTGGCGACCGTGTATTTATAATGATTGATTCTTTAGGTGCGCTGGCATCTAAAAAAGAAGTTGATGATGCTATGGACGAAAAATCAGTTGCTGATATGTCCCGTGCAAAAGCAATACGTTCTTTGCTAAGAATTATAACTCCGCACTTGACAATGAAAGATTTGCCGTGTATAGTGGTAAATCATGTATACCAAGAAATTGGAATGTTCCCTAAAACAGTTATTCCGGGTGGGACCGCAGTAACATATGCTGCTAACCAAATTTTCGTGATAACTAAAGCACAAGAAAAAGACGGAACTGAAATTGCTGGTTACAAATTCACAATTAACATTGAAAAATCAAGGTTTGTGAAAGAAAAAGCAAAGTTACCATTCACTGTTCTTTACGACAAAGGCATCCAAAAGTGGAGTTCACTATTCGATCTTTCTTTGGAATCTGGAAATATCGTAAAGGCAAATCAGGGTTGGTATAATCTTGTGGACATGGAAACTGGTGAGGTCATAGAACCAAAACGCCGTGCAAAAGATATTGAAGCAGATGATGAGTTCTTTTCATCTTTGATTAAAAATGACGAATTTAAGAATTTTGTCAAAAACAAATTTAAACTCGCCCAACCTATTATTGAAGACGATAATTTAGGGGGTGAAGAAAACGGAGAATAAAAAAGTATGTCAATAGAAAAAACCATATTATCTTATCTTCTTTTCAATAAAGATTACTTTCAAAAAGTATATCCATATATAAAAGAAGATTACTTTGAAGACTTGGCATACCAAAAAATCTTCGATTCTGTCTCTGAATATGTTTTGGAATACAAAGAACCTCCTACCAAGGAGGTTCTAAAAATATCCCTTGAAGACAGAAAAGACTTAAATGAAGATCAGTATAAAGAGGTTTTGAATCATCTAAACGATTTGTCTATTGATGAAAAGACAAATGTAGACTGGATGATTGATCAGACAGAAAAGTTTTGCCAAGATCGTGATCTTTACAACTCCATTCGTAGAGCGATTTTAATTCTTGATGGTCAGGACAAAGAACTAGATAAAGGTTCTATACCTAAACTTCTTTCAGACTCTTTGGGTATCAACTTCGACACTCATGTTGGACATGACTTTCTTGAAGATTACATAAATCGTCACGAATACTACAACAGAAAAGAAGTTAGAATACCATTTGACGTTGATCTTTTGAATAAGATCACTAAGGGTGGCATACCGAGAAAGTCTTTGTCTCTTTTCTTAGGCGGAACAGGAACTGGTAAAAGTATCGTGAAATGTCACATGGCAGCGACAAATCTTATGCATGGTAAAAATGTTTTGTATATATCAATGGAACTATCAGAAGAAGAAGTTGCCAGACGAATTGATGCTAATATTATGGATATCACAGTAGATGAAGTTGCTACTATTCCGTTGAAGACATTTGAAAAGAGGATGAACACTTACAAAAGTAAAACACCGGGAAAGTTGATAATCAAGGAATATCCTACTGGTTCTGCAAACACGGCACATTTTAGGCATTTGCTTAATGAACTTAGACAAAAGAAAGGTTTTGTTCCAGATGCAATCTACATAGACTACCTTAACATTTGTGCATCTTCACGAATTAAGGGTTCTGCTGCAACAAATTCATACACTCTTGTCAAGTCTATTGCAGAAGAAGTTAGGGGATTGGCAATGGAATTTGATGTTCCTATCGTTTCAAGTTCACAGTTAAACCGTGATGGATATAACAATAGTGATGTTGATTTGACAAACACTTCTGAGTCGATGGGTATAACACATACCGCCGATGCTATTTTTGCACTGATGACTTCCGAAGACCTTGAAAGTATGAGTCAAATCATGGTTAAACAGTTGAAAAACAGATGGGGTGATATATCTAGACATAGAAAGTTTGTCATAGGCATGGATAAAGCGAGAATGAAACTCTACAATACAGAACAAAGTTCTCAAAATAATGTAATAAATGACAATCAAACAAAAGACGAAGACAAACCTATTATGGATTCGTCGGCATTTAATGATGATAACACAACTGATGAAACTAGTTTGAATGTTGGTCTAAGTCGTAAAAAGAAGAAAAAAATAGGAGAATTTCAATGAGTTATTCGGTGAAAGAAAATGAGAAATTTTCATATGACATTATCGAAAAAGATACTGACATTACTATTGTTATGAAGACGAATGAAAAACGTGCAAGAGAACTTTGTCGTAAATTGAACCTAGGTAGTGGGTTCAATGGTTTCACGCCTGTTTTCTTTGCTGATTATAAAGGAAAGGAAATACCTAGATGAATTTAGAGGAATTAGAAAATATTTTAGATGGAGTAGAAGGTTCTGCCAAATTTAAAATAGACACTTTAACAGATGTCAAGTTGAAAGGCGGTAAGAAAAATGAAATGCAGGGCAGGGTTCAAAAAAGAACCAAAAATGCAGTTGTTACCGTTTATAATAAATACAATCAAGGTGGTTATGAAAGTCTTGTCAAAGAGCAAATGGAACTTGAAGGAAAAGACCCCTCTACATTTGAACTTAAACCTAGGGCATGGGGTGTAAGAATTGAAAACACACCCTTTGTTGAAAACAAAGGAAAACACTATATTGAGTGTTTCTTTGAAAATCCCGGCGAAACAGAATATCTTCTAGATGGTGTTTTTTACGAAGGAGATATTGAAGGACTACCTGAAAAAAAGATCAATGAAGATTCACAAGGTGGGATAGAAAATAAAGTGATAGTAAGAACATTTTCTATTGACTCTATTGAAAAATTTGATAAAATATCATAAAGGGCATTCTATTGCCCTTTTCTACTATAACAAAGATTGAGGATAATATGGCAGATAATGAAAAATCATTAGAAAAGCAAAGAGAGAAAAAGAGAAAGTATATACTAAAAATATACAAGAAAGTCGTTAAAGAAGAAAAAAGAATTCCTGTGTATCAGGATTTCGTAGAGTATGACATAACAAGAGACAGTGTAAGGCGTGTTTTTGGTGGCATCGAAACTTTACACGAATATGTCAGAGACACTGAAAACGAATTTCTTAATAAACACTTCTCTTCCGTTGATCAAGTGTTTTCTGAGGAAAAAAGTGTTGGGAAATCAGACAAGAAAGTTTTTGTGGTAACAACTGCTGTTGCTGGTTCTAAAATCCATAAAGGTTTCCTAAAAACATTGGACAAATATTGTCAAGAGAATGATGGGCAGATTGTCATCATGCCAGCGGAAAGCATTACAAACAGTTTCGAAAAGAAAACTGCTGTTTTTGACAAAGAATTCAATGACGAAAAATATCTTTTCGTTCAAGATGACACCCCATTGAATGATAATATTTCTCTTTGTAGTATTCAAGTTTCTGCGAAACAGATAAAACCTATCACTGGTCTTTCTAGATTGGGCAGTCGTGATGGATCGTATGTTTTTGCAAGTCCAAAGCAATTTCTAGAATATATCCCATCAGGAAACAAAAGAGGAAAAAACTATTCAATTATGACTCCGGGTGCCTGCACCCTTCCGAATTATTATTCAGAAGTTTTTGTTTCTAAAAGATTATCATACATTGCAGAACATGACCATACCATGGGTGCAATCATAATCGAAATTGAAGATGAAAACACATTTCACTTTAGACAAATACAATGCGATGAAGATGGATCATTTATTGACCTAGGAAAGAAATATAGTCCTAGCGGAAAAATAACGAATGTCGCTACAAATGTAGTGATGGGTGATTTACACGGTGTGAATGCAGATTTCGAAGCAATAAACGTATTCACAGACTTGTTTTCAAAAATGAAAGTCAACAGAATATACTTGCATGATATTTTTGATGCGTATAGCATTTCACATCACGTAAAAGATATCGCAGAAAAATCTGTAAGAAGTCAAAACGGAATGTCAAATCTTATCAATGAATTGACAGAGACATTCAACCTTGTCAATGACATTCAAAAGAAAACAAAAGCAAATGAGATAAAAATTGTTAAATCCAATCATGACGAATTTTTGGATAGATATCTCAAAGAAGGACGATACTTGTTTGATCCTGAAAACCATCTGCCAAGTTTGAAAATTGCTGTTTCTCTTTTTGAAGAAGGTGATGTTCTTGCAAAAGGATTTGAAGTCGCAGGTAATGAAGTGCCAGATAATTGGGATTTCTTACAGAGAGAAGACAGTTCGACTATTGCGGGTGCTGAATGTGGGTCGCATGGTGATCTAGGTCTTAATGGTGCAAAACCTTCACTTAACTCCTTAGAAAAAATATATGGAAACTGTATCATTGGTCATAACCACTCTGCTGCTATAAATCGTGGCGTCTTTAGAGTGGGAACACTATCAAAGTTAGATATGGGTTACAACAGAGGTCCATCATCATGGTCACAAACATGTTGCCTTATATATGAAAACGGTCAAAGACAATTAATCAATAACGTAAATGGCAAGGTTACAAATCTAATCTGATAGGTATGTAACCTTGTCATACCGACAATGCCAAAATTATATGTCATTTTTCTGCACCTGCAAAATAAATAACTATGTAAAACGAAAAAACATAGAAAGGACAGGAAATGACTGATGCTGTTATTGATTTTGCTGAAAGACTTAATCTTAACTTCATAGCAAAATTTTTCAAAAAACTACAAAGTAGAATTATTGCACGTAGACTTATGATACAAACTAGAAATGAATTACAATCTTTGGGTAGCAGAGAACTTGCGGATATGGGAATTACTCGTTGCGATATACCACGTATATCTAAAGAAGTTTATGAAAAACATATCGAAGTGAACGAAAATATCAAAGGTTGGGTTTGATGGCACAGTTAGCAAAAAATTATTTCGTAAACCCATTCTTTAATTTTTGTAAATCTATAATGAGAGCGGTAGAATTGTCAGGAATGGCAAGAGCGGCAAGAGAATTGGAAAGATTAGGTCACTATAAAGAAGCAAGAAAAATTTATAAAGATATGAGAAAAGGAAACATCTAATGTCACATATACCATACTATGGGGAAAAAGACCCATTAGATAAAGAAGGAAAAGAGGGCAAGTAACGCCCTCTTTTTTTATGCGTATAAATATAAGAAAAAGGAGTTTTGAATATGATTGACATTAATTGGTTGCCTGATGGCGGAACAGGTCATATGGTTGCTAACGAAGAAGTAATATCTTTTTGGAAAAATGTGAAACAGAAAACTGACTTCAAAAGCATATTTGAAATAGGTTTTAATGCAGGACACAGTAGTTCCATAATACTATCTTTATTCGATGATGTTATTGTTCACTCTTTTGATATATGCATGTTTGATATAACAAAAAGAAATGCCAAAGTGGTTAAAAACAAGTTCAAAGACAGGTTTTCTTTTTACGAAAAAAACTCTATGTATTTGAAACCAAATGAAGTTGATGGATATGATGTTATATTCATTGACGGTTCGCATGACTTACCCTACATTCAAAATGACTTGAACTTAGCATTTCTTTCTGATGTGAAATATGCAATAATTGATGATTTACAAAACAGAAATGTGAAGAAAACATTTCAAGAAAATAAGACAAAACTGAAAGTGGTTGCAGAAACTTCTTACCCTGCATCTACAGGAGTAAATGTCCCGATAAAATGTTGTGAGATAATAAGATGAAAGTGATTTGTGTTGGTAGTGGTCCTAATATGGTGAATATTAACAATTGGGATACAAAATCAGTTACAATAGTCGGTGTTAACAATGTCTGGAAAGGAACAGACAAATGGGATCACTTGATACATGCAGGAGACTACCCTTTCAAAAAAGATATTTTGAAAAAAAGACCAAACCAAGAAATACATTCTAAGGATGGTATCAGGGGATATAAAAGGTCATATGTGAGAATGGCAAATATGGAATGGTCAGATGCGAGAATATTCTTAGGTCTGCCCATATACTTCACTTCAACTTATTGGGCGCTATTTTATCTAAAACCAACTCATATTGGTTTCATCGGATTTGACATGAATTACACACCCCAAAAAGATGGTTCTACTGCCTTCTATGGAGTTGGATACGATATACAAAAAAGAGGAATGCCCGATCCTTTATATCAATTCAGAAATGTCGAAGAATACAAAAACAATCCTGACATATTAAAAACGTTATTCGATAGACTTAATGAAAGAAAAGGCAATACCAAATTGGTCAATTTGTCTGATGATCCTGATAGTGTTTTGCCTTGGGATAAAATGTCTTTTGAAGATTTTATGGTGATGAAATGAAAAAACTCATATACCAATATTACAAAACACCCGAATTTGTTACCAAAAATTATATCCAGACCCAAGAAGAATATCACACTATTTCGGAAAGGTCTTTTAAAAAGTATGCACAAAAAATAGGTGCAGACTACAAACTTCTTAATGGAAATTTACCGCACAACCTACCTCCATTTTTCGGCATATTCCAACCGTTTTTTGAAAAATGGATGCACGATTATGACAAAGTTTGTTTCGTAGACAGTGACATATTAGCAACTATACATAGCAAGGATATATTTGAAGATACGCCTAATGATTGCTTGTCTGCTAACTTCATGAAAACTCATGAGAGGATGCGAAAACTGACACTAAGAAATAACAATTTCAAGTATTGGAAAAACAAAGGTCACATAAACAGTGGGGTTGTGGTTATTCCAAAAAGTGAATATGATGATTTGTTGGAATACCTTAAAAATATAGAAAGTATTTTTGATACAAATGATGTTGTTTATACTTCATTAGGCAACTTCGACCAAGCATTTGTCAATTATTACGTAAGGCACGTGGATAGGTATTATGACTTGCCGCCGAGATATAATTACCATTTATCTAGGGAAGATCATTCGAAACGATTTGAACAGGACTTCATTCATTACCACAGAAAAAACAAAGTTATGATGTTTGAAGACATAAAGCGAGATATTATTTTAAAGTGAGGTCAATATGGTTATTTGTGATCAATACAATTTTACGTTTATGAGAATTCCTAAGAATGCAAGTTCTAGTCTTGCACATTTTTTCATAAAGAATTGCTGTAATGGCAGAGACGTATACACCGAAGTTAATGACGCTGGAATACCAAACAACAATGTTCCACATAACATTGTTTTAAAATACAAGACTCAATATAGATTTATCCACCTTACACTACAAGAGATAATTGATAATGGTATCATATCAAAAAGCGATGCTATTAAGAAGAAAAACATTGGTGTCATAAGGAATCCATTTGAAAGGCAGTTGAGTTTATATTTCTTCTTGGATAGGAGAACAAAAAAAAGTAATCCAGAAGAATTCAGAGAACATTTCAAAAACGGATATCATTTTAAGGATGGTTCAAATAAAATTTTGCAGACCGATTATCTGTCAATTGATAGCAAAGATTGTGGTGAGTGGTGGGATTACGACAATATAGATAGACACACAAATAAGTTCATATCTGATAATTCTATACAAGTCAGAACCAATCTTCAACAGTTTAAAAGTGAAATGAAACCCAAAGACGAAAGTCTTTTTGATAAGTATTATGACGAAAAAACTGCAAGCGCAGTAAAGAAGTATTACGAAAAAGACTTCGAAAAGTATTTTGAAATTACTGGAATTGAAATATGAAACCAACAAAAGTTTATATACTAAAAACAAAAACGCCAATATCAGACGAATATGCGAAAAATTGTTCTGACTCTTGTGATGGATTGGGCATAAAGTGGGAATATTTCAACTGGCATCACAGTATTGACGGAAACGTTGCGTGGAACAGTTTTGGACTAAAAAGAAAGATAGAACGAAAAAACGTTTCTAATAAAGCACAACTTGCTTCTTCTGGACATGCAGCGATATGGAAAAAAATTGCCGATGAAAAAGAGTGTGCGATAATTTTAGAACATGACGCTATAATGTTGCACAAAATAAATATTGACATACCAGATAATAAGATTGTGGTTCTGGGATATAAGACAAAAGAACCACAGTTGTATGATTATGTGATGGCAGGACCACCTAAAAGATTGATTGATATAGACGGTCATGAAGGAGCACATGCATATTGCATAAATCATGTAACTGCTAAAAAATTGATAGATGAGATTGAAAAAAATGGTGTTATGGGTGCGATTGACAATGTATACTTTTTGAGGTCCAGAAAAACAAAAATACCATTAGCAATTGCTGACCCCACACCTGCTATTGGGTGGTTAAGGCAATCTACTATATGGAAAGAAAGTTCAACAAAAAATTACGATTTTATACCTTCTTTCAGGAGACACTTTAATAATGTTTGAATTGAATGATTTTATAAATAATTAGAGAAAATTCATATATTAAGAGGATATTATGCCTAATAAAAAAGATAAGAAAAATAAGGATAGTGGCGGAAAGCACAATCCAAAAAAGTATATTGATTTGGAACCATCATACGAAAGTGTTACCGATATTGCTCTTAATTACTTAGAAGAAAGAGCGCCATTATCTATGGCACAAAGAAAAAGAAAAGCAATGACTATGCGTCGTTATAAGAATAAGATTGCAATGGCGAGAAAAAGAGCGGCGAAAAGAAAAGCAACGCCTGAAAAGTTGAAGGCAAGAGCGCAGAGAAAATCAAGAAACATAATTAAACAGAGACTTATGAAAAGTAAGAAGTATTCTGAAATGTCTGCTGCTGAAAAAATTGCATTAGATAAAAGAATTCAAAGAATTCCTAAAGCAGCACTCGAAAGACTTACAAGAAGACAACTTCCACAAGTCAAAAAAGCAGAAAGAGAAAGACTTGCTAATAGAGGTGGGAAAAAAGAAGACTATGAATTCGATATTTTAGTTTATGAAATTAATGAGTCTACCAAGCAAGATCAAGACATAGAAGATAAAAAAGGCACACAACCTGCCAAATACTATAAAGGACTTGCACCTTCTACAAAAGACAAGAGAGATGCACACTTCAATAAAAAAGCAAAGATGGATGATGACAATCCTGATGCTTATAAACCCGCACCCGGTGATAAAGAAGCAAAAACAAAACCTTCAAAACATACTAAAAAATATGACAAGATGTTCGGTGAGGATGTTCAAATAGAAAATCTTATAGAACAAATAGAGTTGATGGAAGAAAAAGCAGAAAAAGCATTGAAAAAGAAATCAAAAGAAACTGGCATTTCATATTCAATTCTTAAAAAGGTTTTTGATCGTGGTGTTGCTGCGTGGAGAACAGGACACAGACCCGGAACAACACCAGTTCAGTGGGGTCTTGCACGTGTAAACTCATTTGCTACTAAAGGAAAAGGAACATGGGGGAAAGCAGATAAAGACCTTGCCGACAAAGTGAAGAAAAACGAATCTTTAGAAGAAGACAATCCATGTTGGGATGGATATAAAAAAGTTCGTGGCAAAAAAGATTATGAACCCGGTTCTTGCGTAAAAGAAGACATTTTTACATTGGAAGAAATCTACGATATGGATTTCTTAGATGAAGAAAGTATCGTAGACAAAGCACTTTCTGCCATGCACAGACATGTTCTAAAAGGCGTTGATGTGGGTGATATCGCATATGACATTAGTAAATTAGTTTCTGGTATAAAATTGACTGGTAAGCAACTGGAAAAAGAATATATCAAAAAATATGGACCACCTCAAAAAGCAAAGAAAAAACATGATCCGAAAATTATGGATAAATTTAGAAGAAAATACGGGGTTGCCGAATCTTCCGATCCATATGACAGAGAATGGGGAACAGATAGTCTTACCAGAATTTATAAAAAAGACACCCCCGGTCAACATGAATCTTCGCCATTAGAAAAAGAGATGCCTAGAGGTTCAAGAGTAAGGTTTAAAAAATACAAGATAACAGATGGGTATAAAGACGTTGAAGGAACCTTTGTCGGAACAGATGAAGCGACAGGTCGTATGAGAATAAGAGATGATGAAGGTAAACTTTACGTTGTAAAACACCAGAATGTAAAAATTATTTAAGAGGAAATAATATGAAAAGTTTCAAGTCTTTTGTCAGAGAATTCAATGTCACTGTTCCTTCAAAAAAGGACACTATGGACATTAAAAGAAAAGATATGCCTCAGATCAAGTCAAAAGACTTGAAAGATTTCTTTGTTTTTTTGAAGAAGAATGACGTAAAAACAGTAAAGAAAACTATTAATCCTAAAAAACTAAAGGGAACGCAAGGACAGTTCGACAAAGATAAAATTAAAAAAGCAATTGATGATATTTCTTCTGGTTCTATGCCCAATAAACCAATAATGGTTTCTAAAGATGGTTACGTCATTGATGGTCACCACAGGTGGTTGGCATTTTACAACATGAACAAAAAAATTGATGTTTTTGAGACGAATGTAAATGCAAAAGAACTGATTGGTTTGATGAAAGAATACCCAAAATCATTTACCAAAAGTCTTTATGAGGCACTTGAATTGGTTTGCGAAAGAGATGATTCATGTCCGATACTTACTTCTGCGCAGTTAAAAGCGTTTGAAAGAGTTGTCGATAAACTTTTCAAGCAATACAATATTGACTTTGATTTTGGTAAAAGACATTTCAGAGACAGAATGTCAGATGAAAGAAATAAACCTTGCATTGACATGAAAGAACTATCGGAAATGATCAAAAAGTTGTATATGCAAGTAAAGAAAAAAGGTAACACTTTATCAAAACACAAAGATGCGGAAGTTGTCTTGAAAGATTTACAATCAAAGTTAAATATGCCAATTGCTATCGAATATGATCGTAGAAACGACGAACTTGATGTTATCGCTAAAACTATTATGAGAAAGAAAGATTTTAGAACACCAAATCCAATTGTGAGGGTATGATGAAAACATTCAAACAGATATTAGAAGAAAGAAATGTAGAACACGTTAGATTATCGTATTCTCTAATGATGCGTCTTTTTGAATATTTCAGAGAAGAAGAAACTGATGATGTTATTCTTCATGATATAGCAGAAAACATTTCCGAATTGGACAAAAAGACAAATAGTGGTGTTCTGAATATGGAACATTACGATTTTATAGTCACCAATAACATATCGAAAAAAAGTAGTAACACTTATTGAAATGAAACATTTTAAGAAATTCATACATGAAGAAACAGTAAGAAAATCTGTTGAATATCATGTCGAAAACGATATACCAATATCCGAATGTGTTTTCAGACCCCACAGTGAAGGGTTTTATAGATTTTTTCTAGAAGCGAGAAGACAATACAAAGAAGGTTTGCTAGTGGTTAAAAACACTTTTGATGTTGAACTTCTTGAAACTGACATAGGAGAACATGCGAAATATGAAGGTCAGTATGTTCCTTTAGACATTCCATTGATGGAAGCAGAATATGATGGAGAAGATGTAGAACTTAATGAACCTAAGAGGGGCGGACCTAAAAAATTCTATGTCTACGTTAAAAATGACAAGGGCAATGTGATAAAAGTAAATTTTGGTGATGATAGTGGTTTAGATGTTAATTTTGATGACGAAGAAGCAAGAAAATCCTTTGCAGCAAGGCACAAATGTCATTTGAAGAAAGATAAGACAACTGCTGGATATTGGAGTTGCAACCTTCCAAAATATTCTAAACAACTCGGATTGAAAAATGGAGGGAATTTTTTCTGGTGACAGAACCTTATATTGATGAAAAGATTAGTGAGACAGAGTGGATTAGAACCTTTGATCCGAATGTTACTGAATCAGAAGAATATGTATGGCATAGAGACCACAACGATAGAGAAGTCACTGTTCTTGAAGGGGGAGGGTGGAAATTCCAATTTGACAACGAATTGCCTTTTTTTATAAATAAAGGTGATAATATACATATTCCAAAAATGGTTTACCACAGAATAATACCTAGCAATAATAAACTAAGGATACGGATAAATGAAAAGTTTTAGAAAGTTTGTTGAAGAGAATGGGTTAAGTGAATCTCCAATCTACGAAGAAGAATCATGCCCTGTTGCGACACAAAACTTAAAAGTGAACACGAAAAACCGTGACGCTGCAATAAAAGAAGAACACATACAATATGGACCTCTAAATGTCAATGAACCGGGGGATTATTGGAAGGATATAGCAGAATATTGGGATACGACAGAAAATGCCGCAAAGAAATCCAATTGTGGAAACTGCGTTGCCTTTGATATATCAGAGCGCATGAAAGAATGTATGCCGGGTAAAACATCTGATGATGATGGTGAACTTGGTTATTGCTGGATGCACCACTTCAAATGCCACTCTGCACGTTCTTGTAGAACTTGGGCAAAAGGTGGTCCAATAGACAAGGACAAAGTTTCGCTTGAATGGCAAGAAAAAGCGAACATTGATGAGGGGTATGGAAGCGGACTAAGTGAATCTGTTGAAATGGATACATTAAAAGGTATTGCTGACAAACTTAAAAAAGAATACGGATTTGAGGCGTCTTTGAGTAAAAGCACTTTAGGGGGTGGAGAACCCACATATTTTCTTAAAGTTTTTGGTCCTAAAGATACTTGGAAAAATGGCATTGCAATGAATTCGCCTTTTCATGCAACATTTAGCATTGATGATGGTGTTTTGGAAATGACCAACCATTCTTATCAAGTTCGCAACGCAAAAGCAAAGATGCGCAAGACAAAATACAAAAATGATACAGACCTAGAAAAGAAAATGATGGACTATTTCAAGAAGAATAAGTCCAAGATTGATGGCATTCTAGGCGAAAGCGTCATTTCAGAAAGCACGATTGATAAAATGAGAGATATGGTTAATAAAAAAACGAAAGATCGTATCTTGATATTAGGTGGTAAACCCATAAAAGTTTCTTTGAAAGATGCAAGTTATCTAATTACTCTTTATGACAATCAAAGTAGTAAGCAGAAAAAAGAACTTGAAAAAGAAATGAGCACACGTGATGGTCTAAAATCTGTTATTGATGATTTATATGAAGAAAATAGACTTAACGAAGAATTGCCAGCACATTTACAAAGACACTTCAATAAAGACGGAAGTAAGGTAAACGGCAAATGGGTCGGGACAGGCAAGAACAGAAAATGGGTTCCTACTGGAAAGAAAACAAGAAAAGCAAAGGACGTTACTCCTAAAGGATATGGACCTAACGAAGCAAAAGATAGTATCAACGAAAAGAAATTAGGTCTTTTGAATGCTCTTAGCGTAGGCGAAAAGAAAATAATTAGTATCGCTGATAAAAATAAGTGGTCAAACGTGGATTTTGATTTGCGCACAGGTGCAGACCAAGAAATGTATAATTCTGTGTTCAGTCTCAGAAGACGTGGATACATAGAGTTCAAAAAGATTTCCGATAAATATCCTATGGTAAAAATGAAGATTAAAATGACAGATAAGGGTTCTCAAATAGAAGAATCAAAAGATAGTTACCAGATAAATCACAAGACTTTTTCATCTGCGGTGCAACATGCAAAACAACAGGTTGAAAAAAGAGGTTATGAAATAGATGACGATGAATGGGATCGTAAAGTTGCTACGGGTCCGAGAAAACCCAGTCGTGGAAAAACAAACATATACACTATTGACTTGATGAAAAATGGAAAAGAATCCAGACGCAAATTACAAATGCAAGTTTACTACGATGAAGGTAGATATGAACTAAACATGTATATCTCATAAATAAATAATATTATGGCGATAAAAACAATAAACAAAGACCATAAAAAGGAGAACTAAAATGTCACTTTTTGGAAAGACAGACACACAATCAGACGCACCTAAGTATCTATCAGACGCAGAAGCGGATGACGTGTATTTTGTAGACCTTGAGGAAGCGGGTGTAGAATCTAACCGTGATAAAGGTATCGTAACACCCGGTTGGAATCTTTACACAACATACACAAATGCACTAGGCGAAACACGCCACAAGGTAGAAAATCTTGTAGCAATGAAAGTTTCCGCTGTAGACGCAGGTGACGATGGCGTAACAGGTAATACTGCTATCGAAGATACTGTAGTTGCAGACTCTGAATAACAATTAAAAATGAGGGGACAATCCCCCTCATTTCGCTTATAACGGGAGATATTTCAATGGACTACATGAAAGAAAGTGTTGACGAAAAAATTAATGATTTTCTTCAAAATAGGGTAGAAGAAAAAGAAGATGTGAATGAGTTTGTAGATTCTCTTGCAAAGGGTGCTGCTAAACTGGCATTTAAAGGTGCCAAAAAAGCGGCAAAAAGAATGTCTACATCTGGTCGTGCTGATGCTGCTGAAAAAAGAGCAAAGGCAATGGAAAAACAAAAAAAAGACCGTGAAAGACTAAAGAAAGCAAGAGAAAAGATACAAAAAGAGCGTGGCGCAGAACAACGCAGAAAGCAGCGTGAGAGAGATAAAAAACAACGTGAACGAGAAAAAGCAAGACAAAAGTAGGTAATATATAATGAAATTAGATGAATCAACCTTTCTTTTATATGCTGCAAAGAGTTATGACAATCCTCATTGCCATGATGAAACAGAATTCGAAGAAGATTTGAAAAGGTTTCAATACATTAGAAAATTATTGAACAGATACATACAGTGTGGTGACTTGAAAGAAAGGTTAATTCTTAATCACATCATCATTATCTATAACTGTTTTGGACCAAATGCTACTAACATGCTTTTTATGAAATTAGAAGAATATCACGGTCTGGTAAAACCATTCGTAGAATTTCTTAATTATTTACCCGAAAAAATAGAATACAACGGAACGGTTATAAATACTGATGACATAAATTCTGACGAAAAAATAAAGATAAAACTAAAGGAGATATAAATGTCTATAGAAGATATTCTACAAAAGATTATCAGCGAAAAACTTGACAAAGTTAACAAAGATGCTGTTATGAAAAAGTTTGCAAAAAGAAAAGATCAAGACATTGATAATGATGGTGAAGTAGATGATGAAGACAAATATCTACACACAAAACGTAAAGCAATCACCAAGGCAATGAAAAAAGAAGATGTAGAGCGAATTGATGAAGAAAAAAACCTCAGTGCTATGGAAAAGCAAGCACTTAAATCTGCATTAGGTTTTGGTGGAGCGGCGGACCCAAAGTATAAAAAAGTTATCGAAAAACTAAAGAGAATGGGTTATGTGAAAGATATAGAACTTCAAAAAGGTATCATTTCACCAGAACAGGATACCTATTACTATAATCTTACACCAAAAGGCAAAAAGATTGCAATGATGAAAGAAGATTACGATCTTCAAGAGTCACACTTCGAAGTTGGTGATGAAGTAGAATGCATTAAGAGTGGCATGGAAGGTGAAGTTGTAAAAGTAGACCCTAAAGAAAAGGGAAAATACTACACTGTGAAGCGTGAAGACGGTAAAATGATGAAGTATGCACCAGATGAATTGAAAGCACTTAGTGAAGATGTTCAACTTGATGAAGCAGATGGTTGGATTGCTATGTATAATGGAAAGAAACTTGAAATAACAAAAAATGATGCCAAAGACCTTTATGGTGCCAAGATGTATGCAGCAAAAGAATTGAAGGTTCCAAAATCAAAAATGGGCGTATTGGCAGTAAAACCTGCATACAATGAGTCAGTAAAATTCAACGGCAGAACATTCAAAGACTACAAAGTATTCAATAGTGAAAGAGAAGCAAATAAGTTTCTTGAAAAAAATGATGATTATGGCGTAATTGGTGAAAAGGGAAAAAAAGTTTATGTCGCTAAAATGGATGACATGGGCGAAAGTATAGATTAAAACCTAACAAGTAAGGACGTAATAATGGTCGTTGACCTATTTTTAGTATATCAATTTATCAGAAGACTTGCCACACCCTTTGATGAGTGGGAGGCATATGATCTTGGTATAATTGATGAACGTGGAAATATTTTAATCAATAAAAGAGAACGTAGTAGATCAAAACAAATGAGAAATGCATTTGGAAAATTTGATTTACTTGTTCTAAAATTGAAAAAATTACTTGAAAAAGTTCCCGGCGGCAAAAGTAGAATTGCATCTTATGCTGCTGCTTTATGGTTAATTAAAGAATGGAAATATTTTACTGATGAATCAATGCTAACAGAAGAAATAATTGAATCAGAACAGCTTAACGAATCAATAATATCCCTTATGCCATACATGGATTATATCACTGAAAACAATTTTGTCAATACAAAAAACGACTTTTTAGAGACTCCAACAATGAATGTTGGATCGGGAAAAATTGCTGGTTTGGGAGTTGGTCCCGATGGCGAACCGGGTGTGACGCCTGCACAAATGAGACGTTATAAAAGAAAAAATAAGAAAAACAAAGGCAAAAAACTAAGAGATATTTTAGGAGATTAAAATGCAAATAACATTAGACCAGTTTAGAGCGATGATACCAACAAACCGTGAACCAGAAGAATGGTATGAAATCGCATTGAAGATGTTTGCAAAATATGAAATAAACACTCCAAACAGAATCGCAGGTTTTATGGCACAATGTGCACATGAATCCGCTGATTTTACTAGATTGGAAGAAAACTTGAATTATTCCGCAGATGCACTATATCGTGTTTTTGGAAAAAGATATTTCAAATCAAAATCACATGCGCAAGAGTATCATAGACAACCTGAAAAGATTGCTAACTATGTATACATGGACAAAAATCGTTCAAGACGTGGTGCATTAGGTAATGTGGAAGATGGTGATGGTTGGAGGTTTCGTGGACGTGGTATCAAACAACTTACAGGTCGTAGCAACTACACTGCATTTGGAAACGATGTAGGTATGAGTGCAGAAGATGCCGCTGAATACTTGTCAACAAAACAAGGTGCCTTTGAATCAGCATGTTGGTTTTGGGAGAAAAACAATCTAGAAAGATATGCTGATAGAAATGATATTGTTGGAATGTCTAAAAGAGTTAATGGCGGGAAAATTGGATTAGATGACCGTAAAGCAAGATATGCAAGAGCATTAGATATATTGAGCGGAGAGGTTCCTACACCTACTAGAACACCATCGCCTAGAAATTCATCTATGCCTATTTTGAAAAGAGGTTCAAGAGGTCCAGCAGTTGGTAAATTGCAAAAAGCATTGGGTATCAAAGATGATGGTATTTTTGGTATTGGAACTGCCGCTGCATTGAAAAACTTCCAACGTGCTAATGGTCTGAAACCAGATGGTATTGCGGGTCCGAATACATACGCAAAATTATTTCGCTAATAAATAAGTGTATAGCAATAATCAACATAAAGGAGACATAAAATGTCAGTAGAAAAAATCATTCAAGAAACAATCAACAAAAACCCTCTTTCTGTAAAAGAGGCACTTGAAGAAGAACTTAAAGAACGTATCCGTCTTGCACTAGAAGCATCCGATGAAGAAGAAATGAATGATGAAGACGATGACGATGATGAAGAAATGGAAGATGATGACGACGAAGACGACGATGACTAATTTGAATAATGCTTAAAGTTTACTTTATCATTGGAATAATATCATTATTTTCAGTTATAGGTGGTGGTGCTTATTATTATTACACCACCACCCAAAATACTATTATGCAACTAACTGAAAACAATGCAACTTTGAAAAGCAATCAGATAGAATTAGAGGGTGCTATTGAAAGCGCCAATGAAACTATTACATATTTACAAGATAATGCTAGGCAGATTAGAGAGCAATATGAAGTTGCGCAAAGACAGTTAGACGAAATACGTCAACAAAATTCTAGACTGAGAGACAGACTAAGTGATCACGATATAAGTGCTTTGGCAGAGGCAAGACCAGAGTTAGTTGAAAGAATTATTAACAATGCATCAGATGAAGCATTAAGATGTTTTGAACTTCTTTCTGGTGCGCCATTAACAGATAATGAAAGGAATGCAGAAAATGGGCAAAAATTTAACAATGAATGTCCTTGGTTGTTTGACAGTCTTGTTGGCCGTTAGTGCTTGTTCTACCGTTGACGTTCCTGAACAAGAACCTATTGTAGAAGTTAGAGAGGTTCCCGTTGAAAAACCTGCACCTATTGTTCCTACTGTGGATCAGTTGGAACTTAGAAACGTCGAATGGATTATAATTACAGAAGAAAACTATCAAGAAGTTTTTGAAGAAATGGAGAATTCAAACCAAAACCCCGTAATTTTTGGTTTGAGTGGCGATGATTATGAAAATCTTGCATTGAACTTGAATGATGTTAGATCAACGATACAGCAATATCAAAGTGTCGTTGCTATATATGAAAAATCTTACGAATAATAAATACAATTAAACAAATTGCTTAATTAAAAGGAGAAACGAATGTCAGATGATGATATAAATAGCATTGTTACTGATATTGCTTTGGTTAAAAAAGATATTAAGCAAATAGAAGAAGTGTTTGTTAAATTCGATAAGGTCGCTGGGCAAATGTCAGATATACTTAAAAATTTGGCAGTGCAAGAAGCAATGCTTAAAAACAACGAAAAAAGAGTAGAAATACTAGAAAAGAAATTTGTTCAGCATAATAAAGATGAAATGGAGTTTCATAAAGACTTGAATAAGAGACTTGATGATCTTAAAGAAGTGTCTGAAAAGCATAGAGAAGAAAGACACAAAGAACTTATGACTAAAATTGATGATATGAGCACTTCATTTAATGACAAACTTGACAAGCAAGATCAAAGAATAACAAAATTGGAAAACTGGAAGTGGTATGCTATGGGCATCGCCGCAATTTTAATTTTTGTGCTGTCTGTTTTTCCTTGGAACGTTTTATTTCCTAGTTGACAACCTAGACTCATAGTGCTATAATCTCTTTTGTATATCTATAAAATAAGAGAGAAAAATGGTAGATTATGTAGACTTGCAACATATTATGTTGGTTTCAAACCGCCTCGAAAGGTTTAAAATCACACACAAAAACCCATATAGGATAAATTTCAGGTGTCCTTTATGTGGCGATTCACAAACATCAAAAACGAAAGCAAGAGGTTGGTTGCTTGAAAGCAAGAATCAATCATTTGTATATTATTGCCATAACTGTGGAGAAAGTCACCCTTTGATGGGATTTCTTAAAATCATTGATCCCGAAGTATACAAAGATTACCTTGCTGAAAAGTTTTTGAGTAAGGGTAAGAAAAAAGAAGAAATGCCTGTGGATGCAGAATACAAAACAATCAAACCTGTTTTTGAAAGTCATCCTCTAAAAAAGATCAAAAAAATTAGTCAATTAAAGCATGATCATCCCGTTAAGAAATATATACAAAATCGCAGAATACCTCCCGATCAACATTATAGGTTGTTCTATGCTCCTAAGTTCAAAACTTGGATCAACACTATTTTGCCTAATAAGTTTGAAGGTTTCAAAAAAGACGAACCTAGATTGATTTTACCATTTCTTGATGAGAATGGAAAGATTTTTGGTGTTTCTGCAAGGGGGTTTGATCCTAATGGAATTAGATATATCACCATCATGTTTCATGAAGACAAACCAAAAATATTTGGGTTGGATAAAGTAGATTTCGAAAAACCTTATCTCGTTGTTGAAGGTGGTATTGATAGTTTATTTCTAAATAACTGTGTCGCAATGGCGGGTGCGGATGGTAACATGAATGGATTGCGTAATGCTGATAATGGTATTTTAGTTTTCGATAACGAACCAAGAAATGTCGAAATACATAAGAGAATGCAAAAAGCGATTAAGCAAGGTTATAAAGTATGTATATGGCCCTCATATATAGAACAAAAAGATATTAATGATATGGTGCTTTCTGGTGTTAAAGACATTGAAAAGATTATATACGACAATTCTTTCAAAGGTCTTGATGCAAGTCTGAAATTTACTAAATGGAAAAAGAGGTGAAAATGAGTGAAGTGAATTTTATGTTGGGCGATTGCTTAGATCGTCTGAAAGAACTACCTGACAATAGTGTGGATAGTATTGTCACTGATCCTCCATATGGTCTTTCATTTATGGGGAAAGCATGGGATAAATCTGTTCCTAGTCAAGACGTTTGGGAAGAATGTTTACGGGTTTTGAAACCGGGTGGTCACTTGTTGGCGTTTGCTGGCACTCGGACACAACATCGTATGGCAGTTGCTATTGAAGATGGTGGTTTTGAAATTCGTGATATGATTGCATGGGTGTATGGAAGTGGGTTTCCGAAATCGCAGAATATCAGTAAGGCGATTGATAAATCTGCTGGTGCTGAACGTAAGGTAATCGGAACAAAGATTGGATTACCGGGATATAGAGATGGAGAGACAGGAAACAATGAGATTTATGGTAAGGGTTTGGCGAACGGGTCTGCAAAGTCAGAAGTCACTGCTCCCGCCACAGACGAAGCAAAACAATGGGATGGTTGGGGAACTGCACTCAAACCAGCATTAGAACCTATAACGGTTGCAAGAAAACCATTGTCTGAAAAGACTGTTGCCGCCAATGTCTTGAAGTATGGAACAGGTGGAATCAATATTGATGAAAGTAGGATTACAAGTGAAGAAAATGTGACACGTCCTTTTATAAAGCGTGATGATAATGAAGTATATGGGAAAGGGTTGGGAGCAGGTAATCAAGAACAACCTGTTGGTCGTTTCCCCGCTAATCTGATTCATGACGGTAGTGAAGAAGTGACGAAGTTATTTCCACAATCAAAATCTAGTGGTGGTAAGACTAAAAATAATTTTGGTCATAAATATGGCGACTTTTCTGGTGATGTTTTGGTGGCAAATGCAGGTGGTCTTGGTGATGATGGTTCCGCCGCCCGTTTCTTCTATTGTGCTAAGACTTCCAAGAAAGATCGAAATGAGGGTCTTGATAATCTTCCTGATAAAGAATGGAAAAATGAAGGTGCTGCGGTTCCTGAAAGAGCAAATAGACCTTTCATCCCTTCCAAAAATAATCATCCAACGGTAAAACCTACTGATCTTATGCGATATTTAGTTCGTATGGTGACACCTAAAAATGGAACTGTTCTTGATCCATTTATGGGTTCTGGTTCGACAGGTAAAGCAGCAAAATTAGAAGATTTTAACTTCATAGGTATAGAATTAGAT
>Ga0102930_1000136_pt1 | contig 23015 bp, 25 predicted proteins | sample SalPon1_B_H2O_MG_FD_84514 | JGI IMG/M metagenome (GOLD analysis project Ga0102930, IMG submission 84514) | Salt pond water microbial communities from South San Francisco under conditions of wetland restoration - Salt Pond MetaG R1_B_H2O_MG | ecosystem: Environmental > Aquatic > Non-marine Saline... | reverse complement strand
TAGTTGTTGCTCACCACCCCGAGGGTCGCCATCTCCGACAGCGGCCCGAGGACGTCGACGTCATCGTACAGCGGTCGCCGGCCCGCGGCGACGCGCGCGGCGATGCGTGCCGCACTCCGCGCCATGCGGGCATCGAAGAAGCGCCTCGCATCGACCCCCAGAGCCGCACATGCCGCCTCGAGCGCCGCGGTGTACGGGTACGCCGCCAGCGGCTTCGAGGGGGCAGCACCCCTGCTGGGCGAGCACACCGAGTCGGTGCTGGATGAGCTGGGCTACGATGCGGCGGCGATCACGGCGCTGCGTCATAAGGGGGCGATTCCTGACCCTGCGGTGTGATTTGATGGGTCACTCAGCAAGCCGAAGACCACGTCACTTGACCGGATCTGGCTGGATACCGACCGCTTTCAGCGTTCAAGTATGTCATCCTCGCACCCTTTATTTAATGAATTCACATATAGCGCCGCTTGGTCCTCACTTTGCCGACGGAACCGGCTGATCGCTGGTTGAACCTCCACATACAGATTCTCAACGTTCACCGGGAACACCTCAACTGGCTTCGCCTGACTGTGCGTGTGAATCCTCAGCCGATTGCGATGATGGTACGTTCGGCGGATGCTCCAGGCGCCAGTCAGTATGAACACTAGTCCAAGTAAGTCATACATTCTCAACGAATAGATGCCGAATAAAGCCATTGCACCGCTTATTATAGCCAGCATCCAATCGAAAGATTCCGTGTTAATCTCTCGGACATTTTCATAGGGGATACTCACTGTTTCAGCCTCTGTGTTGACGACAAGCCGACGATTGGTGACAACAATCGCTCCCTCGGGACGGAGCGCACCGGTGTGGTGAATGCGTTCTCCCGGGCGTTGATCGAACCCCACTGCGGCATGCATATAAATTAGCCAACTGGCTAATTAAAGAACGTTCTTCATCGAAGTATCATCAAAAAAGTGAGTTGAGAATCTCAGTCAGCCTTGTTGCAGGGCTGTCAGTCACCACTCTGGATTCGCTCGACGAATGTGACGAACTCCGAATCGTCCTCTGCGAGGTTCTCCCAGTCGCTGAGGCCTCTGCTTTTCCGGGTACCCTCAACAGTGGTATCAAGAACGAATGCCACGAGGCCACCTACAGCCATCGTAGTCGATCCTATAACAAAGATAGTGTCGGAAACAATCTTTTGTCCGATTATTGGACCGATGATGGCAGCGCCCGAAGTGATAGCTTGGAAGTCTGCCGCACTCCCCACGTTCGCCATATATCCTGGGATGGCTAACCCAAGGAACAGGGAAAGGCCAATAATGAACACATTTCTCGATTCGTCGAGATTGACATATTTCAGATTCGATAGCCCGACCGCTGCGATTTGGCCGAACATTGAAATGTAGAGCGCACCGACGATTGGGCTGGGAATAGTGGTGATGAGGGCACCAAATGGTCCTATGAACCCGACAATCAACATGATGACAGCGCCGACCTGCACGACGTATCGAGAAGCGACACCAGTGATTCCGATTGCACCAATATTCTCGCCGTAAGAGGTCGTCCCATTGCCGGTCCCCATGATACCTGCAAGAACCCCACCGACGCCCTCCATCCCAATACCATGGCTGATGCGGTTCGCACTCGGGGCAGCCACACCAGCTATCCGGGCCACTGCAAAGTAGTCGCCTATACTCTCGATCATCGAAGCCAGAACACCCGCGAGCATGCCGATTATGAACGCTACTGTGAACTCAGGCATACCCCACTGTAGCGGCGAGATGACCTGTATCAATGACACATTGCTGATGGCTGCCAGATCGACATAACCTACCGTTTCGGATTGATAAACCCCGGCCACTGAGAGTACAGCTGCTGTCACCCAAGCGATGATGACTCCCAGCAGGACTGGAAAGAGCTTAGCGTAGCGGGAGTACTTATCCAGGTACTGGGAGAACAGGACGATAAGGAGCAAGGTGAACCCCAGAAGCCACCAATTTTGATCGGGCCGCGTGACGTCACCGACACCAATCAGTGATAGGCCGATCAAGACAATGACAGGGGCGATGACGACAGGTGAGAGATAGTTTTTGACCCTCCCCACGAGACCAGAGTATCCGAGCACCACTTCCACGAGCGCCGCGACAATCACGGCACCCTGCAGTTCGAGGATTGTGACTTCCCAGCCAGCACCTTGTGCGCCCAGAGCACCGATGATTGCGAGCGCTGGTGCAAGTAACGCAAACGTACCACCCTGCACGATAGGGTACCGATTCCCTGCAGTAGTTTGCAGGAGAGTTGCTATACCAGAGACGACAAAAAATGTACCAACCAGTCTAGCGGTCTCATTCGCGGGCATCCCCATCGCACCCGCGAGAATGAGGGGAATAGCAACCGTCGCCCCTATCATTGTCAGGTAATGTTGGAGGCCCAGGAAAATGGATGTGCCAAGTGGGGGTTTGTCCTCGATGCCATACTCGACGAATGAGGCCTGCTCACGGGAGGAGGCACCACCATCCGTTCGGACCTGTCCAGATGTGGAGTCTGTGTTTTTCATGGTATCATCAATTTACTACCTGTGAGAGTCTTTTTGATTTCACAGATAATGTAGAATAATCATGTAGTTATGTATAAATTTAACGAGATTTCGAATGGCTGTGTGAGACAGACAACAGATTCACGGAAGCATAATTTCTTGTCACTTGCCCGTTGGATTATGAACGATGCAAATCAAACCGGCTTACGCTGTGGTTGCTGAGCTGAATGTCTCTGTCGAAATGCGAGACGGCGTATCACTAGCAACTGACGTATATCGGCCGGCCGATCAGGAGACGGGCGAGCCCCTCGTGGCCCCCAAACCCGCGCTCCTCGACCGGACGCCGTACGACCGGACCGGTGGCCGGCTCCGGCATGGCGAGTGGTACGCCTCCCGCGGCTACGTTATAGCCATCCAGGACGTCCGTGGGCGGTTCGGTAGTGAGGGCGAGTTCTACATCCACGCCAATGAGGCCGAAGACGGCGCGGACACCGTCGAGTGGCTCGCAAAGCAGCCTTACTGCGACGGCCAAGTCGCGACGCTCGGGACCTCTTACGGCGCCTGGGTGCAGAGCGCGCTAGCGACGCAGGACCCCGACGGCCTCGCTGGCATGTTCGTGAATATGGGGGCCGCGAACGGTCGGAAGAAGACGTTCCGGCACAACGGTGCCTTCGAGCAGCGGTGGCTCTCCTGGGCGTTCACCCTCGGAGCGGGCTTCGCCCACGAGTCGCTGGCAGACCACAGCGTCCAGCAGCGTTTCGCCGACGTCGATTTCCGCGAGGTGCTCGCCGACGGGCCCGTCGAGCGTGGGAAGACCGTCCTCGCCAAACTCCCCGGTTACGAGGAGTGGGCGTTCGACATCATGGAGAACGGCGCCGCCAGCGACGACCTCTGGCAGAATCCGGGGCTCAACTTCGAGCGCTACTACAATGAGTCGGCGGACGTCCCCACCGTGTACTCCGGCGGCCTCTATGACTCCTACACCGGCGCGACCTGCGACAATTTCCGGGGGCTGGCCCACCGCAAGGAGTCGGATCACTACCTCCTGCTGGGACCGTGGACGCACCTCGCGCGACTGCCGGGGGGTCACGACCACAGCGAGGCCCTGCTGTTCCCGCCGCTGACCTGGGAGCACCCGACGGCCGGCGACCTTGCCTTCGGCGAAGAGGCGACCCGAAAGTACCGCGAGACGCGTTTGGCCTTCTTTGATCACTACCTGAAAGGGAAGAATACCTGGGACCGCCCGCGCGTAGAATATTTTCTTATGGGTACCGGCGACGGCCACCGGACCGACGAGGGCCTGCTGTTCCACGGCGGCGAGTGGCGCAGCGCCGATGAGTGGCCGCCCGAGGGCACCGAGATGACGCCGTTTTACGCCCACGGCGACGGCACGCTCTCGCGCGAAGTGCCCACGATCAAAGATGATGCTACCAGCTTCGAGTTCGATCCCAGCGATCCGGTGCCGACGATCGGCGGGAACACCTCCTCGTACCTGACCTACGAACCCCGCGAAGAACCCGTCGGCGCCTACCCGCTTGGTGACCGGAACATCATCGACTTCGTCGGTCGCGGCGGCTACGACCAGCGCACCGGTGAGGACACGTTCGGCGCCGAGGCGCCGTACGGCCCGCTGGCGGACCGCGACGACGTGTTGGTCTTCCGGACGCCGCCGCTCGAGGAGTTCGTGGAGGTCGCGGGTCCGATTCGCGTGCGTCTGTACGGTTCGACCGATGGTAGGGACACCGACTTCACGGCGAAGCTGATCGACGAGCACCCGCCGAGCGAGGACTACCCCGACGGCTACGCGCTGAACCTCTCGGATTCGATCTGCCGAGGGCGCTACCGGGGCTACCGCGAAGAGGCTGACCTGCTCGTGCCTGGGGATGTCTACGAGTTCTACATGGAGCCTTACGACACCGCGAACCACTTCAAGCCGGGCCACCGCATCCGGCTCGACATCTCCTCGTCGAACTGGCCGCGGTTCGACGTCAACCCGAACACCGGCGGCCCGCTGTACGGGGACGACGAGTTCCGGGTGGCGACCAACACCGTCCACCACGACGCCGCGCACCCGACGCAAGTCGAACTGCCGATCCAGCCGCGCTGAGCCGCCTCGAGTCCGCCCGCTCTTTTTTTGCCCCCGACCGGCGTCGGCCGGTCACTGACCGACCGTCAGCATCCAGAGCACCCAGATCGCCGCGACAGTGGCCGCCATCGTGGCGAAGCCGGCGGCGTAGGTTGCCGTCGCGGCCAACAGCCACCCGACGAGCCACGGGAAGACGAGCGCGCCGCCGTTCCCGACGACCATCATCCCCGAGAGCGTCACGCCAGGATCATCGGCGAGTTCAGAGAACGCGATGCTGAACAGCGGTCCGAACGGCACTCCGAAGCCGAACCCTGTCGCGACGAGGGCGACCCCGATTCCGGTCGCAAAGTCGACCGCGATCGCCGCCGCAAGGCCGCCGAGGACGACCGAGAGCCCCAGCATAGATCCCACGACGGTCGCACGCTCGCCCTTCGCGCGCGACAGCCACCCACCAAGCCCCCGGCCCATGACGGTCGCCAGCGCGAATCCGACGAGCACGCCCGTTGCTGGAAGCTTCGTGCCGGTAAGAACCTCCGCGTACCATGTCGCCGCCACCATCAGGAAGCCGAACGTGGCCATATTCCCGAGGCCGAGCGCGAGCCCCCCCGCTGAGGCGAACGGCTCGAGGTACGCGCGCAGCGGCCGTGTGGCGCTTGTGATGATCGGGGAGAGGCGGCCCGTCAGTCCCCCAGCGCCGACGGCAACGACGCTCGCAACCGCCGCCGGAATCGCCGGTCCGACCGCAGGGACTGCGACCGGGGTGACCGCCAGCCCGGCGGCAAGACCGAGCGTGAAGAGCGCACCGAGCAGCCCTTGTGCGGTCGCGGTGTTAACGCCGGTTGTCCTGAGGCCGACATACTTCATACCCGCGATGAATGCCGTTCCCTGGCCGAGTCCGAGCACCAGTCGCGAGAGGTACGTGGTCTCGAGCGCTGGGACAGCTCCGACGGCGATGCCGACGCCTGCGAGTATGAGGCCCGCGGCGGCGATCCGCTCGACCGGCCGGGTTCGCGTCAGCCGGTCCGCGGGGACGACTGCGAACAGCTGACCGAGCAAGAACAGCGTCATCCCGAACCCCGCCGCCTCGGGGGACACGCCGCGGCCGAGCAACAAGGAAACGTACGCGCCATAGCCACCGACGGCCAGTCCGAGTCCGAACAGTCCGACGCCGATGGTGCCCACCGCCGTCCAGGGGACCGCTGCCGGCTCACGGGACGCCGAAATTGCTAGCACTGCCATTCATATCCAAATACGTCGACATACGTGTTACGACGCTCCCGCTTTTGCCAGATATCGTGTAGTCAGCGCGTCAGATGTGGGAACAACTAGACACGTGCGGTCTCATATCAGTCGCCACCACATGAGTAATAGTCAGGAATCGGCGTCCGCTCCGGTGAGTGCGACGCTCATCAAGTACGGTATCGACGACGAACCGACGCTTTTGAAGGCGATTCCGCTCGGAGTCCAGTAGCTACCGGCGATGTTCCTCTCGACGGTCGCCCTTCCGCTGGTGATCGCCGGCGCCATCGGCCTCGAGCCGGCCGGGACGAGGTTTATCGTCCAGATGGCGCTGCTCGTCACGGGGGTCGCGACGATCGTACAGGTGTACCCGATCGGTCCGGTGGGCGCACGCCTGCCGATCGTGATGGGGACGAGCGCCATCTTCGTCGCCCCGCTAATCAACATCGGGACGACGTTAAGCCTGGCCGCGGTCGTCGTCGCGGTCATGGTCGCCGCGCCCCTCGAGGTCGTGATCGGCTCTTTCTACGACGACCTGAGCCACCTGTTCCCGCCGCTGGTGACCGGCATCGGCGTGATGCTAGTCGGCCTCACGCTGATCCCGGTGGTAATCGACTACTCCGCGGGCGGGCCCGGCTCGCCGATGTACGGTAACCTCGAGCACCTCGCGCTCGCGGGACTCGTCTTCGCGGTCGCGATCGGCCTCAACCAGTACTTCGACTGCCTCCTACCTATCTCGAGCGTGATGGTCGCGGTCGTCCTCGGCTATCTCCTGGCGATTCCGCTCAGCCTCCTCGACGTCTCGAGCGTCGACGACGCGGGCTGGGTCGCGATCCCGATGCCCCTCGAGTTCGGCGTCGAGTTCCACCCGAGCGCGATCGTCATCGCGGCGTTTGCCCGCGTCACGTCGTCGATTGGGACGACCGGCGACATCGAGGGTACGACCGGCACAGTCGGCCGCCGGGCGACCTCCGAGGAGATGCGCGGCGGGCTGGTCGCCGACGGCGTTATGAGCATGTTCGCCGGGTGTTCAACGCGTTCTTGAACACGTCGTTCTCCCAGAACGTGGGACTGATCGGCTTCACCGGCGTCGCCAGCAAGTTCTTGGTGGGGATCTGCGGCGTCTTCCTGCTCCTGGTCGGCCTGATCCCAAAGGTCGCGGCACTGGGTCTCAGCGATGCCGAACGCCGTCCTCGGCGGCGCGGCGATCGTGCTGTTCGGGATAATCTTCTCCATCGGTCTCCGGATTGTGTAGACGAAAGTCGACTTACCTCGCCGCAACCTGACGATTATCGCCGTTTCGATCGTACTCGGCGTCGGCGTCGAGATCAGGCCCGCGGCGCTCGAACAGCTTCTCAGCGACCTGCAGGTCCTCCTCGGCTCCGGACTGCTCGTCGGCGGCGACACCGGCCTCGTGCTGAACGCGATCTTACCGCGGGAGACCATCGGCCAGCAGGGTATTTCGCAGGTCGAAGAGACCGAGCGGAACGACGTGACCGACGTGGCTCAGCGGTGAGCGGACGCGGACCGGTCGTCTACGGTTCAAGGACGACCGTCCCGTAGCGCTCTCCCGATCTAATTTCTTCGTGGACCCTCGGGACGTCCTCGAGCCCCACGCGCTCGGCGACAATCGGGTCGATCCGGCCATCGGCCAACAGGCGCGCGGCCCGGACGACCTCATTTTTCGTCGCGTACCGCGAGCCGAGCAGTGCCGCCTCTTTGACGACGAACTCCTTGAGCAGCGGGTCGAACGAGCGGTCATGGTGGGTGGTCAGCGAGACCACACGCCCGCTCAGCGCCATCGCCTTCCAGGCGGCTCGCAACGTCCCGACGTCGCCCACGGTGTCGACGACGACGGTCGGACCGTCGCCGTACGGCGTCGCCTTGCGCAGCCGGTCGGCGAAACCCTCGCCGCGGGCGTCGATCGGCTGCACCGCATCTCCGGTCACCGAATCGGCGAACACGAGCCGCTCGTCGTCGACGTCGGCGGCGAGGACACGTGCGCCCCGGAGGGCGGCGAGCTGGGAGAGGTGGATCCCGATCCGTCCGGCGGCGCCGATCACCAGGAGCGTATCGGTGTCAGTGACCGACGCCCGCCGGCAGACGTGCAGCGGCGTCGCGAGGCCGTCGGCGGCGATCGCCCCCGCGGCGAAGCTCGCCCCGTCCGGGAGGGGCAATACGTTCGACGCCGGGACGACGGCCCGCTCGGCGTACGCGCCGTCGCAGTGGACGCCGTACCAGCCGCCGAAGTCGAGACACTGGTTGGTGTCACCGCGTCGGCAGGCGTCGCACTCGCCGCAGGTGAGGTAGAAGTACGCGACGACCCGGTCGCCGGGTCGAACCCCCTCCACCTCGTCGCCGATCGCGTCGACGACGCCGGCGAACTCGTGGCCGGGGATGCGCGGCGTGAGCGTCGGATCGTCCGCCAACTCGCCTTGAATCGCATTTTCGATCGTTCGCGTCACCGCGCAGGCCCGGACGTCGACGCGGACCTCGGTCGGGCCGGGTTCAGGTTCCGGGACCGTCTGGACAGTCAGCGGGCCGCCCCACTCTTCGATCACGCAGGCTTCCATGCTGGAAATTTTTCGCTCCCGAATAATACCATTTCCTCCGATTGGCACCGTAATGTCGGTTAGCATATACTTCCCCCAATGGATGAGGTAGACCATACTGGCGAACATCTTGGTATCGGTCGACGGAGGCGCTCGAGTACGCACCTGGGACCTTCCTGGACGCCTCAGACACCGCGTTACACGTCCTCGAGTACAGGATGTGCAACTTCGGAACCTTCTCCGGCATGACCGGTGACCTACCGGACGACGACGCGGTGGTCGAGCAGGCGAGCGAGGTCCTCAGGGAGGCACAGCGCCTCGGCGACGAACGCGGCGTCGACACCGATAGGGCCGACCCGAGCGTGTGATGGTCACCTACGTCGAAGACGACGGGTACGACTTCGTCATCATTGGGAACCAGGGCGCGACGGCCTCTTCCTCGTCCTCCTCGGGGGCGTCGCGGAGAAGGTCGCCCGCCAATCGCCGGTTCCCGTGTTGATCGTCCGCTGAACCGCTAGAGGGAGAATGAACCGCCGTTCGCCTCGTCGGTAGACGACGAACGGCGCGAAACCGCTTTTTGCGCCGAACTCAGACGTGATTCGCGTCGTCCGTGACCCGGTGTCCCGGGAGCAAACCGGTCTCTTCGAGCGCGTAGTAGCCGGCGACGTGGACGACCGCGGCCGCGATCATCCCGTTGAGCGCCGCCATTCCCGGCAGTACGGCCGCCTCGCCGACGCGTCCGGGAGCCGTGTCCGCTGGAGGCGTCCGTCAGGTGTCATGGCTCGCCATCGTTGCGGCCGGTCGAAAACGGTGCATCTGAGTCGGTCGTTACTTGAACGCGACGCAACGGCAGACGCTCGACTCGCCCCCGCGGAAGCGCCACGGGAAGGTGCCGATCTGCACGCGCTCGTTCAGCAGTTCGTCGGGCACCTGCGCGTTCTCGACGTGGATGGTCCCCCGCGGGAAGAGCTCGGTGTGCATGAGCTGGTAGCCCTCCGGCGGGAAGATCTCGTCCAGGTCGTCGACGCCGAGGTGGTCGGCGGCCTCTTCGGCGAGTTCGGGGCGGACGTCCCGGATAACCGTGTTCATGGGGTGGTCCGCACTGCCGCAGTCGAGGATGAGGTAGTTGATGTCCATCTCCTTGCACCACTCGGCGAACTCACCGTTGGGGCCTGGATGCTTGCAGAAGTATCGGCTCGGATCAGCATCAGGCTGATACCAGGCGTAGTTCTGGTAACCCGTGTGAATGAATAGAATGTCACCCTTCCGGACATCACAAACCCTCTCGATCATCTCACTTGTGTAGATGTCATAATCACCGACCATCTCGGAGATGTCCGCCACGACCCCGTCCCCGACAAGTTCATTCAGGCCCACCTGCTCAATGTCACGCCCATTCCCGACGAAATGTAGTTCACCATCTAAGTGGGTCCCTGTGTGATTCATGAACTCGATTTTCTGACCGTTCACTTTCTCCGTCTCCAGACTCTTTTCAAACCACACCTTGGGATTGTCATACGTAGGCCACGCTGGCGTATCCACCGACCACGGCTGTGTCATATCGTACATCTCGTATCCGTCGAGCATAGTTCAAAATCTTACGTCAGCCGATTATAAACATGTGCAATTCTTCGTACGGGCACTTGATTGGGCATCCGAACGATTAAAGCAATAACTCGACAACATTCTTTAGTGTAGTAAGTCCTGACATTAAGTATCATCATCAAATGACAGTGAGAATCACTCAACAGACGTCGTACCGTCAAATGCGACGACCAAGCAGGTTACGAGGTAGAGAAAGCAGGGCAGAGTCATGAAACCCGCAGCATTCGAATATCACAGACCAGAGAGCGTTGATGAGGTGATTGAACTACTCGAATCGTATGATGATGCTGAATTGCTCGCGGGGAACCAGTCGCTTGGCATCGTGATGGCGAACCGGTTAGCGACGCCCGAACATCTCATCGATCTAAGTGGCGTTGACTCTCTTTCGGGCATTACTGTGTCTGAATCTGCGGTTGAGATCGCAGCTATGACGACTCACCGAACAATCGAACGTTCAGAGCGACTGAAAGAAATGCTCCCGATACTCCCGGAGGCCGCCGGCCAGATTGCAGGTCCAGCTGTCCGGAACAGGGGGACGATTGGTGGCAGTATCGGCGAGGCAGATCCTGCGGGTAACTATCCAACGGCTCTTGCAGCCCTTGGTGGAACGCTGCAGCTGCGGTCTGCAGCGGAAGCTCGGAGCGTACCCATCGAGGATTACTTCATCGCGTACATGTTCACCGACCTTCGTGAGAACGAGATCATAGAAGCGGTCTCGATTCCACGCGAACCCTATCCCATTCACCGTACTGGGATGGTCTTTGTCGGACTCAAACGCGCCGCACAGACATGGCCGACTGTGAGTGCGGCGGGCATTGTTCGTGTAGATGACCCGAGTAAAACCAATCCGATAATCGAGATTGCGCGGGTAGCACTTGCGAACGCGGCAGATACACCCCTTCGGATACCGGAGGCAGAAGCTGTGCTGGAGGGTGGACCACTTTCTGTGGCAAAGCTTGATGAAATCACAAATATTGTGAGTGACTCGGTCACTCCTGAGAGTGAAATGCACGCTGACAGCGAATTCAAATCCGAGGTTGCTGGAGAGTATGCAATGCGAGCGATTCAGTCTGCATATGACCGGGCGACCGACCAGGGGAAAGAGTAAGACTGGCTGTTCAAAAATACCATACACAAAGTATCAATGCTAGAATTCAGTGGCGAAAATGAGATGGAACAATCTCGGGAACAACTGTGGCCGTACTTCACTGATCCCGATGTGCTGGCGGAGTGTGCACCAGGTTGCAAGGAGATGATTCTCGAATCACCACACAAGCTCACAGCGGTTCTTGCTGTAGGCGTGGGATCGGTAAAGCCGGAGTTCGAAGTTGATGCGGTAGTCACAAGCTTGGAGTATCCGGAAAAACTCGAACTGGCTGCTACCGGTCAGGACCCCAGAAACGAGTTCGAGATGACAGCAACCATGGAGATGATCGAGGCAGATGAACAGAGCACAGTGGTCAAGTGGAGTGCGAAAGCGAATGTCTCTGGAACGATTGTGAGCCTGGGAAGTAGAGCACTCAAAAGTGTCACAAAACGGTTAGTGAACAAGTATTTCTCTGATATGCAGGCGCAAATCGAGGCTGCCGAGGGTGCCGAATCAAAGCTCCAGGCTGCGCCCGAAGATGAAACAAATCTTGATATTCATATCGGCTAATATCGCGTAATTAGAGCAGTCCGAGAGACTCTCACTACTGGGGGAACTGTTTTATGCCCAATCAGTACAGATGCCACAGCCCAGTTTACTGACTACCGTGTGAGACTTCGGAGTTTGCTCCGGAGATGCGCCGGTGACACCGGAATTCTATCTGCAGGCTCCTCAACGTCCAATGGTTCTAGCGCTGCGTTAATCGACGTCGCTATGCTTGCTGGAGCGTCGATCATCCCACCTTCACCTACACCTTTCGCCCCGGTCACCGTGAAGGGAGATGGAGTTTCCGTGTGCTCCATTTCGATGTTTGGTACGTTTTTTATCGAAGGTAAGAGGTAATCGAACAGCGTAATCGCTTGTGGCTGCCCATCATCATCGTATCCAAACTCTTCCATCAACGCCGCACCGATCCCCTGTGCGATACCACCATGGGCCTGCCCTTCGACTATCATCGGATTCAGCATTGTCCCACAATCTCGAATCGTGTGGAATACCAGAATCTCGACCTCACCAGTTTTGATATCCACCTCCACAATTGGCGCATTCGCACCGAACGCTGCAGTCGGATATACAGGAAGTTTCTCGATGAACGCATCATCGAACTCCTCGAACTCTGTCGCCGGATGATCATAATTATAGCTCACCGCAGGTGGTGTCCCGTTCTCATCAGACTCGAATACAGCTATATCCACCAGTGACAGGTGCGCATCCGCTTCAATCTGCTCAACCCGGCCATTTCGGTAGGCGACATCCTCTGGCCTGACGCCCCAATGGTCAGCAGCGATGGTTTCCACTCTCTTCTTGAGTGCATCAGCTACACCGACTGTCGCACCCGATAGCATCACTGCCATGCGGGATGCAGCACTGCCATACTCGGTCGGTGCGTCCGCACTGTTCAGATAGTCGACCTCGATGTCGCTCGGCAACACCCCGAGTTCATCCGCAAGCAACTGCGAGACCAGCGTTTGATGCCCCTGTCCCGAGGAGTCAGTCGCCAGGTAGGCTGTGATCGTGCCGTCGAGTTCAAGCCTTGCTCGAAGATGTTCAGGGAGCTCTTGTACCTCCGCGCGAGTCCGTTCGGACAACGCCGTCCGATCGCTTCTCTGGCGGTCGGTCCAATCAGAACCACTTACACCCGGCTCAATAATCACGCTTGGTTGTACGCCACGGTACTTTCCCTCAGCACGCTTCTCTTTGACGGTTTCTGGGTCGAGAAGGCCTCCATCACGCTCATCACGTATGATCTCCTCAATCCGATCTAGCGTTCGGGCGTAATCGCCCGAATCATAGATGTTCTTGCTTGCCAATGTGTAAGGCATATCATCATCCGAGATGAGATTTCGTCGGCGGAATTCCGTGGGATCTAAACCGAGCTGTCTCGCGGCCTTATCCACAACCATCTCCAAGGCATAAATGTGTGGATCGACCCCAAAACCTCGATAAGCGGTCTGTGAGGTCTTATTCGTCAGCACTAGTTCATATTCGTATGATACATCCTGAATATCATACGAGTTCGTTACCACTGAAAGCGGTTTGAGCACCTGGTTGACGGGGTATCGCGGATACGCCCCGAAATCATCAACAAACCACACATCGAGTCCACGCATCGTCCCATCTTCATCGACTGCCAGTCGCATTCGGTAGTTGCGCTCTGAGCAGTGCATATCTCCGCCCTGCAGATTCTCAATTCGATCTTCCTCGAACTTGACTGGCCGTTCGAGCTGTTGACTCGCCATCGCCGCCAAGCAACAGTACCGATGAATCGCAATTTTCGTGCCAAAACTACCACCCACATCGGGGGGCACATTCACCCGCACATCGTTTGGACCGTACCCTAGTGTATCATATATCGTGTCATCAACCAGTGTATGCAACTGAATATTGCAGTCGATATCAAACGAATCGGTGTCGGCGTCATAGTCCGCGAGAACGCCTGCAGTCTCCAACGGCACACCCGAAATCCGCCCCCAGAAGTACTCACCTTCGACGACATGATCTGCCTCTGCGAACGCATCATCTACATCTCCGAACCGCAAATGTTCGTGATCCACAACGTTCGTACCTGCAGATTCATGAATGACTGTGTCGTCTGTCCGGGCAGTCATACCGTCAGTGACGGGCTCTAGCGGTTCATATGTGACATTCACAAGATCCGCCACATCTTCGGCTGCGTACCGGTTTGACGCGGCGACTGCGACGACAGGTTCACCAACAAACCGCACACGCTCTGCCGCGAGAGACCACTCTGTGAGAGTCCCAGTCCCCTGCTCGGTCTGGACCTCGGTGATCCCGGTGGGCATCGGGTTGTAATCAGCCTGAATGTCATCGGCGGTTAATACCAGTTCACAGTCTGGATGAGCCTCAGCCTCTGATGTGTCGATATCCACGATGTTGGCATGTGCATGCATGCTCCGCACCAAAGCCAAGTGCAGACAATCATCTGGGGTCAAATCATGGACGTATTTAGCCTCTCCAGCGAGGATGCGGTGATCCTCTACACGGGGTAGGCCCTGCCCGGTGAAACTCTCGGCCTCTTCCGGTGCATCCTCGGCCTGAGGGGTTCTCTCAGTCTTAGAAACTCCTGAGATCGACATCACACACCGTCCATCTTCTCAGCAGCAGCCTCAACTGCTTTATATATGTTCTGATATCCGGTACATCGACAAATATTATCCTCAAGTCCCGTCTGTATCTCCTCTCTGGTCGGTGAGGGGTTCTCCTCGAGCAACTCCTTTGTCGCCATGACAAAACCGCTCGTGCAGAACCCACATTGCAATGCGTGCGTCTCGTGAAAGGCCTCCTGAATCGGATGAAGGGCACCCCTGTCATCTACCAGCCCTTCGACTGTTTCGATCGTCGCCCCATCGGCCTGTACCGCATAACCTAGACAGCTTTTGACAGACATCCCATCTACATGAACTGTGCACGCACCACACACACCGTGCTCACACCCGACACGGACGCCACTGAGGTCACAGTGATAACGCAGAAAGTCCGACAGCTTGAGCCGAGGCTCTACCTTTTTCTTAACTTCAGTTCCATTAATTACCACAGAGATTTCACTCGTCGATGATTCGGCCGCGCTAGCCGTGTTATCTGTACTCATGTGATATAGATATGTTAACTGTCGTTGGATTAAACCCTTCTGTTACCCCCTGTCCTGCGATGTCCCAAAGAGGAGAAATTCTAATCTACAGGGCTCGGTGAACCGGAAGATTCGGACCCGCTTGATTTTGAGCTGATGTGTCGGGAGCTGACTGCTAAATTTGTGACCACGGCGAGGTCCCGTCTGCGTTCGGTTACACTCATGTACTGACCCTGGCAATGGGGTGTATGGGTAACACAAAAGCCGATTTACGTATCGTTAATGGGCTAGTGGTGACGCCAAGTGGCACGATCAACGGAGGTGTGGCCGCGCGAGACGGTGTGATATCTGCGGTGGGCACCGAGGCCAACTTACCTGCAGCCACCGAACAAATAGACGCTCGCGGTAACTATGTGATTCCAGGATTCATAGACCCGCACGTTCACTGGGGGCTTTCCCGGTACAAGTATGAATATCATGAGGGTCTTGAACGTGACTTCGAAACAGAAACTCGCGGGGCGGTTCACGGCGGGGTGACATGCGTCGTCAACTTTCTTTTACAAAAGGAGCCGTACATGCCGGACATGGAATTTTTCATCCGGGCGGGCGAGCAGAATTCGTACATCGATTTCGCCTATCATGCGATCGTTCACCAAGACCATCATGTCGAGGAGATACACCAACTAGCTGACGCAGGCATCCGGTCGTACAAGGTGTTTTTCAACTGGTACAAGCACGCCTCCCCCGAGTTGGGCATCGATCACTCCGATGCGGGTCGGACGTACAAAGTCCTCGACCGTGTCTCAGAAGTCCCAGGAGGTGTAGTGATGTTCCATGCGGAAAACGAGGATCTGGCGATCGAGCGTCGAAGAGAACTACAGGACGAGGGGCGCAACGGCCTAGCAGCATGGTCTGAATCAGCCCCAAACATTTGTGAGGCTATGCAGATTGAGCAGATTGGACGACTCACCGAGTACACCGACTCCCGGGCCTACATCGTTCACATGAGCACAGGCGAGGGCGTTGATATTTGTGAACAGTACCAGAACCAGGGCGTCAATCTCCATGCGGAGACGCTACCCAGTTTCCTGGCACATACCTACGAGAAAGAGGAGCTGGGGACCTGGGGCAAAATCTCCCCGCCTCTGCGTGGCGAAGCAAGCCAGACCAGATTGTGGGAAGGGCTGAGGACTGGTGTCATTGAGTACATCGGTACCGACCACTGCCCACATGATATCGAGTTCAAAGAGAAGGGGAACGGCAAGCATGGTGATATATGGGATGCCATTCCAGGGGACAACAACGGGATAGAGTACTTCCTGCCGGCTATGGTGAGCGAAGGTGTGAACAAAAATCGGATCAGCATGGAACGGCTAGTTGAGGTGTGTTCAGCCAACAATGCGAAGCGGTGGGGACTATATCCGCGCAAGGGTGCGCTCGCTGAAGGCTCTGATGCAGACATCGTTATTGTGGATCTGGACAAGAGTGTAGTGGTCGATGATGATTTCTACCACACGATGGAGCCAAGATATTCCACCTTCCACGGAATGGAACTTACAGGTCTCCCGACGCACACAGTTGTGAATGGACAGGTCGTAGTTGAACATGGTAAACTCCTGGCAGAACCAGGAGATAGTACGTATCTCGCGCGCGGTCCTGAGGGAGTGGTGCGATCATAGAACGTTGTCCGCGACATAGTTCGCTATCACCTGTCTTGTCGTGAAAACCGCCGGCGAAACTGAAAAATCGACGATGAAGCAGCGTGTCCCCGGCATACTGACATTGACAGACTTGACGGACTGATGACGAATTCGGATACAATTCCAATTACACTGACTGCTGCGGGCAAACTGTATTTTGTACGAGGTCGCATCAGACCATATTGATACAGCACTGTTCTAAGGCTCGAACACACCCCCATCTGAACTCAACTTACATGGGTACATGCGGACCGCACGGAGGGCTAATTATTCGCGCATTGAAAGGGGTCAAATGTTCACCCTCACTGGCTCTATCCTATGTATGGGATGTAGCAGGCCGAAGTCCAATTAGCATTATTCGCTCAAAGAGTGCAACCGGGTGGTCTCTGAAGGGTAGCATTGGGTCCCGCCCAGCCGTCTTGGCCAGGTCCTCCGTAGGCGTGTATAGTCGGTACAGACCACACTGGTGTGATATGGGTGATCTCAGGCCTGGAAGTCCACGATACGACACGTGCCGCAGCCGGATATCCAAGCAGTTTCGGCTAGCGGCAAAATTTCTATGCTGGGCGGTCAGAAATTACATGTATAGATTCAAACGGAATCAGGACCTGCACCGCTGATCTGTTCTCCAATGAGAGCCGATCAAATACGATAGGATGTACGGTCACTGCGAAAGTCAATGGTGCTGCATCGATATCGATGTGAACACGGTATTCATTGCCTTGGAAGAGGTGCCGTATCAGCCTCCCCGAGAGTGCATTCACGCGTTCAGCGGTGGGTGCACCTGGGGCTGAGATAGCAATCCGCGACGGGTGCATGCAGGCCGTTACCTGTGTTTGCTGGAGTTGCTGTGCTGTGGTCCCTAATCGGACCTCACCGATCTGCAGGACAGCGCCGGCATCTGTCCAATCAGCAACATGAGCATCGAAACAGTTCTCATTCGAGGTGAAATGAGCGATGAATCGATTGCGCGGACGCGAGATGATAGCCGTTGGCGAACCTATTTGTTCAATCACTCCGTCGTTAATTATGACAATCCGATTACCCAATGCCATTGCCGTGCGCTGGTCATGTGTCACGTACAGCACAGGAATATCCAGCTCATCGAATAGCAGATGCAACATTTCCAGGAGTCTGGTCTGGATCGGCCTGTCGAGGCTCGAAAGAGGTTCATCGAGCAGCAGAGCGGAGGGTTCTGTGGCCAAGGTTCGCGCGAGTGCCACCCGCCGGTACTCCCCACCTGAGAGTGTCTTGGGTTTCCTGTCAAGCAGTGCAGTCACCTCGAGGCGCTCGGCCAGCGCAAGGACTCGATCAGGGGCGGCGGCGGCATAGGCGATGTTTTGACGCACAGTCATGTGAGGGAACAGTGCACCATCCTGAAACACCATCCCCATATTCCGGTCCTCAGGTGATAGGCTATCGAGGGTTCTACCGCCTAAACGTATGGCTCCCCCAGACAATGAACTGATGCCAGCGATTAGCCTCAGCAATGTGGTTTTACCACTTCCAGATGGACCCAATATGGCCAGTACCTCATTGTCAATGTTCAGGTCGACCGGGCCCAATTCGAATCCATCAAAGGCCTTGCGTACTTCGATAAGTTCGAGAGTCATGACCACGGATTTGTGGCTGCAGTGTGCAGTACCATCAGCGCTCCAGCGGCGATCAGCAGGAGCAAAATCGCCACCGGGTATGCGTTTTCCAAACCCTGTGAGAGAAACGCAACCCAGATCTGCACAGGCATCGTTCGGGGGTAGAATGAAATCATGATTGTGGCGCCGAACTCGCCGATGGCCCGTGCAAACGCCAGGGTGATACCTGCGAGTATCCCTGGCCCCGCTATCGGAAGTGTCACTCGTTGAGCGGTCACCAATCGACTTTTTCCGAGCGAGCGAGATGCATCCTCGAGGCGTACATCAACAGTTTCGAACGCTGCTTTGGCAGTGACAACCACGAATGGAGATGCCACGAAAGTTTGCGCGAAGATCACACCCAGCAGCGACCGGGTAAGGGGGATTCCTACGACAATTGCAGCGTCACCGACCAACGAACCCGGACCAAACACGGTCAGCAGCATCATGCCACTGACGGTCGGCGGTAGCACGAGAGGGAACACAACAACTGCGAGCACCACTGTTTTGAGTCGAGAGTTTGCCCGCGCGAGCCAGTAGGCAAGCGGTAATCCAAATACTGTGGCAATAAAAACACTCACGCTCGCCGAAAATAGAGACGTTCTAGCGGCTCTCAACACTACGGGGTCCGTGAGTTGGATAAGTAGTTCTCCGGAAGGAACTGAAACCACTAGCGCCAGGACAGGAATAGCATACAATGCGAGTAGAGCGGTCCCGAGGGTCATGATTACGCTGGCTGAGTCAAGCTTCAAAGAGCCAGTTCGTCCTCTGGAGGTGTGAGACTTCATATTGTTTCACCGAAACTAGGGCGTACCATGGAGCATCCCAACAGGTGCCATCTTCTCAGATTTATGATTGGAATGATCTGAAACGACGTCATCGAACATGGCACTGACCGTGGCGGGTGCCTCACCGGTGATCGACGGTGATTCTTCCCGTTTCAGGAAGCCATAATTTGTTAGATAATCGTTGGACACAAGCTTATCGAAGACCTGGATTGAGGCATCACGTGTATGCCGTATTGTGGCGGCGTAACTGATTAGATTACCTTCAATCGTTAACCCATTTCCAAGCTGATATGAAGTCTTTGCGTACCAATCGGTGATGTAGTTGGGATGGCTCAAATTAATTTCATCAGGGAGCGATATAAATTCATAATTGCGTTCGATGGCCATGTTACGATACGCGACTGCGGCATCGATAGCACCCGTTTCGAACTGGCTTAGCAAGGTTGTCTCAGGGTAGATTTGTTCACGCTGAAGGAGCCGCTCAGCGAGGTCAGGGACATCGTAATACCGAGCGGCTAATGATAGCATGAAGAGTGTGCGGTATCCCAGCGGATCCAATTCAGGATCAGTGCGACCGAGGGAGGTGTGATCAGTTAGAAGCGGTTGGTACCAACGATCAGAATCGGTATCGAGGAGATGCTGACCACCGTCTGTTGATGGGTTGACAACGACCACGAGTGCATTACTTGCAAACTCCACGTACCAGGGGGGAGTCAACAGTGTCTCAAATAGCGCCGTATCTGCAAGTGCCACAATGTCTGGATCACGACGGCCGCTGTCAACGAGGCGGGCGACAGTTGCGGAACCATGGGTCTCCACCTCAATCGGCACATCCACCTGCTGCACTAGCCCCATCATCAGTGCGTACTGAAGACTGCCCGCGGCGAGGATTTCGACGGCTGTCACCTGCGCAGCCGACCCACCGCGGGGGTTTAGGCAACCCGACAGCCCAAGCAGCGCCCCAGCACTGCCTGAACATAACAACTCTCGTCGTGTTGGTCGGATCACTTTGTGCATTAATATATAATAAATTCGTTTGAATGAAAAGCTTAACTCAAATACCTCCAGTTATGTTCTGATGATAGACGCCTCGTCGACGATTCTGACAGAACGACAAGTCGAGGTTCTCGAGCTTCGATTAGATGGACTGACTCAGCACGAAGTCGCCGACAAGTTCGGCACGACGGACGCGAACATCAGCGCGATAGAACGGGCGGCAGAGGCTAATGTCGACAAGGCCCGTCAAACCCTCCATCTCATGCGTATACTGCAATCATCCACCCGATTTCGGGCTCCTGCAGGAACGGAGTTCGAAGATCTCGTCGACAAAGTTTTTGCTCATGCTGACAAGGCAGGAATCCGAATCGGTTACACCAGACCAAACCTGTATGCGCATCTTTACCAGGAGCTCGAAGCACTCACACGGCACAATCAGCTGAACACCGATGCCGACATCGGAATCACCCGAGCGGGCGAGGTCCAGGTCTTCGCCGGCACGCGTGACGATGCTCAAAATATCTGAGCTTTGACATAACCGAAAGCCTCGGTTCCCGTCCCCCCTATGTCACTCTTGGATTGATGAGAAGGGACTGTCAACATGTTGCGCATACCACTCCCGAGATGCGACCAATCAAGACCACAGAATGAATATATCGCGATTACAAGTTTGATATATCAGCGAGATAATGAAGATGCCAGATTCGAGACGCAGACACAGTGGATATCACTCCGGTGGGATTGACGAGCCAACGTTACTGACCGATGCAGTAGCCGGGGTGCACGGGGTGGTACTCGCCGCGGGTCTCGGCCGCCGCTTCGGGCAGGAGAACAAGCTACTCGCGATGGTCGATGGTAGACCAATCGTTCGTGCAGCGATAGAATCGCTTCTCGGTGTCGGCCTGGCTGGAATCACGGTCGTGGTAGGTCATGAGCATGATCGCATCACACCAGTGCTGGCCGATCTCCCCGTCGAGATACGCCTTAATCCCGACTACAGACACGGCATGCACACGTCCGTCGCTATCGCAGTAGCCGCTGCGCGGGATGCTGGGGCCAATGGCGTGCTCATCTCCCTCGGTGATATGCCGTATGTGAGACGAGAGAGTGTCGTCTCCCTGCTGACAGCGTATCACTCTGGGAAGGCAACCGCTCTCGCCGCAGCTGTGGATGGTTCACGGGGGAACCCAACCCTCTTTGATAGCTATCACTTCGACAGTCTCGAATCCGTCGAGGGTGATATTGGTGGGCGCGAGCTATTTGCACAAGCTGATGATGCAGTGCTGGTGGAAACAGGGGACCAAGGGGTGAAGCATGATGTCGATTACCCCTCAGATCTGTGATGCGATGCCCTATTCAGGTCCCAGGAGGACGAGCGTGGATTGGTCCATCACGCACCGCTAAGTGACTTCCAGATTGGTCATTGTTCACCGCGAGGACCTCACCGACGATGCTGAGAGCGATCTGATACGGTGTGCCTCCTCCTAAATCAAGACCCACCGGGGCATAAATGCGGGCTTCGTCTTCGGGTCCAATAGACCTCCCCTCATCGGCAAGTGCCTCCGCGAGCTCCTCATAACGTTCACGCGGACCCATTAAACCGATGTACGGAGTGGGTGAATCGAGCAGTGCTGCGAGGGCCAACTGATCGTCTACGAAATTGTGTGACATCACGACAGTGTAAGTATCTGGTGTGATTTCAATGGCCTCACCGATCGAGATGGGGTTGGTCGTGAGGACCTTGTGCGCGCGCGGGAACTTATCGGGGGCGACCGATGCACCTCTGAATCCTGCGACAACCGTCTGGAATCCGGAATTGGATCCCAAGTCAACCACGGGTGACACATCGTTCCCACTCCCGAGCACTAGCAGGGTCGGAGGGGGGCGGATCACATCGAAAAATACGGAGCGTTCACTGTTTTCCATCGATATGACCCGCGTCATAGACTGTCCCGAGTTAAGCGCCACTTCACCCATCTCTCGCACATATTCCACCCACTCCGGGGCATCCACAGCAGGCTGGATGGCATCTTCTGCGATACCAACCTGAACGCGACTCGAAGGTCCATCTTGTTTAAACAGGGTTGCGGTTAACACGATTTGGTCCTCAAGTGACGCACGAGAGACATCGGCGTGGACATCATCTACAGGTTCGAGCAACACATCGATGATACCATTGCATCCAATGCCAAGTCCCCAGATATCGTCATCCTCCATGAGATCGAAAGTTTCGATTCGGGGCGCATCTTTAGCTATGACATCTGTCGCCAGTGCTAGTATTTGATCTTCCAAACAGCCCGCGGACACACTGCCGATGTCCGTACCATCAGCAGTAATCAACATTTTGGCACCTGGTCTCCGGTAGCTGCTGCCATGGACCGAAGTAATCGTTGCCAAGACAGCGGGTATCTCGGACTCCCGAAGTTCCCGAATTCGATGGAAGATTGCCGCTGTGGACGTATCCCAATCTGACTCATGCATGCAGAGATATAGGGTTCTAGTTTTCTTGAGCGTTGTGCTCCGATTAAAACAATGTAACCATAATTACGAACATCTCGTTCTTGAGGCGATTGGTAGGCCCTAATGCATCCAATGTTTGTGCCAGGAGTAAATCGCCACCGGGTGAAAGTGAGCGATTACACAACTCAGAGATTGCATAAGCATGGTTTGACATCCGATCAGCCTCAGTTAGGTTGAGATTCACACATCTCGATCGCATTTTGTACCATGATGGTGTACGCCGTGGCAGTTCACCCCCCCGTCGATGGGACGGGCTTCCTCGTCCCGGACGCGGTCCCACGGCACACAGAACGCCCGCTCCTCGGTGAGCTCCAGCGATTCGATGTACGCAATGAGGCTCCGCAGTCGCAATCCACATCGTTGACAGAAGGCCATGCCACCCCCCGTGTCGGCGGTACTAATACTTACTTCGGGTCGGACACGCCCGCGCAACAGCTGCGGAGCGCACGGATGCAGCTTTATTTGTCTGACCGCCGAATTATGTTCATGACTGGACAAACCGGTGGGGCGCTGGCGGCAAACAGGGCGGGCCGCGCGTGATCCCACCGGTCGCCTACGTCTCCGGTGGGGTGACGGTGGCGCTTGCGGTGCTGCTGGCGGTGACGGTGTGGCGCTGGCGGCGCGCCCCCCAGGATGCGCTGTGG
>Ga0102930_1000134_pt1 | contig 23138 bp, 17 predicted proteins | sample SalPon1_B_H2O_MG_FD_84514 | JGI IMG/M metagenome (GOLD analysis project Ga0102930, IMG submission 84514) | Salt pond water microbial communities from South San Francisco under conditions of wetland restoration - Salt Pond MetaG R1_B_H2O_MG | ecosystem: Environmental > Aquatic > Non-marine Saline... | reverse complement strand
TTACAAGTGGGTGATAGTTTATATTTACCAAGCACTCCACTATCTAAAACACACCCTAAAGAAGAAATCAGAAGTATAATAGAGGAAAGGGGTGGATACGTAAAAGGAAGTATTTTATTATGAAAAAAGAAATACTAAAACCAAGAAAAACAGGAGAATAAAGGAGAAGAAATCATAAGGTTTCTGTTAAAAAAAAGAATTAAAAGGTATATTAAGAATGATAATAAGACTATTTTAATCTTGATTGGAACTCCCACGGAAAGTCATATAATTTAAAGTGGGTGATTATTTAGACTTAACAAATACCCCTTTATTTTTTCTTTTGGCGACCAATATAATTTTTTTTAAGTTTTTCAAAAAATGATAGAGGTTCCTTATCAGTAACGTATGTTTTCCCATCTTTAACTATATGAAATACTTTTACACCTGTTTTAGTTTGTTTGACTGCTTTCATACCTAATTTTTTTTTGGAAGAACTATTGAGCAAATTTATAAAAGATTTTTTGATTTAAAAACCTCTTATCAAATTTTCTGATTGATTACTACAATTTCGTTAATCTACTTGGGTTTTCATCTGGGGTGTACCTGTTATAACTGCTGGTATTGGTGTTTGAAGGATTTAAATAGACGTAGTATTCGTTATGGTTTTTAACTCTTTGTCTTTGGATAGTTGATCCTAATTCTGTGTTACCAGCATTGGTATAAATTCTATATTTGTTATCTCTTCTTGGTTCTTTTCTTTGAATAAATTTACCAGGGAGTACTTTACTTTCAAAGTTTTCTTTACTGATTCTTAACTCATATCTACCCTCTGGTAGTGGATCGGAACTAAAATACCCAAAATTATCTGTTTGACCAAAACTTCTTATCATTTTTCTTTTATCAATTATCTCTACGAGTGCTTCTTGAATTGTCTGTCTTGTTTTATTATTAAAGACCTCAACTAAAATATTTTCAGTGTTAGTGGGGAAACTAGTCGTAAAAGATAAAACACTTGATTTTAGGTATCTGAAGTTTGTTGATTCATAAATAAGTAAATGATAATCTGTTGAGGGTTTTAGATTAATTATGTCTATGCCTTGTGAGCCGTCAGCTTCACCAAAATAAACAACAAAAGTTGAAGTATTTACTTGTGTATTTTCATCTGGTGAATTTTGGTCTGGATAGGGGTAAAAGTTTTGGTACTCATCTTCAAACAATTGATCACCTCTTCCGAATCTTAAATCTCCTTTATATTCTTCTCCATTAACTGGATGTTTTAAATTCTCTAAAGATCCCTCTGTTAAAGTAATAAGCCTTTTATCTCCGTTACCTTTAATAAAGTTAAGTCTAAAAGAGTCATTATTTATAAAAGTCGTTTTTAAATCACTTGATGATATTGACGGGAAATCCATTTAATATAATTTTTTTTCAAACCCAATTTTTACTTATTTAAGTTTCTTTCTTCCCAAGGTTTTCTATTTTGATTCACTTCAAAGGGTTCGTTCATAAACTCTTGGTAAGTCTGTATATGAGAGTTTGTTATATTTTTTTTCGTATTAACAGCATTTGCGAAACTATCATCACTCACTCTGGATCCAATATCTATTTTATCCATTTGAGAAGAAACGTTGTTTAATTGAGATAAGCTATTTTGGTGAACCATACTCTCCCTAACACCAAAAAGGTTTTTAAGATATTCAGGTGATTGATCAAAGTTTAAAATTCGAGATTTTATAGTTTCTTCGCCCAATTTCAAAGCTTTAGCTAGTCTATGGTGACCATCAATAATTTTAACATATTCACCCTTATAAGATCCTATAATTATTGGATATTCTAAATTTGCGTTATCAACCCTTTCAGGGTCTCTTTCCGCTTCTATTAGAAGGGGTTTTAAATCTGATGTTTTAATATTTTTAATTTCTTTAGAAGTAAAACCCAATAAATCTTTTAAATTAATTTCAACACCTTGTTTTTTCCAACTGGTTTCTCCACCAGTTCCTTTTGGTTGTTTAAATTCTTTAAATTTTTTCATAACATTTATTTTTTTGGGTGTTTGTATATATATTAAAAAAATTAAAATCTTCTTTCGCTGTATTCCTCGAAGGTAAGAATATTGTTTGAAGTTTTAGATCTTATACCACCTCCCATTTTATATGTAGGTAGTGGTGGAGAACCAAACCCGTAAGGATAGGAGTGTTGTCTTGGTATTCTTTCTTGATCACTACTAATAACTAACCCTTTGTTGCTATCAACAGGGTAATTAAAAGTCTTTTCATCGCCGATTACATTATTTTTTGGTCGTTTAGTTTTCTTACCACTCTTATTATTTTTAAAAATTTCTTTTTGTATTCTTTGTATTTCATTATTTGTTCTGGGTCCGAAAATTTCCATAGCACCTAACTGATCTTTACTTAGGTGATTGAAATTTTTAAGGTAGTTTAACCTAAACTCCGAAGGTTGGCTAGCGTCTGACAAATTTTCTCTTAATATTTTGCTTTTCATATCTTAACATCCAAAATGTAAATCGATACCCTTATCGAAATCTCCTGTATGATTATCTAAATCTGAGGGTTTTTTCCCATTTATTTTAATTTTTGGTCTGAAGTGGCCATCACCATCACAAAAAGCTTTCATCTGTCTTGAAGATCCGACACTTCCAGTCCATTCGAAAAAATGAAACATGGTGATCAAATCCATGAAAGTCGATTTGTCTAAGTTTGAAATATGCACGTTTAGTTCAAATCCATTTTCTTTATTTTCTTGGATTCTCTTATAAGTAGTTTTAACTCCCCCTCCTTGAGTATCTTTTATTGTGTAGTAAATAATGTTACTATAATATTCATTATCTATTTCGTCGAATAGCTCAGTTATTTTTTCCACGTTTCCTGGATCGTCATCTGAGAAACCGATTGACGCTTTATATCCTATCCTTGGAGCTAAATCATTTACCTTTGATTTAAATTCCAATAAAGCTAACTTTTTCGCTTCTTCTGGATTATCCGCTCTACCCTCTCTGGAAGGAGCACTTACCCCTACAAACATACAATTATCTAAATATTCTTTAACTAATTTATGCTCACTTAGTTTTCCTTTAGGTATTTTAGGATAGTCTTCTTCTTGTTTAAATAAATAAGAATATTTATATAGATTATCATACATCATTAATTGTTGGCTGCTTGTAATGACCTCATCAATGATATATTCTACACCCTTTCTTAAATTTTCTGACTCATGTCCTCTGGCGGTTATAATCGCAAATAATGAACCGTTAGTAATACACTCTAAAAAATCACCATAAGAAGGTCCGTATAACCCCATTTGTATAGATTTTTTGACATCATTTAAAAAATTATCCGGATCAGAATCTCTAAAATTCCTAAACGAACTACTAAAATCGGTGTTACCATTTTCATCTTTAATATAACCAGTTATAGCCTTACCCTTATAACTAAAATTCTTTTTCCCAATTATATTTCTATATTTAGCGTAGTCTTCAGTGGAAATACCAACTTCTTCCCCATCCTCAGAAATTAACATTATCTCAGTAGGCATTTTCAGTATATTATCATCCCAATCAAAAGCGTAATAGTAAAGAATCTTTTCGGGAGCTTTAAACTCGTTATATTTTTTAATTTCCATATGATAATATTTTTTTCCTTTATCTATATATTAAAAAAACCCCACTTTTTTGTGAGGTTTTAACTAAAGGAGGAAATATTATCACATAAGTGAAACTATAAGTTCTTCTTTACCTTTACGATGAGATACTCTGATTGTCTTTTTCTCAGTATTTGAGTGTTCAATTAATAAATCAGCTATCTTATCTTCGATATGGTTCTGAATTGATCTTTTAATGGGTCTCGCTCCATAGTCTATGTCATAACCATCCTCACTTATAAATTCTACGACTTTTTTCCCGTATTTAAGTTCCAGTCCAAGATCATAAACTCTTTTGTTTAAGTTTTCTAATTCGAGTTTTACAATATTATGGATGCTTTCTTTAGAAAGATGATCAAAGACTACAAAGTCATCAACTCTATTTAAAAATTCTGGTGGGAATTTCTTTTTCATCTCAGATTGAATAATTCGATCATTTTCTAAATTTTCGTGTTCAATTTTGGTGTTTGTTTGAAACCCAACTCCAGTTCCGAAATCTTTAAGGGTCCTAACTCCTACATTAGAAGTCATAACTATGATAGTGTTTTTAAAGTTAATTGTTCTACCAAGACTATCAGTGACATGACCATCATCTAGGATTTGAAGAAGAATGTTAAAGATATCTGGATGAGCTTTTTCAATTTCATCGAATAGAACCACACTATATGGATTACTTCTTATAGCCTCAGTTAGCTGTCCTCCTTCTTCATATCCGACATATCCAGGAGGAGAACCAACTAGTCTATTAACAGAAAATTTTTCCATGTATTCGCTCATGTCAAATCTAATTAAACTTTTTTGGTTTTGAAACATCTGTTTAGCCAAAGATTTAACAGTATGAGTTTTACCCACACCAGTAGGTCCTAAAAATATAAAGCTACCGATTGGTTTACTAGGGTCTTTAAGCCCAGTTCTGTTCCTTTTAATTGATTTAGTTAACTTAGATATAGCTTCAGACTGACCTATGACCTCTTTTTTCATATCCTTTTCCATGTTAAAAAGAATATTAGATTCTTTTTTGGATAATTTATCAACAGGAACCCCTGTAATACTCGATATAACAGAAGAGATGTCAGACTCATCCACCTTTTGCTTATTTGTTTTTAGATCCTCTTCCCATTTGGTTTTTCTCTCAAGTAGCTTTTCTTGAAGATTTTTTTCATTGTCTCTTAATTTAGCTGCTTTCTCGAAGTTTTGTGCCTTTACAGATTGTTTTTTCTGAGATTTTATTCCTTCGATTTTCTCTTCAAGTTGGGTGATATCTTTAGGAATTTCAACATCTTTTATGTTTTTCTTACTTCCTGATTCGTCTAAAACATCAATAGCTTTATCTGGTAGTTGTTTTTCCGGCATATACCTAATAGTTAAATCAACACACGATTTTATAGCATCATCTGTGTATTTAACATTATGGAAGTTCTCATAGACCCCTTTAATGGTAGATAAGATATTGAAGGTTTCTTCTCGGGAAGTGGGATCGATAGTTACTTTCTGGAACCTCCTTACTAAAGCGCCATCTTTTTCGATATTTTCTCTATACTCATTAAGGGTAGTTGCTCCTATGCACTGGAGTTCTCCTCTTGCTAGTGAGGGTTTAATAATATTAGCAGCGTCCAAGCTACCACCAGTTCCACCAGCTCCTACAATAGTATGGATTTCATCGATGAAAATAATTACCTCATTTGATTCAGTAATTTCATTTATTAAAGCATTTAGCCTTTCTTCAAATTGACCTCTATATTTGGTTCCAGCAACTAAGCTCCCTAAATCCAATGAAAATATTTTTTTATCGAATAAAGTTCTTGGGACCTTACGTTCCTTTATTTTCAAAGCAAGGCCCTCAGCAATAGCACTTTTACCAACCCCAGGTTCTCCAACTAACAAAGGATTATTTTTTTTCCTTCTGCTTAAAATTTGCGCAACCCTTTTTATCTCCTCTTCTCGGCCTATAATAGGGTCAATATTATTATTTTCAGCTTGTTTAGTCAGATCTTTTCCGAACTTCTCCAAAGAGGGATATTTGGTTTCTTTACGAGAATTTCTACGTTTAAAAAATTCATTCTCTCCTTCATTACTTTCTTCTCCAGTCAAAGAATTTTCAATTCTTAGGTTACTCCTACTCATCATATAATTTTGATTTTCTATTTAATTTTTTGTCTTGTTCATTAAAGGAAACATAAAAGAATCCAGTTTGACAAAAGTAATTAAAATTTCTCTATATAGAAGGTAAAAACCAAAAAGTTTTCCAAAGACCCATAGACTTTCTCAATAGTTCTGGTGGTGAGATTAATATCTGGGAAGAAAAAACAATATATACTTTAAAAGAAAAAAAATAAAATTAATGAGTGATCCAAAAACTACTAAAACGAAAAAAACGAAAAGAAATTTGTTTAATTTAACAGATTTTAAAAAAATTAAAATAGACTTAACAGAGAACCAATCCCAACTGGTTAAAACAATCGATCACAACACATTAACTTTAATATCTGGACCTTCTGGGACTTCAAAGACTTTTACCAGTTGTTATAATTCCTTAAAACTATTATCCCAAAAGAAAATCAAGAAAATTATAATTACAAAACCAATAATAGAAAGTAGTAAGTCTTTAGGTTACCTCCCTGGGTCAATAGACTTAAAAATAGAACCTTACATGAAATCTTTTATCTCAACTTTTGTAAAGTTAGTGGGGAAAGAAAAAACAGATGAATTGTTTAGAAATGATGTAATATCAATACAAACACTTAACTTTATGAGAGGTGATACCTTTGATGATTCGATTTTAATTTTAGATGAAAGCCAAAACTTACCAGTAAAAGATCTTATGCTTTGGGTAACAAGATTAGGAAAAAACTCAAAGGCAGTTTGTATGGGAGATATATCTCAATATGATGTAAAGAGCAGTGAAAGTGGATTTTCAACTTTTAAAGACATTATGGCGGGTATCAAAGGTTTCTCGTCCTTTGAATTTCAAAAAGGCGATATAGTAAGAAACCCATTTCTCATTGAAGTTACAGACAGATATGAACAGTGGAAGTATTCTAATAGTAATGGAAATAATTAATACAGAATATCAAATAGATTATATATAGTATAGGGAAAATTAATTCCGTTGAATAATGAGTGAAATTAAAGAAAGTTTAGATAAAAGGATTTACAATTCTTTAAGAGAGGATATAAAAGATATTAGTTTCTTATCTAGTGGGTTTAAAGCAACGGGCTTTACCATCGAAAATAATTTAAATGAAATATATGAAAAGATAAAATTCTTTAAAGAAGATTCCTTTGTCTTAGAGAAAACTAACGAACCACTTGAAAATCAAATAGATGGGTTTAATCCAAATAGTTTTTACACTAGATATAAAGATGAATATGGATTCTCTATTAAAAATCATTTTTCACTAAAAGATGCTATTACCAATCTAAGTAACCCCATTGAAGTTGATATAGCGACAACCCAACAAATTAATTTAGAAACTATCTCTAACCAACAAAGACTAATAATAGATGGTATTGTAGTCGAGGAAGGTCAAAAAATTTTAGTAAAGGATCAAACCTCTAATATCACATTAGATGAAAATCAGGACCCAACTGAATTTATTCAGGGAAACTTCACTATCGTAGAGACTATTGGAAGTTCAATTACCTATAGTTTCAAAAACTCTGAAAATGGTATTTATATTTACAACCAAGGAAATCTAACTGAAACACAGGATTTAGAGAATTATCAATTCAACAATGGGCTTTCTATTTCAATAAGCATAGGTGACGATAATAAAGGAAAAACTTTTATTTTAAATAGATTAAATAATGGAGTTTATCCACTTAAGACAAAAAACGAAGTATTTGATTTTGTGGAATCAAAAAGTTATTTAGTCCGAAATGTTTTCCAATATAGAAATGTTTTAGATAATCAGTTTCATCAAGGCCTCCACCAAAAACAGCAAAACTTGGTATTTCAAGGAGAAAATTATAATATACCCGAAAGGTATCTTTTCATTGGAGACTATGGTGTTATAATAAACTATCAATCAGATTACCCTAATTTAATTGAAAATAAATTCAAAGAATCACTTAAAGATATAATTGAATTAAAAAACGATTATTTAATAGTGGGAAATAATGGAACTATTCTAAAACTTGATAAGATAAATCTAAATCCAAGTAAAATATCCACCGACACCTTCCAAAATTTAAATTCCGTTTCTATTAGAGATTTTTCCAGTGGTGTGATAGTAGGTGATAATGGAACCATACTAAAAACTATTAATGGTATAGATTTTATTGAAGTAAAAAATAATTTAAAAAATGACTTAAATAAAGTCATCCACAAAGAAGGTAACATTTTCAAAATTGTTGGAAACAATGGTCTTATTTATAATTTTAATATCGAAACTAATAAATTAACATCTAAAGAAGTATCTTACATTGAAGATTTTGTTGATGACTACCCAGTCAAGAGTGATATCTTTGATATAGAAAATATTGAGTTAAACAAAAAAAGGTTTTCATTCTTTGAAGAAGATTATTTAGATGTTTCTAAAACCATTGGAACAGGTAATTTCTCAATTGATTTTGTTTTTAAAACACAAAGTGAAAATTCAAACCAGTCTTTACTATCCTTTCTACCAAAAGACCAAAACTTAGAAGAAATCGGTAAAGGTGTGAGAATATTTATTGAAGAAAGTATTATAAAATTAGAGATAACTCCATCGACTGGCTCAGGTATTATAACCCTTAGTAGTGAATTCCAGGTAGAAAAAGACAAATGGTATAGTGTTTTTCTAACCAGAAATAAGGGGGAATACTTTTTATACGTTGATTCTATTTTAGCTATAAAAACCCAAAAAGGTTTCGGGGGTAACTTTAGTAATTTCAATGACAGAATTAGATTAGGAACAGAGATTATTTATAATAATAATAAATCAAAACCAACAAACGATATATTCCAAAACAATTTTGAAGGGGTGATAGATAACCTAAGAATTTGGAATGAATTTAAAAGTAAAACCGAAGTTAATAGGTATTTTAATTTTTACCAACTATCGCAATCCCAAAAACAGGAATTTATTCAGGGAGGTTTGATTAATTTCTATAAATTTAGTTTAAACTCAAAAGGAAGACTTCCGACGAAGGATGAAATCAGCGGTGAAGAATTAATATTAGGTCCTGAATCAAACTATCGAATATACAACAGCGCATTACAAGAAGACTTACTTGATATTGAGAATTACAGCGGAGATATTATTATATCCAGTGATTTTATTATAATACAATTAGATAATATCGATAATTATTCGAAGGTGGTTAATTATGATTTTATTTATAAGACACCACAAAAATTAGATAAGGTGGAAGTGTCAAATTCAGAAATAATTATTTCTTCAAAACAAAATGGGATATATAGGTTTGGAAAAAAAGATGTTATACTGGATTTAAACGATTTTTCTAATTTAAGGGAAGTTATATTAACCGAACTACATCCGGAGCCTTACAATAATATTCTTTTAAGTAATGGTGATTTATTTTTAATCGGTAACCTTGAAACACGTGAGATTAAAGAACTTAATTTAAGTGAAATACCCACTAAAAAAGAGTACAATCCAATAGAAGACGTACCACCTTTTTTATCTTTATCTAATATAAGAAATGAAAACGGGTTAGAGGTGGAAAATCAATATAAAAATGATTTTATCGACCCAAAAAATGATGTTACCTTAAAGTATGTTAAGGTTTTAGGAATTGACGACTCAGACCAATCTGTTGTCGAAATCCCATTAGAAAAAAATGGCGATGAAATTTCCCCGTTTAGACCCTTTCTAATCAAATCAGAAGCATCTAATATTTTCAATGGTAGTCTTCAGATAAGTATAAATGAAGAAGATTTCTTTTCAGTTACCAAACAAGGAACATATTTATTTGAGGGGGTCATGGGATCTAAATCAAAGATGACTATAAGAGCGAAATTATCAGATGATGCTTATGGTAATAAAATAAGGGGTGTTATTTCCAATATCAAGTTATATGACAAAAATTTAGTGGAAGTATCCGAACCTAAGCAATACACTGAAAGTGATGGACTTCGTAAATTGTATTTTAGTCAGTTTGATGACAACGAACGTTTAAATAAAGTTAACCAACAGGATCATTTATATTCCTATTTAGATATAAAGTCTCTTAGAATCGATGGTGAAGAAAAAATTAATTTTCAAAAATATAATCAAAACCTTCCAAAATATTTATTTAAAAACCAATTACCAACAGATGCTACCTCAAACTGTCTAACGGGAAACTTATGTAAACAAGACCCTAATGGTAAAACTTTTGATAGAATTAGATACGGATTTGATTTAGAGTTAAATGAAAATTTCGATGAATATACTTATAAAAATGAATCATACGGACTTTTAGAATCTTTTAATTTTGATTCAGTCCAAATATTTGGTTTAGATAAAAGTCAAATCTCAAGTCAATTTGAGACTATACAAAACCCCCTTTTTTTAGGTATAGACTTATCGAAAAGTTTCTTCTTTGACGTAGAGAGTGTAATAATAAATCAATCTGATTTAGCTTTTGATGATATAGGAAGTGAAACTCAAAGTGTTTTAATATCAGGAGGAGTTGTGAATTATCCTCCTTTAGAAAGTGGTCTATTTAATAATATCAGATTCAATGATGTTACAAATTCTACTTTTCAAATACAAACAAATTTAGAAAAAGATAAAATCTATAGATTAGAATTTTTTTTAGAAGGTGATGTCAGATTAATATTTGGAAATGAAATTTTAGAATTTTCTAACGAAGTAGTAAGGGAAAAGATTAGAATTAAAAGTAATTTAACTGAATTTACCATAGTTAATTTATCACCAGAAGTAAACATTAGAAATTTAGTTTTAACTGAAAACATTTCATCGACAACTCAAATTAGATGGGAACCGTCTACTTGTAGATTAGAATATCTAATAAATGGTAAAAACTCTGAAGATGGTTTTTTATTAGAAGATGGTAGCGGTAAGATTACACCTAAATGCGAATTAATCGAAGACCCTAATTTAGAAAAAACTACCAAAGATATACTTCCAAATAGTTATTGGCAAAGATTCAACCCTAAATTACTATTTTTAGATTATGATTTAGCTAGTAAATTATATTTCTATGATTTAAAAACCAAGCAATATCAGTTACCCAATTCGGTGGTAATTCAAGATTTGAGTAAATTCACCATATCATCATTACCAAACCAGGTATCTTGGTTAGACTATTCCAAGGATGCAACTAAAGAATATAAATATAGAACCCTTAGAGAAGATTCCAATGAAGTGAAATATTCCTCTGAGTTTATGAAAGATTCTAAATCGAAGATACAAGTTAAGTTAAAAGATTCATCAACTAAGAATTTAAATAATATCAACGGAGTTAATGAAGGGATCTTAACCCATTTAGATAATAATTTAAACTTTGGAATTCCACCTTCCGCGCAAAGTTTTGATTTCTTTTTTTACCAAGAATTTTTGGTTTTCAAAAAACCACAAGATTTATCCATAGAAATAGGAGATTTTTTAAATTTTCATAATAGTTTGATAAATTCATCTTTTATGGTTATGGATAAGTTAAAACATGGAAATTCAGATTTAATTTATTGTAAGCCTCATTTTAGTGAGAATGATGTAAATTCTTTATTATCTTTAAATAAAGATACTACAATTACTAACCTTAACTTGTTTGAGGATACCTTAGATTTAGAAGAAAATTTTAATAACCATCCAATATCATTTGGATATCAACTTTCCCTAAAGGGGTCTTCAGTTGAGATCAGTGGAAAATTAACAGAAAAATCAGCCTACTATAATCTACAATTTCAACTATTTAAGGAGAATTCTTTATTAGATATAGAAACTTTTCAATCTACTTATAATAGAAATTTTCTTAATTTTAAATACACCCCCTATTATAGCATTTTAAACTACTTAGAGGATTTCAATAGTAATTTTAAGTTAAGATCTTTACCAGAATATACTTTTGAAAATAACAATAGTGGTGTCTTATATGACATAACCACCGGAGAGATTTCATTTAATAGAAACTTAGAAAAAAGTTGGAGTTCTATCCCAAAGAACGTATTTATTGATTTAGAGTTTAAAAACCAATCTTTAAAAGAAATATTGATACTCGATAAGTTTTTCGATGAAAAAACTAATAGATATGTTTTACAGACATATAAAAATTTTAGTAATTTGTATGTTCAAAATGATCTTAGTGGTGATGAATTTAAATTAAGAGTTAGGAATACTTTAGGTGAGGTATCAAAGGATTTACAAAAGTTAAATAATATACATAAATCATTAGAAACTAATACTCAGATTACAGATCCTTTTAACAAAGATTTAATCGAGAGTAGCGTCTTCAAAAAAGGTTTAAATTTTTCTCCAAATAATGACAATTACGCAAAAAGTCTTCTCAGTGAAGGTGCTATAAAAGAAAGGCTAAGTGGTTTAGTGTTCACAGATTCTAATAATAGTTTAAGTTTTTCAGTGTTGAGTTTATCGACTAAAGAAAACTATGTTATCAATGGTATAGATTCTTATCCAATTGATTGTGATAATTGTATTTACCAGCCTGTAATAGAATTTGAGAACGAAGATGATAAATTCAATCAGTTGAGGTATATCAATGAAAAAGAGTTGTTTTCAAAAAGAAAACCCTTTAGTAAATACGGGTTTGAAAACCAAATTAGAATAGAAAACTCAGTTGGAAACCGAAAAACTATTAATATCCCATTTGATAGTAAAGAAGGGACGATTAAAACCTTAGAGTTTTCTATAAAAAAATTAGAGAATGCTGTTGTAAAGGTATCAAAGTCTAATCAAGTTTTTTATACAATTTCTACTACACCGAATAAAGAAGTAAAAGTTAACTTCTATGACGACGCAGTTCAGTCTCTTGAATTAATAATTGAACATGAACCTGAAGAGAATTTTGTGATTATAGAAGACATAAAAATTGGTAATGAAAAATGTATAGAAGATTGTAATTTAACAAAATTACAAATAAACAATCATGGATTAGAAGGTAATCAAAAACAAGGTTTAATACTAGATATAGAGGAAGATATATTCCAATTAGATACTATATATAAGTCTGATTTCGAAATAGTTAAAGACCAAAATAGTATTCAATCTGCCACTTCAAGTGGTTGGATTTTAAACGGAGAAGATGTAGTTGGTATCGAAGATGGGAAAATAGATTTAAATTACGAAGATGGTGATGAATTACTATTAGAAACACAAGTAGAGGTAGATCCCTTTGAAACACATAGAATAGAATTCGACTATCAATTATCGACCACATTCTCTGATAGTGTATCAATAATAAAAAAACAACAAAACTCAACTGATGTTATCGATTTTATAGATCCAAATGGTAGTTTTGAAAGAATAGAAACTAATTTTATACCACAGAATAATTTAATTTCGATTGGATTAAAATTTCAAGGAGTAGGTAACATTAAAATTAATAATATCGTAATAAGTAAATTAACAAATAAAGGGAAATATTACAATGGTTATAATGTCATAGAAGAAATATTAGATAAAGACCATATTGTAATCGATAGAGAGTTTATCGGTAGGATTGAAGAACTCACAGAAACCTTTACAACCGTTAATAAATGTGGCCAGGAAAAGATCCAGATAAGAACAATTAGTAATATAGGAACAGCTTCCAAGGTAAAATTTGATCCTTATTTTAACTACGCTCCAATAGATTTGTATGAAGTAAATACCAATAATGAACCAGATAAAGCAGTTCAAATCGAAACTGAAGATTGGAATTTAAATGACAACCAAACCCTTTCTTTAAAACCAGATTTTAACTTCGAGGAGTATAGATACAGATTGGTAGATGGATTGTCTATTTTAGAGTTGAATAACAGATTTAGTTGGATTTTAAATTCGGACATAAGAAAAGCTGTAATTGGTAAAGATTCAGAAGGGATAATCTGGTATAAGGGTATATTTGATAATGGTAGATTTTTTAATGGTAAGTGGCTCTCTGGGGTTTTCAGAAGTGGTAATATGTTTAACTCTAAATGGTTTAATAATTCAGTAAAGGAAGTGAATGGGGAAATTGAAATTACCAATAATAACCCCACAAATACTCAAAGTTTTTTCTATGGTGGTGAATTTCAAAATGGTCAATGGAACGGAGGTGAATTTTTAGGTGGTGATATTCACAATAGTGAATGGAATGGAGGAGTATTCAGTGGTAATTCATTAACAGATGTAATTTGGAATCAAGGTGAATTATTAAAAGGGGATTGGATTAGTGGGACTTTTAACGATGGGGTCTTTTCAGCTTCTTTAGGAGATAGTAATTGGTTCTTTGGTGATTTTCTAGGTGGAGAATTTAGAAATGGAAACTGGTTTAACGGTAGATTTGAAAGTAAAAATAAAATAAGTCAATTTGGGACAAATCCTAATTTGACTCGTAAATCAATTTGGAAAAATGGAATATTTATAGACGGGTATTTTAACAGCGGTAATAACCAATCAAATAAATTGTCAATATGGGAATTGGGACAACTTTCAGGAGGTTTTTTCCGAGGTGGTGAAATTTATGGTGGTAGTATAAATAATTGTTCTATAACAAACACGGAGATTAATGATATAGAAGTCAAAGCTTTTGTTGGGAGTTTAATTAACGAAAGTTTTTTCACTCTAAAAGGAAGATGGAATTTTAAAATAAACGATGAATTTTACATCATCAATAATAATTCCTATAACCCAATTTTTGGAAGTAATAATAATCCTATTGAATATAGAGTAAAAAGAGATAGTATAATTGACGGAGATCAAACAAGATTAATTGTGGAAGAGATACCCTCAGAAATTGTGAATTTGATAGGGCCTACTAAAGAGATAGCTTTTGGTTACAAAGATAACGATAATCCGAATAAAAATGAAATAACAGAAAAGACATTGACAAAAATAGTTCCTCTTTTACAACAAGTTGACTTTTTTAATGGTCAAATAAATAATGGTTTGTTTACGGGTAATTTCAGAAGCGGTGTATTTAAAGGTGGTATTTATTCTAAGGGTAATTTTGGATTTTAAAAAAAATATATAGTAATATGAAGATTAGAAAATTCAACGAAAATAATAGCTTTCTTGTGTTAGACAATCAAGAAAAATTTGAAAGCGAATTATCAATGTCTTATGATGTATGGAGAAAAAGGGTTTTTGAAATCATTGACAGAAATCCCAGCAATTTCAAGAATTGTCACTTAGAATTAACCGAAATTATAGATGATATATATAATACATTAGACAGAATTTACCACGGAAAAAAAGAAGTAGAAAAGGAGATAAAGAGACTAGAGATTTTAAACCAAACAAAAGAAATTGATATAGATTATTATAGTTCATTAGAAGAGAGTTTAATATCTTTAGATGAAAAGAAAAGTAACCTTAAAAAATTTGAGTTTCTTATTAGAACCTTATCTGACAATTTAAATCAGTCTAGTGTGATTTTAGATAAAATAACCAGATTTTAGATTATGCCTAAGTTAGACATACCTGAGGTGGTCTTAAATAAAAATATATTAAACCAACCTTTTAAAACCCAATGGTTATTTTGGGAAACAGACCTAATTTTTCTTGAAGAGTTTACCAACAATCAAATAATAATAAGAACTCACGATAAGGTCATACAAAAAAGTAGGATTTTCTATTCAAACACAGAAACTTTAGCAGAACCCGGGCAATACCAGATACAGCAAACAAATCTAAACATAAAATTTATAGTAGACCAAAAAGGGTGGGTAAAACACGTTACCAACAATGGAAGTATACATAATGATTTTAATCAAACAAAATTAGTCCCTTTTAAAGAATTCAGTTTAGAATGGGAGGGGTTAAATCCTAATCTTAAACCAGTAGAAGTAAAAAAGAATATAGCAGGTTATCGAATGGGTATAGATTACGATTTACTTGAATTAAGAAGTAGAGAAGAAGTAGGTAGTTAATCTTTTAAGCAATAGATTTTAATATATATATAATATATATATATCATGATGTTGCATCTTTTTCTATAACTTATTGGTTTACAAAGGAGTTAAGAAGAAGTGTTAAATACAGTATATGAAAATTTGAAAACACAGGTTAGATGAAGTATATCAAAGAATATAAAAATCCTGACAAAAAGGAAGATTTTAGTTTTTTCTTTAAATGGATAAACTCTAAAAAGAAAAACTGGGATAATGGTATAAAAAATATAATACTACCTTTTTTTGATAATATGTTTTTGTTGTTTAACGAATTTGATGAAAATTACAACGATAATTATGATCCTAAAGAAATTTTTCAGTTATACAAAGACTACATAAATGAGGGTTTTGACATTCTATTAAAAAATATAAGACTTTGTGAAGATCCAGAATTATTATTAAGTCTTTATTATCATCTAGATGTTTCACTTAGTTTATTTAAAGACTCTTTATTGGAAATGTCAAAAAATATAGTCAATTATAATTCTATATATAAACTTGGATATGAGTGTTTTAATATAGCTAATAGAATTTTTACACCTGGATTATCACAAAATTATTACGATAAGATTTCAACCCATAAACATATTGATGATAACAGAGAAAACTCTATTGAATTCTTTGAAAATTTGAAAAAATTATACTTAGATAGAGTAGATTTAATTGAACCAGAAGAAATCTTCAACATGGTTAATATCAATACAAAAAGTTTAACTGATTTAAATATTAATCCCGGAGATGAAGTTAAATATAAAAGAAACGATAAAATAGAAAATATAGCTATTGTTTCTTATCATCAGGAAGAAAAAAGTGATGACACTAATGTCATTTTAGTTTCTAAAAAAACAGGACAAAAATTTCAAATAAAAAATGACAAAATAATCGAAATAATCCCAAGACATAAATCAATAAATCAAAAAGTATCAGATAAGTTAAAAAGCGTTAAAGACGATGAAAACAAAATGAAAAAAATAAATAAATTTTTATATGATATTTTAAATGAAAATATTGAGAATACTGAACAAATGATAGATAATCTTAAAATACAAACTACCGACACCCGAGAGTGGTTGTCAGACAGTAATTTTAAAAGAATAAACATACAAAACTTTAAAGAAATACTAAGAGATGTTTATCAACCACATGGTCATTGGGGAAAGAATTATCCAGACAACCCTAACTCACCCGTTGGGGTGATAGAACTCCCCTGGGAGAGTGAAAGATGGAGTGTTTTAAATCGCATCAACACTAATTTTACTGCATTTAAAACCCTCATAAATATGATAAATAGGGTTATAATAGAGAATTCTAAAATCACAAAACCCTTTGATTTTAAAAATAATAGATTTGGGAGCCCTGAATTTTATTCTGAATATGAAAGATTTATTAAATATTTATACAATCATAGAAATAGAATATTTCAAAAGTTAACCCCACCTAGTGGATCTAACATAATAAATGAAATTATTCGAATAATTAACAATACTATGAATAAAGGTGACACCACAGAAGTATTGGTTAATAAAAATTTATACAGAATTTTTGATGATTTAAATTGGAGCATCAAAAAAGGAGAGAGCGGAGGATTTGAGGATATGATTGAAGGCGTTGATATTATTTTCAAACAAAATGACCAATCTAAAAAAAGAATCCAAGTTAAGACAATTAATCAAAGGCCAGTTGAACTCTCAAATGGCTTTCTTCAATTAAGTGGAACAGGGATTTCCCGACACTACAAAGTTGAATATTTAGCTGTAGTCTTTAATAAGAAAGAAGTTTATATGTTTGAATATAATCCTGACTTAATTCAGTTATATTCTGGAGATTTATTAGTTCATAGGTCTTTACTGCATAAAAAAATAGAAATTTGATATGGTCTCTAATATTTTTAGTTCTTCGAATTATATCAGAAAGGTCGAAAATCAAAACGAAATTGTATTTCAAAATAAATTAGCTGAAATATACCATAAAATTAATTATAACAATATTAAAAAGACGTTTGTTAATAACACCTCAATAATAGTCGAAACAACGGATAATAAAATAACTATGGAGTTTTTAACAAAACAAGAAGCCACAAACGCACTATCTCAGTTAGTTGATTTAATTAACCAACTTAAAAATGGAACTTTCAATTTCACCTCTGATTATTTAGAACACTCCAACAATTCTTCTGATACCCAAATAACAGCCAAAAATTATATACTACAAGTAGAAAATAACGGAAAATATAGTTCGATAAAAGTAAATACGACCAACTCTGTTTATATCTTGGGTAGTCAAATATATATTCGGTCAACATCAAATAACAATTCTCTGGTTTTAGATTTTGAGGATAAAAAATCCGCAATTTCTCAAGGTGAGATATTAATGGAAAAATTGAAAAATTTAAGGGAATCTGAACCTGAGGAAGATTTTGTTGATGATAGAATACTACTGAGAAGCCCCAATAAGGTATTCTCTTTAACTATATCTGATACAGGTAACTTACTCACTGAAGATCTTTAATCAATAACCATCTTTTTCACAAAACAGAATGATAAATAATAAACCAACAAATACTGGAAATTACAGACAGGGTTTATTTATACCCAAAAACAAAAGTAAAGTATATAAATTAAATGAAAAAGGTGGGCTATACTATCGTAGTTCTTGGGAGAATACCGCAATGAAATATTTTGACAATTCACCTAACATCACTCTATGGGGAGCAGAATGTGTAGAAATACCCTATCAATTAAAAAAACCAGACAAAAACGGGGTTTATAAAATATCCAATCATAGATATTATCCTGACTTTTACTATAAGTTAGAAGTTAATGGTAAAATTCGTGAAATACTTTTAGAGGTTAAACCAGAAGAACAAACAAAACCCCCTAAAATTAAATCAAAAAATAAGATTTCCAAAAAACAATTAGAATCCTATAAGTGGGCGATTAACGAATACAACCGAAATATGTCAAAATGGGAATCCGCTCTTCAGTTTTGCGAAACAAAAGGATATGAGTTTAAAATATTAGTGAAATCTCAAGTTGACAGACTATTACAATCTCAAGTGAATCAGTTTTAGTTACCATCATTCAAAAATTAGGTTTTTTTGGTTTTCCGGTATAACCGCTGGCATTTATATGACTCGTCAAAGAAAGCACAGAAGTCTTCAGCTTCTGTGATGAATTTGACAATGTTAGAAGCTTGTGGACTTTAATATAATCCTTGGAGCTTATAAACCTCAATATAAGCCTTGGAGCTTATAAACCTCAATATAAGCCTTGGAGTTTATATTGAACGTCAAAGAAAACACAGAAGTCTTTAGCTTCTGTGATGAATTTGAAAAAGTTAGTTTAAATTCTTAATATATACAAGGTAGATTTAAAAAAATTTTAAAGAGTGTTAAAATCATATAAGTATCGTATTTACCCAACTAAAAATCAAGAGATACTACTCAATAAACATTTAGGTAGTGTTAGGTTATTGTATAATTTAACACTTAAAACCAAAAAAGGATATTGAAAAAATAGGGTGATTACAACTTTTCAGACAAACAAAAGACTTAAAAGAGGGTTCAGATTGGTTAAAACATGTTAATAGTTAGCCTCTTCGATCCTCTTTAAAAAAACCTAGACGACGTTCAATATAAACTTCTTTAAAAGGAGAAGTAAATTTTTTTAAAAAAAATTCACCATGGAAAACACAATTGAAGATTATTTATCACTTAAGTTTAATAAAAATATAGAAAGCATAGACGAGCATCACGAAAGACTAGTTTTTTCTTTTGATGAAAAAAGAGTTCTTAAATTAATACCTAAAAATAGTTTTAAAGAAGATGTTTATTTATATAAATATCTTTATGAGAATTACAACAATCTTCCGATAGCCAAAATATATTCTATAGGCGAAATTCAAATCCCACTTAAATTAAAATTAGAAAAGGAGTATGTGTTTATATTGATGGAAAAATTAGACATTTCGAGAAATTTAAAATATGAACTTGAATATATTGATATTTTAGTAGATGATATAGAAAGACATTGTGATATCTTTTTAGGTATTAGTCTGTTTAGTGGTATTGGTTATATATTAACAAAAAATGAAAATGTAGAATCAAAATTAGACTGTATAAGAGATTATATTAATGAAAAGGAGCCTTCGTTCGCTGATACCTTCGAAGAAGTCTTAGAGGTTATCGAGACACTTTATGAGAAAGGTATTTATTGGCAAGACATACACGCGGGTCAATTTGGTATCAATCAAAAAAATCAGTTAGTTGCTTTTGATTTGGACTCCCTAAAACTTATAAAACCCCAAAATTCTTTTATTAAAAATAAAATAAAGGAAAATAAAATATTAAATTTTAACGAGTTTTTAATATTAGAAAACAATAATTTAATAAACCAATTATCAAAGGAAATTAAAGACGGGAATTACTTCGTTTTTAAATACATCGAAAAGTACCCCCAACAAGAAAACAAAAAATCCTATAGACCTGTTTCTATAGATCAATATGGTAATATACTATTAGAGATAGACGGGGAAATCTATAGTAGTAAAGCAAAATGGGTTGAAGAGATTCAAACCCCACAAAATGAAAATATTCAAAACTACCCCTTAACCCCGGAATTAACACAGCCACCTAAGGGCCCTGGGGGTTATTCGATGGGTGACTTATGGAAACAAGACGAAGAATTTGATGAACTCATAAATCAAAATGGTGGTTTGAAAAAAACCATCAAAAAAATAAAAAGACTTTACGATATTGATTATTCCCATTGTAAGAGTCCGGTAGATTTATACCAGTCTCTAAAAGTTGATGGTTTTCTTTCAAAAAATTAATCATTTACCTAAATATTCGATTAATTGTAATACATTCTTTATTGAATAACCCCAAGATTGAAGGGTTTCTAATGTTTCCCTTAAAAAGTTTATATGCGTTTCTATAAGATTAGAAGTCCTTTTGTTTTCTCTTAAATGACCATCTATTAATAATTTTTTCTCACCTAGTGACGTTTTAAGACCAAAACCGGTTGAATAAAAAAGAAATTTCTGTTGAGATAACTCACTATTTTCACTTTTTATCTTTGATAACTTCTGGGAAAACTTACTGACTTGTTCATTACACTTTTGTCTTAGAGTTAAGACTTTAGCTTGAGCGTCTATAACTTTATTTGAATTGTTCATAGTAAAGTTACCCCCATATATAGTTTGAAAGAGAGGGTCTAACTCTTCTTGCCATTTTTTTCTCTCCTTGTCAAAGAATAATTCATATTTTTTATTTTGCTCTTCTAATGAACGTATTCTATTTTCTTCTTCACTAGGGTACATTTTTTTCCATAAATTCGCGCTCATAGTCTTGGTCCTAATAATTTAGAATTAACAATTCTTTTGATTTAGTTTGATTTTCTCCTTTTTTTGCGTTTGAAGCTTTATTGAATTCTTTAAACACCCATCTATATTTATCTCTTGGGTAAAAGTGCTCTAATTTATCGAAATAATAATAACTTAGAGCAAATTTTGATTCTACTTTTTTTAGCGTTTCACTTAATCTCTCGTGGTCCTTTGAGTTAAAACTCTGATTAGAATAATAACTTTCTGTATTGAAATAAGGAGGATCTAAGTAGATAAAGGTTTTATCGCCATCATATTTTTCTATTATCTCTTGAAAATCTTTGTTTTCAACATCAGTGATTTTTCTAAGGTATTCTGGGTATTTTTTATTTCTCCCAACACCACCAACTTTATCTCTAAATGTTTCAAATTTAGACCTATATTTATGTTTTAGATCTATGTAACTGGAAGTTTCAGGTTTGACCCCACTGAAAACTTGTGTTATAACAAAAGCATATTCCAAAGCCCATTTATAATCAGGATTATCTACATCAAAAGATTTAAAAAAAGAAAATGAGTTTTTCTGGTATTTTTTGAATTTTTCTTTTAAAAATTCAGGAGAACGTTCTCCAAACTTTTTTGGGTCTTTGGTTTGAACTTCTTCATTTTTTAAAAAATTATAAAACACCTCTGGGTTTCTCAATGAGTTAAATAAGTTGCAATTAACTTCATTTATATCATTATAAACAACTCTGTTTAATTTCTCATATTTTTCGAGGTCTAAATTAAAATACACCCAAAAAGCCCCAGAAAAGGGTTCTAAATAACAATCTATATCTTCAGGTATGAAATCTTTAATCCATTTACCTATTTGAGATTTACCACCTATATAACTAAACATACCAAACTTTTTTTATTTTCTTTAAAATATATATATGTGTGGATTAACCAAAAGTTCTAAAAAACTTAAGTTAAATTGTAATAATTAACAATCCTTGAACAATCAATTATATTTTAAATATATACAACTAAACAAAATCACCAAATGATAAATAAAATAAAATATATTAAAGATACTTTAGGTCAAAACTATTTAGGTATTGTATTTGACGAAAATAAAGTAAAACCCTCGTTGAAAAAAATGTTTCACTATTTAGGTGAAGAAAAATTCGAAACTTATTTAAGAAATAAGAAAAAAAGAGACGGAGAAGATTATCATATAACTGTTGTGAATGTTTTTGAATTAAACAAACTTCTTAAAAAATACGGTTCAAACCTACAACAGAAAGTGGAAACTATAATGAAATTAGACGTAACTGACCTTGAATTTCATGGAATAGGAACCGCTGTCAATGGAACTGATCGAGCAATTTTTGAGATAGTAACCTCAAATACCTTAGATGAAATTAGAAAGTCTTTGGGCCTTCATCCAAAAGACTTTCACATAACAATTGGCTTTGATAAAAGAGATGTTTTTGGTGTTAGAAAAAACAAAGCCATTGAAATGAAAAACCCATTTCACGAAAAAATAAATTCACTGAAAAAAAAGTATGGCATGTCTTGGGTTTTTGACATTGATAATTTACCAAATGAATTAAAAGAATATTCTCAGGAAGATGTAGAGGAGATTTCTACAAACGAAAATTCTATAGAAATAAAAATAGACAACAAAATATTAGATATAACAACCATAGAGCATAAAGGGAAAGAAACTCTTTGGGTTAGTAGTTATTATTAAAAAAATGTATATCGGGCGGGAAAATACTTTTAAGAGATTATTAAAGTATTTTTAAATTAAAAAAAATTAAAATGGAAGCATACTATCATTACGGTGAATGTACAGATTGTGAACTACCCACCGACTAAAGATCGGTGGGCTTCATGAGTCTTCACTCCCTCTACCGAGGGCAGTTCTCCATGATTTTCAAGTCTGGGTCCCCCAGACAAATTATTTAAGGAAAAAAGTTTAATGTTAATTGCCGCATTCAAGTCCCTGTCTAGTGTAGTATTGCAGCTATCACAGGTCCAAATACGTTCCTTTAACTCCAGTTTTTGATTAACGTTACCACATTTAGAACATGTTTTTGATGAAGGTTCAAACCTTCCTATCTTCATTACATTAACACCATACCAGTCA
>Ga0102930_1000132_pt1 | contig 23182 bp, 38 predicted proteins | sample SalPon1_B_H2O_MG_FD_84514 | JGI IMG/M metagenome (GOLD analysis project Ga0102930, IMG submission 84514) | Salt pond water microbial communities from South San Francisco under conditions of wetland restoration - Salt Pond MetaG R1_B_H2O_MG | ecosystem: Environmental > Aquatic > Non-marine Saline... | reverse complement strand
GTATCTAAACCCATTAACGTTTACTTGTCTAAAACTTTCGTTATAATTTTTACTTGTGATTTTCATATCTTTAGTTTTTTATTATTAAATTTTCATCAATGTTGTCGATGATTTTAAGTTTTTAATTGTTTATAGTTGCCTTGCATTACGCAAATAATACAAGGCTGTTTTGGTTTGTTTAAAGATTATTTATTATAAAGCGAAGATACTTTTAGCTCCTGAATTATCGCTTTTTACTACACAATTCCCAACGTTTTCGCCTTCTGTTAGTCCGATGCTTTCAACTATTTTTAACCAGTCATCTGTATTAAATTTAAACGGTGTTAACTTATCCATTTGTAAGTGTACGAAGTATGCACCGTTTTGATGTGGTTTTGAGCATAAGCCTGTACCATCCAAATTAACCTTTGCTATTCTTGTATCGCTTTGAATTGTGATATTTTTAGACTCTTTGCTTATAGGGTATGTCGTAAATTCTTGAGCTTTTCGCATTCCTTTTATTTTAAGAGTTAAGGAAATTGTACCTAAAATATTCTTTTTGATTTTTAATAATTCAACTGTTTTCGTTTCCATGATTTTATTTTTTAAAGATTATTGATTTCGTTTTCTGCGTCTTGTTTTGATGTGTGCCACTCTCCAACGTGGTCGTTATTTATGCCGATTAATCTGTATATTTTAGATCCGTTGAAAAAGTCATAACCTGTGATTACTTTAAATTTATTTTTTGTTTTCATAGTTTCTTATTTTTAGAGATTATTGATTTTGTTTTAGTCTATCTTTTACTTTGTTTCTTGCTCTTGCTACTCTGTGTGCTTTATTTATATCATCAAAGTACATTTCATCTCCCTTGTAGTCTTTGCAAGGTTTAGCGTTTGGATTAAAAGGGCTGTCTTCTGTTACTATATATTTATAGAAGTCTTTGTGCCCATTTATTGGGTAAACTTTTTTTACTGTTGTCATAATTTCTAAGATTTTATTTTTGTTTATACGATGTTTAGCTTTTATGTTCAATTAATTCTTCTGATATTATTTTCGCCATTGCTTTGCCTACACATGTACGGGTTGAAAGAGAAGGCATTATATTTTTTTCTTTGTTATTAGCTTTTCTCCAAAGTTCAATATTTAAAGGCGCATTGTCCCACCACCAGCCGCCACCATGACTCATATTATTGAAAGGTATTTTAATTTGATTTAAATGTTCATCTCCTGATTTAAGAGCTTTATATATTTGCTCGGGCGTTAGTGCATTTAAAATAAATTTTCTCGTTGCTTCTGTTGCAAATTGTGCATGATAATCATGGTGCGAAACTTCTTTATTCATGTACTGTTTACGTGTTTTAATTGTGTTCATAATTTTTTAATTTTAAAAGTTTAATATTTATTTTTTACGTATTTCTTTAAGGGTGAAGAGTACAAGCATAATCATCTAGTAATGACTGCTTATGCTCTGTTAAATTGTAATGATTTCTTTTTAAGTCATCGCATGAATCGTTGATAATTTGTCTTATCATTGGCTTATCGCTTTTAAATTGTGATTTAGCCATGTCTGCTGTTGTTTTTAAGGCTCTTTTTGCTTGTTGGTAATTTGTCATAATGTTTATTTTTTAGGTTCTATTATTCTAATTTTAGTTGTGTTTTTGTGGCTGTAGTGTTGGACTATTAATCCAGTTTTTAAGGTTATTGTTTGCTCTAGTTTCATTATTCAGTTATATATTGATTTCCATTTTCGTTATCAAAATTTTTAGTATATGTTTTTATTGAGTTATACCAATTTTTGTTTTTTTCTGTTTTAACTGGTTTAAAATATGCTATTGTAGAAAGATATCCAAAGTCGTTTTTTGTTGTTTTTTTTCCTGTAAACATTAAAGGGATATTTATATCTAAAATATTTTTGTAAATTTTTCCTTTTATTAAATTTTGATGTTTCATTTTAAAATGGTTTAGTTGGATTAATTAAATTAAGCTCATATACTTCAAAATTTACATAATTATTATATAATGGATAATCTCCTTTTTTCCATTTTTCAATCTCTTGTTTAGATGCTTTTGAGTTATCCGCATCAACTAAAAAATCTGCATACCATCCGCAAAATTCATCTTTTTTTATGGAATGAAAATCAAAATATAGAGTATTTTCAATATATTTTTTTACTGCTTCATCAGGGTTATTAGCTTTTATTGTGTCTTCGATATCGTATCCATTACAATAATTCAATCTTCCTTCTGTATAACTATCTTCTGTTACTGTGTGATTTGACTTAATTAAATAGGTTTTCATTTGTTTAAGGTTTTAATTAATATTAGTTTTTAGTTTTATTTTATTTTTTCGGCTCTTTGTATTGTTACTATACAAATATCATAGTCTGTTACTTTTTGACCTACAAAATAATACTCGCAAACATAACGAGTCTTTACTATTTCATTTTTTGAGTTGTATGTCTTGTAAATGTCTATTAATTTATAAGGCTTTCGTTTTTTACCTATTGGTATAAATTCAAGTCCTATTTTTATATCTTTTTTAGGTATCATGGCTTTTTGTTTTTAGATTAATATTAGTTTTTAGTTTGCTGATGAGTATTCCGCAAAGAATAAACATCTGTTATGTATATACATAGCTTCATTATTAGCTTGTATATATACTCTCCCTAATTTTATAGCTGAAGGCTCTCAGCTTTATATGTACTGCTTAACTTATGCTTTCGCTTGCATACGTTTTAAATATGCTTCATGCTTTTTAGCTTTCCTTAATGCTTTCTTGGCTTCGCTTTTTGCGTTGCGCTCCCAAAGAATTGCGTTTCTGTTGTTAGTCTCTACCTGTTTAGCTGCCTTATGTTGGTATCGTGCAAGCTTTTCACTTTTTGCACCTTTGCCACGTGTTTTAAAACTGGTTTGCTGTTTTTCGCTTATGCTTATAAATTGAGTAGTCATGGTATTTAGTTTTATTGCCCCTTTCGGGGCGTTTGTTTTTATTCAGTTATTAAATGCGCTAACTTGTTAAGTTTTCTTTTTGGCATTCCTTTTTTTAACTTATCTAACGACCAGGTAATCCATTTAGAATTATCTACCATTTTAGTTGCGTTTGCGTTTACCAGGTGATTAATGTTGTAAAATTCTTTTTTAGTAGTCATGATATTTATTTTTTGATTACGTTGCAAACATACTAACCTAATTCAGTTTAATCCAAACAAACTAATCTATTTAACATATATTTAACATATTAATATGAAGTTATTGTAGTTAAGTATCTATTAATCAAGTGTATAAATATTTAGCTTTATTTCTCTTACTTAAATACATACATAAGCATCTTATATACATAATCATTAAATACATAAATAGCTTTTATATATTAATGTAAAATATACTTCACAGCTTTTGAATAGATCCAACGATTTTGATTTCGGTTTCATTGAAGGATTTTTTTTTGGGTTATATCTTCCTTACTAAAAAAACATTTTTCTCTCCCACTTAAAAAGAATTTAATTCAAGCCAAAGAAATATTTTAGTCTAGTCTAAAAATATATTTATGTAAATCGTAAAATGTATTCATTCAGGAATAAAGCTGGAATATTTTAGCCGCTGCAAGAGTGAAGCGCAAGAGTAAAAAAGCTAAAAAGTTTTGAAGCTTGAGCAGGGGAAACGTACCCCCGTATTGATGTGAGAAAAGTTTTCGGAAAGGGAAGGGGCGTGTGAATTGGGGGTATAGCCCACTCATCTGACTAAAAACTGTCTAAATTGTGTATCTAATTTGATTTATTTGTACGTATAAAAACCGTACAAGAAGCGTAGTATTTATGTTTTTTTGGAGAAAACAACATACTACTTTTAGTGGAGAAGTAAAAAATGTACACTAACTTGTAATTCAATACTGTTTATATATAACATAAAACTGTACACTTTACATAAAATACTAACTGAACTAAGTAGTGCATATTGATTTATTTGGTATACAATGTAAATTAAACACTAATAATTGTTTACATATATAAATATATTTCTTATCTTTGTGATATGGCTATGAATAGATTTTTAATACTAACCAACAGAGATGATTCAGAGATTGTGGAGTATGATTATGCGTGGTATTGGGTTAATGGATATGAATATGTTGATGCTAGGTTTCTTTATTTAGGTCATAGCAGAAAAGTAAGTTTAAATTATGTTGAGTTGTTTGCTTACAAGTTATTTTATATGAATCCTAGTTGCAATAACCAAGATGTATTTAATGTAGTGGATAGTATTTGTACGAGTAAAATAGAGAATGGAACTCCGTTATACTTAAAAACAGAAGATTATAAGCAAGCTATTAATTATGCCTACAATAATATACCTAATGTAAAAGATTGGAAGAGATTGGTGACTTGTAAATTTCCTAAAGAAATAAACATAAAGAATAGACCTACTCCATTAAAGAGAGTTCAATTTAAACATAACTTAAAAGGTTTATTGCAAATGAATGAAGAAGAAGCAATTAAATATAATTCAATGAATACTCAAAAACAAAGAGAAGATTATAAGTTTAATTTAATAAAAAGAAAGAAAGCAAATTACGCAATGTCATTAGATAAAAAACATAGAGTTTTAAAAACTAAACAAAAAATATACTCGGCAATAGATGCACTTTCAGAAGTTCAAGAAGTTATTACTAGACAAGATGTTTCTAAGCTTTCAGGAATAAACATAAGAACCGTGTCAAAGTATGTAGATTTTGCTTCAAGCACTATAAATAAATTTCCTGAGTTTAGTGTAGTAGTAAACCAAAAGGAAATGAGTAAAATCAAAACATTTGATAAACTTAAAGAATCATACGATGCTATCTTTAAAGATAAAGGAAAAGTATCTAAAATAGAATTGCATAGGCACTCTGGAACATCTAGGGTTACAATAGATAAATATTGGAATAAATTAAACAACTAAATTATGGTTTACTTAATAACAGACGGAACTTACACTAAGATTGGTAAAGCTGATGGCGGACTAGAAGGAGTGAATAAAAGGCTACAATCACTACAAACAGGAAACCCAAAAAATTTAAGTTTAAAAAAAGCATTTAAAGGCTCTTACGAGTTAGAATCTTTATTACATAAGTCGTTATCTAATTATAGAATAAATGGAGAATGGTTTAAGTTTGATTTTGATATAGATGATGAAATGATAGAATGCTTTAGTTTTTTAAACAAAAACAATAAGAAACCTAAAAGAAGTAAATCCGAAAGCAACATAGCAAGGGGCAATGAAACAGATGACAAAATAGATAAAGCTATAAGCAAATTGATTAAAACAAATAGATATATTTCTATTAATTCTATTTCTGATATTGTAGGTAGAAGTAAAAGAACTATAACTGCTAGATTGAAATGTAAGCAAAAAGAATTAATAAAAAAACATAATATTAAGTCAATAGGTAGCCCAAATCTTAACGAGTCAATTAATAAAAAAAATATTTTTAGTATTAATAATGCTATATCATACTTAAAAAGTAACAACAAAAAAGTAACTAATGTGAATATAGCTAAAGAAACAGGAATACATAGAAATACAGTATCTAGATTGATTAAAAATCACAACTTAAACAACTAAGTTGACATTAAAACTAAAAAGTAAACAGATATGTTTAATTACGACCTAACACATTAATTCTAACACAAAACTTAATATATATAACTATGAAAATACACGAAGCAATTAAAATACTAAAACATCACAACAAGTGGCGTAGAGAGAATGAGTTTCCTAGTGCAATAGATATGGTTAACCCTACTGATTTAGGTAACGCTATTGATACTGTTGTAAATCATTTTAATAAACCACTTAAAATAGAATTAAGAGAGTGGGAACATACTTGCACAGATGGTTGTTGTTTCTCATTCGGACAAGACGTATATTTGAATGATGAAGACTTACTAGAACAAAATGCTGACAACGCAGAAAACGCATTAAATGCAGTATTAACTAAATTAGGTTATGATGTATCATTTGAATATACTCACGAAGAATAAGACTATATTTGAAAACAAAATAAACTTAAATTAAATAACAATGAAAGAATTAAAAAAAACATTATCAGAAAGATTTTACACTTACCTTTGTTATGACCAAAAAGGTGATACAAGATTTCACGACCCTTCGCCTTATAACAAAGAACATTGGGATAGGGTTAAGCAAGACGCTAGCAAATTAGCCGAAATTGCTATAAATGATTTTAAAAAACAGTAAGTAGTTATTACTGTTATATATTGTTATGTGCCGAAAGGCTTGTAGTAGGTGGGAAGATTAACTAGCATAAGGTAGCCGACCCTTACGAATATTAATAAAAAAAGGAAAAAGAGTGGAGACTCTGGCAACCCACCTATTACACATAACATTCTTGTATATGATTAGTAAAAACCAAATAAGAAAATGATGTTAATAGAAAATATATTTAATATAGGCGATAAGGTCTATTTAGAAACGGATGTAGACCAAAACGAGCGAGTAGTAACAGGCTTTTGTATTAGGCAAACAAGTATAACGTATGGTTTAACTTGCGGAACAAATGAAAGCTGGCATTATGACTTTGAAATAACCTTAGAAAAAAATGTTTTAAAGACAAGCACTAACTAAAGTTTTGGTCGGTCTTGGTTTTTATTAATTATATGCTTTTTTTATGGTAAAACACTAAAACAAATAATTAAATGAAGAAAATAGAAACAACTAGAGAAGATTTATTAGATTGGTGGTTGTCTAAATACCACAACACTAATGTAAATGAGTTAATTAAAAAACATACAGAACAAGAATTATCTACTACCGATTGGTTTAAACTATACCCTGTAACTAAAGAACAAGAGCAAGAATGGGTAGATTGGGCTAAGAAAAAACTAATGAAAGAATATAAAGTATCTAGCAAAGAAATTTTCGATAAAGCTTACTGGTGTTGGATATATTTAGATTGCTCACCTTACGTAATTAATAATTAAAACTAAATAATATGGAAATTTATAACAGAGTAGCAACGATTGCAGAAGATGTATCTAAACAACCTAAAGAACGAATTGATGATTTATTGCGTTTAGACAAAGAGTATCACTCAAGCTTAGGTAAAAATTCTACTAAGCAAGAAAAGAAAGAAGTGTACGCTAATAGCAGGATAATATACAAAGCTATTAAGGGATTAGATGAGAAGTTAGGAGATTTGTTTTTAAGGGCTTCTGACTAAATTAGCTTGTTTTGTATCTTTGTAAATAAAAAACTTATATGCCACCAAAAAAGAAACCTTACAGCCAACTTAGTGCATCAGCAAAGTATTACAGAAAAAACAAAAAGGCTAGAGATAAAAAGAAAAAGACCGATACTAAAATAAATGCACGCCCAGAACAAAGAAAAAAAAGAAGCGAGTTGCAAAAAAAGAGAAGAGAAGCTATTAAACGTGGAATATCCACATCAACAACAGATTACGACCACGCAGTAGGAAGAAGAGTTTCTGTAAAAACTAACAGGGGTAGAGCTAACGAAGGTGGAAGAAAGAAAAAAAAGAAATAAAATGATTGTTAGACATAAAAAAAACAAACACTCAGCAAGCTTATGGAATACATTCATAGGCTTGTTTTACTCTATGTTTACCACACAGATAACAATATGTTTCAATAACTATTCTAAATATTGTTTAAGAGATGAGAATAAAATGAATTGGAATAAGATTGTAGGTAAAGCTAGTTTAAGATATGACTTAGAGAAAGGTCATAAAGATTCTGATATGTTAGTTTGGAGATACAATCCTAAACTAAATAAATTTCAAATAGCATCATATTGGAGAAATAATTATTCATTTCAATACGATATTATAGCTACATTAGAGAACAACGAGCCTTATACACTAATTAAAAAGTTTAATGGGTTTAGACCTACTACTTTTTGGTTTGGTGGCTCACAAGCACCTAATAAAGATTTAGAATACCAAATTAAATTTAATATATGTTATGAGCAAAAAAACAAAAGTAACAATCGCAATGCCATTAATAACTCTATGTTTGCTATTGGTTTTTAGTGAATTATTTAGAGACGATATAGCAATAGGTGTATTGATAATATCATTGATACTATACTACTCTTCTGCTATATTTTTAAAACTCAAAAAACTTCCGTTTTCAGATTTAGGTATGCAAATTAGTATGGCGTTAATTTTTATTTACTTAATAATTACTACGCTATGAGAATAGTACCATCTAATTACGATACATTTGAAGAATACACTAAAGCATTTAAGGAAGATAAGCTAAAGAAAAAAGCTATTGCTAAAAAACGCAAACGAGCAAAATACCTTAAACTTAGACGACAAAAATTAGCTAAAAAGAAAAAGGCAGAAAAGAATAGAGCAATACGCAAAGAAGAACGAGAGAAGCAAAAAGAACAAGAAAAAACTATCGTTAAGGTAGTTAAAGAACGAGATTTTGATTTTCTTAAATACAGAATGTTTGTTGACTATTATTTTAGGCGTTCTTTTTTTAATGATTTATCTAGGCGTGAGTTTGAGTTTTTATTTTTCTTATACTCTGAACCACCATTCACTAGACGATTCTTTTTTGAGTTCTCACAATCGCTATCGTGGAACAGGAGTAGATTAGACGACATGATGGAGAAAGGTTATATCTATAAGTATCTTAAAAAAGAAGATATGATGGATAAACGTAGAGCAGAGCTGTTTGATATAACAAAGGAAGTAAGGAAGCTAATAACAAACTATTACAAAACTATATTGTTGTGTTATGAGATGCCTACTTACGGAGAAATGTTTAAACCAACTAAACGAAGCTATACAGATATGAAGTTTGCTAATATGGTGGATATGTTTAATGAGCGACTAAGAGAACATCACCACGAAGTTGCATTAAATATGGATGATAACGATAGGTTTGATTTAAACCAACATACGTTTAGAGAGATATACGATAAGATAAAAGAAATAATTTAATACATTTGTATAACATACTTGTATATACTTAGTTGCGTGTAAATTTTGTTACCTTTATCAATGATGGTAGCAAAGGCAAAAACTCAATAACCATAAGTGTTTGCTCGTAAAAGCAATTAAGTATATACAGTGTTATGCATCTGTAATTTTTTTGAGCGTAGGCAAATTAATTTTGATAAAAATTAAAATAATGATAGACATAAGATTAAGTGATAATTTAGAGTTAATGGCAGAAATGCAAGATAATACAGTAGATTTGATTTACTGTGATATACTTTATGGAACAGGTAGGAAGTTTAAAGACTACCAAGATTTAAAGCCTAAACCTGAAATAATAGAAAAACATTACATACCAAGAATAAAAGAAATGCACCGAGTTTTAAAAGATACTGGTAGTATTTACTTGCAAATGGACACAAGAATAAACCATTGGATAAGATGTATTTTAGATGATGTTTTTGGTTATGATAATTTTTTAAATGAGATTATTTGGGAATACCCAAAAGGGATAAAAAACTCAACTTTAAAGCAAATTAATAACCACGACAACATATTCCATTACAAAAAAGAGAAATATTATCATAATATTGTTTTAAACGATTACACAAAAAAACAACTAAGTAGGTTTAATAAAATAGATGAAAACGGGAAATATTATTATGATACAAGAAGAGATAAAAGCAAAAATAAATATAAAGTAAAGGTTTATTTAAAAAAAACAGGAACACCAACGGGTGATGTGTGGTATTTTAATTTCGAACAGGGAAATAATAGATTAGATTATGACACCCAAAAACCAAAAAAACTAATTGAGCGAATAATAAAAGCAAGTAGCAATGAAGGTGATTTAGTTGCTGATTTTTATGGTGGTAGTTTTACAACTGCCGAAGTTTGCAAAGATTTAAACCGTAACTTTATAGGTTGTGATATATCAGAAAAAGCCGTACAGATTGGCAGAGCAAGAGTGAGTGGCGGTTTTTAGAAATTATTGTAGGTAACGTTCTACGGTTAAGGTTAGTTGCGTGAATTATTAACAGGATTAAATATAAAATATATGAATATTAACAATTTTTACAATCAAAGAAAATCTGAACTTAATATTAAAAAACATCAAAGCAGAGACTATATAAGTGAAAGCGATGTAATAGGTTTATTAATGGAACTTGAAAAGCAATTAACTTTAACCGATGTTGGTTGTAGTAAAAACAAAGAACAGGCTTTGGCAAGATTAAAAATACTAAAAGATATTAATAATGAATACGAAAGCAATGAATTAGAAGTTAGTAATAAATTCTTTTTAAAAGAACTAAAAAAACATATCACAATTGCTTTTTGGCACGGATGGAATTTGTAGTTTTTATTACTACCAACTAGCATTTATGCGATATGATGCGTAGCGTTGATAAGCAGATATAATAAAAATACAACTATAGCACTAAAAAAATAATTTAATACCTTTGTATAACAACTTAAAAAACATAAGATGAAATTATCAAAATTAAAAAAGATTGACGCAGGGTTAAAGGGAATTGATTTTAAAGAATTACCTTTAGAATACTTAAAAGACTTAGGTAAAAAAGTATCTGGTGCAATTAAGGAATTAGAGAAAGAAGCAAAACCTAAAAAGGAAGAAAAACCTAAAAAGGAAGAAAAACCTAAAAAAGAAGCAGAAGCTAAAAAAGATGAAAAGTAAATAACATCATAGAATTTTAAGCAACAAAAAAGCCTTTCTTTTAATAGAGAAAGGCTTTTCTAACTAAAAACAATTAAACCATGAAAAACTAATCCACCACAAATATATTCATTTTATCCATAGCATCAAAACTTTCTCCATTTATATTTATTTTAGATGCTCTGTTTTTATCATACCAAACTACATCTCCTTCTTTTATATTTTCAACTAAATCTCCTTTAGACTTAACTATACCTTTACAAAACTTTTCTTTACTAGACTCACTTAATATAATTCCGTCTTGATTTTCGTTTTGTTCTTCTTGCCTTACAACTAAGACTTTATTAAACATCGCTTTCATATTATGCTCTTTTTATGTTTATTGCTACATCGGTTAGTAAATGAGTTTGTGCTACACTTGCTGCGTTTTGCAAAGCACATCGTATAACTTTGTGTGGGTCAATAATTCCTTTATCTACTAAGTCTACTAATTTCCCTGATAAAACATCGTAGCCTAAATTTTCGTTATCGCTGTTCTCTATTTCAGAAATAACGCTTTCCGCATCTACACCTGCATTTTGTAATATTTGTCTTATAGGTTTTCTAATAGCATTAATAGTTATCATATACCCTAATTTATAATCTTTATCTTTTGTTTTATCGTAAGATAATTTATAACTAGCATTAAACAGAGCTAAACCACCACCAACTAAAATGCCTTCTTCTATTGCAGATTTAGTTGCACTAATAGCATCGTCTACTCTATCTATCTTCTCATCTAACTCTACATCAGAAATAGCACCTACTTGTACTGTAGCTACAGAACAACTTAACTTAGCAATACGCTCATCTATAAAACTAGAAGCTATACTTTTTTTTAAGTTTTTGCGTTGCTCTGATAATAAGCTAACTTGAGAATCTATTTGCTCTTGGTACTTTTCGTTATCTATATCTAAAAAAGATTCTTTATCGGCACAAGTAAAACCTTTAGCTGTACCTAAATAGTTAACACACACAGAAGCGATATTGTCCGTACCTTCGTTTTTAACTAAAGTAGCACCTGTTGCTATAGCTATGTCTTCCATTAAGTCTGCTCTTTTACTCCCAAAAGACGGTGCATCTAACAATCTTATTTTTAGCTTGTGTTTTATTAAGTTAGCTGTAAGTAAATTAGCAGCACTTTTCTCCATTTCTCCGATAACTAAAACCCAAACATCATCTTGTCTTGACTTTGTTATCAATGGCATTATTTGCTCTATTGATTCTATTTTTTTATTACAAACAAAAACATAAGGATTCTCTAAATCCATTCTATTTTTCTTTTTATCTGTAACCATATATTGATTATACAAACCACGTTCAATTTTTAAACCTTTACTGTTTTTAACAGACGTAACTTCGTCTACAGAACGCTCATAAGTAACTACTCCATTTTTACCTGCAAGTTTAAATGCCTTAGCAATCATATCTCCTAACTCCTTATCGTTGTTTGCAGATATTCTAGCCACACTATTGTAATCTCTTTTTTTAAGCTTTACGGAGCGTTTCTTTAATTCTTCCGTAACATCATTAACAGCATCAGATATTCCATTCTTAAGTAAGATAGGGTGTGCTCCTTTTTTAACTTCTTGTTCTGCTAAGTTCATTAATTCGCTAGCTAAAACAACGGTATTTGTTGTGCTATCTCCGCAATCTTCAACTGTTTTTTCAGCAGCTTGTTTAATCATTTCTGCACCTAAAGATTCTAACGGTTCTTCTAAAAATATACTACGTGCTACTGAAACTCCATCTTTTGTTATTTTAGGCAAACCACCTTGTGTTTCAATTAATGCATTTCTACCTTTTGCTCCCATAGTTATACGTACAGCATCGGCTACGGTGTTTACACCAGATAGGATTTTCTCCCTAGCATCTAAGCCAAAAGTTACTTCTTTAATGTTACTCATTTTTATTTATTTAAAATTATGAAGCCAAAGTTAGTAAAATAATTAAAATTAATATTTGTTATCTTTGTAATAATTAAAAAAGCTTTTCTTTTATGGCAAGAATATCCACATATAGTTTCGATTCAAATGTATCAGGAGACGATTTTTTAATCGGTTCTGATTTTGATGAGAACAACAAAACTAAGAATTATAGGGTAAGTAAAATAATTGAAGCCATACAGACTCAAGCAATAAATGCAATACCTAAAATTGTAAATATTGTACTTACAGATTCAGAGTCTTTAGAAGATAGTTTAGAAGATATAAACCTTAGTGTAGATGTAGGAGATACTCCTGTTATATTTCAGTTTTTTAAACCCACTACAAATAACGGAACAGTAGATTCTACTTTAGAATATTTAAAGTTAGTATATTTATTTCCTTTAGGTAATGGAACTTACGAGCCTGTATCAGATAGTATTAGTTTTAATGAATTAATACTATTAAACAAAAGTAAGCCTAGCGAGCAGGATTTAACTATATTAGGAAATGTAGTACAATTTGATTTAGGCGATATATCAGGAGAAACAGTAAGTGAAGCAGTAAATCCATTAGTGCCATCAAGAGATTTAACCGACACAGACACTAACTTTATATTTAGCTTTATAGACAACTCTGTTTCGTATTTTACATTGTTTGTGGGCTCTCCTGCTATATACGGTTTAAACGATACTCAATCAACAGATGCAGATTTTGCTAACTTTACTAATTCAGAAACATTAAGTTTTCAAGAAGATAGAAACATAAAAGGAAGTATAATTACAGCATCTACAGCGTTAGGTTATTATGATAATGATGCAGACGAAATAGACGCAGTAGTAACCGCAGTAAATTCATTACCTGCGTTTGTGGTAGAGCAAGATTTTTATGGAATAGTTTCTGTAGAATTTACTCATCCTTCATCGGTTGTTTACAATAACTTATATAAAATAACTCGTGGTAAAGGAAGCTACGGAACAGGAAATACTCAATTAACATCAGACAAGTCTAACATCATAAAAATATACGATGGCTTCAGAAGCATAGATTTGGATGATTTTGATAACTCTACATCTCAATTCATAACACTTGAAGATATTCCACCTGTTAATGTACCTACAGATGTGTCTGAATTAAATAATGATTCTAATTACGCTACAGAATCTTTTGTAGAAAATTTAGTTTCATACAGGGGAGTATTTACAGATAAATCAGATTTCTCTAACGTAACATCTCCTACAGCAGGAGATTATGTTTCGTTATTAGACGGTAGCGTTTTACAAACTTGGATATATCAAAACTCTAAGTTTAATCTTACATCGTCTAAGTCTAATTATTATGAATATACTGCTGATTTTTCTATAGATTATAAATTTGATAATTCTGTAATTACAGCTAAAGATTTTGCAGACGAAATAACAATAACAAATCCTGTTGATGGCTTTAGGTTTCTGTTAAACAACAAAACTCCATCTAACCTAACTATAACCACGACAAGCGACACAAGTGTTTCAACTATAGCACCAAATAAGATAGCTTATTTTGTTTATAAAGAATCTACAGACGAATTTATTATTACGGTTTCAGAGTCTATAGACTCGGTAGATGTAGGTACTTATTATTATGAGAGTGCATCAGCAGCACAAACATCATACACTGCTAACTCATCTCAAACGCTAATAGTAGACGGAGCATCTTCATCAACTACTATTAAGCAGTTAAATAACAAAACATCAGCTTACAATACAACTACAGGAGATATAGATTTATCAGGATTAACTGTTGGAGACTCGGTAGATGTAGAAATAGTTGTAGAAGCTACAAATGTTACAGTCGGTAATGAGTTTGATGCTAAATTAGTAACAGGCGTAGGCTCTAGTGGTTCTGGCAAAGAATACGAGTTATGTAGGATTAGAATGGAACAAGCAGGTGATTATGAGCTAGTAGGTAGAAGAAAAATATCGCTAACCAATTCAAGTGAAATTATATTTCCTGCAACAATCAAGTTTGGTTTTTCAGAAAACACGGATGCTTTTGTTAAAAGTGTTTTAATACAAGTAATTAGTAAATAATGATAGAATCATTAACATTAAATACAATCACTAAAGGAAGTGAAACTATTGTTCTTCAAAAAGAGAATAGTGCGTCTACATTTACAGGAAAAAATTTAACTATAGGTTTATCTTTTAATGATTATGCAATATATGATAATGGTTTGTCTAAAGTAAAGTTGTTTGACAATGTAACTTATGTAGATAATACAGATAATGATTTAGATTCTACAATAACTGTAAACCCTAAAAGTATAACTAAAATAAACACAAACAATTTGTTTGAATTTAATATAAGCGATTTAAGTGTATTTCCAAATTTAACTGAACTATCATTAATATCTCAATCTAGTAATAATGCTATAACAGGAGATATAAAACAACTACCACCTAAATTAACTAAAATAGAAATAACTGCATTTAATACCTTAGACTTAAATGTAGAAGACATACCTTATAATTGTACGTTTTTTAAAATAGCAGGGGCAGGAGATTTTTCTACGTACAATAGGCGAAGTTGGGTTTCTAACATGAAAACATTATCATTAAGAACAACAGGTGGTACAGGAATGAGTGAAGCAGAAGTAACTAACTTGTTAGAAGATTTATCAGAAACTTCTTGGCAAGCTAATGGTTTAGTTGAGATACTAGGAAATCACGATTCAACTCCAACTTCTTCTATGCAACCTTTTATAGACGAATTGAACAACAAAGGAGTAACTGTTAATTTAAACACACTAATAAGCATTGATTAATGGCTAGAATAAACACATATAATCAAGACCAAGAATTATCAGAAAATGATAAGCTATTAGGTAGTGATACAGGAGAATTAAAGCCTACTAAAAACTATTCTCTAGGTCAGCTAAGAAATTTCTTTTTAGATGGCGTACAAGAAGAAGGTCAAAACAATAAACCTGTATTAATAACATTACCGCAAATAACTGCACCTAATCAATTAAATACAGTATTACAAGATGTAGCGGATTTAGTTAATAGCTTATTGGAATTAAATGTTTCGTCTACAGAAATACCATTCTTTTCATTAAGACGAGGTAGTAGATTGTATATACTAACATTTCAAGGAATAGGTAAAGGTATTTATGGAGTAAATGGAACGCAATTATTACCGTCAAATTTTCAAGTTATATCAGAAAAGTTTTTAGACTTAAACAATATAACACAAGAAAGTACAACTGAAATAATAAACCTATTCAACATAGGTGCAGCTAACATAGAAGATGTGGTAAACGCATCTACAGTTCCTATAATTGTTAAACCATTACAAGAAGGTTTTACTATATTTAGAGCAACGCAAGATGGCGAAGGAAGGTCTTGGTTATATCAAGGTGATTCAGGAAGTTTAGGTCTTGGTTTGCAACAAACAACTTCGGATGATTTTGATTTAATAAACACTACTACCACAACAGGGGAAGCAAACCTAGAAGAAGACGTGCCTACAGACTTAAATGTGGGTGGCTCGGAAGCTAATACAATAATACCAGAAGGACTTAGTTTTACAGAATACGTTAAGCTAGTACACCAAACTGTATTTTTTCCTGAATTACAAAATCCTACATTTTCATTATCATCTAATGCAGGCTCATTAAGAGTTATAGGCTCATCTTTTAACCTTACTCTTACTTACAATTTTAATAGGGGTAGTATTTTAGGCGATACGGTAGGTGGTTTTTGGGATGATAGCGTATCTCAAAACCCAAGAGCAGGAGCTGCTAATTTTTACGTATTAGATTCAACAAATACAGGAACAACAAATACAAGAACTTTTACTCACGTAGTAACACAAGGTTCAAATTCTTTTAGCGGTAGTGTAGATTACGCACAAGGAGCACAACCATTAGATAGCAAAAACAACGCATTTAATACACCATTAGTAGCAGGAAATGTTTCACGAAGCACATCTTTTGAAGGTGTTTATCCTTTGTTTGCTACTACGTCTAATATAACGACGCTTACGCAACAATCTATTGTGTCTATGCTTAATGCAAATAATATCCAATTTAATTTAGTTGCAGAAACAACAAGCGATAGTCAAAAATTTGAAATACCTGATGCGTGGTTATCAAATAGAAGTTTGTCTAGTGTTCAATATTTTAATACTGTTTCGGGAAGTTTTGATACAGATAACAAAATATCAGATTTTGATGTTACTAGCGTAAATAAAACCATAGAAGGTAATACAGTAGGGTATAAGCAATATACACATAATGGAGCAAGACGTAGTAACTTGTTAATTAGAATAATATTTTAAACATGGCAAGACAAGAAGGAACATTTGATTTTTCAGCTAACTTTGAAACAAAAATTGAAGGCACATTAGATGCTAGACAGTTAGTAGATGACTTTGCTGATTTATTAAATTTTACGTCTGATGATTTTATCCCAAATGGGTTTCCTGTGTCTGTAAAAGGCGTTTCTACAGTTAGCGAGCGTGGGATATATTTATGTATAGATAATCAAAACTTAGACCAAGCAGGGAGTTGGTTAAAAGTAGGAGCGAATGGAAGTGTAGATTTAACTGATTACTTAACAGAAACAGAAATTAATAATTTACTTAATGATAAAGTAGATAAAGTTTCAGGTAAAGGGTTAAGTGAAGAAGATTATACTACATCAGATAAAAACAGGTTATTAAATACAAGCGGAACAAATACAGGCGACCAAGATATATCAGGAATATCAGACAATGCAAATGCTATATCTAGCATAGAGAGTGATATTTTAGATTTTGAAACTACAACAGAGCTTAATGCTAGAGATGTAGAAAATAGAGATAGAGCAAATCACACAGGCACACAAAATGCAAGTACAATAACAGGATTATCTAGTGTTGCAATAAGTGGAGATTATGATGATTTAACTAACAAACCACTTTTAGCAGCTTTAGCGTTTTTAAACACAATAAGTACATCAGAAATAGATAATGATGCAGTAACCTTTGCAAAGCTTCAAAACTTAACAGCACACACTTTATTAGGGCGTGCTGGGTCAGGCAACGGTGATGCAAATGAGATAGGTTTAAACCCAGATACTTTATTAGCTAGAGTAGGTAGTGGGAGTATACAAGATACTAAGGTTTATGAAGATTTATTAGATTCAGCCTTACAAGACAAACTAAACATCACTACTCAAAATGTAGATTTAACAGTTGCGACAAATGTAAACACGAGTGCATTAACTAATGGAAGGCGTATAGTAATTGATAACGGAGTAAACGATGTAACGGTAACAGTCGATACAGATACAACTGATTTAACCTTTGAGAAAACAGGAAGTGGAACTGTTGATTTTGTAGCTGCAACTGGTCAAAATTTAGATGCTTACGATGGAATAGTACAATTAGTTAACACATTTGATTTTGCTTATTTAGGTAGTATTTCAAGCGGTAACCACAGACTAAGAATAAACATATTAGAATAAATGAGAAGCGCATTTAATAAACTTGGTGGGATTTGGCAAGCAAACAGACAAGCAAATACATTTATTGGCGGTACTACTATTGCAAGTAAACAAGACTTTATAGACGAATGTTTAACCCCTGCTCCTACTTTAAATGATATTAAGAACTTTAAAGTAGTTGGTAATAACGTTTCTTTTTTTATTAATGTAAATTATGAAATTAAGATTACAAATGTTTTTCAAAATGGATTAAAACACTTTATTGATTTACAAGGTAAATGTACAAATCCTTATATTTTACAAAACAACCCAGACACTTTACTTTATTTTGCAGAAGTTACAAGCATCAATAATTTTGCATTGAGGAATAACACAACTTCAACAATGGCTTTTCCTAAAGCTACAAGCATAGGTAGTACAAGCGGAGATAATGATGTTTTTACAGGAACTTTTGGCGAATTTTTTGCAGATATAGCAACGGCTACTAATAACGGCGGCAGTCCAGATGGTGATATACAAGAGTTAATAAGCAATGGTGGTAGTGTTACCTATGTAAGTGCATCAGATAGGGTAAATCCTAACAAAGTAACTGATTTAGCAAGTGTAAGTGTAGGCGCTACTTACGTAGAAATAAGCCGTACATTACCTACTCACGTTAATAATTACAAGTACGCATTTTATTTTGCAAATGGTTTGTTAGTTGGTTTTGGAAGTTTTGAAAATCAGTTTATTGGTGGTTTAACTCCAAATGCAAATAACAAAGTTCAAATCATTACCATAGATGAATATTTTAATGTTTCTGTATTTAGTAATTCTTTTAGAGTAAACACACCTGCATTAAATAGTCTTTATGCCAATACAGTTGCTTATTATAAGTTAGATGAAACACAAGGCGATGCAGTAGATGCTAAAAGCAATTTTAATTCAACTGTAAGCGGTGGAGTTACACAAGGCGCAGCAGGTAAAGTTGGTAATTGTTATGATTTTGGAGGAGTTGATGGTAAACTAGAAATTGGTACAAGCATTTATAATGAATTTGATAATAATAATTATACTTTCAGTTGTTGGATTAATACTAGAGATGTAAACAAACCACAAGTAATAGTAAGTGATTTACTTGAGAATGTACCTTCTGCATTCCCAAACAGAAAGCTATTTGTTTTTATTGGTGGTAGCCAAATAAGAACAGGATTTGGTGACAATGGGAGTAACGTAGTTATAGCATCATCTACAATAAGCAATAATACTTGGTACTTTGTACAAGTAAAATATGACATTAATGGCGATGTAGAATTAAAAGTAAACAACGTATCACAAGGCACGCATACTTTTGTAGATGCACCAATAAACGAAAATCCGATACAATTAGGTTTAAGACAAGATACAAACGATGTACCTTTTGACGGTTTAATTGATGAAGTAGAATTTTACAACGGACAAACAACAAACGCAGAAGATACAGATAGATATAACAACGGAAACGGAAGAACAATATGATAACAGTAAGAACAACAACCGAAAAAACGGGTTTACCAAATAAGTTTACTCGAACAAATGATACAGCTAAGGTTTACATGAAAGTAAAGATTACACAAGTAGACCCTTTATTAAGAGTAACGGGCGAATATTATTTTTTTGATTCAGAAGGAAGATATAACAAGCTAAGCGACTTTAAACCTAGAAGTTATACCTATTCTGAATTTGCAGCTATACAAAGCCAATTACCAGCCTTAGAAAGTAGCACCGATGTAGTGGCTAATTTTAAGCAAAGATGTTTTGAAATGGTAAAATTAGTTATTGACCAGGAAGCTGCTGAAGGCAAAGTACATAATTTTGGCATACAGGAAGGAGATGAATTAGAATTGTTTGCGTAATGGGGTGGATATTAAACATAATAGCGTTACAATTATTTTCATTAATATCTTTAGTAGATACTATTGTTAGGTTAGTAACTAAAAGAAGTGGTAAAAGTGCATTTACTAAAGCATTTAATATTAATGTGTTTGGTAATTACTTATTTGGTAAAACACTTAATATATGCTTATTAAAAAAAGATGTAAGTATTTTTGGTAGATTTGGTGAACCTATAAGTAGTGTTTTAGGAAAAGCATACATTAGAGAAAAACTAAATTGGTTCGGTCATATTATTAGATTTTTAGTAGATGCAGCAGATGTTCCTATGTGGATAAAAGGTAAATCTCATTGTGTAGAATGGATTAGAAGTGAAGAAGATATAAAAGAAACAGCATTAAAGATAAGTAAATGAGATTAACAACATACATAAGCCAATCTAGTGAAATATTAGCAGATTATTGGTATGAAATAAAAACAGTATTATATTTAGTATTTGTTTTTTTAAATATTGATTTTGATATAGTTAAATTGCTTTCAATATTAATGTTTACAGATACATTGTTAGGTGTAATTAAAGCAATTTATATCAATAAAATTAAATTCACATTTAGAAAATTATTATGGGGTATAGTAAGCAAAGCAACTATTTTATTAATACCTATGATTTTAGCTTTAACTAGCTTAGCTTTAGGTTTTGACTTTGTTTGGCTTGTGCATATTGTTTTAAAGATATTAGTTGTTTCAGAAGCTATTTCAGCAATAACCAATATTTTATCTATAAAAGAAAGAAAAAATATAGAAAACACGGATTACATATCTAAACTACTTCATATTATTAGAAATTTTTTAGTAAAAACGATTGATAAATTATTTAAACAAATAGAAAAATGAAGCTATACACGCCTAAAAACTTTACATTAGAAGCGTATTTAAACAACGGAAGCAGAAGCGTTGTTTCTGAAAATGATAAAGAATTAATAAAGAAAGATTTTATGATGTTGCCTATTACAGAGCAACAAAAATGTTTATCTATTTTATTTGCCATACAACCTATTAGAGAAAAATTTGGTAAACCTATATATATAACTTGCGGTTATAGAAGTAAACGACACGAATTAAAAAAAGGCAGAAGTGGTAATTCTAAGCATACAGAATTTGCCGTAGATTTAACTTGCGATGATATGAGTGGATTAAATGATGCTTTTGGGGATTGGAATGGTGGTTATAAATGGTATAAATCAAGTAATTTTATTCACGTAGATTTAGGTAGAAAAAGAAGATGGTAGTAGTTTTTTAGCTTTTTTTGTTTATTTTTACGAAACTTTCACAAATAAAATATGCAATTTAACAAAGAAGAGCTTTTGTCTTTATATGAGCAAGAGCAAAACAAATCGGCAGTAGCAAGGCAATATTGCGAAAAACACAATCTAAAGTTCAACGGAAGTATAAGAAAAAGAATTAGCGAAGTTATTAGGCTACTTTCTGATGAGAATGAAACTACTTCAAATACTAATTCAACTTCTGATAATGAATATAAAAACGACACTCCATTTGTATTAAGTGCTTGGGATAAAGAAAAAGGATGCATTCTAAGCATTGAAGAATATTGTAAAAAATACAACTTACCATACAAAGACATTTCTTCTTTTAAATTTTTACCACACCACTATTCTGAACCTTCTTACAATATTGTTTTTAAAGAAAACTTAGTAGAAGATGATGTTGATGTAGAAAATGTAAAAGAAATATTGCAAAATATAATTAATGAAACTTACGAGCCTAAAGAAGATTTATCTTATGGAGAAAAAGACGGAGTTTTAAAATGGGCTGATTTGCATTTTGGAGCATTTATAAAAGGCTTATTAAAAACTAGAGATTTTAACCCTAGCATACTAAAAAAAGGACTGCTAGAAAGTGTATCAGATTTTAATTCTTTGCCATTTAAAAATAGACACGTACATATACAAGGAGATTTAATAGAGAGTTTTAGTGGTCTTAATCATATAAACTCTTGGCAGTCTATGGATAAAGACTTAATAGGTGCAACTGCTATAAAAATGTGCGTTAAATTGCTTCACGAAGCATTAAGTAAGATAGATAATTTAGGTTGTGTAAAAATAACTGCTGGAAATCACGATAGACTTAGTAAAAACAACGATGAAGATGTAAAAGGTGGTGCTGCTGAATTAATAGCTTGGGGATTAGAATTGATGGGCTATAATGTAGAGTTTCATTCGTACGTTATAACTCACGAAGTAGATGGAATAAACTATATAAATCTACATGGCGACAAAAAAATATCATCAAAAACATCAGAAGAAATAGTTTCTGAATACGGAAAGCACGGAGCATATAACTTTATATCAGAAGCACACCTTCACACCGCAATAGAGAAGCTTACAGCTAAGCAAAGAACAAAGTTTAAAACTATTATAGATGATAAATTAAAACTCCGCAGAATAGTCTTAAAACCATTCTTTACTGGAAATTATTATTCAGAAACTTTAGGTTATACATCTAATGCGGGTTATTGTATTCTTTGGAGTAACAATCACGGACTTCCTAAAATGCTAGATAATACTATTTAGACTTGAAGTAACAATTTGTTACCACAAGATTTAAGCTAAAGTTTCGACTTTGGCTTTTTTTGTATCTTTGTGTAAATGCAAATTTTATGGCTAAAAGAGTAGATAAAAGCAAAATGAAGTGCAACAAACCTAAGAGCTCGCCTAAGAAAAACAAAACTAAGGTGGTTAAAGCTTGCTCGGGCGGAAAGGAAAAAATTATACACTTTGGAGACCCTAATATGAGAATTAAAAAAAACAACCCTAAGCGTAAAAAAAGCTATTGTGCTAGAAGTGGTGGTATAAAAGGTAAAAATAATAAGCTTAGTGCTAACTACTGGAGCAGAAAAGCTTGGAATTGTTAAATTATGGCAAAGAAAAAGAAATTAAAAGGAGCTTGTTGGAGCGGGTACGAAGCCTACGGTTTAAAAACCAAAAATGGTAAAAAAGTACCAAATTGCGTACCTAAAAAGAAAAAATAATGCCTGATAAAAAACCTACATACAGAGAGCGTAATAATTCAACTCGTGTTGGAGATGCTTTACGTTGGTTAGCTAAACAAGGAAAAACAATAGCTCCTGAATTATTAGACATAGCAGGTAGTATAACAGGCATTGATGCGTTAGAAAAACTAGGAGAAAAAATAAGTGGAGAAAAAACGCTTACTGAGTTTGATAAAAAAATGCTTATTGAACAAATAGAATTAG
>Ga0102930_1000131_pt1 | contig 23212 bp, 22 predicted proteins | sample SalPon1_B_H2O_MG_FD_84514 | JGI IMG/M metagenome (GOLD analysis project Ga0102930, IMG submission 84514) | Salt pond water microbial communities from South San Francisco under conditions of wetland restoration - Salt Pond MetaG R1_B_H2O_MG | ecosystem: Environmental > Aquatic > Non-marine Saline... | reverse complement strand
CCACGGGATCGAGAACGACCGGAACCCCGCGCTCGCTGGCCGCCAACCCGGTTTCGAGCAGCGCCTCGTTGATCGAGGCGTTCAGCTGGCCGGTGTTGAGCAGGACTGCACCGGCGGCTTGGGCCATTTCTCCCCCGTCTCTCGGTGAGTCGGCCATCACCGGCAGCGCCCCCCAGTGGAGCGTAATGTTTGCGAGGTCGTTGATCGTCACGCGGTTGGTGAGATGCTGGACCAGCGGTTCGGTCTCCTCGATAGCCGCAAGCGAGTCGGCCAGCGCGGCCGCCGAGCAGTCGGGCTCGTTAGTCATCGTCGGCCTCGACGGCTTCGGCGTCGACCGCCGTTCCGTCGACGGCTTCGCTGAGTTTGCGGGCCGCCGCTGCGGGGTCGTCAGCGCCGGCGATCGCGCTGATGACGGCCACTGCGTCCGCACCGGCGCCGACCGCTGCTGTGGCGTTGTCAGGGGTGATGCCGCCGATGGCGACGATCGGTATCCTGACTGCCGCAACGATATCCGCAAGCCGATCGAGGCCGAGGGCCTCGTCGGCCGTCTCGGCGTCGGGTTTCGAGTCGGTGCCGTAGACCGCGCCGACGCCGAGGTAGTTCGCGCCGGTGATTGCCGCGAGGCGGGCCTCCGAGACGGTTGAGACCGAGGCACCGATAATCGCCTCCGGGCCGAGGATCTCGCGGGCCGCCGAGACGGGGAGATCCGACTGGCCGAGGTGGACGCCGTCGGCCCCGATCGCGTGGGCGAGGTCGACCCGGTCGTTGACGATCAGGTCGACGCCCGCTTCGGTCGTCAGCTCGCGGAGTTCCCGGCCCAGCTCGTAGCGCGTCCCGATATCGAGGCCCTTCTCGCGGAGTTGGACCGCGTCGACGCCGCCTTCGATGGCTGCCTCGACGATGTCGGTGGTCGGTCGACCTGCCGAGAGCGACTCCTGTGTCACGAGATATGTTTGCCACTGGTCCGGATTCATGACCGAAAGTTTGGCATCCTCCCTCAAGCGGGTTACGGTATCGCGTGGCAGCCGGCCCGGCGGCAAACCAACAGACGAAAGCGGCGGGAGTCGAACAGTGAGGTATATGGACCGGCTCCGCAGCCTGCTCGCATTCGTTGGGTCCCTCCTAGAGCAGGCGGGCATCATTGAGCGTGGTCGGCTCCGGTCGACCGTCGACCTCGCGTGGCCCCGCGTGATTACCGGCTTCGCCATCATGTCGAAACAGACCGCCGATCTCGCCATGGTAGGGATGGTCCTCGGCGCGCCCGCGGTCGCGGGACTGGCCTTTGCCGGGGCCTACTGGTCGGTCGGCAAGTTCGTCGCCATCGGCCTCGCAGGAGGGACGGTCAGTCTCGTCTCCCAGAACTACGGCGGCGACGAGGCCGGACGGGCGGCGCTTGTTGTCAAACAGAGCCTCTGGATTTCCCTCCTGTTGGCGGTACCGATCGTCGCGGCTTATATCGTCTTCGCTGGCCCACTGGTCGGCCTGTTGAGCGACGACCCCGCGGCCGTCGGCTACGGGACGACCTATCTCGCGGTTGTTGCTCCCGGATTGGGCTTCGAGTTTTTGAATATGATCGCCAGCCGGACCTACGCCGGTGTGAGCGACACCTTCACGCCGATGGTCGTCCGGGCCGGTGGCGCGGCGATGAACGTCCTCATCAGCGGGACGCTGATCTTCGGCTTCGGGCAGGGCGTGATGGGTGCAGCCATCGGGACGGCGGTCTCGACCGGCCTCGTGACGCTGGTTTTCGCGTGGGGAATGTTCGGTCGTGACTACTTCGGGACCGGAGCCAGCCCGGTCGCCCTCTCGGTGAGCGGCCCGCAGTTCGATCTCGGGCTCACCCAACAACTCCTTCGGGTGTCGACACCCCTCGTCGCCCGGCGGCTCTCACAGGGGCTGGTCGTTTTTCCCCTGCTGGGGATCGCCGACCAGTTCGGCTCCGAGGCGGTCGCAGCCCTCGAAGTCGGCCGCCGGGTCCGAAACCTCGCCAACAGCGTCACGTGGGGGTTTTCGATCGCCGCGAGCACGCTCGTTGGCCAGCGGCTCGGCCGGGGTGAGGAGGCCGAAGCCGGAGCCTTCGGCCGGGAGATCATCGCCCTCTCGCTCGTGGTCTACCTCGGGGTTGCCGCCGTCGTCGCCGGGTTCGCCGAGCCGATCGCGGGCGTGTTCGTCGACGATCCAGCCGCGATCGACCTCACGACGAGTTTCGTCATCGTGGCGGCGGTGAGCGTGATCCCGCTCGGCGTCGGCGGCTCGGCGACCGGCGTGCTCCGCGGGGCGGGCGACACCCGTGTCCCGTTTTATGCGTCGTTGATCGGCCTCTATCTCTGTGCGCTGCCGACAGCCTATCTGGGACTGGTGACGCCGCTCGGTGTGACAGCCCTGTATCTGGCCCTCGTCGTCGAGACGACCGTTCCGGCGGCGATCTCGCTGTGGCGGTTCCGCACCGACCGCTGGAAGGCGGTCAGCCGGGCCTACCGTCCGGGTGCGGCAAACGACTGAGGTTGTGGCTCGCTTACTGCAGTTCGTTGGCGAACCAGTCGGCGGCCACGTCGGCGACTTCCGCCAGTTCCTCTTCGCCCTCGAAGAGGTGGCCGGCCCCCTCGACAACGTGAAGTGTTGTCTTGCAGGCCAGCTGCGCGTCGGCCTCGCGGTTCAGTTCGAGGACGTCCCTGTCGGCTCCGCCGACGATCAGTAGCGTCGGGCTGTCGACCGCGTCGAAGACCTCGCTGGCCATGTCGACACGGCCGCCACGGGAGACGACTGCCTCGATCTCGTCGCCCATCCGGGCGGCCGCCCGAACTGCCGCCGCCGCGCCGGTGCTAGAGCCGAAGAGGCCGATGCTCGGGTCGCGGGCGTCGTCGCGTGCTCGGAGCCAGCCGACCGCACCGACCAGCCGCTCGGTCAAAAGCGGGATGTCGAACCGGGAAGCCCGGACCCGGTCTTCCTCCTCGGTCAGGAGATCGAACAGCAGCGTGCCGAGGCCGCGCCGCCGGAGCACCTCGGCGACGTAGTTGTTCCGTGGACTGTGGCGGCTCGACCCGCTGCCGTGGGCGAAGACAACGATCCCCGAGGCCTCGTCGGGCACCTCGAGGATGCCGTCGAGTGTCACATCGTCGAGTTCGATGTCGGCGTGGGAGTCATGTTGTGCCATACGCTAACGAAGCTCTCGAATCTCAATACGGTACGGATCAGTCGGCGTTTCGGAAGGAACGGTCGCTATTCGGGGTGTGGCTCGTAGCCCTCGCCGACAGCGAGGCGGAGTGTCTTCGGCTGGATGCGAAGCGAGAGTTCTCGTTGTCGGATGATCTCGCCGTCGAGACTGAACGCGACCGGCTCGTTGTCGGCGACGGTGATGTCGACGGCCGAAACGGTGTACCGGGCGGTCCACGCGGTTTCTCGTTTCAGGAGGCGCTCGGCAGCGGCGGTCTTGAAGAGGCCGACCGAGCCCGAGGCCCTGACAAGAGTCACATCGAACCGACCGTCTTCCATGTCGGCCTGCTCGCTTCCGCTCGGGGGGAACCGTCGACCGTTACCGATGAGCACGCCGACGGCATCGCCGGTCCACACCGGGTCGCTGCTGCGGTCGTCGTACATTTCGACCGTGACCCGAATGCTATCGAAGTTGCGAACGGTTCGAAGCGTCGACAACAGGTAGGCCGTTGCGCCGAAGCGGCGTTTCAGTTCCGGGCTGGTCTCCGCGCTGGCCTCCGCAGTGAGCCCGCCGACACAAGAGTTCATAAACGGTCGACCGTCGGCAACGGCGAGGTCGACCCGGCGTCGCTCGCCGCCCTCGAAGACCCTGAAGGCCTGTTCGATCCCGGAGAGCCCGATGTTCCGGGCGAAGTTGTTCCCCGTCCCGCAGGGGACGACGCCGACAGTGACACCGTCGAGCGCCCCGGCGTCGACGATCCCGCGGACGACCTCGTTGAGGGTGCCATCTCCACCGGCCGCAGCCACGAACGTCGCGCCCGCCGCAACGGCCTCGCTGGCGAGGCCGACGCCGTGGCCCGCGTACTCGGTCTCACGAACCCGAAACCCGTGGTCGGCTGCCGCGTCCCGAACCGCCGGGACGTGGTCGCCGCTGCCGCTCACTGGATTGCAAACGACGACGGAGTCGACCGGCGTGTCGGTGCCGCTGGGGACCATTCGGGAGTGGAGCGAGAGGGCCACAGACAGCGACGGCGTGCATCCTCAAGACAGTTGTTGCCACCACGCTCTCAGGCTCGGTCGACTCTCCGCTGCCACCGAGTCTCGTTCGAGTCGACCTATCTTTCGCCCGGAAATCAGAGCTAAGTAACTCAGCGGCGGCCGTACTAGACGGACAATTATGAGCAATACAGACACCAGTCCCCGCGACATCACGACCGATCACGAGACGATCAGAGAGTGGGTCGAACAGCGCGGCGGGACACCCGCACACGTATCCGGGACAGCTGACGACACCGCGAGGAGTCTCTATATTGTCGAGGAGGGCGAGGATATGGAGAACCTCGAGTCGATTTCGTGGGACGAGTTCTTCGAGACGTTCGAGGCCAAGGAGTTGGCGTTCGTCTATCAGGACCGGGATGTCGGCGAGACCGACGAGTGGCTCTACGACCTGATCGACCGCCAAGAGGTCGCCGAACGGGCCTCCCTAGAGACGACAGACGTCGAGCAGTCACTGCTCGACGGCGAGGTCGTCCGGAGCGAACTCACCGAGACGAAAGTCATCGAGACGACGGTGGTCGAAACTGACCGGATCGAAAGCGAGATCGCCGACAGCGAGATCGTCGAGAGCAACCCTGTCGACCGTGAGACGATCGCCCGTGAGATCATCGGTGTCTCCTTCGAAAGCGCACCGGACGACCTCACACCCACGTTCCGATCGGAGCGGGCCGAGCCGACAACTGTCGATCGAGATACCGGTCACGACTCGACGACAGCCGCTGAGGGAGATACCGGTCACGACTCGACGACAGCCGAGCCAGCTGCCGACCGACAGCACGACACGGAGTCGACGGCGGGGCTGGATGTCGGCGACGGCGTCGTCCTCGACGTTCACGACACCGTCCGAACGACGACCGAAGTGTTCGACCGGAAAACCATCGAGAGCCGGGTCGTCGAACAGGAAATAACCGAGCAAGACGCCATCGAAAGCGATGTGATCGACATTCAGGGTGTCGAGGAGACCATTGTCGAAAGCGGTCTGATCGAAGGGGAGGTCGTTACCGACGAAACCGGAGAGACCGACACCTCGACCGCGGGCCTGCCAAGCGGGGCGATCGAAAGCGAGCGAACCGAAGGCGATACCATCCACAGCCAGTTCGTCGAGCGCCGTCTCGTCGAAACCGAGTCGACCGAACACCACCAACTGATGTGCGACATCGCCGACCACATGTTGGCCGACACCGTCGACAGCCGGAGTGCGGTGATCGAGCGGGCGATCGTCGACCGGGAGGCCGGCGAGGAGGTCATGCTTCAGGAGCCCGAGACAGGCGTCCGGACGACCGACGAACAGATTTCTGCCGCCGAGGAGAGCGCAACGGCAACCGCCGGAGCCGACGCGGAACTGGCGAGCAAGCCCGGTGACTCCGGCGAGGCGGGGTCGACCGGTGGGTCGGCCACGGAGCTGCAGGCGCTCACCGGCGACGAGATCGGCAAACAGGTCGTCTCCGGCAACAAGGAGGTCGGGATCGTGAGCGACGTCGACACCGAAACCCAGACGCTGTACGTCGACCCCGAGCCGAGCCTCACCGATCGGATCAAAGCCGCCCTCGACTGGGGCGATACCGACGACGACAGCTATCCCGTCGACGAGGACCAGATCGAGGCAGTCGACGACGAGGAGATACGGATTTCCGAACTCTGAGGCACCGTCAGCCGAGACGACAGCCGGCACAGCCGACCGCCCCCGCGAGGAGGTCGGGAAGCGGCAGTTCGGCGGGCGACAACCCCGCCCAGAGACACTCTTGGAAGGCCACGTCGACGCCGGTCGTGTCCCGAATGGCGTCGAGTCCAGTGCGGAGGGTCTCCCATTCGTCGGGCTGTAGATCCAACTGCTCTTGGCTCCCCATCACGCCCGTGTTGGCAGGGTCCGTCGAGTGACACAGCGCGTAGTGGGCGATCTCGTGGCAGATCAGTTTGGCTTCGGCCTCGTGGCTGTGGCTGCCAGCTACTACTGCGCGGTTGCCGGTGTTGAAGCCGCTGACGTAGCCCGAGCCGCTATCGAACTTCGTCCACGGACTGTAGAGATACTCGTGGTGCGGCCCCTCGCCGAACCCCGGGACGACGATCAGCTGGAAGGCGACGTTTTTCAGTCGGCGCTCGATGGTTCGGTGGTAGAAACTCCGCGGCGACCAGAGGATCTCTCTGGCGTTGTAGCCGTATCGCCGCTCGAAGCTCGGTCGATCGTACCGGTCGGGATAGTCGAGCCACTGCAGATGAATGCCATTGGTCCGAAACAGCTCGATCAGCCGTGATTTCGTCCGCTCGCGGACCGACGTTTTGCCGATATACCGGACGTCGACCAGTAGATCCCGACGCGTGGGGTCAAGCCCGGAAAACTGATCCGCCCCGAAGACGCCCGTTAGCCACTCCTCGAAGGCCGCATCCGCTTCCAGCGAGTCGGGAATCCCGTCGCCGTCGGCGTCCCGATACGAGCGGTCGAGCCCGTAGGCGGTCGCCCCGATCCCGATCGGGGTCGCGACCAGCCCGCCGACGGCCTTGAGAACCCCGCGCCGACTCCGCGGCGTCGACCTGCCCGGTTGTCCGTTTCGACCAGTACGATTCACAGTCAGTTTGCCCAGACTGTTCTGGATTCGGTATATAAATAGCCGAATCGGTTATCGCCGCATATATCAACTATAATTAAAATATAGATAGTGAAATTACGGCTATCTTACTGTAAGTGATAGATAAACACAGTCATCCTCCAGTCAGCTGTGGCTGAGTAATTTCAATTTCGGAACACTTAGGATCGAAACTATTGAAACGAGTGTAACGCAGTAACTACTATATATCTACCCAACAATATCATGGCATGAGCGACCGGGCACTCGTCGTCGACGACTCTTCGTTCCAGCGGACGATCGTCTCGAATACCATCGAAGACTGGTTCGACATCGTCGCCACCGCCGAAAACGGAAATGAGGCCATCGAGCAGTTCAAAAAGGAGCGGCCGGACGTGGTGACGATGGATATCATGATGCCGGAGATGGACGGCATCACGGCGGTCGAAAACATCAAAGAAATCTCCCCCGAGACGATCATCCTAATGGTGACAAGCGTCAAGCAGAAAGAGAAGATGCGGGAGGCCGCCAAGGCAGGAGCCGACGGCTACGTGACCAAGCCGGTCAATACGAAGAAACTCCGCGACGAGTTCGCCGACGTGCTCGACTGGCCCGCCGCGAGCCAAGACATATAACTACCGCAGCGACGAGAGGACTGCCGAGAGACCCTGCTGACTTTTTACCGCGCCGAGTTTCGCCAGCGACCCGCCTTTCAGTGCCGCGAGTTTGGCGTAGGAGGCGGTCGTCACCGTGCCGACCTTGGCGTAGTAGCCGCTTTTGCGCCCCGCGCCGATACAGTAGTGTTTGGCCGCCATCGGGATCGGGGCACGGCGACCCTGAACGCCGGTCGACCCCTCGCAGATCGCCGTCAGCACGTCCTCGCTGGTCACCGACGCCCGACTCTCGGCCTCGACGGTGATCTCCGTGTAGGCGCGACCGACATAGGGAAGCGCGTGGGCGTCGCTGGCGGCGACAGTGGGATAGCCGTAGGCGTCGGCAAAGCGGCGGGCTCGGCGGTTCTTGTAGCCGGTGAACAGCCACGCATTGAACGCTTCGACCGCGTCGACGTCCGGGATGTTCTTTTTGCGGACGCCGTGGCGGGTTCGCTGGAATGGATGGGGGACGACCGCGACGCCGCCGTGGTCGCGGATCCATGCGACGGTCTCGTCGTAGGGCGCGCGGCGCGGCGGCATCTCGTCGACGCCGATCGCCAGCAGGTGGCCGTGGGCTGTCGAGACCTCGACGCCCGGAATCCCCACCAGCCCGTAGTCGGAAGCTAACTCGGCGGCCCGAAGCGACTCGTCCATCACGTCGTGGTCGGTGATAACGACGCCATCAAGGCCGATGTCGGCGGCGTGTTCCAAAATGAGATCGACCGGCTCGCTCCCGTCGTAGGAGTCCTCCGAGTGGACGTGAAGGTCGATCTGGAGGGGTATCTCCATATCTGAAGCTAATAGCAAGCCAACACGGAAAAAGACACTCATCAGATATTGACATTTGATAGCTGATGACAATACACAGTCGACGATATATCACAGACAGAGGACCACAGTCAGCGTCGACGGTCAGTGGTCGTTCAGTACGATCTCGCCGACGTCGACGCCGTTCCAGAAGGCCTTGTGGGCTCGGCCCTCGCCGACGAGCCAGTCGCCAGCGAGGTACAGCCCCTCCGTTCGGAGTTCGTCGACGGCATTCCCGTTGAGGCCCGCATTCGGCTGGGCGTACCGCCAGCCCTGATCGTCGACCCACCCCGGCTCGGCGAGGCGGTCGTCATCTAGGAGGTCGGCGACCATTTCCGCCACCTCATCGACCGCCGAATCGAGGGAGTCGTCGTAGTGGGACCTCGACCAGTCGGGAGCCATCTGGACGATCAGCAGGCTCTCGCCGTCGGGAACGTGGCCCGGTTTGCAGGATTCGCGAGCCAGCCAACCGATCGGATGGGCGCGGTCGGTGTTGACCAGCGCGTAGTAGGGCCGGTCGACTTCGAAGGGATACTGCAGGACGAGCGATCGGATCGTCCGGAACGGGACCTCGCGGACAGCGTCGGTTGCCTTGTTAACAGCAGCCGTAGCAGCGTCGGTACCGTCGTCGATGGTCGCCGACGCCAACAGCTCGGCGGTCTGTGGGGCTGGCGGCGTGAGAACGACTTGCTCGAATGGGCCGTGATTACCCCCGTCGGTATCCGACAGCGTCCAGCCGCCGTCTCCCTTATAAAGACCGTCGACGCGGGTCGTTTTGTGAACCGTCGCGTCGGTCCGGTCCAGCAGACGTCTGGCGAACTGGGTGATACCGTCGGTCCAGTTCCACTTGTGGGCCTCCTGTCGATCGCCGGGTGTAACCTCGCCGCTCTCGTCGAACGTCCAGATCGGCTCGTCGATGTCGACCAGTCCTTCCTCGCCGAGTTCGCGGACTAGTTCGTCCGTCCGCCCGTCGCTGTCCTTGATATAGTTCGCGCCGTGGTCGTAGCGACAGCCGTTTTTCCGGCGGGTGGCTGCCCGCCCGCCGACCCCGCGGCTCTTTTCGAGGATGGTCACGTCGACCGGTTCCTCGCGGAGCCGATAGGCGATTCCGACGCCCGCCAGTCCCGCCCCAACGATACAAAGCTCGCCGTCACCCGTGGCTGCTGTCATACTCTCCCTACAGTGGCCACGGGCTAAAATCCCCGCTGCAGACTCCCTTCTCGCGGCCGTTGTTGCACACTGTTTTCCCGCTGCCGGTCGTGGATTTTGATATGTACGATGCGGTGATATTCGATAGCGACGGGGTGTTGGTCTCCCGGACCCCCTACGACGTGCTTCAGGAGGCGACGTGGGCGGCGTTCGACGCTGCTGGCGTGACCGACCCCGACGCCTCGACCGTCGAGTCGATGGTGGTCGACGTTTCGCCCGCCGAGGTCCGCGACGTCTGCGAGGAGTACGACCTCGACCCCGAGACGTTCTGGGAACAGCGGGACCGACTGTCAGCCGAGCGCCAGCAGGTCGAGGCGCGTGCTGGCCGAAAGACGCCCTACGAGGACGTGAGCGCCCTCGGTCGGCTCTCGATCCCCCTGGGAATCGTGAGTTCGAACCAGCAGGCAACCGTCGACTTCCTCTTAGACCAGTTCGGGATCGGGTCGCACTTCGCGGTCGCCCTCGGCCGCGAGCCGACCCTCACCAGCCTCAACCGGAAGAAACCCGCCCCCTACTACCTCCATCGGGCGGCCGAGGCTCTCGATGCGGAGTCGGTTCTCTTTGTCGGCGACAACGATTCGGACATCGAAGCTGCCGCCAACGCGGGCGTCGACTCGGCATTTATCCGCCGACCCCATCGCCGGAACCACCAGCCGTCGCCGACACCGACACATGTCGTCGAAGACCTCCACGATATCGTCGGCCTCTGCCGATCGCAACCCGCCTCAGATCGGCTATGAATGCTGTTTGTGATGCGGCCTCTACCGACACTATTCATGTCAAATCCATATTGTAGATCCATATCATAATATTCGCTGAATGTGTAGAATAATTTATATGTATGCCACTCGTTTGTAGTTTTGTATCATATGGCGACACACAACCGACGAGCGGTAGTGAAGACGGTAGGCAGTGTTGCGGTAATCGGTGGTCTCGCAGGCTGTGCCGGAGGCCAAGAGGAAGACGGCGAGGGTAACGAGTCGGATACGAACGACAGCGAGGGCAACGCCACCGACGACGCAGACGAGGAAACGGAGATGGCTGGCGTCCGTGTTGCCCATCTGTCGCCGGATGCCCCGAACGTCGACATCTACGTCGACGGCGAGGCGGTCCTCGAGGGCGTCGCCTTCCGCGATGTCAGTAACTACCTCGAACTCGAACCGGCGACCTACGACGTACAGATCACCGAAGCAGGCGACCAACAGGCGGTGCTCTACGAGGACTCTCTGGAGGTTGCTGCGGCCGACTACACGGTCGCTGCAGTCGGGGAGGCCGCCGAGGAGAACGAGCCGCTGTCGGTCGAAGTGTTCGAAGACGACCTGAGCGATCCGGGCGAGAACGCCCGCATCCGCGGGATCCACGCCGCCCCCGACGCCCCCGCGGTCGACATCGTCGGCGCGGAGAGCGGTGACCCACTGTTCGAGGACCTCGCGTTCGGCGAGTCCGCGACCGCCGAAGCGCCTCCTGGAGAGTACACGTTCGACGTCGTGCCGGCCGGGGAAGACGACGCCGAGCCGGTGGCGAGCTTCGACGCCAGCGTCGAGGCCGGAACCGTCTACTCGGCGTTCGCCGTCGGCTATGTCGAACCCGACGACGCACCGGTCGACGAGGAGTTCGGCGTCGAGATCGTCGAGGACTCTGCCGGGATGGCCGGTGACGGTATGGACAACGAAACCGCCTAACGCCGCTGGCTCGCGGTTCTCACTCGATGGCGTTTCGCGGGGTTACTCGATGTAGTAGGTTATTCCGGCAGTCGCCCGCACCGTCACATCGTCGGGCTGGAGTTCGGTCGACCCCGAACCGGCCGCCTCCGCGGTGTCATACTCACGACGCACGGGAGAGATATCGCCGCCCGAGGTGTCGACACTCTTGACGCCGCCGACCGACTGATCGACCTCACCAGCGACGAATTCGGATTCGGCCCGCGCGGCTTCGATCGCCGAGTCGAGTGCCTCTTGACGGAGTTCGGCGCGTCGGTCCTTCGAGAGGGTAAACTCGATGTGGCTGACGGTATCGGCTCCCGAATCGACGGCGGTATCGATGACGCTGCCGACCGACTCCACGTCGTCGACCTCGATACGGAACGAGTGGGTTCCTTCGGAGCGCGTGGTTTCTTGAACCTCCGCATCCGACCCGGTCTCGCCACCTTCGGGTATCCGTGTTCGCTCGCGGCGCTCATAGATGCTGAACCGCCCGGTCGTGATGCTTTCTTCGGGGATCCCTGCGGCGATCAGTCCGTCATTCAACTGTACCGACCGATTCGAAAGCTCGTTTCGAACGGCCGACGCGCTGTCGGCGGTGGCCTCGATACTCACGTGGACGATCGCCTTGTCGGGGGCAGCAGTCGCCTCGCGGCGTTTGCTTACTGTCAGCGTTCGGCTCGCGCCGCTGTTGTCCGTCTGGGCACTGCCGATACAGCCGGCAAGGGCAGCTGTCGCTACGGTGCCGCCGCCAACGAGGAGTTGTCGTCGCTTCATACACTCCCAATAGTATGGTTGGAGTATCAGGGTTTCCAAGGGTGAAACGGCTGTTTGTCGACCGACGCTACCTCATGTCGCCGAGCCGCTGGCGGTCCTCTTTTTTGAGTTGGGTTGCGAACGCCCAGAACAGCGGAATGATCGTCAGGACGACCGCCCCCCACGCCGCGAGATCGAACGCCGTCGCCCCGGCGACGATCGGTGTCCCGTCGGCCAGCGGGATCGTCGTGTGGTGTGGCTCGCCGACAATCGGAATGAAATAGTCGACAGTTAGGTCGATCGTATACCAGAGGGTGGCGACGCCGATCGCTGACAGCGGGAAGTCAGTGATACGGTGGAGGACGAACGCCTGGACGACCATCGCCAAATGGCTGACGAGCAGGAAGGCGTACATCGCCGGGGCAGTGAATTCGAGAAAGGCGTCGGCGAAGACGACCAGTACCCACGGCGTCCAGAGGCCGAGTTTGATGTTACCAAAAAAGGCGAGTGCAGTCAGGGTGTCGTTCGATCTGTCGACCGCCCACAGCGCGAACGCGCCGGCGATAAACAGCGTCGCCATCGGGCTATCGGGGACGAACAGCCACATCTCCGGCGGTGTTCGGGCGAACTGTGCAGAATAGTACCAGAAGCCGAAGGCCGTGCCTGCGAGGTTGATCGCGACGACAAGCCAGACCAGCCGCAGGCCGAGTGACTCAAGCGGCTCGGGAACCGGCGCGAGCCACCCCGGCAGCCGGTCGGCGGTCGGGCCTTCGGGAGCGTTCTGAAAGACGTCCATACGGGCTATTCAGTCGTCGACAGAATAAGTGGTCGGGAAACGAGGGGGTCAGCTGCCGGTTTTCTCGACGTGGTACCACGTCCCGTCCCAGCTCACGACGTATTCGAGGAGCGATTTGATCGATAGCAACCCGAAAATGGGGTAGACGAACGTGGCACACAGCGTGATCGGGACCAGCGAGTCGATCGAGCCCGCCTGCCTGTCGGCGAGACCGACCCCCATCGCCAACACTGCGACCGCCGCGATCGGCAGCAGGTAGAACAGCGCGGCGTCGGCGACCACCAACACGAGCCATTTCGCGAGGACGACGACCGTCAAGACGCTCCCCATGAGGCTTGTGGTCATCCGCCCCAGCGAGAGTGCCCGTCGGTAGAGGGGGCCGTCGGTGAGCCGCCCGCGGAGCGTCGCATCCAAGACTTCGACCTGTCCGATCCGCCACCGCTTGCGCTGGCCCCAGAAATCCGCCAGTGTGTGGGGGGCTTCCATCAGGTTCGTGTAGTTTCTGGCCTGTCGCACGTCGAGGCCATGGCGGAAGGCTTTGTGCGCAAACGCCAGATCCTCGGTCAGCAGGTCGTCGTAGCCGTCGACTGCCTCGAAGGCCTCACGGGTGAACAGCGTCGAGGAACTCCGGCAGTTCTGGAACCCGGTCGGCTCGACGATTTTGTAGCTGGCGTGGAACAGCACCCGCTCGCAGTAGGCCAGCGCCTCGACGAAGCCGGTCGGTTCGGGAATGCGGCGACCCTGAAACACGTCGTAGCCCTCGTCACAGAGTGCGCCCATTCCCGCCGAAAGAAAGGACTCGTCGACGATCTCGTCAGCGTCGAAGACAGCAAACGAGTCGGCATTCGAGGCCTCGACGACGGTCTGAATCGCCCCGGCCTTCGAGCCGGGGTCGCGGTTCTCGATCACCGACACCGGCCCGCCAGCCAGCTCCGCGGCGGCGGCCTTCGTCTCGGTGTCGTCAGGCTCGCAGGCGACAACGATTTCGAGGTTCGCGTAGTCGGCGTTTTTGAGGCTCTCGACGCTCCGGTGGAGGACGCCGCCGTCACGGTAGACGGGGACGATCGCCGTCAGTGTCGGCCCCTCCTCGCGGGTCAACACGTTGGTTGGTGGGGTCCAGACCTCGCGAAGCAACAGCCCGCCCGAGATGACGACAAAGGCGAGAAACACGAGGCTGGTGGCGGCAGCATCGAGCCACACCACCTCGAGAGAGAGCCACAGTAGCTCGACGGAGAGCACGGTCTGTTGAACCCCTTCATACAGCCCGAACAAGACCAACAGGCCGAAGACCCCGGCAGCGCCGACGGTCTCGAATCCGCTGGTGACCAGCCGTTTGAGCGGGTACACAGTATCGGGCGACTAGTCACCACCGTCAAAAATCTCCCGGTACAATTTAAACTATCATCCGTAAGAGACTGCGCTGTGATGGGTTGCCTTCTCGTCACGAGCGCTCGACGAGCGGGTAACGATTTAACCCATTTGCGGTTGTAGTCAGCCTATGACTGCGAGTACAACGATGGAGGCAGTCCGATGACCGAGTTCGTCCGCGCCGACTCGGGAACGTCGACCTCCGAGACGGACCCACGGCACGTCAGTAGCCGCCCCAGCAGCCGACGCAAGCCGGTCAACCGGAGCCAGCAGGCGCTCGCTCGACCCTCACGCGAGGAGTACTCGACACGCATCATCGAGTTCGACAGCGACGGCGAGACCTGTCGCGGTACCCTCTACCTTCCCGACCGTCCGGAACACCCACCGGTCGTCGTGATGGCACCGGGACTCGGTTTCTGGCAATCGTTTGGCTTCCCCGCAGTTGCCGAACGGTTCGCCGAGGCGGGGTACGCCGCCTTCATTTTCGACTACCGGCACCACGGCGACAGCGACGGCGAGCCACGCGGACTCGTCAGCCCTACCAAACAGGTCGACGACTACGAGGCGGCCATCGATGCCATGCGCGCCGAAGACGATGTCGACAGCAATCGCCTCGTGGTCTGGGGCCACTCGCTGTCGGGCGGCCACGCGCTGTCGGTCGCCGCCGAGAACTTCCGGGTGGCTGGCGTGATCGCGACCTGTCCGTTCGTCGACGGCCGCGCCCAGACGCTTGGGATGATCCGCCAGCCGAAACGCCTGTTCAAATCGCTTACCAACGGCCTGCGAGACGCCCTCGGCTACCGACTCGGCCTCGGGACCGAGGTCCGGATCGTCGACGACGAGGATGGCTTCGGTGTCGTGACCGCTCCCGGCGCGAAACGGGCGGCCTTCGACCTCGTCGACCGCCACGCCGACTGGGACAACCGAGTCCCCGGCCGGATTTTCCTCTCGTTGCCGCGCTACCGGCCCATTACCGAAGTCGAGGAGATCCGGTGTCCGGCACTCCTGATCGGCGGGCGTGACGACCAGGTCGTCCCTGCGGAGGGGGCGGTTGACGCCGCCGACGGCATCGCCGAAGCGACGTATCTCGAACTCCCGGTCGACCACTTTTCGGTGTTCAGCGACGACTTCGAAACGGTCGTTGGCCACCAGTTGACGTTCCTCCGGAGTGTCGTCGGCCACCGGTAGCAAAGGGGATCCGGTCGGCCGCTGGAGACCGATAACCCTTAGCAACCGCCGCAACCATGGACTGCCATGACCGCAGACGCCGATCCAGACGCCAGCGAGACAGATGAGGCCGCGGGCGGCCCCGCAGCCGTCGACTTCGAGCGCGCGGCCGAACTCGCCGCCGCAGTCAGCGACGGCACTCTTCGACTCCACGAACTCGACGACGAAACCGACCCCGACACTGCCGCGGCCGCTCGCCGACTCCTCGTCGAAGACCAGTCGGGCGCTGACCTCTCGTCGACTGGCTCCTACGGCTTCCCCGCCGAGGCCGCCGAGCCGAACATCGAAAACATGATCGGGACCGTGCAGGTCCCGCTGGGCGTCGTCGGTCCCGTAAACATCAATGGCGGCGCGCTCGACGACGAGCGGTACCTCCCGCTGGCGACGACCGAGGGCGCACTACTGGCCTCGGTGAACCGGGGCTGTTCGGTGATCAACCGCGCCGGCGGCGCGACCGCTCGCGTCACCAAGACCGGGATGACCCGCGCGCCCGTTTTCCGCGTCGACGACGTGGCCGAGGGGCTCGCGCTCGTCGAGTGGGTCCGGGACCACGGCGCGGAGCTCAGGGAGGCCGCCGAGTCGACGACCAATCACGGCGAGCTCCAAGACGTCACACCCTATGTCGTCGGCAACAACGTCTATCTCCGCTTCCGCTACGACACGAAGGACGCAATGGGAATGAACATGGTAACGATTGCTACGAAGGAGGCCTGCGGGCTGGTCGAAGAAGAGACCGCGGCCTCGCTGGTCGCGCTGTCGGGCAACCTCTGTACCGACAAAAAACCCGCCGCGATCAACGCTGTCGAGGGCCGCGGGCGGTCGGTGACCGCCGACGTGGTGGTGCCGCGGGAGGTCGTCGACGCCAAACTCCATACAACACCCGAAGCCATCGCCGAGATCAACACCCGCAAGAACCTGATCGGCTCGGCGAAGGCCGGCTCCTTCGGGTTCAATGCGCACGTCGCTAACCCAGTGGCGGCGATGTTCTTAGCGACTGGACAGGACGAAGCCCAAGTCGTCGAAGGGGCGAACGCGATCACGACCGCCGAAGTCACCGACGACGGCGACCTCTACTTCTCGGTCTCGCTGGCCAGCCTCGAAATCGGGACCGTCGGCGGCGGCACCAAACTCCCGACCCAGTCGGAGGCCCTCGAGGTTCTCGGCGTCCGTGGCGGTGGCGATCCGGCCGGCAACAACGCCGACGCGCTCGCGGAGGCAATCGCGGTCGGTTCGCTGGCTGGCGAACTCTCCCTACTGGCCGCGCTGGGCTCCCGCCATCTGTCGAGTGCCCACGAGTCGCTTGGCCGGTAGGTCAGCGCCACGGATCGCGGTTCAAAAACGGTTGTTCCAGCCCATATTACTGGACGAAGTGTGTGTTCTTACAAATCAGTGAGCGTGAGAGTCGGTCGTGCACCGTCGACGACGGATCGGGACCAGCCCCTATGCCGGGCTGTTGTTCACCGCGCTCGTCGCGTGGTCGACCGGGTAACCGTCTATTTCTCTCAGCCCCGGTCCGTCGACGTCTGTTCTCGCCCGGCCCGAAGACGATGTTTCCGGGATTGATCGATGAGAGGACGAACAACCCCACGACGGGGCCAAACAGGAGCCCAGCGAGTCGACGTGAGACGGTCTCTTTGAAAACGAATCCGTAGGCGAGGCAGAACAGCAAGACAGCCGCAGTTGTCACGGTCGGCCAAAAAACCTATCACGTATTCATATAACGAGCCGCGAGATCGAGGCGGGCTATCTATATACTGCATTTGCTAACTCAGCTTTCATAGTATCCTACTTTGATTATAACAATCAGTCAGCCACCGTGCTTCATCCTGCTCGAAACCGATTTCGAGCCGCCAGTTGCGCTAGAGCCGACGGGTTAGAGCAGTCGATACCGACCGCCGCTTTCGGATGCCTCGCCCCGTCGACACAGTTTGGTAAGTAGCTCACTGGCTTTCTCGGCTGGCACGCCTTGCCGTTCGGCGTAGTCGACGATCTCGGATTCGGTTGGGCGGTCGTCGTCGCCCGCCACGTCGACGGCCTCGCGGACGATCTCGTCGCGGGAGTTCGAGCCGCCAGCCGACTGGTCACCGGCCGCGGCGACCTCCTCGGCGTCCAGTCCAGCGGCTTCGAGATACTCCCGGTCGCCGACTACCGGCTCGTCGGTCTGTGCTTCGAGGTCGGCGACGTGGTCGACGTCGGCGAAGGAAGCCGAATCGCCCTGCTTCTTCGCCAAGAGTGCCGACCGGGCCTGCCGGGCGGCCGTTCGGTCGTCGGACTCGAACAGCCGTTTGAGCTTCTTCGTTTGGTGGGTCTTTCCGCACCGCGGGCATTGAGCCGTCTTCGAGGCCCGCGGATCGGACAGTAGCCACAGCATACTACAGTCGTTGCAGCCGACGACCGCATACATACGCGGTTGTTGTGCCCGCTCGTATTTATGAGGAGAGGTCGACCGACTGTGCGCTCGGCGTATTCACACCCTACCGACAGTCAGTCGACGCCTAACCAACTCCCTTGAGGCTCGGCCACCAACAGGTACAGATGGGTGGCGAAACACGGCTCGTCGACCGGCTGGCCCGTCTCCCGCCTGTTCGATTGGGCGAGCAGGTCATCTCGCTGGCCCGCGAGCGGAACATCACCTTCGCCGCCGCCGGGGTTGCCTACTACGCGCTGGCCTCGCTGGTCCCCATGTTGCTTTTGGCCTTCGCAGTCACCACTGCAGTCGGGCTTGAACTCGTCTTGGATCAGATTCTGGAAGTCGTCGAAAACCTACTCACGAACACTGGCCAAGAGCTATTGACCGAAGCACTCGCCGAGACGACGGGTCGGACCGGCGCGGGTGTCGTGGGGACCCTCGGCCTCTTTTGGGGGACGCTCAAGCTCTCTCGGGGGCTCTCCCGGGCCTTCGGCGAGCTCTACGACTACGAGTCGGCGATCTCGATCCGCAAACAGATCACGAACACGCTGATCGTCTTCGGCTCGCTTTTGGTCGCGGTGCTCGTGTTGGTCAGTTTTGATCTCCTCATCGCCTACGGCCCTGTCCCGGAGTGGATCGTCGGCTCGCTCGAACAGGTGACGCTGTTCGTCGCCCTGCTGGTCGCGCTCTTGCCACTCTATGCGCTGTTGCCGCCCGGTCGGCTCCGAGTTCGGGAGGTCCTCCCCGGCGCGCTGATCGCCGCCACAGGATGGGTGCTGTTACGATTCGGCTTCGAGCTGTATGCCGTCTACGCCGCCGAGTATCAGGTCTACGGCGTTCTGGGGGCGCTCCTGCTGTTTATTACGTGGCTCTACGTCGGTGCGCTTACGGTCCTCGCCGGTGCGGTCGTCAACGTCGTCGTCCGTGATTTTCAGCCGTGATTCAGCCAAGTATTCCGAACTCGTCTCGACTGATAGGCAGTCGACACTCCGGCGAGTGACTCCCGTGAGAGACTGGTCATGTGACCTCGTCCGCATGAGATAGAGCCGGATCGGTTAGGTTTGGATGTAACTATAGAGTGTAATTTATAATATATCTAATATGCAGACAAATTATAAGTGTATTTGATATACTATACAGTAATCAAACGAATGGCTCCTCCTGAAGATATCGTCGAGAAGATATCGTTTTTAGCTCGGGCACCCTCTCGCGTTCGGATCCTGGAGTTCCTGTCGGCGTCAGCACCGGCGACCGAGCGGGAGCTCCGCGGGCAGCTCTCACAGTCCCGGTCGACGATCTCCCGTGGGGTGGACTCGCTGATCGAAGCGGGGTGGGTGAGAGAGCGGCCGGCCGGACTGGAGCTAACGCCGACGGGGGCGCTCGTTATCGAGGAGTTCCTCGGCCTCGCCGAGACGATGGCGACCGCCGAGGAGCTGTGGCCGTTTCTGGAATGGTTCCCGCTGTCGGAGTTCGATCTCGCTGTCGACGATCTCCAGACGGGCACCGTGACCGCCGCTGTCGATGGCGATCCCTACGCCCCGGCGCGGGAGCACACGACTCTCATTCGGACCGCCGACCGGTTTCGCGCCCTGCTCCCGTCGATCGGGCAACAGGCGATCTCCGAGGCCCACCGGCGCATTCTGGCCGGCGACCTCGAAGCAACGCTGATCGTCTCGCCGAGCGTCGAGACACGGATCCGAACCGACCAGCTGGCCCCACAGTTCGAGGAGATGTTCTCGACCGGTCGGCTGACCGTTTTAGTCGCCGAGTCGGTCCCCTTGTTCCTCGGGCTGGCCGACGGCCGAGCGACACAGATCGGTGTCGAAGACGACGACGGAATGCCCCGCGCACTGTTTGAGACCGAGGCCGAGGCGGTCCACGAGTGGGCCGACGCGCTGTTTGCAGACTACCGCAACTCGTCGATCGATCCGCTCACGGATTTATAACCGCTCTAACTTGCTAACCACAACCGAATTCGGATCTTGTGCATGGTATGCACAGATTTCACGCCGTAAGTATATACATTGTAACGCTGTGCGTTACATTGCCAAGGGATTTCACCTCTCTTTCGTCCCCGCTGACCCTCCACTCTCTTGGCCCCCTCAGTTGTCCGGCACCGGAAAGACTCACAGTCCTCGGTTGTGTGTACGCTTCGGTCGTGTGCGATCGCTGGTCACACCGGGGACGCTTATACAGCTGTATCTCCTCTAGACGCGTATGGTCGACCAGTCTACCCACCCCCGAACGGACGCCGAGTGGAAAGAAGCGCTCTCCGAGGAGGAGTATCGGATTCTTCGGGAGGAAGGTACCGAACGCCGCGGCTCGTCGGACCTCCTGAAAGTCGACGACGACGGCGTGTTCCGGTGTGCAGGCTGCGGACAGGTCCTGTTCACGAGCGACACGAAGTACGGCTCCGGCACCGGCTGGCCGAGTTTCTACGATCCGGCCGACAGCGACGCCGTCGAGACGCGAGCCGACCACAGCCTCGGCCGCACCCGCACCGAGGTCGTCTGTGGCAACTGCGAGGGCCACCTCGGCCACGTCTTCGACGACGGCCCCGAGCCAACCGGCAAGCGCTACTGCATCAATGGGGTCGCGCTCGATTTCGACGAGGAATAACGCAACTGCCGTCATCGCACATCATGAGTCCCACCCCATCCACCATCGAGGAGTACGACCGAAACGCCCCATCACGGGAGTCGACCGAGACCGCCACGTTCGCCCTCGGCTGTTTCTGGGGGCCCGACGCACGATTCGGCGCGCTCGACGGCGTCGTCCGCACCCGCGTCGGTTACGCTGGCGGGACGAAAGCCGACCCCACCTACCACGACCTCGGCGACCACACCGAGGCCTTTCAGGTCGACTACGATCCCGAGCAGCGCTCCTTCGAGAGCCTCCTCGATCTGGCGTTTCGCGGTCACGACCACACCCGGCAGCCATCGAAGGTGCAGTACCAGCACATCGTCTTCGCGTCGACGGCCGAGCAGGCCGACGTGATCGCGTCGTCTCTCGACTCTCGCGGGCTGACACGCGAGGGGATCGCAACACGAGTCGAACAGCTCCACCGGTTCCACCTCGCCGAGGCCTACCACCAGAAACACAGTCTCAGGGGTCGACAGTCCCTTTTGAACACCTTCGAGCAGGCGGGCTACGACGATGCCGACAGTCGGGAATCGCCAGCCGCGGCCAAGCTGAACGGCTACGCGGCGGGCCAGGACTTCCCCGAGGGCCACGATCTCGGCACGTCGACGAACCGAACGGTCCACTGAGGCTCCGCCGGAGTCGGCGGCTCGGGGGGCCGACTGTCTTGCGGCCGTGTCTGTCGGTTCGATTGAAAAAACGTTGAATCGGCTTGGCGTGGACCCTCGGGTATGGAGTTCATAGACGTGTCGACCGTCTCAGTGCTCGGTGCCGGGAACATGGGCCACGGAATCGCCGAGGTGGCCGCGCTCGCTGGCTACGAGGTAACGTTGCGGGATATCAACGAGGAGCTGGTCCAGGAGGGGTACGAATCCATTGAATGGAGCCTCAACAAGCTCGCCGAGAAAGACCGGCTCACCGACGAGGAGGCTGCGGCCGCCCGCGACCGCATCGAGCCGGTGGTCGACCTCGCAGATGCCGTCGGGGAAGCCGACGTGATCATCGAGGTTGTCCCGGAAGTCATGGACATCAAAACTGACGTGTTCAGCGAGGTCGCGGAACACGCTCCCGATCACGCGATTTTCGTCACCAACACCTCCAGCCTCTCGATCACAGACCTCTCGGCGGCCACCGATCGCCCCGAACAGTTCTGCGGGATGCACTTTTTCAATCCGCCGGTCCGGATGGAGCTGGTCGAAGTCATCGCGGGCGACCACACCAGCGAGGAGACGCTGGCGCTCGTCGAGGAACTCGCCGAGTCGATGGCCAAAACACCCGTACGAGTTCACAAGGACAGTCCCGGCTTCATCGTGAATCGGGTTCTCATCCCGCTGCTCAACGAGGCCGCGTGGCTCGTCGACGAGGGAACGGCGACGATCGCCGAGGTCGACGCCACAACCAAGTTCGACATGGGCCTGCCGATGGGAGCTTTCGAGTTGGCCGACCAGATCGGGATCGACGTGAGCTACCACGTCCTCGACTATATGCACGAGACGTTAGGCGACGCCTACCGGCCCTGCCCGCTGCTCGTCGAAAAAGTCGAGGCCGACGCCGTCGGGAAAAAGGCCGGTGAGGGCTTTTATACCTACGACGATGGCGGCGTCGAGATTCCGCCGGATGCCGGTCGACAGGAGATCGCCGACCGCCTGCTGGCGCTTTTGGCCAACGAGGTCGCAGGCCTCGTCCAACACGACGTGGCCGACACCGAGGCCATTGACCGGGCGATGCAACTCGGCGCAGGGTTCCCTGACGGCCCGGCGAAGATGGCCGACAGTCGCGGCCTAGCGCCGCTGGTGGCGGTGCTGGACAAACGGTTGGAGTCGACCAATGAACCGCGGTACGAGGCGGTCGACCGGCTTCGGGGGTTGGCTGCCGAAGATCGAGGATTCTATCCTCCCGGCGACGATGACGACCCCATGGAGTTCGAGACGATACAGGTCGACCGCGAGGGACGAATCGGGCAGATTACACTCGACCGACCCGATCAGATGAACACGATCAGCGCCGAGCTACTGGACGAACTCTCGGCTGCCGTCGACGCACTCGACGCCGACAGCGGGGTGCGGTGTCTCCTGGTCTCGGGCGCGGGTGATCGGGCGTTCTGTGCGGGAGCGGATGTCTCCCGGATGACCGGCGATCCAGATCCGGTCGAGATCACCGAGCTCTCACGGACCGGCCAACAGGTGTTCGGCAAGCTCGAAGCCTGTGATACGCCCGTCGTCGCCGCTATCGACGGCTTCTGTCTCGGCGGCGGGATGGAACTGGCAACGGTTGCGGACCTCCGCATCGCCAGCGAGCGCGCCGAGTTCGGTCAGCCCGAGCACAATCTCGGGCTACTTCCCGGCTGGGGCGGCACCCAGCGGCTGAGCCACCTCATCGGCGAGAGCCGGGCCAAGGAGATCATCTTCACCGGCGACCGGTTCGACGCCGACACGATGGTCGACTACGGCTTCCTGACGGAGGTGGTCGACAGCGACGATCTCGACGAGGCGGCGATGGAACTCGGGGAGAAACTGGCTTCGGGGCCACCGATCGCCCAGCAGTTCACCAAGCGGGCGATGCTCGCTGGCCGGGACGACACCGATGCCGGACTGGAGATCGAGGCTCAGGCCTTCGGCCTCCTGATGGCTACCGACGACCTCCAGGAGGGGCTGCGTGCCTTTATGAACGACGACGACCCCGAGTTTACCGGCGAGTAGCCGTCGACAGTCACCTGTCGACCCCCTGTCTGACAGGGCGACACACAGGACCGGCGATTGATGAGATTTATATGTCCGTACTCCCTCGGCTGATATGCAGCGCTCGATTGGTGTAGTCCGGCCAATCATCTTGGCCTTTCGAGCCGAGGACCAGGGTTCGAATCCCTGATCGAGCAT
>Ga0102930_1000129_pt1 | contig 23328 bp, 19 predicted proteins | sample SalPon1_B_H2O_MG_FD_84514 | JGI IMG/M metagenome (GOLD analysis project Ga0102930, IMG submission 84514) | Salt pond water microbial communities from South San Francisco under conditions of wetland restoration - Salt Pond MetaG R1_B_H2O_MG | ecosystem: Environmental > Aquatic > Non-marine Saline... | reverse complement strand
TGTAACACCACACTAGACAGGGACTTAAATGCGGCAATTAACATTAAACTCTTTTCCTTAAATAATTTGTCTGGGGGACCCAGACTTGAAAATCATGGAGAACTGCCCTCGGTGGAGGGAGTGAAGACTCATGAAGCCCACCGATCTTTAGTCGGTGGGTAGTTCACATATTAACTTAAAAATAAGTTTTTATTTATTTTACAGAAAATACAGAAAAGTATATTTAAAACTTAATATATAAGAGAAAAACAATTATGAAGACATTATTAAGATATGCAGGTGGTAAAAGTAAAGCTATTAAAAAAATAACACCTTTTGTAGAAAATTATGAAAAAATAGTATCACCATTTATAGGTGGTGGTTCTCTTGAAGTACATTGGGCAGGAAATTTAAATAAAGAAGTTATTGGATATGATGTATTTGATATATTAACTAACTTTTGGAATGTATTATTAAACAACCCTATTGAATTATATAACGAATTATCAAAAATAAAACCAACAAAAGAAGAATATAATAGAATTAAAGAAATTCTCATGTGTAGTGATAAAACACAAAATATGCTAAAAAATTGGAAAACAGATTATTATAAAAGAAATGAAATTATAAAATTAGACCCTATAAAATTAGCGGCTTATTATTACTTTAATCATAATTGTTCTTATGGACCTGGTTATTTAGGGTGGGCATCAAATTTATATCTTAATGGTGATAAATGGGAAAAAATGATAAATAAAATTAAAGATTTTCAATGCTCTAATTTAAAAGTTGATGAAATGCCTTTTGATGAATCAATGAAAAAACACAAAAGTGATTTTCTTTACTTAGATCCACCTTATTTTTTAGAAAAAGATAAAGATAATAAAATGCATAAAGGAATGTATCCTATGAAAAATATAGACGTTCATCATTCTGGTTTTAATCACGAACTATTACGTGATTTATTAATAGAACATGAAGGTGATTTTGTTCTTTCTTATAATAATTGTGAAAGTATAAGAGAATATTATAAAGACTTTGATTTTTATTTTCCTGAGTGGAGTTATTCAATGGGTAATGGCGAAAAAAGAATAGGTAAAAATAGAACTGAATTAAATAATAGCGAGGTTGTTAAAAAATCACATGAAATATTAATAGTTAAAAAGAAAGATTAAATCAATCTTTCTTTCATTTCACTTATTTTTAATGGATTTCCTGACAATAAGTTACTTCTACTTTCTTGTATATGTTTTGGCCAAGGTTTGCCTGCTTCTTGCAAATTCCAGATAGGGTATTGATTATTTTGCTTATTTTTATAAATTTTCATATTTTCTAACTCTAATATTTTCCCAGATACAGATGTCTCATCAGTGAAAACAGTTCCATCCATTAAAATTAAATCAACTTTTGTTGTTGGATTGTAATGAAAATAAATTTCTACTGTGTTATTTAATAACAATTGCTCCGCTATCATAACATGGATTCCATGTGTTCTATCAGAAGGTCGTCCCGAATTACCAGAATTTCTGTAAGAATTTATAGTGGATTTTATCCCGCCGATACAATCTGAATATCCAATTTTAAAAATCTCCTTATTGACAACAATATAGTAACATCTACCATTTTTCTGTGTCAATATTTCATTATTTAATTTTTTGTTCCAGGTTATATTCCATAATGGTCTGTCATTTTCATTATCATTTAAATGTATGTCACAAACTTTTATTGGATTATTTAATTCAGTTATATTCATTGATGATTGTGTTTATGATGCAAATATAAGCATAACGACCTAAATGAACTACCCACCGACTAAAAATCGGTAGAATTCATGGGTCTTCACTCCCTCCACTGAGGGCAGTTCTCCATGATTTTCAAGTCTGGGCCCTCAGACAAATTATTTAAGGATAATATTAACCGCTGCATTTAAGTCTCTGTATAGTGTAGTATTGCAGCTATCACAGGTCCAGATACGATCCTTTAACATTAACGTTACCACACTTAGAACATGTAAAACTTCCTATCTTCATTACATTAACACCATACCAGTGAGCTTCATACTTTGAGCATCCTCACAAAACTTGACCAGCTACAATCACTAATTGATTTATATAGCTTGTAGTTTCTAACCATCAAACTACTTCAATTTCATCACACATAAAACCGAATAGCCTCTCAAAAGTATGAGTTAAATATTCACTGTCATTTTCATCTATTTGTGAGAAATACCCTTCTTCTAAAAGATCATAATATTCTTCTATTTTCTCTATAGTTAAATACTTAGATAATTTTTTAAAATTTATCCAGAACATAGTTCCCCCTATAAAAAACCTATTATTATAAGATATTTTAAGATCGTTTGATAATTTACTTATATAAGTCTTATTAAAACCATCATCATTATAAAGAGTTTTCCATTTTTTAGACCCAATCATATCAACCTTTTTTAATATCTTATTTTCTATTTCAAAGATATTATTAATCGATAATATCGACAACAAATCTTTTCTCCACCGTTCTCCAAAATGCTCACCACTCGTTTTAGTTGATTTTTTTGTATGGGTTTTGACTATATAATCATATTTTTTGTTATAGATTTTTTTTAAAGATAACAGAAATGTTCCAATATCTAATCCTTTATTATCATAGACATTTACCTCAGAATTAGGTAACTCTTTTTTTATTTTATCAATAACCCATTTTTTTTGTGATACAGTAGAGCTATTTTTAACTAAACAAAAATAAAAATCCACATCAATTTGTATTTTCAATAAATTTTTATTATATTCTATCATCTCTTCTATTAAATCTTCATAATATACGTGACATATACTAGCAACTTTTATTTTATCTTTATCAACAATTGATTTTAAAAAGTCATAATCGGTGTGTATTGATCTATTTACATTGTATACTTTTTTGATATTTTTACAAAAAACATAATTATCCCTGACAGTAACACCATCGGGCTGAAAATTGAAATCTATTTTACTAAAATCAGACTTTGGATCAATTACAAAACATCCTTTTTTGTTTATGAAACCATTTTTGAGAATAATTTTAAATAAATGTTTCCATTTTAATTTAGTTTTTCTCTTAAACACTATTACGTCATTGATAGGTTGTAAATCAATATCGGTAAAAACATAAATTTTACTGATATTTAGAACTTTTAATATCCTTTGAATGTTTTCAATGAATAAATCAATAGTAGTTGAATCATCTCTAAAAAGCTGACATATTATAAACATTCGAATATATATTAAATCCTTATTACTAAAAAAAAAAATTAAAGGTGAGACTACTCACCGTTCCTTAGTCGGTGAGTAGTTCACTCAGTAAGGTCTTTTATCATCGTAATTGATTCTCTTCTATTTATTTTTTTCCTTAAATTTTCTATAGAAAAGTCTTGATTTAATTTGTAATATTCACCAATATGAACTTTGTATTCGATTATTTCTATACTTCTATCACTGAATTTTCTTCTCACCCAGGGTAGGTTCTTTTCAAGTTGGTCAATTTTAAAAAAATTTCCAAATCTAGTAAATTTAGACTTCCCTCTGTAGTATTTACCTGTTTTTTGGTCTTGTATTCTAAAAAGTGTCATTCTATTTCAATGGTTTTAATATAAGAAAAGACATCTTTTTCGATTGAGTATATTTTATCAAAACGATGTGAATCTAATATACTATGATGAACTAAGAAAATATTTATTTTGGAGTTGTCAGCTAAATCTCTTAAAAGTCCTATAACATCATTAACTCTTTCCACGTCTATAGATGAAAATACCTCATCTAAAAAAAGTATATTTATTTGTCTTTTAGTTCTAATTAATTTAAGATAAGCTAACATTATAGCTATATTAATAGCTTTATTTTCACCAGTAGATAAAGTATCTACATCTATTTCTTCCCCAAATGAAGTTATATAACTTGTAAATTTATTGTCTAATTCAACTTCAAATGGTAAATGCATTTTCTCGAGGTTTTCTTCGATATAACTGTTTATAGGAGATATTATACTTTCTATAATTGTTTTTTTGACTCCTTCTTCAGACAGTATGTTTTTAATGTATTTATGGTAAAGTTCTTTATCTTTATTTTTTGATTTCTTATCTTTAGTTTTTTGAACTTTTACTTTATAATCTTCCATTGTTTCAATGAAGGACTTCACATCATCGTCTTTTTCCTCGTTTTTTTCTTTTTGTATGGTTTTGATCTCTCTATTATAAGAAGTAAGGGTTGTTTTAGTCTCATTCAACTTTGCTACATTTTTCTCTAATAGAGATTCAATTTTATCTTTCCTTTCTTTTAATTTTTTACCCTTAGTGGTTATTTCTTCAATAAGTTTATTGAATTCATTTTTTTTATTCTCAAAACTTTCTTTAATACCTTTATGGTGTGAAGTGTTTAAATCTGAATGACAGGTAGGGCACTTATCATTTTCGAAAAGTTTAAGTTGTTTGTCAATTTGTTTTACCTCAGATTTATATTCAGTAATTTCGGTTCTAAGTTGGGTTATTTTATCCTCTACTAAACTTTTCTTTTTCTTTATTTCTTCTATATTCTCAACTAATTTTTCATAATCAGGTTTTAAAGAGTTTATTTTATCCTTTAATTCATTAATCTTGTTTTCATAATCTTGGTTCTTACTTTCTTTTACTTGTTTAATATTTTTATCTAAAGAATCTATGTTATTGGTTAGGACCTCAATTTCTTTATCTAAAATTTGGATTTCCTTTTTATTATCCCTTACAAAATCATTTAAAATTTTATTTAACTCATTTATCACCTCTAAATTAAACATTTTATCTAAAAGAAGTTTTTTCTCCTCGTTTGAAAGAGAAATAAAATTTTTAAAATCATTTATACTCATTGAAATAAAACCTTTGAAAGTATCATGGTCTAAACCAACATATTTTTCAATTAAATGATTTAACTTGTCTTTCCCTGCTGTTAAGTTTTCAACCCCGTTTTCATAAAGTTTCAGTTTTGAGGGGTTGTAACCCCTTGTAATCGAAATATCGTCTTTTTTTTCTGTTTTGAAATTAACAGTAACCTCCATATTACCATTGGTTCGGTTAGCTAAAGATGTTAATTTGACCTTTTTTTGTTTTCTTCCTTTGACTTTATTAAAAAAACAATAGTCGAAAGAATCTATAATTGAGGACTTACCAGCTCCGTTTCTACCAGAGAGTAAATAAAGATTTCCCTTGTTTGGGAGTTCTATTTTCTGCTCTTCGTTTCCAAAGCTTTTGAAATTTTTTATAGATATGTCTTTTATTACCATTTGTTATTGAATTAGGGATCAAAAAATAAAAAGTTAATAAACTTTGATTATATACAAATTATTTAAGAAAAGTTCAAAAAAACGCTAAAATGAAATTAATACTGGATCTATACTAAACACTAAATTCTCCACAAATTTTTTTGTCTTTGTGGAGAATTCGACAAAGACTGTTAGATTTTTAATATATAAAATAATTAAAAAAAAATTACCCAATTTTGACATTAACGGTAAATTAAATTCTAAAAATGGACAAATCTAAAAACTATTACAAAATACTAAATTTACCCTTCGATTTTTCAAAAGAAGAGTTAAAAAAATCTTATCGAAAACTATCTTCGATGTATCACCCAGATAAAAATGATGAAGGTGGTGATATGTTTAAAGAAATAGCGGAAGCTTATAAGGTCTTATCTAATGAAAATCAAAAAAACCTATACGACAAAAAGAGTGTCTTCGGTAAAAATTATGATAAATCAGAAGAATTATATGATTTTGAGTTCTCTAACGTAAATGTTGGTAACGAAAAAGTTTTACGAAAGAAAGATAATTTTAAAACCAAAGAACTAATTCATGTGGTATTAGAGCTAGAAGAATTTAAAAAAGAAATAACTTATAATAGAAAAGTCATTTGTTCATCATGTGATGGAACAGGGAATAGTTCAGTTGCTGAATTAAATCTTAAAGGTAAAATGGGTCAGTTGTTCAGCGAAGAAGAAGAAATCTATTGTGATTTATGTGACGGGAAAGGAGTTTTCAATTCTTTAGAATGTCCTTCTTGTAAAGGGGATGGTTATATTAAACTTGGTTTAACTAATTGTCAAAAATGCAAGGGGGAAGGGAGAATTGAAAAATCAAAAACCATAAAACTCAATAAAGACGATTTCGAAGATGGTAAGTTAAAAAAAGAATTCTTAGGTAATCAATCTAAACTCACTGGAAGGGTCGGAAATCTCTATATAATAATTAAAGGTTGAAATCGTTTAAGACGTCATTAAAGTTAGTTGCGTTTTCTTTATAATCTAAAGTGTTATTTTTTAAATATTCCATGATTTGTTCGTAGTTTTTATGTTTTTCTATTTCACCGATATCTTGTTGGAGTTCTTTTGGTAACTGGATTTTATGAATATCTTCGGTATACCAGTATAAAGCTTCATATACTTGTTCGTTGTAAATAACTGAAAGTAAAGCTACTATACCAGGGCCCATTCTACCTAAGTAATCTTTAATAGAAATATCTAACTCATTGAATTCCATTATAAATGTACTAATTTAATAATGCTATTTTTGAAGACACCTTCTGGGATTATTATAAAATCACCTTGTTGATCATAAAAATCTAACCTGTCAGCTTCACCATTAATTATGTTTTGAGTAACTTCATTGAAATGTTCTTTCAATATGGTAAATTCTTCTGATCTTAAAACCCCGTGGTCAACAGTTGAAACTTCAATAAGAAATTTAATAGTCGTTTTTGCATCCGCCATACTAATATAATTTTTCTATGTCTGTTTTCTTGGGTGAAAAACTAATGAATTTTATTCTTATATTTAAGAAATTTTCTATAAAGTTGATAAATTTACAAAAATTTTCATCAGTTAATGACGGACTTGCCCAACCACTAAAACTAAAGTATCTATCTTCACAATAAACGTATATTTTCTTAAAGGACGACAACACATCTACTTTAGTCATAATTAAATCAGTTACCCCGTTTAAATCACAACTATGTTTTAATTGATCTAAATTAAGCCACCCACACTTCCTATCACGTCCGGTTGTAGCCCCAAATTCTCCTCCTTTTTCTCTTATTTTTTTAGATGTTTCTTCATCCATCTGGGTTGGGAATTTTCCGTTCCCCACTCTTGTCAAATATGATTTAAATACCCCGTAAACCCTTTTCACAGATTGGGGAGGCATTCCTAATCCTATACAAGCGCTAGCACTAATAGTATTTGAAGAAGTTACATAAGGAAAATCACCATGGTCTAAATCGAGTAAAGTCCCTTGAGCTCCTTCCGCTAAAATTGATAAACCACTATTAACTAAGTTATCAGAAACTATTTGAAGAGTGGATAAAAATTCAAGTGATGCATCAAACTCCCACCCATAAATATTTTTCAACTCATTAAAATGCTTAATTTTATATCCTTCTCTTGATGTTTTATCTCTGTAACAAGGACCAATTCCTTTTTTTGTAGTTCCTATTTTCTCTTCATTTTTCTCTTCATTAATATGTATCGGTAATATTACTGACGCATTTTCTGATATGTATAATCTTTTTTTAATATCAGGGACAATTCTTTGAATATTGTCTATTTCTTTTTTTAAGCTAATGGGATTTATCACCATACCATTACCTAAAAAATTCATCGACTGTCCATTTAAGACCCCGGAAGGTAAAGTATGTAATACCAATTTTTCTCCGTTTTTATAGATGGTGTGTCCAGCGTTATCACCGCCTTGAAATCTAGCTACAACTGAATAATTATCTGATAGGTAATCAGTTACTTTACCTTTTCCTTCGTCACCATATTGGAGACCGACTAATACGTCCATATGTTTAATAAATTATTTTGTTTAATTGTGAAATAGTTTGGTTAGTATTTTCGTGTAAAATACCAATCCCACCACTATATTCCCAGTCTCTTATCTTTTTTTCGGTATCATCAATTAAAATAGAATTTTTGAAACGATACGAAAATCTATATTTGTCAGAATTTAGTATCATTCGACTTTCTGGATTCCATTTATTAATTTTAGGGGATCTTGTTGGGGTTTCTACACCAAGTTTAAGATTCTCATTTACCCAAATTTTTTTTCCAATAAAAGAGTTTTTATGTCTTGATGGAGCAGATAATATAATTGGTTTAAATTCTTCCACATACCTCCATAGTTTCTTACCTCCTTCGATCCATTCCATATTTGACCACCACTCAACACCTTCTCTATCTATTATATCCCAGGTTGTTTCTTTGCCGTATTTTTCTAAGAAGTCCTCAATAGATAAATTATCAATGTTTTTAGGGATGTCTTTGAATCTTTTATCAAAGTCCGTTAGAACACCATCCATGTCTAAAAATATCTTAAATTCCATAATAAATATATCACTTATCTAAAAATAGTTCAATTCCAATGTTAGATATTTGAAGAAAAAGTGTGTTATTGATTTTGCTTGTTATTGGAAAAAGTAACGAAATCTTTAAATTTAGTTACAATGTTTTCATTTTTAGTGTTAATCTTTGTGTGTAGATCCCAGTTGAAGATTTCGTTGTCTTCTTGTTCTTGCGTCATATCGTATAACTTAGATAATTTTTTAATCATTTTATCACCAACAAAGTTAAGAAGTTTTTCCAGTTTCACAAAATAATTTAAAGGTTTTTTTATTTCTTTACTTTTTTTGCTAAGAACTTCATCCAGATATCTGGTTAAACTTTCTTCTTTTGAGTAATCCCCGGTGATGACAGCTAAATCGATGATCAATTTTGGAGTAATTTTCTCGAATTCCTCAATATATCTTTGGTTTAAGTTTATTAAAATAACTTTTAACATATCTTTATAAGGTTCGTCGAATTCTCTTTGGTAATCTTCTTCATTTATTACCCGATTCATTGTCTCGTCGTTTTTAAGTTTTTCAATGAAGTCTTTTAAAGAAAAGTTCTTTGCTTTTTTTAAATGTTTTATAATTTTATGGTTTTCAAAAAAATCTTTAAATTCTTCTTTAGATATTTTTTCTTTTTTCATTTTCTGGTACATCTCACTTGGTCTAACAGAATTTTCTATGTGGGTGGTATAATATAATAAGAAAAATAATTCTTGTATAAACTCAGGGAATTTGTTAATTTGAATAGAATTGTAAAAAGCTATTTCTTCTAGATTATATTCACCACGTGTTTGAGCATCAAATAGGTGTTTTAGTTCATGGGCTAAAACATCTGATGTAAAATTTCGTTTAACAATTTCTATTAAGTCTTGTGATGTGGGTATATCCGAAAATGCTACCCTTAATAAAATTACACTCTTTGAGGGTTTGGGTTCCATTTTAATTTTGTTATCATCTCCAAATTTTGGAAGAGTTTCACTTCCTTGACCCGCTGACACTAACACTGGTTTTCCTTCCTTGAGCATTTCTTCTTCTACTTCAATAAAATTAAATAAAATTGGTATAGTATAGGTCTTATCTTTTAAGTCGATATCATATTTACCTATTAATAACTCTTCAGAGAAAATGTTTTTATTTATTTCTCTCTGGGATATTTGAGATAGATCGCTTAAAAAATCGTCGTATATTTCAGATACTTGTTCAATAAACTCTTCAGGAACACCTAATTTTTCAAATAATTTCATAAATTGATTTTTTTTTCACTGAGTTATATTATATATTACATTTTTTTGATTTAGTCTAAAGTGAAACAAATATAGCCTTGTCCATTGGTTGTTATATATTCTCTATCTGCTGCATCACTCAATCTAGTAAAATTTTCAGGACTATCTAATCTTATAGATTCATAGATTAAATCTTCTTGATTTATATAATAATCTACTCTGTTATTTGTGAATTCTTGTATAAAACTTATTGGATTTGGTTTTAATTCTGTTTCTATTGTGTAGGATATCTCATCTTCAAATAATTCTTGGTATGAGTCTTCACTTATCGAATAAACCCTTAAATTAGTTTTATCCTCTAATAATTCCGACAGTTTTTCTTCTAGCGTTTCAATTGTCTCTGATAATTTATTTTGAATACTTTCATCTTCTTCTTTTTCCAATTTTTCTTCTAGTTTAGATATTTCTGTTTCTAATATTTCTTTTTTATGCTGCGCCCAATCTCTTAAATGGACTTCTAAAGTTCCGTCTTCTATAAATTGATCATAACTATTTTCCAAATAAAGGGTCACCTGTTCTTCTAAATAGAATCTAGCATCACTTTCTAACTCTTCCCAATTAATGTGATCAACTAAAATGCTTTCTTTGAAAATATTTTCTACACCTTCGGTCTTTATCATTTCTTCAAGATTATGAAAAGCTTCATCATCAATCATTTCTTCTGTAGCTATAAATATATCAAGACCAACTCCTATCTCTAAAACTGAAGAAGGTTCTAAAATTTCAAAATTGTAAATATAAGAACTATCTTCAACAGGTGATAGTAACTTTTTATAATTCTTTGGACCTTTATCTCCTTCATTTTTTATATTATAGTATTCCAAATCTACCTCTCCGTTGTCTTTTCTTTCTATAAATTTAGAATGATTGTATATTATTTCTGCGAAGTGCTCAAATGAACTATTATCTTGATATGTATTATAGGACATTTCTCTTAATTTAGATATTTTTCTATTGAGTTCAGAATTGATTTCTTTTTTTGTTTTAAGTTTAATATGTCCATTTTCTATTAATTCCTTGATATCTTTAGGAATTTCATTTAGAGTTAATGTTTTATCTGAAACAGAAGTGGTTGTGTGATAAGTAATAGGATTTGTTTCACTTGCTAAGAAAACTCTCATAAAAGTTTCTGAGTTTATTAACTGTTCAATGTCAATTAAAACATAAGTATTATAAGTATTTATTGAGTCAGTAACAACCACACCAGAATTTACTTTTTGGTGATTAAAATAAGTATTTTTTTTGAAGTGAGATAAAGATCTAATAGACTTTAATTTAAAAACCCATAAATTTCCCGTACTTGTTGGATCTCCCTTTATATCTATGTATTTGACATCTGAATTTGTGTCATTTTTAACAAATTTGTCTTCTAAATCATCTAAAAAATAATTTTTTAGATCTTCATTTTCTTCTGATATATCATACGGGGTTAATTTATCTAAGTTATCATAAATGAAGTATGGTAACTCATTTTTAATACTTTCTTTATCCGAGAAATAAATATTCTTAAATTTATTGCCAAATAAGTAGTGTTGAGTGTATTCGTCTTTTGAACATCTCACATAGTGACAAAAGTTTACATCATCAACTCCGTAATTAAAATTGTAAATAATGTAAAAATTACTCTTTGAAGTTATTTTACGAACGGAGCTAAAATTCTCGTCTATATTTTTTGAATTTTTAAAAAATTTTAAATATCTGTAATCATTTTGATCTCTTATATTAACTATTAAAACATTATTATCATCGCTTATTTTCACACCAGCTCCTTCAGATATTGTGTTTTCTAATTTTAATTTGTAGGTGAATCGGTCTATAGAGAGATTCAAATTTTTTATCATCTCATATATAAAATAAGGTATTTCACTTACAAGTGATTTATCAAATTTATCATGTATATTAATTATTTGACCTGTCTGGTCAACAGTAAACCCAATTAAAAACATATTGTTGGTAATCTCTTTTTCGAAATCCCACACAAAAAACTGTCTGTTAGTTCCCCCTACATAACTATCCCAACTTGATTTACTGCGTGAAATACACCAATTTGATGATCCTAATAACTTAGAGGTTTCATAGTCAAATATTTCAGCTAAAACTTTAGTTTGTTTCGAATCTACTTTGATAACACTAGAATTATTTTGCTTTATTTTTTTGGATATGATTTTTAAGTTTATTTTCTTAGAATTTTCTTCTATAATTTTTTTCATTTTTTCAAGAAGTTCTTCTTTAGAATTTATACTTGAAACTTTTACCGAAAACTCTTCTATTAGACTCAAGTCAAACATAGCTATTGAAAGTTCTTTGAAGTCTTGGTCACTTAACTCGACTTGGTGTTTTAGTTTAGAAGGTAAGATTCTCTTGACAGTTTTTACTTTTTGGTTATTGTCTATTTCGATTATCTCATCTTTTAATTCTTCAAATTTTTTATATGAAAGAGGTTGTTTTGATAGTTTTGAGGAGTTTTGTTTCAACCAAGGGAGTAAATCTTTAATTTCTTGAAAAGAAACATTTTGATCGAAGTGGTATTTAGTCATAAGACCTAAATAATTTAGGTTCTTAAATATTGATAATATTTCTTTTTTTAACTCTTGATATATTTTATTATCTTCTTCAACACTGTTATTCCTAAGCACTTTAAGTGACTGCTCTTTATTTTCTTTAATTAAATTTTGAAATTCATTAAAATTTCTTATGTAACTCATATTTTTATTTTTTTTAAACCCTAAATAATTAATTTAAGTTGAAAAAAATTACTTTGGTATATATTATTTTTAATGGGGATATTTAGTCGATTTTTTTGGAGATATTCGAATATGATCTAACCAAGAGATGGAATTAAAAAAATGTAGTTGGACTTATGGTAATTCTAACACCACACCAAGCAAATATTTAAACGGGAATAACTAACATTAGATCCTTTTTTTTTTAATACTCAAATTTAAAACATGTAAGGAAACCATCTTATCAAAAAGAGTGAAGACCTACGGAACTCCATCGATTTTCAGCCGGTGGGTAGTTCGCATGATTTTTTTTAATATATATTAAAAATTTAATCATCTTCGCCAATTTCACCACAGAAGCTAAAGACTTCTGTGTTTTCTTTGACGTTTGATATAAAATAAAAATAAGTAAATGTTTAGAAATTTCCATAAATTTGAATCTCATTTAAGGGATAGAGAAACTTTCAAATTTTCAAAGACCAAAAGACCATTCTCAGAAATTAAAAACATAGATGTAGGTGAAATAATAAATAAAAGTTATTTTGACCTTCAAGAAATAGATGATTCTGATCTAAAAATTGAATTATCAAATAACAACGAAATAAAAGATGAAGATCCAATCTTAATTATTAAACCTTCTTCATTTCAACTTAAAAAAGCTGAGGAGTTAAATTTCGACTACTATAAAATTTTTAAAATTGTTGGAACTCCTAAAAAATTCCCTGTTGAATATGCTGTGATATCATCTGTCGATTTTATACAAAACAAAAATTACCAAACTTTAAATCTAAATAAAATTCAAAGAGGGGACGCTGCTCAAGAGATAATAATTGTTAAAATGTTATCAATTATTTTAGGGGTCCCTATATATAATGGTATCTCTTTTGAGAGTTATAGTAAAAAATGGGAAGATGATTTAGAACTTTATGAAGAATTATTCCCACAATACGTAAAGAAAATAGGAAGACAAATCGATGATTTATTGCTTGGGGTAGGTAATGACTGGGATTATGTTTATAAAGATACTTCTGATTTGTTTTTATATAAAAAAGCTAGTGAGTTATTTTACAATACTGGTATTTTTAAAGAAAGAAACTACAAATTTAATCGTGATAAATGGAACCCAAGTGACTTTTGGCTTATAAAAGGGGACTTAGATCAAATAAAAAATACAGTAGATGAGATGGAAACTTTAGAAGATCTAAATAATTATTTAGCTAGATGTATGAGAACTAATAAAGGTATAGTAGGGGTCTCGCATAAATTAAATAGGTATTTAGATAAAGTTTGGGTGAATAAAGTCAACTTAGATGGAGCTACCGAGCCTTTCGAACACAAATATTTAGGTTACATATTAAGGGATAACAACATGAGTGTCGATATTAGATACCAATGGGAAAATACTTTGACAAACCAAAAAGGGACAGGGAGTATTGTAGTTAGGAATTTCACCGGTGGCAGTTCCCCAAAAGTTGGATTAGAACTGGTTTCAAATAAAGGTCATATGAGTGGTAAATTAACTAGTTTTCTTAGACCGCTTTTCAGTGAAACAGATTTCTTTGAGTTACAAAATAAAATTATAAATTCTCCACCAGATGAAATTCTATCAAATGTTGATGATTATAATTTAAAAGAGAACATTAAAGAAGATTTTATTTCAACTTTAAATGATGAGAATTTTTTCGGATATAAAGAAAAATCAAGACTGCAAGGACTACTTATAGTAGATAAGTTGGAAAAATTACATAGAATAAATAATAAATATAAAAACCCTCAAGATTTAGCTATTCACGAAATGATAAGCTATGGTAGAAGTCAGTCAGACATATCAAGTTGTCATTACGTTGTTAAATGAAAAAAAAATATTAATAAGAAAAAATCACTGTTAAGATATTAAAAAAACTTTTTTTCATTTTAGAAAGAAAATATATATAGAAGATAAAAAAACAATTATAAGATATGCCAGAAGTACAAATAGGTAAATACAGAAGACCAGGAATTTTTATAGAAGAATTTGATAGATCGATTCTCGAGACCCCTGAAGTAACTGGAAATAGAAGTTTAGTTATTGGAAGCTCAAAAAAAGGGCCTGTAAATAGCCCAGTCATTTTGAATTCACAAAATGACTTACGTGATATATTCGGTGATCTTGATAGAAGGCTCGAGTCTAAGGGATCTTATTTTCATAGAACTATATCTAAAGTCTTAGAAAGTACCCCTGTTATCGCTATGAATGTCTTGAACGTTAATGATGATTTAGATACATTAGAATATAAATCTCTATCAACATCGACAAGATTTAAAAACAACATTGAAAAAGAATCCCCATATAGCCGATTTTTTGATACCTCAAGTTTCTGGAAAAAAGACAGAGAATCTTTTTTAAATGTAACATCTGAAGATGCTTTAGACAGAAACAGAATAATGCATTTTACTAATTTTAGTGATAGAGAGATCACTGTTTTTGTTGTTAAAGCTGAAAATACTGAAATATTCGACACTACCCTTCTTCAATGGTATGGATCATCAGAAAATGTTCCGACATATCTCGATCCTAAGGATTTCGCTTCTGATTACTTAGTTGATGTAGTTGTAGTTAATGGCAACTGGACCGATTATAATAATCTAGCGGTAGATCCAATTTGGAGTGAGTATTTCAACACTTCAGGTCTTATTAAAGGGGAGTTGTTTAATTTTTCAAATAATGATAACGTCACTAATTTATATACCTGGAGAAATCTATCACTGATACCATTTTTCAGAGATGATAACGAACAAAATATTTTCATAGAAACGAAAATCAACGAAGAGACAAATGTTACTGGTCTGTATTGTGCTTTCGATATAGATGCTGTAGAAACCGACTATAGAAACGGTCTTTTAGACCTAATAGGAAATAACCTTATAAATAATAATTCTGTTGAAGAAATTGATTTCCTTTCTTATAAAGATAAAATTATAGAACAACAAAATTATCAAGAAACCATTTTAGATAGACCCGGGAATACAAACATGATAACATTTGACGGTTTCTATCAAACCAACAATGAAAGAAAAGCTTTATTTGCTGAAGGTCATGTATTCGGTTTAACAGGGCCTTCAGATAATTCGTTAGATGGTTCTTATCCAAATCCTCTTGGATATTCACCTTTCACTGTGGAATATAAAGCATCTTCTACAACATTAGGTGACGAGACAATTGAACCATTTGCTGTTATTGGTTCTGAAAAATTAGAATTAGAAACCACTAGCTTCTCATATAGCCCGTCTGACTTTACCATGGCTTCGACAGCAATAGGTTCAACTCAAGAATTTACTGAGGTATTCTTTATAGATAACGACGGAACAATAAAAGAGAACCCTACAAACAATGACTTGGTAACAAATATAGTATTGGGTTATGTCGAAATAGAAGTGGGAATAGATAACAATTCACAAAAATATTTTGAAAAAGTTGATTACTATCCCATTAGTGTTAATGAAGAAGGATTTATTCACTTTGATGAGAACGACATTACTACAAGTGTAAACCAAAACCAAAACGCTATTACTTTTGAATTTTTATCAACAACAGGATCTCCAAATGTAAGAGATTACCAAACTTATAGAAGATGGAAAGTCTACAACCAAATGGTTGCACATTTTAGTAAAATGAACTCCGATTGGGGAACTATTCTCATAGACGAAGCTAGTACGTCTTGGGGAGGACCTTTCAAAAAATCTCTTGAAGAATTAACAGTAGAGTTAGGAGATAACTTTGGTGAAAATAAGACTTTAACTATATCTGGTTTTGATACAGGTCAGTTAAATTCTTCTATACTACAACAACATGGATTAGTTCTTCATCAAATAGATGATGAGTTAATTTTTGGAACTTCTGGCGTTGTAGAAACCCCAGATTTTGTTGGTCCCTACGGAGTTATCGGTGAGTATAGTAGTTTATATCAAGACTATATAAATGGATTAATTAACACAGGAGACTATTTCTATGAGAACTTAATTGACAATAATCCAGATTTTGCCGAAGACACCCCAAGTGTTATTGAGTTATTAGACGTAGAAGGAGATGATTATTTAGTAAGTGATGTTGAGATAAACTTCCAAACTAACCAAAAAATAATCATACCAGAATCTACTTTAAATACTTCAAAAATAACTATTTCTAATAGTAGTCCGGTTACTAATGGTTTAAGTGGGGTAAGTTTCGGTAATTATTTTGCTTATTTAGTCTCTGAAAATTTAGAACCAGAAATAATAGAAAATCCAACTAAAATATGGGCTGACAATCAAGATAGTTACCTTACTTTCTATAGAGAGAATGGTAAGTTAGAAGTTGAATTTAGAGATTCTACTTTAAATGGTCCATCTGGAACTTTCAACGACCAGATAGACGTTTTTTCACAAAACTCAAACTTTAGACAAACCATTGATATAGAAGTTCCATCTAATTACGTTGAACAACCCAATAAAATTCTTATCGATAGTAGTAGGTATACTGAAGTTAAAATAGGTGATTTCCTTGAAAAAGAAGTTGATGAGAGTGAATTAGAAATTGGTGAGGTTCCCAAAAGACTGACAAGAATTTTAAGAAAGAGAAGATTCTCTGGTGATCAATCTTTAGTTGAAATAACTTGTGATAGTGAAATTAAAAAATATAACTTCGAAGGGTCAAAGCAAACTTACAGGTTTACAGAAATCGAAGATTATATAACAGAATACAAAGGTATATCCCTATTCGGGTTCAGGGTAAGAAATGATTCACTACCTGATAATACCGATGAAAAAATTCAAGAGATATTAGATGTTGTAGGTAAAGGTACTCCTTTATTCAACGCTGTGACAGATAAAGATGTTGTTGATTTTAGATATTTAATAGACAGTTATGGTCTCGGTTTAACCGAAAACTCTAAACAACAATTAGCAGATATATGCGGAAAAAGATTAGATTGCTTTGGAATTTTAAATATGCCATCTATGAAGCAATTTAAAAATTCCTCTTCACCTTCTTTTGTTGATGAAGAAGGAAGACTCAATACGAAGTTTATAGCTGAAGGAGGAGACCAAGAAAGCTCCCCAGCTTTCAATTATTCTTTCGCTAAAGGAGATGGTGTTTCTTCGGTTGCTTATTTTGCTCCGTATGTCACTATCAATGATAGAGGAAGACCAAAAGATTGTCCTCCGGCTGCTTACGTAGCTAAAACATTTTTAAGAAAGCATAACGACGCTATCCCTTCTGTAACACCATGGACTATAGCTGCTGGTATAACCAACGGGCAGGTAAGAGAGATTGCTTCTTTAGAATTTGACTTTACATCTGAAGATATTGAAAATCTAAATTCAATGAAAGCTAATCCTATAGTGTCTAAAAGAAACAGAGGAAGAGTTATTGAAACTGAAAACACAGCTCAGATAAATAGAAGATCCGCTCTATCCTTTATACATGTCCGAGAAGTGTTAATTGAGCTTGAGAGAGATTTATCTGATATGCTACTTAATTTCCAATGGAGTTATAATACCCCAGAAACAAGAGCTGAAATAAAACAAAGAGCAGATGTAATCTGTGAGGACTACGTCAATAGGAACGGATTATTTAATTTCTTTAATAAAATAGACGCTGAAAACAATACCCAAACAATAATAGACAATCAATATGGTGTCTTAGATACATTTGTTGAACCTATAAAAGGAATGGGTGTGATTGTAAATAATGTAACTATTCTAAGAACTGGAGCAATCGATGCGGGTGGCTTTTTAGACTAAAAATGAACTAAAAATAAAACTACATATCGAATAACAAACATTTGATATGTAGTTTTATTTTTAAATTCATTTTTTCTTTTCCCTTAAAACATAATCATTTTTAGTTATGTTTTTAGCTTTCTTTAAAATTACCTCTTTTTTCAAGTTGTCATAGACTGGTATTTTATGGTCTTCTCCAAAAAAATATTTTTTCCCATTAATTTTTAAACTTATTCTATTTCCTTTAATAGATTGTCGTATGCCTATAACTGGTTTATACCCTGAATTAGTTTTTACTAAATCACCTTTTTCAATATTTTTTATTTTTTTTAATTTATTGTTATTTAAAACAACTTTAGTGTTCTCTTCTACACAATCTGCGTCTGTCATTATTACTATTTTACCATATCTAAGGTTTTTTGTATCTTGATATTTTTTTCCGAATTCTAAACCAGTGACATTAAGTAAATTTTGTATTTCTTTATTAGCTTTTATTTTCTGTGGAGAAGCTTCTCTAACGTTAAGTAATTTACCCTTTAGGGGAAAAGCTCCGAAGTAATCATGCCCAACGACTGACATACCAGATACAGCCATCGAGGTAGCACTATCACCCTCACATAGAAATAGACTACATTTTTGGGATTGTTTGGTCCCTGCTTTATTTGCATCATGTAGCTTAGGAAGGTTTATTTTGGTTTTTTTACCCCCTCCCATTTTTTTCAACTGAAGTTTTTCCTTCATTTTAATTTCATCTTCAATAGATTTTACTATCTCAGACTTCATTATTTTTTTGATAATAGACTCTTTAACAGATGAATTTTGATGTATATCACGGGTTATTCTGGTAGTAAGAGTTTCTTTAGTTTGAGTATCAAAAGTGGGGTTAGGAACCTGAGAAATTAAAAAAATATGGAGTTTGTTTTTTACTTCTTGTCTTGATGGTTTAGATTTTATTTTACCTGATAAATGATTTGATATCTGTGAAGATACGTAATTAACATGTGTTCCTCCGTTATGAGTTGTTATACCATTTACAATAGAATTTGATTCAAATTTATGGGTTTGACTTTTTGCTATACCCACTTCCCATCCGTTTTCAAGTGTATCGAAGAAAAATTCTGAATTATCAGGTAGATGTAGTCTCATGTAATCAGAATTTTTTTTAATATCTAATTTTTTCCCGTTTACTATAACATCTACATCTTTTATATAAGCTTTAACATCTAAACACCTTTTGAACATGATTTTTTTTAAATCCTCTGTTAAGGTATTAAAATCAAATTGTGAAAAATCTGGATAATAAGTTATTTTAGTATAAGGGCTTCCCGTTTTTCTTTTAATGGAGGGAGCCTTGATATCTTTCATGTTATTTGAAGTGGTTTGTTGATATAGTTTTTTACCATCAAAACACTCTACTATAAATTTCTTGGAGAATATATTAGTTAGTTTAGACCCTAAACCATTTCTACCCCCTACCATTCTTTGTTTTGTATCGTCGTAATTTTCACCTGTTAATAAATGAGAAAAAATAAGCTCAGGGTTGTATATTTTTTCAGTGGGGTGTTTTTTAATCTCTATGGTAGGTCCGTCGTTTTTTACGGATATTTTATCGTGATCTATATCTACCTTAATTGATTTTACCTTATTGGTTCTTATAGCGTGGTCAGAGGCGTTTGTTAGAATCTCGTCAAAAAGTTTAATAAATGCTGGGTTATTTAAAACTTCTTGTTTTTCTACTTTTATCTCAGACAAATCAGTTTCTTTTATGACATACAGGGGGGTTTTCTGAGAAACTTTTGAACCTATATAAGTCTCACTTCTTTTTAATATATGTTCTCTTTGTGATAATTTAATATATTTAGTCATTGATATTGCTTTTTATATTTAAATTTTTTTTTGTAGGTAGTTTTTGGGATATATTTTAAATCGAATAAATCTTTTGAAAAAAACTCTTCCATATGAAGCTTCTTATAGGGTGAAGGTATAATCTTATTTAGATTAGTTAAATCTTTAATTTTAGATATCTTATGGAAATGGTAATAAGGATCTTTCATTTTTTTCTCTTTTACTATCTCGTCAAAGAATTTATTCCATAAAAACACAGGAGTTCCTTCTTTGATTTTCACCTCGGATTTATAATGACCAGCTTTGTCATTATCATATAAATACCTTATATCTAAACTATTATTCTCTAAAAAGGAAGCATCTATATTCACACCTGAAAGACCAATTGAATTTGGCCAAAGTAAAGCATCTCCATAACCTTCAAATATTGTTATAGGTCGAGAGAAATCTAATTGAAGAATTCCGTATAAATAAGATAGTTTATTATACATCATAATTTGCCCATCACTGAGCTGAGGACCCCTCGATATATTGTTTAATTCTTCGAAAGTATAAACGTGAAATTTTCTTTTATACCCATCTTTAAGATTCCTTAATTGCATTCCAATTAAATTGTTACCCTTTCTGTTAAGATAAAGAATTACTTTTTCATTCCAGGTTTTAGTTATCATCCAATCTGCTTGATAGATGTTAGTCCAATATTTAGGAGTGAGTCCTCTATTATTTAAAAGGTAATGATATTGAAGGCTGTTTTTTTGTATTTGTTTTATATTGAATAGAGAACTTTGATACTCATTGTTATTTATTTTAGTAACAAAATCATCTAAATCTATTAAATTATTAAACCCACTTTGAGATAGTTCTTCTTGAAAGGTATCTACTTTGGAAGTGTTATAGTCTAAATATTCATACAGATTTTTTTTAACTCCCCCGTCAATTTTAACTCCAAAATCTTTACACATTGAAGTAAAATGGCTTTGTTTTTCACAACCATCATTAAAACACTTATACCAAAGTAAACTATTAAAATTACCCCTATATTTTTTTGGGTTTTTTTCTGAATCGCCACAATAAGGGCAAGCTATCTGAAACCCTCCACCACTTTTTTCTCTAACTTCTTTTTTCTCTGGATTAGAGTGCTCCTTATCGACGATTACTTTTAAGATTTTCCTTATGTAATCAATATTTTCAGATATTCCGCTATCTATCATTGTTATTATATAAATTCTTTATCGTCTCTGGAAATCCGATAATTGTCTAATTTAAAATACTTATTAGCTATTGTAAGGGCGTCTATGTAGTCGATATCATCAAGTATTTCACTAACCGAAAATCCGCTTGGTTGTATCCACTCATCTACTTTCTTATAACGATTTATCTTATGTTGTTTATTACGGATTTTAAGATAATCTTTTATAGTTAAAAACCTTTCTTTAGTTATATATTTATCTAAGTTAGAAAAAATATCATCAATATGTGAAATAATTTGGTCTATATAAGGTTCAGTAGAAGTAGTAAATATCGTGTTATAAGCTTCTTTGTTAATTCTATCTAAGTAACTCCCGACATGGTAAGATAACCCGTTTTTTTCCCTTATTTCTTGGTAAAGGGGAGAATTTAGACCTGTTGATAATAAATGGTTAACAAATTTAATTTTATTAAAGTCTTTTTTTATTGGTTTTGAAGAGATAATTAAAGAGACTTTATCAACGTAAGAATTGTTTCTTTCCAGTGGGGTTTTATATTCACCCATAGACAGGTTTTTTTTCACGTTTATATCAGAAAAATTAATATCAATGTTGAAATCATTTCTCATACTGACATTAATTATAGACGAGGGATTTTGGAATTGCTTTTCATAAAAATTTAAACAATCCATGTAGCTTATATTCTCAATGTCCTCTTTTAATCCAATAGGGTTAAAATTATTATAAATTTTTCTTTCTAAATTCAGAATATGGTTTGATTGCTGATCGCTAAAATAATCTTTATATTCTTGTATTACAATTTTTTTCTCTTTCTCTAGATCTTCTTTTGTGATATTGAAGTCTGTGATTAAATTTACAAATTTATGTCTCCATTTTTCTATACTTTCTTCTAAACCCAACATATAGAAAACTACATTATTTTGAGAAGTGTAAGCATTGAAGGTTATACCTAATCTATCTAATTCATCCTGGTAAGGATCTAAGGATTTTGTAAGTAGATGTTCCATGAGGTGTGAAATACCATAATTTCCTTGTTTCTCTAAGCTAGCACTTCCTTTGAAAACTAAATAGAAACCCGAAAGTTCGGTTGGTGATTTTAAATTAATTATACTCATTTTAACTTTTTTTTTAATATATAGTAATATTATGTTATATTTAGAAAATTTTAATAGTTTTAGAGAAAACACTAAGATAAGCCATAGCGAGGAAAGAATATTGAGTGAGAGTAGTAAAAGAATTCCTCGAAAAGAAGGTCAGAAAAGAAATTCAGATAAACATTCGGATTTGTATACTGATGAGAATCCAGAAAATACTATTCACGGACTTGGGTTCAAAGACAAAGAAACAGCTAAAGAAAGTATTAATATTATTAAAAATATAGACCGGACCCACCAACACAAAGTGTTAGCAAGTCTTGTTATGAAACAAAGAGCTAAAGTAGCTATAGAGCGAACTAAAGATAAAGAGAAAAAAAGTAACTTAAAGGAAGCATTCAAAATATGGAGTGAATTCTTAGAAGAACTTAAAGAAAAAACTGAAGAAAATCAGAAAAAAGATTAATCACAAATAAAGATTCACCTAATTGATGGGAAAGAAAAAACACATTAAAAAAAATTCCTTTATTAACCAACAAGGTAAAAAAGTAGTTATCCAAGGGATTTCATTTAAAAAAACTAAAGAAGGAAAAAGATTTGTTTATCAGCAAACATTTAAAAAATCTCTCTGGGAAAAATTTAGAGATTTTTTAAAGAAGCGGTTTAAGAAAATACAAAAATATTTTAAATAACACTAATTGAGATATGGAAAGAGTTAGAAATTTTGAGAATTTTCAGATAAGTCTAATTTTAGAAAAAGTAGACTATGAATGGGATTTAGAAAGAGGCATCGAAATAGATTATAATAATCAAACAGTCAAAAAATTAAAAAATTCGATGCTTAAATCAAAAAATAAAAAAGGTTGGTTTAATGAATTTATCAGAGCTTTAAAAGAAAAAAAGCCAAAAGTCCGTAAAAACATAATTTTAGCTATTATACCTTTTGTTTTGTTTCACACCGAAATTAATGAAAGGGAAATAGTTGATTTGATTAAAAAAAATGAAATAGGGATAGAAAAGGAAGTTAAAAAAACTATCGAAAAAAAAGAAAAAAACCCTTTAGACCTT
>Ga0102930_1000128_pt1 | contig 23517 bp, 25 predicted proteins | sample SalPon1_B_H2O_MG_FD_84514 | JGI IMG/M metagenome (GOLD analysis project Ga0102930, IMG submission 84514) | Salt pond water microbial communities from South San Francisco under conditions of wetland restoration - Salt Pond MetaG R1_B_H2O_MG | ecosystem: Environmental > Aquatic > Non-marine Saline... | reverse complement strand
TATGGAGAAGTCGACGGCGATCGAACAGCCGGATCTGTTGGCCAACCGGGTGCGGAACGCCGTCGAGCAGATGCGCCGGGAGAAGACCAACGAGGCGCTGGCGACCGACGCCAACCGGTTTATCCGGGCGACCTCGCCGACGGCGGTCTACGAGGCGGCGATCGATCTCACCTGCGAGACGCTCGGCTTCGAGGACGCCGCAGTCATCGAATCACGGTCCGACGGGCGCTCGGTCGTCGCCCACAGCGGCCTCGTCGGGAGCCTCCGAACCGAGCTGCCGAGCGCCGAACCGATGTCGACGGCCCTCGAAACCGACGAGCCGGTCGTCGTCGAGCCGGGAACCGTCCCGGAGCTCGATACGGTGAGCTGTTGGATCTCGCTGGGGACCCACGGCGTGTTGGTCGGCCGAACCGCCAGAACCGATGCGATGGTCGACTACCTGCGGGACGGCATCCTGATCGTGGCGACCAACACCGAAAGCGCGTTGACCCGGCTCGAACAGGCCGCTTTGCTCGACGAGCGGAAACGCGAACTCGAACGCCAGCGCACCGAGCTGGCCTCGCTCAGACAGACCAACGAGGTGATCCGCTCGGTCAACCGGGCGATCACGAGCGTCAGCTCCCAGCGGGAGATCGAGCGACTGGTCTGCGAGCGGCTCGTCGGCGAGGATCGGTACGCCTACACGTGGATCGGCGAGTACGATCTCGAAACCGACCGGCTCACCCCCCGAGCGAAAGCCGGACTCGGGGCCAACGTCACGGTCGACGCGCCGATCTCGCTGGGCGACCGCTACAGCGCCGAGACGCTCGAAACCGTCATCGACCGCCGACAGGTCGCCGTCGAAACGCCCGACACGGCCAACTCGGAGACAAGCCTCAGATACGTCACTAACCCCGAGGCGGACGCCGACACCGGGACGGCGGTGCTCGTCCCGATCACACACAACGAGATCCTCTACGACGTGCTGATCGTCTATGCGGCCGACAGCACCGCCGTCGGCCACCGCGAACAGGACGTATTGGCCGAACTCGGCGAGACCATCGGCTACGCACTTCGGACGGCCGAACAGCGCCGGGCGCTCGTCGGCGATGCCGACACCGAGGTCGTCTTCGAGATCGACTGCCAGCGGGATCACCTCATCAGGCTCTCGACGGCCGTCGACTGCACCCTGAGTATCGAGAGCTTGAGCACGCGCTCCGACGGGCGGCTCCGACAGTTCGTCTTCGTCGAGGGCGCCGAGCCAGCCAGCTTCATCGACCACGCCGAGCGAATGGGGATCGACCAGCCGACAGTGCTGGTCGAACGCGACGACTGTTTCGTTGCCACGCTGACGACCGACGGGAGCCCGGTGATCGACTGCATCGCCGATCAGGGCGTCTCGCTCATGGAGTTCCGTGCCGCCGAGGGTCGGGGGACGGTCTCGATGACCGTGCCGGATTCGACCGACGTCCGGACGCTGGCCGAACTGTTCGCGTCGACCTTCGAGTCGGCGGAACTGCGAGCCAAACGCCAACTGGAGTCGACGGCCGACACCCGACAGGGGTTCCGTCAACAGCTCGAAGAGACGCTCACCGACCGCCAACACGAGACGCTGCAGGCGGCCTACCACGCGGGGTTCTTTGCGTGGCCACGCGACAACACCGGTGAAACGATCGCCGACCGGCTCGGCATCGCCGGGCCGACGTTCCTCCAGCATCTCCGGGCCGGGGAACGAAAGCTGCTCGAAGCACTGTTCGAACAGGAACAACCCGTCTACTCGTGATCGTGCCCACCGTCCGAGCAACCGTACTCGCCAACCGGTCTGAAATCCGTTGAAAGCGAGTCCTCAACGCAAAGTCCTACTCACATAGGTATATTGAATCCGGTTATCCTATGATGGTAGGTATAAGGGTTATTTATACACCAGTACTTTACGGATATGTGTCACAGCTGGCGATTGGCAGCCGACAGGGGCAATCCCGCTGTCAGGGCTGCCATCGCCGGGCGGTCGACACAGCTAGTCCCACACTACTGCGGTGACAGTTCCCCACAACTGTCACTGCCCCACCACGTGACGGTCCCCCACGACCGTCACTATCCCACCATGGTGACAGCCCCACCACGACTGTCACTATCCCACCACGGTGGCGGTCTCCCACGACCGCCACTATTCGTCTGTGGTGACAGCCCCACCACGACTGTCGCCACACTCCCACGCTGTCGCTACGAACGGCCCTCCACTCATACGCGGCTTATACGCGGTTTATACGTTCGATCCGGTCAGTCGTTGATTCCGATCAGTTCCTGCCCGTGAGCCAGCCGTCGACCGATAACGCGACGGCCGATGGTCGAGATCGGAGCGCCGTCTCCGACCTGCTCGGCGGTGCGATGCGGTTTTACCGCTCTGGGGAGTAGCACCGCCAATGAGCAAGCCGAGCCCCGAAGTCTACGAAGACGGGCGCGGGATGGACGCACACAATGCGGTCATGCGCGAGATCCGCGGCCTCAAGGAGAAACAGTACGACCCACACGAGCCGACTCGGGTGTGGGTCGACGAGGACAACACCCCCGGCGGCGTCTACGAGTCGCTGACGATCATCCTCAACACCGGCGGCTGTCGCTGGGCTCGCGCGGGCGGCTGTACGATGTGTGGCTACGTCGCCGAGAGCGTCGAGGGCGGCACCGTCGAACACGAGGCGCTGATGGACCAGATTCAAGCCTGTCTCGACCACGAGGAAGCGAATACCGACGAGCCTGCCGATCTCATCAAGATCTACACCTCGGGATCGTTCCTCGACGAGCGTGAAGTTCCGGCCGAGACCCGGCGGGCCATCGCCGAGACCTTCGGCGACCGCGAGCGGATCGTCCTCGAATCCTTGCCGGATTTCGTCGACCACGCAAAGCTCACGGATTTCACCGATCACGGACTCGATGTCGACATCGCAGTCGGCCTCGAAACGGCGACCGACCGGATTCGCCACGATTGCGTGAACAAGTATTTCGATTTCACTGATTTCGAAGACGCCTGCGCGACCGCCAACGAAGCTGGTGCGGGCGTCAAAGCCTACCTGCTGATGAAGCCGCCGTTCCTCTCCGAACGGGAGGCCCGCGACGACATGGTCGACTCGATCCGCCGCTGTGCCGATGTTGAGGGCTGTCACACGGTGTCGATGAACCCCTGTAACGTCCAGCAGTACACGATGGTCAACGAACTGTTTCGGGAGGGTGGCTACCGCCCGCCGTGGCTCTGGTCGGTCGCCGACGTACTGGAGCAGACGGCGGATGTCGACGCCATCGTCGTCTCGGACCCAGTAGGCCACGGCTCGGACCGCGGAGCCCACAACTGTGGGGAGTGCGACGACAGAGTCCAGAAGGCGATCAAGGACTTCGATCTGCGGCAGGACGAGACCGTCTTCGGCCAAGTGGAGTGCGAATGCGAGCGAACGTGGGAGCTCGTCATCGAAGAAGAGACGAGCTACGCGATGCCGTTAGCACGGTAACAGCTGCCCGTTGTCGACGCCACCGTCTCAGTCGTCACCCGGTTTGTACGCGCCGGATCGGTGTTCGATGGGATAGATGTCGAGGATCTTTTCGTTGTGACTGCAACGCACGCCGAGACGGAACTGACCGATTCGGAGTTTCGAATGGGGGACGCCGGTCAACGGCTCGACGTAGTCGTCGGGGTCGCGCCACTGGTCGTCGACGATCTCGTCTAGCTTGTCGGTGATCCGCATCCGGGCATGGCCATCGAGATCGTCGTAAGCTCGCTTCGCAGGTGCTCGAAACTGCCACGTCCAGCCGTCCTCGTCACTCATCTGCGCGTATCTCGTCGCGGCCAAACACCTCGCTGTCGTCGGTTCGACGGGCGTACTCGACGGCGGCGATCTCCTTCCAGCTTTCGCGTGTCAGCCCCGGATGTTTGACCGCATCGCGGAGCGCATCGCGGATGAACTCGCTGCGGCTGTTGTAGCCCTCGTCCTGCCACGTTGCATCGATGTCGTGCAGAAACGACTCGGTCAGCCGGATGTTGACGTTCGTTTTTTCGGGCTCGCCGTTCTCGGATGTATCCGTACTCGACATACGCATGTGTTACACTTGTTCAAACAAAACTGTTGTGCCGCCCGATTGGGATCGGGAGAGTCGACTGTGAGCAAACGTGGGAGCTCGTCATCGCCGAAGAAACCAGCTACGCGATGCCGCTGGCGCGGTAGCGGTTCGACGCTGGCAAACGCTTTTATTCGCTGGCCGGAACGTCGGTGTATGAAGTATATCCGGTTCCGTGATCCGGCAGGCTCGGTTCGGCGCGGCAGGCTCGAAGACGGTACTGTTCAGTTCGGCGACGACAGCTACGAACTGGATACCGTCGACGTCCTCCCGCCCTGCGAGCCCTCGAAAATCGTCTGTGTCGGGCTCAACTACGCCGATCACGCCGCCGAGCGCGACAGCGAGCTGCCGGAGCGGCCGCTGCTGTTTTTCAAGACCCCGAACACGGTCGCCGCACACGGGAGCACAGTGACGCTCCCCAAGGGCAAAGAACGCGTCGACTGGGAGGCCGAACTCGCGGTCGTCATCGGCGAGCAGTGCCGGAACGTCGCGGTCGACGAGGTGACGGACGTGGTCGAAGGCTACACCTGCCTGAACGATATCTCGAACCGCGATGATCAGGACGTCGAACAGAACTGGGTCCGCGGCAAGGCCTTCGACAACGCCGCCCCGATGGGCCCCATCGTGGCAACGCCCGACGAGGTGCCCGAGGATGCCAGTATCGAACTCCGGGTCGACGGCGAGACCAAGCAGTCGTCGTCGATCGACCAGTTCATCTTCTCGGTCCCGGAGCTGATCGCCGAGATCACGACCCATCTCACCCTCGAAGCCGGAGACGTGATTTCGACCGGGACGCCCGCGGGGGTCGGGCCACTATCGGACGGCGACCACGTCGAAGTCGAGATCGAGGGGATCGGGACGCTCGAACACGACGTTCGGGGAGCCGATCAGTGACCAGCGACTGATAGTCGGTGACGACGCGGCGTTAGTCGACGGCTACCGGACCAGTAGCCGACGACTACCGGGCCAGTAGTCGGCGGCTATCCGGCCAATAGTCGGCGGCTAACTGACGGTAGTCGACGGTCGGTCGGTCGAGAGGTGGACAGTAACCCTGTGTCTCTCGGCAGCGACCGGTCGACGCATGTTTCGGTTCCTGCAGAACTCGCTGTGGCAGTTGATACCCGAAGCACTCCGACCGGGGACGCCATGGATCATCGCGGCGGTGATCCTCGTCGCGAGTTGGTATGGCAGCAAGATCCTGGCACGGGCGATCCGACCGGGAGTCATCGCTCACCTCCAGCGTGTCAGCGTCGCCGAGACGATCCTCGGCGTGTTTCGGGCGATCGTCATGGTGTTCGCGCTGTTTACTGTTGCCAACGTCTTCGGCTACGAGCCCGAGAACATCCTGCTGTCGGTCACCGTGCTGACCGCGGCGATCGCCTACATCATGGCCCCGCTGATCGGCAGTCTGATCAACGGCCTGTTCGTGCTGATCAATCGCCCCTACGAGGTCGGCGACATGATCGAACTCGTCGACACCGACCAGTTGGGGTACGTCAGGGAGATCACCCTCCGATACACCAAGATCCAGACGCTCGACAATACAACGCTGGTGATTCCCAACGACAACATCCACCAGCGGGACGTGATCAACTACAGCGAGGACGACGAACGCTCGTGGCTCTCGGCCGGGGTGACAGTCACCTACGAGAGCGATCTCGATGCGGCCTGCGACCACCTCGAAGCTGCGGGTCGGAGCGTCGACGAACTGGTCGACGGCGGCCCTGCGATGCGCATGGGCGGTCAGAAGTACCCCGCCGCTCCCACCGCGTTCGTCACTGCCTTTGGCGACCACGGAGCAACTATCGAACTCCGGTTTTGGGTCGTCGAGCCCTACCATCCAGTGCGGGTGCGGTCGAAGGTGTACCGACGCATCGATGCCGAACTCGCAGAAACGGATATCTCGCTGGCCTACCCGCGAATCCATCACGTCTTCGACGAGACGAGCGGGCAGGCGTCGGTCTCGGTCGACGGCCACCAACGACCGTGGGCCGACTCCGCCGGTCGGTCAGAGCGTCGACGGCGGTGAGGAGTCGAGGAATCCACTGGCCAATCGGAGCCGCCGTACGGGGCGCAGCGACGTGTAATTAGTCTTAAGGGCTGGCGTCTGCTTCTCACGACCATGCAACCACGGGATCTCTCCGCGACCAGCCCGTACGTGCCGGGCCGGGGGATCGAGGAGGTCGCCCGCGACCTCGGGCTCGACCCCGACGACCTGATCAAACTCTCCTCGAACGAGAACCCCCACGGCTCCAGTCCCGCCGCGGTCGACGCCGTTTGCGACCGCGCCCGCGAGGGACTGCACGTCTACCCGAAAGCCGCCCACACCGATCTCACAGAAAAACTGGCCGACAAATGGAGCGTCGACAGCGAGCAGATCTGGGTCTCGCCGGGCGCTGACGGCGCGATCGACTACCTCTCGCGGGCGATGCTCGATCCCGGCCAGTCGGTACTCGCCCCCGACCCGGGCTTTTCGTACTACTCGATGAGTGCTCGCCACCACCACGGCGAGATTGCGACCTACGAACTCTCGAAGGCCGACGAGTTCGCCCAGACCGCAGATATCGTCCTTGAGGCCTACGACGGCGAGCGGATCGTCCACCTCACCTCGCCACACAACCCGACCGGCAGCGAGTGGGCCCGCGAGGAGATCACGACGCTCTTAGAGGCGGTCGACGACCAGACGCTGGTCGTGGTCGACGAAGCCTACGGCGAGTACTCCGAGCGGCCGACCAGCATCGAGTTAGTCGACGACTACGACAACGTAGCGGTCCTCCGGACGTTCTCGAAGGCCTACGGCCTCGCTGGCCTCCGGATCGGCTACGGGGTTGTCCCCGAATCGTGGGCTGATGCCTATGCCCGCGTCAACACACCCTTCGCGGCCAACGAACTCGCCTGTCGAGCCGCCCTCGCCGCGCTGGACGACGACGACCACGTCGACCAGTCGGTCGAGACCGCGGCGTGGGCCCGCGAGTACATGGCTGACAACCTCGATGCGCCGACGTTCGACAGCGCTGGGAATTTCGTTTTGGCCGACGTGGGCGATGCGAGCCATGTCGCCGAGCGCAGTCAGGCCGAGGGCGTGATCATCCGCGACTGCAGCAGTTTCGGGCTGCCGGGCTGTGTCCGGATCTCCTGTGGCACCCGCGAGGAAACGAAGACGGCCGTCGAGACGCTCAATCGGATTCTGGCCGAGGTGGCCCCGACGTGACTGACGAGAGCACGGAGACTGACGAGAGCACGGCTTCGCTGCGGATCGTCGTCACTGGCACCCCCGGTACTGGGAAGACCAGTGCGACGAAGGCGCTGGCCGACCGCGGCGTCGACACACCCGTCATCCATCTCAACGACGAGATCAAGGCCCACGAGCTGTGGACCGAACGCGACGTCGACCGCGACTCGCTGGTGACCGATCTCGACGCGGTCGAGTTGCATCTCGGCGACTGGGAAGGGGTACTCGAATCCCACCTCGCTCACCATTTCGAGGCCGACCGCGTGGTCGTCCTCCGATGTGCGCCAGCCGACCTCGAATCACGGCTCGAAGCCCGTGGCGACCCGCCCGAGAAGGCCCGCGAGAACGCCGAAAGCGAGGCGCTGGACGTCGTGCTCTCGGAGGCAGTCGACCGACACGGTCCCGAATCGGTCTACGAGATAGATACGACCGACCGCGATCCCGACGCTGTCGCCGACGCAATCGCGGCAGTCATCGCGGACGAACGCGAGCCGAGTGCGGGCGCGGTCGACTTCACGGAGTACCTGATGCCATGACGCTCGACAAGTTCCGCCCGCTGGCCAACCGGATGTTGGCACCGTTCGTAACGGCCGCCGACAGCCTCGGCCTCTCGCCCAACAGCGTCAGCGTGCTCTCGTTGGCCGTAGCGGGGGCGGCCGCCGCGGCCTTCGTCGCCGGAACGCCACAGTGGTACGCCGTCGGCGGGCTGCTGGTGTTGCTCAATGGGTGGCTCGATCTGGTCGACGGCGCGCTCGCCCGGCGGCAGAACGTCGCTTCCGACGGCGGCGATCTGCTGGACCACGTCATTGACCGCTACGCTGACCTGATTATTATCGGTGGCTTGGCGGCAGGTGTCGACAGCTTCGCCCTCGGTTTCGTCGCGGTGACAGGCGTGCTAATGACCTCGTATCTGGGTACCCAGATCCAAGCGGTCGGCCTCGGGCGGGCCTACGGCGGGCTCGTCGGCCGGGCCGACCGGTTGGTGTTGATCACGATCGCCGGGCTCGTTGCCGCGGTCGTCAGTGGACCGCTGGTCGCGGGCTACGGCGTGATCGAACTGCTGTTAGTCTTCTTCGCGGTCGTCGGCCATCTGACTGCTCTCCAGCGGTTCTGGGGTGCGTGGTCGGATTTAGAGTAGGGGTGGCAAAGCCGGGCGGCGGCGTGTAGTTTATACAGGGGGGCACGTTACCGATGAGTATGCCCCAATGTGAGATGTGTGGTGCCGACGAGGCGTCGCTCACCACCACGAAAGTCGAGGGTGCGGAACTGGAGCTCTGCGAGAACTGTCAGGGGTTCGGGACGACCGTCGAAACCCAGCCGTCCTCGTCGAGCACCAGCAAGTACTCCACCTCATCGAGCAGTGGGACTTCGGGCTCTTCGGGTGGGTCGACCGGCGGTTCGACGAGTTCGGGCGGGTCGACGCGGCGCAAAAAGGACATGTTCGACGACATGGAGGAACTCGCCGCCGACTACGACGACCGCATCCGCGACGGCCGCGAGTCACAGGGTCTCACACAGGAGGAACTCGCCAACCAACTCAACGAGAAGGCGAGTCTCATCCGCAAGCTCGAACGTGGCGACATCCTGCCGAGCGACGATGTCCAGACCAAACTCGAAAAGAAGCTCGGAATCACGCTTACCGAGGGGACCGACGTCGACGATACCGAGTGGTCCAGCGGCTCGGGCCAGTCGATGACCCTCGGCGACGTGGTCGAACGCAAGGACTGAACGGTCGGATTCGGTCACAGTCCGTTGCCTGAAAGCTGAACCTATTTGTCGGGGGCGACTCGTTATGTGGTATGTTCATCTTAGTGAACCTCAAGGCGTATCCGTGTGATCCGATTGCTGTCGCCGAAGCTGCCCACGAGGTAGCCGAGGAGTCGGGCGTCCGCATCGCCGTCTCGCCGCAGGCCTCCCAGATTCAGGCCGTCTCCGAGACCGGTGTCGAGACGTGGGCCCAGCACGTCTCGCCCAACCAGTACGGCAGCTTCACCGGGAGCACGCTCGCCGAGGCCGCCGCCGACGCTGGCGCGGTCGGCACGCTGATCAACCACTCGGAGAACCGCCTCAAGCTCGCCGACATCGACGCCTCGGTCCAGGCCGCCGAGCGCGCTGGCCTCGAAACCTGTGTCTGTGGGAACAACCCCCGACAGATCGCGGCCGTCTCGGCGCTCGGCCCCGACTCAGTGGCCGTCGAGCCGCCGGAACTGATCGGCGGCGACGACTCGGTCGCAACGGCCGACCCAGACATTGTCGAGGACGCGGTTGCAGCAGCCGAAGGCGTCGACGAGTCGGTCGACGTCTTCTGTGGCGCTGGCATCTCGACCGGCGAGGACGTAACGGCGGCCCAAGAACTCGGCGCGGAAGGCATTCTCCTCGCAAGCGGCGTCGCCAAGGCCGACGACCCGAAAGAGGCGCTCGAAGACCTCGTCTCCGGCATATAAACGGTCGAGGCCGGTCGACGCACAGCCCGCCCAATTCTCGATCTTTTTAAAAGCCGAACACGCCGTCGGAGTCGCTGGTATCGTCAGCTACGGTCTCGTCGGTTGTCGTCCCCTCAGTCGCGGTCTCGTCTCGCGGATCGTCGACCGACTCGCGGAACGCAGCCTCGATGGACCGGACCATCGATGCGACCGCCTCGTCGTCGAGTTGGTAGGCGTAGGCCTCCCGTATCAACTCGGGGACGGCGTAGGCATATCGACCGCGACCGACGTGACGGATCAGTTGGGCCTGCCGGAGCGGTCGGTTGCGGCTGTAGGCGAGCTGCTGGTCGTCGTCGCCGCCAGCGGCCTCGTGGGCGGTGCGAGGGTCGCTTTCGCCCGCCTTGCGGTAGTGTCTCAGCATCCCCACCGAGTGGTCGGGCAGCTCCTCGATCCGCTCGCGGAGTTCGTCGACCACCGCATCCCGCGTGCCGAGCTCGATCGCGTCGGCGAACTGCATCGCCTCCTCGGCGATCTCTCGACGGGTGACGGTGCCGAACTTCGACCCCTCCTCGGGGGCGGTTCGCTCGGCCTCGCTGGGGCCGCTGACCTGATTCGGGTCGACTGGCGCGGGGTCGACCGGCGCGCCACCGGCCGCACCGTTGAACGCCGCCTCGTCGTCCGGCGACTCGAAGCCCGTCTCATCGTCAACCGGAGTACCCGTCGACGCCTCGGGTGGACTGTCGAACACCCCCGAGCGCAGGGCTTCCACCGGATCGGTCGGAATCTTCTCACCGTCAGCCGTTTTGCCTTTGTCGTCTGTCGACGCCGCCTCGTCGTCGGCGGTCGACGCGTCGGCCGTGTTCGTGCCGAGCGCCGCCATCGGGTCGTCGAACGCTGGCTCGTCATCGGACGTGGTCGACTGGCTGCCGGGTGGTGACTGGCTGCCGGGTGGTGACTGGCTGTTGGGTGTCGACTGGCCGTCGGCACGTGACGGTTCGGGCCGCCCGGACTGCCGGGCTGCGGCGTCGGCAGTCTCGGCGGGTCGACCGGTCTCCCCGCGGTCGGGTTCGGCCTCGGCGATCAGCGGATCGAAGCCCGGATCGTTGCGACCACCGGTTTCAGGAGCGGCCTCGTCGGTCGACTCCTCGGGCGGGTAGTCGTTGATGTCGGACTGCATCTCGGCCCGCTCGTCGGGACGGTTGAGGTTTCGTCCCTGCCCGCCGCGGTGTGGGGCCTCCGACCGCTGGAGCAGTGCCTGGGCGAACTGGTCGGCCATCTGGCTCAGGTCGCGGGCCTCTTCGAGTTCCCCCTCCAACTGCTGGATCTTGGCCTCCTTCTTGTCGATTTCCTGTCGAAGGTCGGCGATCTCGCTCTCGCGGCGCTCCTTCTCGTTGGAAATGTCGGTGAGCTCCGAGACCAGATCCCCGCTGACGGATTTGAGTTCGGGTCGCTCGAAGTCTTCGAGCCCTGGCGTCGCCCCCGCGTCGAACGTTCGCTTGCGGTGGAACTGTACCCGCTGGATGTCGGTCGCCCAGTCGGCGACGAGGAACCCCTCGCCGTCGCCCATCTCCTCGATGGCGTCGGCGTACTCCGAGCCGAGGATGCGGCCGACGACCTTGGTATCGTTGCGCCACGTCAGGCGGTGCCAGACGAGCCAGTCACACTGGGTGATGAAGTCCTTCTTGACATCTGCGGGGCGCTGGCTGATCCCGACGATCCCGAGGCCGTGCTTGCGGCCCCGCTTGCCGATCTTGATCAGCATCTTGCCCGCTTCGCCCATCCCGCTCTGTTCGGGGATGTACTCATGGCACTCTTCGATCACGACCAGGAACGGCTTTTTGAGTTTTTTCTCCTTTGCAAAGAGGTGGCGGGTCGTTTCGAGGACCAGCTCGTCGGCATCGTCGTCGTCGAGATAGCCCGACACGTCGAGAATAATGGGTATATTCTCTTCGAGGGCCAGCGAGGCGATCTTCTCGGCGTGGTCGGCAGTCACCTGGATGTCGCACTCGTCGTCCGCACCGACGTGGAGGACTTCGTACTCCTCTTTGAGGCCGTAGTACTCGCCGTCGCTGTCGACGATCAACACGGGGAAGTTGTTGTCAAGGAGGTTTTCGAGCATCACCGAGACCGTATTCGACTTGCCGCTGCCGCTTTTGCCGGTCACGAAGCCGCGGCCGGTCAGGATGTCGACCACGGGGAGGCCGACCGCGCTGCCAGCGGCGGTGTCGGGGGCACCACCCGGTCCCGCGCTCACGTCGGCGACCGTAATCGTCTCATCGTCACTCATTCAGTTAGCTGAATACATCGGCTACGGCCACATAGTTCCTCCCCCCAACGAGTCGGATATCCGAACGGTTAACTACCGGATTATTAAATACGATGACGTGACAGAGCAGGCGAGTTTCGTAGCAACTATCAAAGCGGGGGACTGGTCGACAGGGACGGTCGACTGGCTTCGGGGGGTCGATATCCCTCGATTCGGTGACGACCTGGTACGTGTTGAGCAGTGCTCGCTACATCGAGTACAATCCCGTCGTCGACGGGCTGTGAGGGATTCACCCGCTGGCAGCGATGGCGTATTTCGTCGGCTCCTCGTTGGCTCTCATGGCCGTCTGCACGCGGCGCTTGGGGTGGGTACCGCACTTGCGGCGTATTTCGCCGTTGTGATGGGCGTCTTCGGCGGACTGAAAAATCTCGCGTTGTTCGTCTTCGGCGGGCCATCGTTAGTCGACGTGCTCGCGAGCTTCCGGATCGTCCCCGAGACGGCGGTCTCACACTATCTCATCGCACCCTTTGGTGGCCTCGTCGGGCTGGGTGTCGCGCGGGTCCGTCACGGCCAGCTCCCGTGGCGCGAAGTGATCGCCGTTGTCGCGGCGGCTGTCGTGGTCGGCCTGCTCGAACAGCGAGTGATCGCCGATGGGGTTCGGCTGGTCGAGGGCTGAGGCGGGTCGACCGACCGCGGCCCTCGGTCGAGTTCGCTCGTCCCCAGCCCACTGATCGGTTAGTCGGACTGTTCTCCAGCCCACTGATCGGTTAGTCGGACTGTTCTGTCGGAGAGTCGGGTTCGGGGCCAACATCCGTTACCCAGTGGCCGGTCGAACGGAACCGTGTGGAAGAGCAAGCCAGCACTGACACGCGCAGCCGCCGACCCGCGACCGACGCCTCGGTCGACTGGATGCGCCTCACGGCTCTCGGAGGGCTCTGCCTCGATGGCCTGACCACGTGGCTCGTGCTCGTCATCGCCAGCTACCGAGAACTCAACCCTGTTATAAACGGACTCTGGCACGGCCAGCCGTTGCTCGTCGCGGGCTACTTCGGCACCATCGCCCTCGTCGTCGCGGTGCTGACGCGCCATCGCAGCCGAGTGTCGACGGCGATCGCGAGCTATATCATCGTCGTGATGGGCGTCTTCGGCGGGCTCAACAACGCCTCGTTGTTCGTCTTCGGTGGCCCCGCGCTGCTCGATCTGCTCGCCACTGGACTGGGCGTCTCCGGTCGACAGACGGTCGTCTCTGTCGTCCCGGGGTGTGGCCTCTGCGTGGCTCTCGCGGCCGCCCGTCTCCGCCATGGCTCACTGCTGGGTGATCGGTGGCGTCCCGGCAGCCAGCGGTAGCTTTGTGGCGGTTGAGGCCGACTTGCAACCGATGCCGACCGTCTACGTCACTGCTCCCGAACCGACTGCCGCCGAACTCGCAACCACGCTCGTCGACGAACGACTCGCCGCCTGCGTCAACGCCGTCGACTGCCGGTCGACCTACCGCTGGGAGGGCGCAGTCACGACCGACGACGAGACGATCCTCCTGATAAAGACGACCGACGCGGGCTACGACAGACTGATCGACCGGATCGAAGAACTGCATCCCTACGATGTACCGTGTATCGAACGGTTCGACGAAACCGAGATCGCCGACCGGTTTGGGGCGTGGATCGCCGACTCGGTCGACTGATTCGGGCTGGAAAACAGTCGACCGACTACCGGAGTTCGATCTGGGTCATCGTGCCGAGTTTCTTCGCGATACCCTCGTCGAGCCCCTCGCTGGTGACGCGCCACGTCCAGTTGCCCTCAAGCGTCCCGGGCGTGTTGAACCGGGCGTGGCTGTCGAGGCCGAGCAAGTCCTGCAGGGTCGTAAAGGCCAGAACCGCATCGGATCGCCAGACGGCCTCGATGATCGACCAGTTGATCTCGCTGCCGTCGACGCCCAGATTGTAGTGCAAACACTCCCGCTGGCGGTCCGACATGGCGTTGTAGTAGCCGTCGAAGGTGTCGGTGTCGTGGGTCGACGTGTAGGCCACGGCGTTTTTCGGGTAGTGCATCGGCTGGTGTTCGTTGCCGCCCTGACACCAGTCGGCGTACTGTGGGACGCGCATCCCGGGGAACTCGAAGCGGTCCATCAGCGCCTGTAGTTCGGCGTCGGGGAAGCCCAAGTCCTCGGCGATGAACGGCAGGTCGCCGAGTCGCTCGCCGATAGTCTCGAAGAAGTCCGCGCCGGGACCGTCGCGCCACTCGCCGTCGGCCGGAAGATCCGACTCGAAGGGGATCGCCCAGTATTCGAGGAAGCCCTGGAAATGATCGAGTCGGGTGACGTCGACCTGCTCGAACAGTCGACCCAGCCGCCGAGCCCACCAGTCGTAGTCGTTGTCGGCGAGTCGTTCCCAGTCGTAGAGCGGGTTGCCCCATCGCTGGCCGTCGTCGCCGGGGTTCGGCGGCACGCCCGCGACGGCGGTCGGCCGGTTTTGATCGTCGAGCTGGAACGCTTCGGGACTCGACCAAACGTCGGCGCTGTCGAGACCGACGTAGATCGGCACGTCGCCGACGAGTTCGATCCCCGCCTCCTCGGCGTCGCTTTTGAACGCCTGCCACTGTTCGTCGAACCAGTACTGGACGAGCGTCCGGTACTCGACTTCCTCGCTGAGTTCTTCTCTGGCATCGGCGAGCGCATCGGGATCGCGGGTCCGGATCGGTCCGGGCCAGTCGACCCACGCGACGCCCTCGTGTTTCTTCTTCAGCGCGCGGAACAGCGCGTAGTCGTCGAGCCACGATTCGTCGGCCCGGAACTCCTCGAGGGCCGCCCGATCGTCTTCGGTTGCGGTCTCGCGGAACCGCTCGTGGGCGGTGCGGAGTTTGTCCCGTTTGTACTCGCCGACAGCCTCGTAGTCGACCGCATGCTCGTCGAAGTCGGGGACGGGCTGGAGGTCCTCGTCGGTCAGCCAGCCGTCGTCAACGAGTCGGTCGAGACTGATCAGCAGAGGGTTGCCTGCAAAGGCCGAAAACGACTGGTACGGCGAGTTGCCGTGGGCCGAGGAGGTCGGCCCCAGCGGGCAGAACTGCCAGTAGGCCTGCTCGGCCTCCTGGAGGAACGAAAGGAACTCGCGTGGGCCTGCGCCGAGGTCGCCGATGCCGTGTGGCCCCGGCAGTGAGGTGAGGTGTAGGAAGACACCACTCTGTCGATCGAATCGCATACTGACCCTCTCGGCGTCCGTGCTGTCAAACGTTGCGGTATTCCGCCCGCCGAACCCGTTGGTGGGCTGTCGACTCCCCGACTCAGGCCTCGTCGCTCATCCCACCGAAAACAGCGTCAGCATCCGCTGGCACGTCGAAGTCGTGGTAGTGTTCGCCCTTGACATCCGAGAGAATGTTGAGGGCGGCGGCCGCGCCGTCACCGGCCGAGATCATCGCCTGCCACTCCTCGGCCCGAACCATCGCGCCCGTCGCGTAGACGTTCTCGATGCTGGTCTGCATCGAGAGGTCGACGTCGACGACGCCCTCCTCGTCGTCGAACGCACAGCCTATCGATTCGGCGAGATCGCGGCTGGCCCCCGTTGCGAGGACGACGTAATCGGCCTCGTACTCGCCGTCGTCGGTCTCGATCACGAACCCCTCGTCGGAGTCGGCGATGGAGTCGACGGTCTCGCCCTGATGGCGCTCGACGCCGAAGCTGTCGACCTGATTGCGCGCAGTCTCCATGAACGCCGAGCCGTCCTGTGAGCCGACGCCGAGATAGTTGAACAGGTGGGCCTTGTGCATCCACGTTCCGTCGCCGTCGAACACACGGGTGTCGAGGCCGTTTTTTTGTGTAAACAGCGCTGCACTCAGTCCGGCGGGACCGCCGCCGACGATACTCACTGTGGTCTGGGATTGCTCGCTCATCGTCCTGTCATTCGAAAGCCATCGGTATAAGAAACGGTGCTGTTCGGCGTAGAGAACTGAAACGTCGCCCGGCCACGAAATGGTAGCCGGGCGGACGCGAAACCGAACCGACCCGGGCAAAGTCGGTCGGTCAATGCCTGATAGTCCGGGCAAAGGCCATCAGGCGGAGTGATCGGTCGTCCGGGCAAGGCGACCGATCAGTTGCCGGTTTGTCAGAGGCACCCCGGCGTCTATACTACCGGTGGGTTGCATCTTTACTTCATTCCTTGACCAGCCAGTGCAACACCTGACCAAAGTTTATATATTTGGCGGTGGTTTATATGCCGTATGTCTGACGGAGGCGGATTTGTCGGTGGTGGTGAGTAAGGGCACAATGGGTGAGGACGAAGTCGACGAACTGATAAAGCTGCTCACGCGGCGGGAGCCGCTCCTTCGCGGCGTCGGTACGGTCGGGGTCGGCAAGCGGGAGCTCGTCGACCGGCTGTCGGTCTCCCGATCGACGGTCGACCGCGGGATTCGGGAGCTCGAAGCGGCGGGGCTCCTGACCCGCTCGGCCGAGGGTTACCGGCGCACCCTGTTCGGTGAGCTGCTGCTGTCGGAGTACGACCGGTTCGCCGCGACGGTCGACACACTGGGTGGCGGCCGGACGCTGTTGGCCGATCTCCCCCCGGCGTTCGATCTCGATCCCGTGCTGTTGGAAGACGCGACTGTCGTCACTGCCAGCCAGTACGCACCCCATCAACCGGTGTCGGCGCTCTGTTCGGTGTTGGCCGAGGCCCGCTGGATACAGACGGTTTTTCCGGCGGTGTTTCCACAGGTCCTCAACCAGTGGCTCTCGCTGTGCGACGGGGAGATGATTCGTGCCGATATCGTGTTGACCGAGCCGGTCGTCGCCGAGCTCGTGGGGACGCACACCGAGACGCTCCAGCAGTTCCTCGCCCAGTCGTGTCTTTCGCTCCATCAGGTCGACGACGGACCGCGCTACGGGTTGGTGATCGCCGAATCGGAGGCCGAAGCCACCGCTGGCGTGGTCGTGATGGACGACCGTGGTGGTGCACGGGCGTTTATGAAAACCGACGCCGAAGCGGCGGTCTCGTGGGTCCGCGAACGGATCAACGACCAGCTGATGCAGTCGACGCCGCTGGCCGAACTGCAGTCGACCGAACCCTGAACTACCTGCATCTCACCGAACCGAGTGACCGTCCCGTCGGCGAGGACGGCCTCGACTTCCTCGATGTAGTAGTCGGTCTTGCCGTACTGCAGCGAGTGTGCGCCCGTCGAGTTGTTGCCGATCGCGCCGCCGAGGACGCTCTTGTCGCCCCACGCCGGGTCGGGCGCGAATTTGAGTCCGTGGGGTCGACATTCGGTGTTGAGATCGCCGAGGACGGTGCCAGCTTGAGCGGTCGCGGTTTCAGCGTCGGGATCGACGTCGACGATGTCGTCCATGTAGCGGCTGAAATCGAGGACGACCGCCCTGTTGACGCTCTGGCCCGCGAGACTGGTGCCGCCGCCACGCGGGAGCACCGGGATCTCCTCGTCGGCGCAGTAGGCCATGACGGCGGCCACGTCGTCGGTCGCCACGTCATCACTCGTATAGTCGTACGCGGCGGCGGGGTCGGCCGCCGGGCCGGTACTGGGGGCTGCCATTGGCCATGGTACACTCTGGCAGTATAAATTCCCACCCACCGCGCCCGGCGTTCTGTCAGACGGCTGGCGTTCAATCACGAAAACTTATTATCAACACACCCAACCGTCACGGCATGGACGGGACCCCACAGGAGATCACTACCCTCGTCGGCCGCGAAGTCTACTCGAACAACGGTGTATTCGTCGGCGAGGTCGAAGACGTACGCCTCAATCTGGATCAGGAAGCCGTCACCGGACTGGCGGTCGGCCAACTCAACTCGGAACTGTTTTCAGAGACTGTTTCGCCCGGCGAGGGCGTCATCATCCCGTATCGGTGGGTCCGCGCGGTCGGCGACGTCATCCTCATCAACGACGTGATAGAGCGACTCAAACAGCCCGAGGACATCGAAGAAGCGGCCGTTTAAGAGCCGTTCGTACCCTCTCCGCTCTCGACGCCCATCGCCTCGAACAGTTTTCTGCGAACGGCCTCCTCGGTCAACCCCAGCAGCGTATCCCGGTTGTCCTCGCTGGTCTCGATCCCGGTGAAGATGCCGAGTTCGACCTCGACGCTCCCCTGTTTGGAGTGGCCGACCACCTCGCCGATGTCGTCGAACCCGCTTTTCAGGACGCTGCCGATATTGATCCGGATGTCTTTCGACCGGGCGGCGACGATGATCTCGTTGTCGACGATCCCGAAGACGGCGCTCGTGGTGATCCCCTCCAGATCGAGGAGGTACTGGGCGGCCTGTTCGAGCGCGTCCCGGTCCCGAATGAAACCCGCGGTCGAAAACAGGTGGCTTCCTTGGACCTCGCGGTTCTGGATCGCCTCGGCAAGCACGTCGAGCGTTTCGGGCGACATCGACGGCGATTCGACCTGTTCGAGCGTGTCGTGGTTCGCAAAGGGGTGGAGATAGGCCGCCGCAGTGAGGTCGGCGGGCGTCGTATCGCGCTTGAAATCCAGGGTTTCGGCCCGGATGCCGTACAGTAAGGCGGTAGCGACCGTCTCGCTGGGCGAGAGGTCGAACTCTTGGAGATATTTTGTGAGGATGGTCGACGTCGAGGAGACGTTCGTGCGAATATCGACGAACTCGGCGTCGAGGTCTTCGTCGGGTTCGTAGTGGTCGATGAAGATGTCGACACTCATCGCCACCGAGCCCTCGTCGGATTTCATGTTGTCGACGAGGGCGAACCGGTCGTACTCTTCCATACCGAGGGCCTCCTCGCGGGCCAACAGCTCGATCCCGAGCAGATTGACGAACGCTCGGTTCTCCTGGTGGCCGATGTCGCCGTCGTAGAGGATGTCGGCCCCGACGCCGAACTCCTCGGCGATCGCCTGCAGCGCGGTGGCGCTGGCGATCGAGTCGGGGTCGGGGTTGTCCTTGGTGAGGATGGCGAGTCGACCGTCGGTCGATTCGAGGATGTCGGCGAGCTGGCGGGCCTTGTACTGGAGTTCACCGGATTCCAGACTTCGAAGCGCGGATTCGGCGATCACCGTCGACGGATTGACGACGACATCCGAGCCGAGGTTGCGGAGTTCTTCCTCGGTCACTGGGTCCGAGGCGCGAACGACGACGTACTGGTTGCTGCCGCGGTCGCGGATCGCCGAGACTGCCTGCTTGCTGGCCTCGACATCGGAGGCGAGCACGAGGATGATATGGCGGTCGGCGACCACCTCGGCGACGTCGGGGTCGCTGATGTCTTGGACCTGTGCGTTGAGGTCTTGATCCCGCAGGGCCTCGACGCGGCTGTCGTCTTTGTCGAGAATGAGCACGTCGTTGCCCTCGTCGACCAACTCTTCGGCGACTGCGTGGCCGACGCTGCCACAGCCGAGAATCGCGTAGGTAGATCGTGACGAGCCGATAGCGCCAGCACTCATTGATACGCGAAATCGGAGAGGGGACCACTTAACGCCATCCGTTTCCGTAGATAGGCTAGTCTCATAGACAGCTTCGGCCGGTCGAGCGACTCAGCCATCGGTGTCGACGTAGCTGGGCCGTTCGGCGTACGAAATCGGATCGCGGACACCGAGGCGTTGGAACGCCTGCAGGCGGAACGCACACGAGTCACAGGTGCCGCAGGCTGGCTCGGCCTCACGGTAGCAGCTCCACGTGTGTTCGAACGGCACCCCGAGGTCGACGCCGCGCTCGGCGATCTCGGTCTTGGTCGACTCGACAAAGGGCACCACGATTTCGATCTCGGTGTTGGGTTTCGTCCCCACGTCGACCATCGTCTCGAAGGCCTCGAAAAATTCGGGCCGACAGTCGGGGTACCCCGAGAAGTCCTCGCTGTGGGCCCCCACGAAGACGGCCTCGGAGTCGTTGGCCTCGGCGTAGGAGACGGCCATCGACAGCAGGTTGGCGTTCCGGAACGGGACGTAGGTGTCGGGGATCTCTTCGCTGTCGAGATCGGCGTCGTCGACCGCGATTTCGTCGTCAGTCAGCGCCGAGCCGCCGATCTGCTGGAGGTGATCGGTTTCGATGTGGAGGAAGTCAGCGGCGTCGATCTCGTCGGCCAACTGCCGGGCGCAGTCGTACTCCTTGGTCTCGGTGCGCTGGCCGTAGGAGGTATGGAGCAGATAGAGTTCGTAGCCACGATCCAGCGCCTCATAGGCCGTCGTCGCGCTGTCCATGCCGCCGGATGCGAGGACGACGGCGCGTTTCTCGTGGTCGGTTGGCTGCTTGGCGGTCGATTCGTCGACTGTCTCGGTCGTAGTGGAGTCGGTCATCGGTGGATCAGGGTCCGGTGGGTCTGCTTAGGTTTCGGGGGCGTCGTTCCAGAGGTCGACGTGGAGCCGTGGGGTGTAGCGATACCCCGACTCGATGGCTACCTCGGCGACCTCCCGGCGGGTCTCGGCCAGCTGCTCGCGGGTCTGTCCCTCCGGCATCAACAGCACGTCGGGATCGGCGATCTCGGACTCGGTTCGGGCGCGAAGCTCCTCGATCAGGTCCTCGATTTCGGGGAGGTCCTCGCGGCCCGTGAGGACGAACTTGAGTTGGAAGCCGAAGCGGTCGACGAGCGCGGCCAGCGCCTCGTGGTCGATCCGGTTGGCCTCGTGGCGCTGCTGCCAGTCGTCGACCGCGGCTGCATCGCCATCGACTGCCTCGTCGTCAGTGCCGACAGCATCGTCCCCACCGCCCGCTGGTGGTCGTTCCGGTGTGGGCGTCGACGACGCCAGTTTCGGGCTCACGGAGGCGAGGTCGATCGGTGTCTCCGGCGGCGGGGCGATCGTCCCGTTGGTCTCGACGGTGATGTGGTAGCCGCGGTCGCTGAGACGATTTATAAGTGAAAGCGATTCGTCGTGGACGAGTGGCTCGCCGCCCGTGAGGACGACGTGGTCGGCGTCGAACTCGTCGACGCGGTCGACGATCTCGTCGAGACCATCCACGCGTGGGTCGGCTCCCACGAGGTGTGGTAGGAGTCACAGAACCAACACCGGAGGTTGCAGCCGCTGGTCCGAATAAAGATGCTCGGCACACCTGCGAGGACACCCTCGCCCTGCAGTGACTCGAAGAGTTCGTTGATTGGCAGGGCGGGGCCGCCGACCTCGCTGGCTGGATCGCGGTCGTCGACGCGGGGTTCGGAACTGACTGGCATTTATATACGTTTTATCTGTTAGTCACTGGCTACTGCTCAGTTCAGCCGTCTCGCTGACGTCGACGGCGACTTCGGAAACAGTGTCGGGGAGTTCCGCACTGAGTTCTTCTTCGAGAATGACGGCCATCACCTCCGCGGTGGGTGGGGCTTCGAGAACGACGAGCGCGTCGCCGTCGCCAGCGTCCTCGAAGGCCTCGATCAGTGGGTCGCCGTCTTCGAGGAGGAACCGGTGGTCCCAGCGGTCGATAATATCGGTTACGTCGCCTTTGTCGACGACCCATCCGTCCTCGGTGAGTTCGCCCGTGATCGCAACCGAGATCTCGTAGTTGTGGCCGTGTGGACGGCTGCATTTGCCGTCGTGGTGCAGAATGCGGTGGCCGGAACTGATCCGGATCGGTCGGTCGCGGCCGACGTGGATCGTTCGCTCGCCCGCCCGGTCGACGAGTGAATGATCCTGAGATAGTCGTTGAGGCATACCATGGGATTATCGAGTGGGGTATATAAATCCCGCTGGCCCGCGGTCGACGGCCAAAGAGTCAATCACGGCGACGGTCGACTACTGGTATGAGTAATCCTGACGACAGCGACGGGACCGCTGGCCCGGACTCCGAGAGCGTTCGGGTGGTCGTCGTCGACGGCGAGGACGAAACCGAACTGACCGTCGAACGGGGTCGCGTCCTCCGGAATGTCCTGTTGGAAGCCGGCTTGTCGCCCTACAGTCGACTGACCGAGCGCGCCAACTGTGGCGGTCGCGGGCTCTGTGCGACCTGTGGGGTTCGGCTGGTCGAGGATGTCAGACCGGAGCACTGGCACGATACACTTGCTGAGCGGTTTGGGTATCCGCGGCTTTCGTGTCAGATCGAGGTCGACCGCGACCTGCGCGTCGAACTGGTTGAGAAGGTGGTCTGGGGGCGTCGACAACCGGACTGACCATGACCTCCGGACGGAACCGAGCGCTATCCAGGCGGTGGGTATCCGGTAGCCTTTCTGTGGCCATCCTGTTTCGATCGGTGGTATCTGGTCCGTAGGATTGGAACATCACACAGACTGTCCAATCGAGTGCCAACTGTACCTAAGGCTGTTTCCCGATACTGTACGCCATACAATGAGTGGTATCGTAACGATAAGTATGGAGCTCGAACTCGGGTGGGGCGTTCACGATCTCGGCGAGTTCGACCGGCTGAGTGCGGACGGCGAACCCGAGCGGGAGGCGCTGTCGGACCTTCTGTCGACGCTCGACCGGACGCGGATTCCGATCACGGTCGATACGGTCGGTCACCTCCTGCTCGACGGCTGTTCAGGTGATCACGACAGCCCGCACGAAGACGGATGGTTCCGTGCCGATCCGGGCACCGACTACCGCGCCGACGGGCTGTTTTATGCACCGGATATGATCTCCGACATCCGCTCGCGATCGGTCGACCACGAACTCTGTACCCACACCTTCTCGCACGTCCTTTTGGATCAGGTCTCCGAGGAAACGTGCCGCTGGGAACTCGATCAGGCTGCCACGGTCCACCGCCAAACGGTCGGCCAGCCGCCCACCTCGTTGGTCCCGCCGCGGCATGGGTTAGCCGCCTACGATCTGCTCGCCGACTACGGGATCGAAGTCGTTCGGCCAGCGATGGAGGCGCAGTCGTCGACCAGACGCGGACGCTTCACGGAGCTGTTTGCAGGCCCGCTGCCCCGATCTGAGCTCCGTCGACGCGACGGGATGGTCGAAACCACCTGTACGACCTACCCCTCGCTGACGGCCCCCGCACTTCCCTCAGGCCAGGGCGTCTCACACCCGGCGTTCCGCTACATCCCCCTGTCGATTCGCAAACGTGCTCATCTCCGCAAGCTGAAACGGGCGACCAGAGCCGCGGCCGCCGACGAGAGGCATCTCCATCTGTGGTGTCACCTCTTCGATCTCTGTAACCCCCACCAGTCGGCGGTCGTCGACGACTACTTCGAGTGGCTGGCGGCGTTCCGCGACGACAACAACCTAGCTGTCGCGCCAATGGAGGAGCTCCCGGCGTATGTCTGAGTCAACCGCACCGATCCGTGTCTGTCTGCTCGTCGACGGCCGGACGATCCCCGAGTGGCAACACCACGCCCTCCAGCGCATGGTCGAGGAGACCGCCGCGGAGATCACGGTCGTCGTCAGCAACCAACGGACCGAGGAGCGATCCACGGTCGACACGCTCAAGCGGGCGGTCGAACTTCGGGAGTGGACCCTCGTCTGGCTGCTCCGGTCGCTGGTGGCACAGCCGGTGCCGCTGAGCGACTCCGTCCGCGTCGACGAGCAGGCCTACAGCACCGATGCCGCGTGGATCGGCTGCGAGCCCGAGCGCGTCGACGGCTGGAAAAACCGGATTCCCGCCAAGACGGTCGACCGAATCGCCGCGGAGGCCGACGTGGCGGTCCGG